>MDSW01110051.1_pt1 | contig 28462 bp, 18 predicted proteins | sample 811171 | NCBI WGS metagenome assembly MDSW01 (sample SAMN05326641, study PRJNA326480) | marine metagenome | isolation source: seawater | place: Atlantic Ocean: North West | collected 2012 | reverse complement strand
TGGTCTGCCTATATAATGTACCGCGAAAGTTATCAATCTCCCTGCAAATGAGATAAACCCTCATATCCGGCGCTATATCTTGGCTCAAGAAATGGCGAGTTAATAGTGCCTCGTTAAACGTAGAAGCCACCTCTGCCACAAAAATAGTGTAATCAGAGTACAAGTAAGGCTGATTTTTTCTAGAGTAAAATGAGTGCATCGAATGCCCAGCCTCGTGAGCCAAAGTATAAGCACTGTTGATATTGTCTTCACGGTAATTCATGAGAATAAATGGATTAGAATCGTAACACCCCGATGAGTAAGCTCCACTCCGCTTACCCTTATTTTCATAACGGTCTGTCCAACGGTCTACAGATAAACCGCATCCAAGTTGTTCGACGTACTCATTACCCAAAGGGTTAAGAGCAGATTTGATTTCTTCAACCGCTTTATCGAAAGACATATGCCATTTCATGTCCTTCACTAGCGGAACATTGCAATCATAAATATGCAGTTCATCAAGGTTTAGCAGACGTTTTCTTAAGTCAAAGTATTTATAAAGAGGATCAAGGTTCTGGTGCACTGATTCAAGCAGGTTGTCATAAACCTCTACCGGTATATTTTCAGAAAATAACGCCTTGGCTCGATAACTTGCAAACTTTTTGGCCCGCGAATAAAACAAGTCTTTTCTTATACTACCAGCAAGTAAGGTGGAATAAGTATATTGATGTGACTCATAAGCCTTGTAGTAAGTATTAAAAGCATCCCGCCTAACCCTGCGGTCATAACTCTGAATAATACTCTGAAAGCTTCCGTGAGTCAGAGTGACTGTCTCACCCTTTTCATCCTCAATTTCTCCAAGCTTAAGATCAGCATTATCGAGCATGTCAAAAACATCCCGCATGCCCCTTCCCATTTCGCCAGAAGCGGCTAAGAGCGCCTCCTCTTTTTCAGAAAGGGTGTGAGCTCGGTAACGCAAAATCTTTTCAAGATGAAACCGGTAAAACTCCAGCTCCTTATCAGTCAAAAATTCATGCATCATCTCATCAGGAATAGACATAATTTCCGAACGTATAAAACTGGACGCTCTACTCGCCTCATTGACTAGCATCATGACCTTCTCAAAGTTCCCCTGATAAAGCGTGCTAGTTTTATCCTCATCATTTTTAAGATGAGCAAACGTATAAAGCTTTTCCAACTGACGGGAAAATTTCATATCGAACTCAAGGCATGCCTTAAGTTTTAGGGCAGATTCACCCAAAGTGCCAGCAAAGGAAGCATACTTTTCAACTTCTGCTTCCAATTCAGCGAGCTCAGTGCTCCAGACATCGTCCAATGAGTATAAACCTGTCAAATCCCATTGGGACTCAATACTCACTTCACTACGCACAATAGTTCCTGATTGGGCATCCATAGTTTAGGATGAGTGGGGAAACATATGTCTCCCAAATATAATTAGCATTCTTTACCGTGTTGCCTTTTCAATAGTTTTTAAATGAATTTCAAGTTTGACCTGTTTATCAGAAAGGGTAGCTTTCCTTTTCTCATCTTTTTCGATGACTTCTGCAGGCGCTTTCTTAACAAAATTCGGGTTGGAGAGTTTCTTATCTAAAAATATGAGGTCTTTTTCAATTTTTTTCAACTCTTTTTCTATACGACCTCGTTCTTCCTCGAAATCCATCATACCTTCAAGGGGAATAATTAGGTCCATTTCACCCAATACCGAAGATGCTGACACCTTAGGTTTTTCGATTTTTGGACCAATTGTTATTTGATCCAATCGGGCTAAATCGCAAATAAAGCCGGAGTACTTTGTTAACATGGCCTCCAAGTTTGCATGGCGAGTTTTGATTAAGGCCTTTAATTTCAGCCCTGGATTCAGATTCATTTCACCACGTATATTTCTTACCCCCGTAATGACTTCCATAATCTTTCCCATGGCTTTTTCCACATCCTTATCACTTTTGGTAGCATCAAATTTGGGGAAAGCGCTTACCATAATACTGTCTCCATTTTTGGGAAGTTTCTGCCATATCTCTTCTGTGATAAACGGCATAAACGGATGCAAAAGTTTTAAGGCCGCTTCCAATACATGAACAAGAACATTTTGTGCGGCTATTTTCCCAGGACCATCTTCCTGCAATCGGGGTTTGGCAAACTCAATATACCAATCGCAATATTCATTCCAGATAAATTTATAGACTGCCAGAGAAGCATCGTTGAATTTAAAATTCTCCAAAGCTTGATTAACTTCCTGCGTAGTGCTGTTCAGTCGGCTCAAAATCCACTGATCAGCAATAGATAGTTCTGCATGTTCATTTAGTTGGCAGGTCCCTTGATATCCGTCCAGATTCATAAATACAAACCTAGAAGCATTCCAAAGTTTGTTACAGAAATTCCGATAACCTTCAATACGTTCCTCAGCCAGCTTTATATCTCGACCTTGAGCAGCAAAAGCCGCCAGCGTAAATCGCAAAGCATCTGTACCATACTCGTCCATGACAGCCAAAGGATCTATTACGTTCCCTTTCGTCTTGCTCATTTTCTGACCTTCCGCATCACGGATCAAAGCATGGATATAAACATGATGAAAAGGAACATTATCCATGAACTTGATTCCCATCATTATCATTCGTGCTACCCAGAAAAACAGGATATCGAATCCAGTACAAAGAACTGATGTAGGATAAAATCGGTTAAGCGTTTCCGTTTTTTCTGGCCAACCTAATGTTGAAAATGGCCAGAGAGCAGAGCTAAACCAAGTGTCTAGCACGTCGGTCTCCTGCTCTAAGTCAACTGAAGCACAAGCCAAACAACTTTCTGGGGTCTCGCGATCCACCCGAATTTCCCCACAGTCCTTACATGTCCATGCAGGTATCTGGTGTCCCCACCAGATTTGTCGAGAAATGCACCAGTCACGAATGTTTTCCATCCACTCAAAATAGGTGTTTTCCCAGAATTTCGGAACAATTTTAATGGTGCCGTCTCTGACAGCCTTAATCGCGGGCTCTGCCAAAGGCTTAGCTTTCACAAACCATTGCTTGGACAAATAAGGCTCGACCACCATTCTACACCGGTAGCAATGACCAACGGAATGATTCAGGTTTTCTATTTTTAAAAGGACTCCTGCTTGTTTTAGATCGTTCACTAGTTTCTTTCGACACTCAAAACGATCCAACCCTTCATACGCCAGACCCGCTTGGGCATTCATAGCGCCACTTGAGTCCATCACGTTGACATAAGCAAGGTTATGCCGCCTTCCGATTTCAAAGTCATTAGGATCATGAGCCGGTGTTACCTTTAGAGCCCCTGTGCCAAAAGAAGTGTCTACATAACTGTCTTCGATGAGTGGAATTTCTCTATTTATAATAGGTACTATTAACGTCTTACCCTTGAATGCTGTATAACGCTCATCTTCTGGGTTGATCGCCACAGCAGTATCTCCCAGCATAGTTTCTGGTCGGGTGGTGGCAATAGTAATAGAACCTTGACCATCTTTAAAAGGATACCTTAAATGATAAAGATGACCTTCAGTGTCTGCATGTTCAACTTCCAAATCGGAGAGCGCGGTATGACAGCGGGGACACCAGTTGATAATATAGTCACCCTTATAAATCAACCCTTCTTCATAAAGTGTGACAAAAACTTCTCTAACCGCTTTAGATAATCCTTCATCCATGGTGAAGCGATCTCGTTCCCAATCGAGCGAACTGCCGAGCTTTTTCAATTGTCCTGTAATAGCGCCTCCCGATTCGTCACGCCACTTCCATACACGCTCAATAAACGCATCTCGACCCAGCTTCTGTCTATCAGTTCCTTCAGCATGTAGTTGACGTTCGACCACATTCTGGGTAGCAATTCCGGCATGGTCTGTACCTGGTTGCCACAAGGAGTTAAACCCTTGCATACGTTTCCATCGAACAAGAATATCCTGCAAGGTATTGTTGAATGCATGACCAATGTGCAAACGCCCCGTTATATTGGGAGGTGGTATGACTATAGAGAAAGACTGATTGTCAAGCGTCTCATCAGCATGATAAAAATTCTTTTTTTGCCAGAATTGCCCCCAGCGTTTTTCTACTTCTGCTGGTTCATAATGCTTATCCAATTGAATCATTCGATATAAAAACTTTCTTACAAGCAAACATAATAAATACTCTCCGCTTTAATCAAAAAATACGAGGAGAGCTTTAAGAAATCACGAGCTTTATATTTCAGGAGCCTCTATAATTGAGGAAGAATATCTATAATATAATATCGGGGCACAAAATAGACTAATACATATCCTGCTTTTTAATTTTTTCTATCTCTTCTCGAATCACTTTGCGGGTAATTTCTGGTGCAACTTCTCTTACCACCTCACGGATGGTTTTTAAAATCACCTCAGATAAGCCAAAGAACTCCTGTTCAAGCGAAGTGCTTAATGCTCTTTTCATTACCTGCTTGACTTCTTCAGCAATCAATTGACTAAAGCGGTCATCTCCAGATTCGTATCCCCAATCCTTGGAACGCAAATTACTGGTATCCAAACCCCGTTCCTGATCAGAAAATCCTGAAATATAATCCAGGTTCTCTTTTATATCTTCTGGAGTTACAGGTCGTCTACCCACCTCGGAAAACGCGCCCGGCGCTATAATCTCTAAAAGATCTTCCGGCTCCGGAACGATTCCACCCAAGGATGAAAGCTCAGGGCGCTTATACTCTTGGTTGACTTGCCGTGAGTTACTTCCCATAGCAAGCTCCTTAAACGTGGAATTCAAATCATCCATATCGTCTATCTTGCGCGGACGAACCTCGGCAAATATTTCAGGTTCCTCGACATAGCCTTCCGGTTTATCTGGGCCAACACCTGAAAAAACTTCGGTCTCTTTTATATCTGGATCAGGAGACTGTGCAGACTCTTTAAGCTCTTCAACACCAAGAATCATTTGATCTAAAATATCATCATCAGCTTTAGATAAAGCGTCAGGTGCTGGCAATTCTTCTTCCAAGTTATAAGGTTCCTGCAGAAACCCAGAAAGCTCCAGTTCGCTATTTATTGCGTCAGGGGTTCCAGCTTTCGAAGACTTCTCGTCATCTTCCAAACCTGAGTTTTTAATTCCATCCGCAGATAGCTGTTCAACTGAATCTAACAACTCATCGAGGCTCGGTTCCTTCTGCGACTCTAACACCTTTAGGGTATCTAAATCTTCAGCCATCACTTCCACATCTGGTTGCCCGACGATCTTAGAGCTTGCAAGTTCAAGTTCAACAGAGTTCTCGGTCAAGTCAGTTTCAGATAGCATACCTTCATCATTAAATGAGCCATCCAGCAAACTTTTGACCATCTTCACAATATCATCAGACTTGAAGGGTTTCGAAATATGGTTGTTCGCTCCACATGTTTGATAGCGCTGCTCATCAAAACCTTCAAAATCGCTAGCTAGAAGCAGAACCTTTATATCGTTTGTTTCCGGAGAACCCTTTATTTTTTTGCTCAACTCGAAACCATTAAGGCCAGGCATATCTACATCGGCCAAAACAATATCAGGATTAAATTTCGCAATTCTATCGAAAGCTTCCTGACCATCTCCAACACCTTCAACCTCCACATCCTCATTTTCAAAGGCTATGGAAACAATTTTTTGGATTGTGACGCTATTGTCAGCTACTAAAAGTCTGAATGCCATGAAACTCAAGCCTTTGTGGTTTTGAAAAGAACCTCAGAAAGGACAACCATACCCCCCCTTAGCAGAAGAGGCATAAATCAACAACTCATTACTCCAAGTCAACTCTTTTGTAGCCCAATAAATTTGCCGCAAAATAACCACTCGCAGTTTGTTGGTATGGTAGGGGAAACCATTCAAACTCAACTATTTAAGTATAACATAAAATGCAAAACCACAAAAAATATTACCGGCAAAAACCCATTCGATCTTTAACATTATTGAAAAGTTTTAGATAGAGTGTGCCCGGAGTCTATGTTCTAATAAGGATAACATTTTAAGGATCAATTAGTTGGAGGGATTTAGACCTTGATTCGTTTGCAGTTAATACGCTACTTAATAAAAATCAACATATCAAAATATATCAGTGCGATGCTTTTATTTTGTGCATTGCTATCTTTCTTACCCTCTGGCGCATCAGCCCTTTATCTTCAAATTGATGGAGTCGCTGATATTAAATCCAGTTTCAGCGAAGGCTGTTCATCCATCACAGATATAGCTAGCCAGGCAGAACGCCAGAAAATAGATGTGGTCTTATTTGGAGACTATGCACGTAACTCCATTGAGTATGGAGTTAAACCATTTGAAAAAATTTTCAAAGATATTCATCAAGGACCTTCGGTGCTCAATCGAGGAATTGGAGGATATTTATCAGAAATTAAAGATAGCGACCGCAAGTTTGACCGCACCCTATTGATTCCAGGAGTAGAAGCCATTCCCTTCTATTTTTGGACTGGAAACAACTACGATAAAAATCTCATAGCCCATAATTTTGGTAAGCATTTACTAGTTTTTGGAATGCCTTCCGCACAAGATTATGAACAATTACCTCTACCTAACAGCAATTTCTCAAAAAAATATACGCATGAGTTTCTCAATAAATTCATAATTATCAGTTTCATCTTTCTCTTGACAGTCTGGGCTGTCTACAGAAGTTATTTACGCAAAGCTACAGTACCCCTGATGTTGTTCTTCGCTCTGTTGGCTCTGAACAATCACCCGTTTCAAAGCTCTCCCTTCGACCCATACAAAGGCGATCAGGGTATAAAACCTTATCAAAATTTAATAGATTATGCGACGTCCAAAGGCGCGTTGGTCTTTTGGAATCACATGGAAGCCACTTCCGGAATTAGCCAAAAAGACACTCTACCTCTGGAAACTCTGCCATATCCAGATGACCTGTTAAAAACACAAAACTATACCGGGTTCCAGGTCGTAGGCGACAAGCCCATCGGTCAAACTGATCCAGGCCAGCAATGGGATCAGGTGCTGATGGAATACCTAGATGGCAAGCGAGAGCAACCGGTGTGGGGAATTGGAAGCAATGATTATCTTTGCGAAAACCAAAATGAGGATAGTTTAGGCTCAACGCGCACTATTTTTCTTGTGCGAGAAAGCAATAATGTCACTGTGCTCGATGCAATGAGAAAGGGCCGAATGTACGCCGTCCGTCAAACTGACGCCAACCGACTTTCACTCGATGAATTTGTAGTCAAAGATCAAAAAGCTGGGAACCAAGTCACAATGGGGGAGGAACTCGTTGCAACAGATTTTCCTGATATTAATATTAAACTTCGCTCTGTTAAGGGAGGAAACAAAACAGCTCAAATTCAGATCATCCGGAATGGAGCACTCGTCAAAGAAGAAACCGTTTCCTTACCTTATGAGCTGGCATGGAGAGATCTCAGTATCGATCGAATTAAACCTGTTTACTATCGAGTCAAAGCGATAGTCTCTCCCACAGACCATTTGGTTTCCAATCCTATTTTTATTAAGTTCTCGAAAAATATAGGCGTGGATGTCGCTTCAATCCCAACACCCAAATTCTCCCCAGTAACATCCGCCCCCATCATGCACAAACCAGTCGTTTCATCTACCGTTCCGGTTAAACAACCAAAGGCTCCTAGCGTTGCAATGCTTTCCGGTGCCTCATCTCCTAAAATATCGACTCCATCAGCGCCTAGTCCGTCACACCAGGAAGAACCTCTTTCGCCGAAACCGATTTCACAACCTGTTTTGACTAGAGTAACTCCAGCCAAAATTGCAGTACCTGCGCAAAAAAAACTTCCCGAGGTGAAGCCTAATTCAGGAAAACTCCTGATGGTGATGACCAATGGAGTGGAGTTAAAAAAGGGCCCTGGAAAAGTTTTTTCAAACATCACCAAACTCCATAAAGGGGAGGAGGTTAATTTCGTGAGAAGAACGAATATCGAGTTTAATAACAAGAACTGGCTAATGGTAAAACACAAAAACCGATCTGGATATGTCTGGGAAGGTTTAGTTCGATGGACGGAGAGCTCTGCAGATAAGAAACAATAGTTTTCACCATCGAGCAAATCGTGGCGTTGCATAGAAACGAACAGTTTCCACCTTCTATTATTATTCCGATATTATTCCGAAGCACAAAAAATTTTACAAACTTATACAACGCTTTGTTAGCTCATAAACACTATGGAAACTTACCTAACACCTATTGGTAATTATTTATCTTATTTCCTTTATTCAACTGATAGAGGAAAAGAGTTTTGTCTTCACTAACTTTTTGTGGGTCCATACCGCGTAAGCAAAACCGGTAGGAGACAATTCTTACGGAAGGCTTTAATTTCTTTAGAATTTCTGGAAACAATTGATCCATCGCCTGGTGAGTTAAATAAAGATAAAGAACATCAGCCGAACTAGGATCAAAGTCAAATAAGTTTCCTCGAGTAATAACAACCTTATCACCGACTCTATTAATTCGAGCCCATAGGCGAGCAAAATAAACTTTTATTGGATCAATCTCAACACCGATTGAGTTTGCAGAAAATTGTTTTGTCGCAGTAATCAGAACCCTTCCTTCACCACATCCGAGATCGCAAAAGTTTTCTCCAGGTCGAACCTCAGCGAATCGTAAAATCCGCTGAATCGTTCTAGGCAGGAGAGGATGCCAAGGAGCACCAAAAAATATCGGCAGCACAACCATTGCAGCTAGAACTAACAAAAAGAATACTATAAATGCGATATGAAATTCTGACACACTAAATTATTTTTGCATTAAAAGTTAAGAAGTTTTATACCTCTGAAAATCGCTTTTAGCTACGCTATCAATCTTCTCTATAGCAACTATTAGGTTATCCCATTCCTGCATCAGGTTTTTTTCTTCAGCCTTTAGGGTTATTTGTTCTTCTAAAGCTCCCAATAACCGAGATTTCTGATTTTCTTTATATATGCTGGTATCTGCAAGCCGCGATTGCAAGGTCTCATTAATTTGCATTAAAACCTCTAAACGAGACTCAACTTCAGCCAACCTTGCTTGTAAAGGTTTTAGGTTTTTATAGCGCTGGTTTCGCTCTTCAGCCTCCCTTTTTTTCTGTTCTCTGTTTAACTTTGCCGAAGATGGATTCTTTGCTATCACTGAAGAAACTTCAACAATCGTATTCTCTTTTGATTTAGCCCACTCATAATCACTATAGTCACCGGTATACTCTTTAATTGCTCCCGCCTCTACTTCCCAAACCTTGTTAATAAAGCCATCCAGGAAAAAGCGGTCATGAGAAATGACTACGAGACTACCATCATAATCAGATAGCACCGCGGCCAAATGCTCTCGCGATCTCATATCTAAATGGTTTGTCGGCTCATCAAACAAAACCAAAGAAGGAGGAGATATTGCACTAGTATTTCCAATCTTTGAAGATCCTTCACCACAGAGCATACGCGCCAATGCCAGTCTCGAGCGCTCGCCTCCGGACAAGACTGAAACTTTCTTATCTACATCATCACCAGCAAACAAAAATGCTCCAAGAATATTTCGTTTCTCCGTGAGCAGAAGTGCTGGCGCTGACTCCTCCAGGGATTGAAAAACCGTATGGTTGAAATCCAACGTTTCACCTTGATGCTGAGCAAAGTAAGACCTAGAAACATTCGCTCCAAGCTTAACTGTCCCTCTATCCGGTTGGAGCACACCCGCCATCAGCTTTAGAAGAGTAGACTTGCCTGCGCCATTCTCACCCACCAGCGCTACTTTCCATCCTCTTTCAAGAGTGATGGAAAAATTATCATACACATTAAGTGGTCCATACTTTTTGCAAACCCCTTCGATCTCCAGCACATTTCTCCCTGTCCTCACTGGTTGTGGAAAACGGAAGTGAACCGCCTTTGAACTCTGTGCAGTTTGCACTCGTTCTATTTTATCTAGCATTTTGATACGGCTTTGTACTTGAGTGGCCTTGGTATTTTTTGCCCGAAACCTTTCTATAAATCGTTCCACCTCGGCAATTTTTCGTCTTTGGTTAGAGGCCTGTGACTCCAGCAAAGCTTCCTTCTCTGCTTTTTGTTTTTCGTAGTCGTCATAGTTTCCGGAATAAACCGATAGAGAACCACGATCTAGTTCAACAATCCGGCTAACCAGAGAATTTAAAAATCTGCGATCATGAGAAATAATTAGGACACTACCTTGGTGAGCTTTCAGGAAAGATTCTAGCCAGACCACCGAACGCAAGTCTAAATGATTGGACGGTTCATCCAGTAAAAGAATATCAGGGTTTTGCAATAACAAGCGTGCAAGTTCGCAACGCATTCTCCAACCGCCAGAAAGATGATTGAGAGATTGTGCCAGTTGTTTAAGTTTAAATCCTAGCCCCTGAAGAATAATTTTTGCCTGAGCCTCCCTATCATACCCCCCCAAACGTTCGAATTCGTGTTGTAAATCTCCATATCGATCAAAAAAAGCCTGGCCCGACTCTAAACTCTCCATTTCAGTTTTTATCTTAAGAAAATGCGGGTCTCCAAGCACCACTCTTTCTAGAACTGTTTCACTTCCACCTTCCATTTCTTGTTCCAGTAAACCCAGACGCAGACCTTTTCGAAGAGTCACCTTACCCTTGTCTGGCATGGTCTTTCCGGTTATTACTTTAAAGAACGTAGTCTTTCCAGTACCGTTTTCGCCGACCAGCCCAACCTTTTCTCCAGGGCGTAAATGAAAGCTTACATCCTCAAATAGTGCCTTGGACCCAAATTGTTTACTGACTTGTTCGACAAATATCACGAGGTGCCTTTATATTTATTTAGAGTTTTGTTCTAAGTTTTGGGTTAAACGCTTCTCGCAAACCTTCACCGCAAAGATTAAAAGCCAGCACCACAACTAAAATGGTAAGTCCTGGAATGAATGTCAGCCAAGGCGCATCAAATAAAAACGTTTTACCATCAGCAAGAATATTCCCCCAGGTAGCGTCAGGAGGTTGCACGCCGAAACCCAAAAAACTCAAACTAGATTCGGTCAATATTGCCGTAGCTACACCAATACTAGCGGAAACTAGAACCGGGGCAATCGCGTTAGGCACCATATGAATAAAAATGATCCGCCATGCAGGAATCGCTTGGCTCTTAGCAGCGACAACAAAGTCCTGGTCCCTGAGAGACAAAAACTCTGCTCGAACAAATCTGGCTATTCCCATCCAACTGGTCAAGCCAATCACGATCATGATGTTGTAAATACTTGGTGGCAACAATGCAACCACAGTCAGAATTAAAAAAAAACTAGGGAAACAAAGCATGATATCGACAAAACCCATGATAAGGGTATCCACAGTGATAAACCCCAGCTTCACCCTGCCATAAAAGCCTGCCAGTCCGCCAAAGAAAACCCCAACCGTCAAAGATATCGCCACCGCTACGAAACCCACAGTCAGAGAAACAAAGCTTCCCTCCATCATACGGGCAAACACATCCCGTCCTAGTTCGTCTGTGCCTAGCAAGTAAACTCCCATGAAGGGAACATCTTCTTTTACAGAAACCTTGCTTGCATATGGAGTGAGTGGCGGTAGAAACTTTTCTGACAACCTTACAGTTTTTGGGTCGAAAATAACTATGTTCTGAGTCAAAACCTTGCCCATTATAGCAAAGGCAAATAAAGCAATTAAAAACCAATAGCTGGCATATGCCATACTATTTCTTTTTAAAATAGACCAACGCTCCTGAAACAAGCCTTTAGAAGGCGGCAAAGTATCAGCATTGATAATCTGTTCGTTCATAAGGTTCACCTAAAACTTTATACGCGGATCTGCCACGCCGTATAGAATGTCAGAAATCAATGTGCCGAGTAAAACTAGAATCGCTGAGAAAAAAGTGAGTGTCAGGATTACGGGAAAATCTCTCGCCAGAATGGCTTCGAATCCCAATCGCCCCATCCCCGGCCATGCAAAAATGGTTTCAAAGATCACCGAACCTCCTATTAATCCCGGAATTGTCAGCCCAAACATTGTGATAAACGGCAGGAGCGCATTTCGCAATCCATGACGGTAAATAACTTGATCTTCAGACAGTCCCTTGGCACGAGCTGTGCGCATATAGTCTTGATGAATCACTTCCAACATCTGCGAACGAACGTAGCGCGATAACACAGCCATTCCTCCAACAGCTGAAACAATTGCAGGAAGCGTCAAATGCCAAACGCGGTCTAAAAACTTAAATAATACCGGAGCTTCTTCCAGGCCGAAGGTTCTCATCCCGATAACAGGAACGTCAAAAGTTTTGACCATGAAAATGATTAACAAGTAAGCCAAAAAAAAACCAGGAATGGAGATCAGTGCATAAGAAAGAAAAGTGCTGATACGATCAAATATAGAATCACGATTCAATGCCGCTTTAATGCCAACAGGAAAAGCCAAAAACCAGATGATCATCATGCTTACCATAAATAACGGGAGAGAATTAATGAACCGATTCCAGATTTTTTTCAAAACCGGCTGGTTATCCTTAAAGGATTTCAGTTCTCCAGTAAACAAGTCCCTCACCCAAAAAAAATATTGTATGTGGAGAGGTTCATCTAGATGATAGGCCGCTCGAATTCGCTGAATATCTTCAGCTTTCATCCTCGGATTGGAAGGGTCAACCAGTGCAGGTTCTCCAGGAGCTAAATGAATGACCGAGTGTGAAATGATGGAAATAAAAATCAGCAGGATAAACCTCTGCCAAATATTCCTAATAATAAAGTTGATCAATGTTGCCTCTATAGCCAATAGGAAGTTATAATTTCGTTCATGGACATTCTACAACTCAGCCACTATCTGGACAACCTTTTGGAAATTCCATCCATTAACGATGCCCCCAATGCCCTAAACGGACTTCAAGTTCAAAACACGGGCGAAATAAAAAAAATTGGACTGGCAGTAGATTTGTGCCAAGCCACCATTGACTTGGCTATCAAAAAAAACTGTCAGATGCTGTTTGTACATCATGGAGTTTTCTGGGGGGGACTGCAACAGGTTCGCGGTCCTTTTTATAAAAAAATCTCTTCCATGATTAGAGCTAACCTAGGTCTGTATTCAGCTCATATCCCCCTTGATCTGCATCCTGTATTGGGTAACAACCGAGCACTGGCCGATTTGATCGGGCTAAAAAATCTAGAGCCATTTGGCGAATATGACGGCATAAAAATCGGTTTCAAAGGCACAATCAATAAAATATCTGCTGAAACTTTGTCACAGGATTTGACGGAAAAACTAGGCTCACCTGTCAAAGTAATTGGCGCAGGAGATATTCAATCCATCGGACTCGTAACCGGTGGGGCTGCAGATATCGTCCAACAGGCTAGCAGCGAGGGGCTAGATGCCTTCATCACAGGCGAAGGAGCTAACCATCACTATCATGAAGCCATCGAGGGTAAATGTATATTAATTTTTGCCGGTCATTATGCCACCGAAACTGGAGGAGTAAAGTCAGTTGGGCTTCATTTAGAACAAAAGTTTCAAATAGTCACAGAGTTTCTTGACTACCCAACAGGTCTTTGACCATTGATATTAAAAATCCTTAAGCAATGATTTCAAGCCATAACGATAGTCGGGGTACTGCAGGTTCACCCCGAGTTCTTGTTTAATTTTATTGTTAGAAATTCGCTTATTGGTGGTGTAAAAACCACGGGCAGTGGGAGAAAGATCAGCCTGCTCATAAGACTCTATAGTCGGTGGTTCTACACCTAGTAAACTGCAGGCATACTCTACAGCCTCTGCTGGAGGCGAAGGACAGTCATCACTGACATTGTATACTTCCCCCGGTTGGGGATTTTTCATCGAAGCTTCCAGCGTCTGCGCAAGATCATCAGAATGAATGCGTGAAAAAACCAAGCCAGGCTTATCAATCCGCCGGGCACGCCCCTGTCTTACAGAAACCAAAAGATTCCTACCGGGGCCATAAATACCTACACAACGAAAAATCATGACTGACAGGTCATGATCCCTGCCTATCTTGAGCCAGGCTGACTCTACTTCGATACGCTGACGATTACGATTCGAAGTGGCTCGTAAAGGTGAAGACTCATCTACCCAAGCACCTTGATTATCACCATAAACTCCGGTTGAAGAGATATAACCGATCCATCGCAAATGTCTGGTCCTAGAAATTTCTTTAGAGAAGTCTTTCAGAACTACATCGCCTGAAGGCTGAGGAGGAATTGTGATTAAAAGATGTGTAGATCGGGAAATAGCTTCAGAAATTTCCTGTGTTGGGTTAGCACCATCATAAGGAATAACTGAAATGTTTTTCAGTTTGACCTCATCTTGTACACCCCGCACAGTCCCAGAAATTTGCCATCCTTGAGGTACGAGCCTTCTAGCCAATGCTTGTGAGGAAAAACCCATACCAAAACAAAGCAGTTTGCCGGGATAAAGAGAATCCGGAACATCTTTTGTCTCGGAGAAATTCAAAATGTTCCTAAAAAGTAAATCGATATTTTTCAAATAACTCGAGCGTCACAACTTCCTTATCCTCTTTAGAAACCTCTTGCTCAATTCGTTTTACGGCCATATTACGAATGAAAGGTATAGGAATCCGAGAGACCTTTTCTAAAGCATCGTCTTCCCATTTCAGTGAAACCTCCACAGCCTCTTCTTTTTCCTGGTCAATCTGCTCATCTCGTTTGAGGTCCTCTTCTGTCACTTCCATTCCCATCGCCTCTTTAGCTGATGCAGGCATAATATTAGTGAATACCTCATCAATGATGGAAGGGGTGATCATCTTATCTCCACGCTGGCGTGCACGGCCCTCAATGGTCTGTTTGGCCATACCAAGAACGAAAGGAGGGACCTTCTCCATTTTCTCCAACGCTTCCTTACTCCAGGGCATGCCTTGAGGAGTTGCAACTTCCATATAGTTTTTAAATTTTTCAACAATGTCGTCCTTTTTTTCAGTACGCATAGAAAGAAAATCTTCAATTTCCTCAATTACTTCCACCTTGCGCGGGCTTTGCCTCATTTTTTCTTTGGCCACATCAAAGGAGTCCATAGTTAGTTCTTCAAAACCGAATCCCTTGACCCTTTTAGAGACCAGCATCATGGACTCATTACGAATTTCGGTCAGATAATCAGAAGTCACTATTTTAAAACCCCTTTTAACACACCTCTGAACCATCAGTTTACGAATACCTGGACGAACAAACTCAGGAGCATGTTTAACCCTCTCCCATGCATCTTCAGACCATTCAACTCCATTATCCTTTGCATAAGGATGATCTACATCCGCGATTTTGACTTCTCCTGATTCCATAAACACCACCTAAATAAGGATGAAACTTTTACACTCATCATGTAAAAATATTATATTATAAGACATACTTGAAAAGTGAACGTTTACCCTGTCTCTTAGTCCGCAATAGCGAAATTAACAAGTAAAGTTCCTTATTTTCAGAGGTCTTCTTAAAAATTACTTGAACCCTATGCCAATGTCAATTAATTTGAAGACTTTTCAAAACTCATTCATATAAGAAACCATAGATATGCGACAATCCCATATTGTTTATTTTTTATTTTTTATTTCAGGCATCACTGCTCTGACTTATGAAATCGTCTGGACCCGCATGCTGACTCTGGTGTTTGGGCATACGGTGTTTTCCGTATCGGTGGTTCTAGCGGCATTCATGGCAGGTTTAGGCTTAGGTAGTTACCTTTTTGGCTATGCCGTTGATCGATTGCCCGACACAAGCAATTCTCCAACAGGGAGCAAAACTGCACTTCTCCTATATGGTTGGATAGAAATACTGATTTTCTTCAGTGGCGCTCTACTTTCTCTTTTATTCTACAATTTTTCGGGACTCTATGCCTCCCTGCACAGCTTTATACCGGAATCGGTTCTCTTACAGAATTTCATAAAAATGTTGTTCGCCTTTGGGATGATGCTTATTCCAACCACATTCATGGGAGCTACCTTACCAATTATAAGTAAATACTGTGTCACGGATGACAATCGAATGGGAGTTCAGGTGAGTCTCCTTTATGCATTAAACACTCTAGGGGCCGCATTAGGTTGCCTGATGACCGGATTTTTTTTGATGGGAACCTTCGGAGTTCTACAAACGGTTCTCATGGCGGCAGCTGCAAACTTATTGATTGGAGTCAGCGCATTGAGCATTTATCTCGAAATTGTTCCCGGTTCCGACTGGAAGTTTCGACTACCTCCTCTAAGAATCCCACGCATAGATCTGAATGCGGATCAGAAGTTTTGGATAGGCATCAGCTTTATTTGTGGATTCACAGCTTTAGCTTATGAAGTTTTATGGACACGGTTGTTGGTGTTCAGTATCGCTAGCACAGTATATTCCTTTAGCATGATGCTCACTGTCTTTCTTCTGGGAATCTTTTTGGGCAGTCTATTGCTGATTCCTCTGGCATCGCGTATCCATAATATCCGAACAGCATTATTAGTACTCCAAGCCAGCACCGGCCTTTACGTACTTGGCTCATTGTATGGTATCGAATCGATCCTTTCTACTCCTTGGAATGGGTATAATCTAGCCAATCCCGCTGCGGCATTTTTGCGCTACTTCAAGGATTCCGCCGGACTCATGCTATTACCTACTCTATTGTTGGGCATGTGTTTTCCACTATTAATAAAAGTGGTTGCAGAGGGGCACCAAAATATCGGCAAAGCCACCGGCCAGATCTATTCCGCAAATACTCTGGGAGCAATTTTCGGCTCGCTATTTGCTGGCTTTTTGTTTCTCCCTAATCTAGGAAGTCAGATCAGCTTGACTATGGTAGCTACTCTAAACTTGCTGACAGCGGTTTTACTATTCCGTAACGGAAACTATATGAGTCAGACAATACGAAAGGGGTTGACCGTAGTGTTCGTAGCGTTGGTCCTCTTTGTCAATATAGCTATCCCCACTGATTTATTGACACCATTTTTCATGAGGGATAGTGCAGGAAAACGTAATCTTAAAAAGCTAATGTATTTTGAGGAAGGCATATCAGATACCGTTGCCGTTTTCAAAGATGACTATGGTATTCTCGACCCAAACGCGAAACGGTTGATCACCAACGGCATTTCCATGTCGGCCTCTAACCTAATCGCGACGCGTTATATGAAACTCTTCGCTCATGTTCCAATTCTGCTGGTCGACCAACCCGATGACGTTCTAGTTGTCTGCTTTGGAACCGGACAAACTACTGGCGCCGCCGGAATACACCCACGTGTCAAGTCGGTTGATAGTTTAGAACTATCTACCAGTGTTATCAATGCAGGGGAAATGTTTACTGACCAGAATCATCAAGTACTCCAAAACCCCAAAATAAACTTTGTCATTCAGGATGGTCGCAACCATCTTCTAACTACTCACAAACAATACGATGTTATCACTTCAGAGCCACCGCCTCCGCGTACTGCGTTTACCGTAAATTTGTATACTCAGGAATATTATGAGCTCCAGAAAAATCGACTAAAACCGGGAGGTATAGTTGCACAATGGATCCCTCTTCACAGCCAGGGTGAGGAAGAAGTGGATATGCACTTTAGAACCTTTCAATCTGTGTTTCCCTACACTATGGGTTGGATGTCAGTGGCAAACGAAATCCTCATTATCGGCTCTGACCAACCAATTGTTATCGATTTCAACAAACTTAAAGTCCGCCTGGAAGAACCTAAAATTAAAAAAGCGCTGGCCGACATAGAAATCCCCAACATCTTTTCTTTTCTTAGCAATATTTGGCTTCTGGACGAGCAAATTAAAGCTTTAGCCAAAGGCCACTCTCTTATCACAGACAACCGACCCGCCATTGAGTTTTATCTCGATCTGGGAAATGTGATCGACGTCTCAGGAAGGGAGAAATATGTATTTAACCGAGCTTCCTTCGATCAAATTTCCAACCATGTGAAAAACCTTTCAGAGCTCAACAGGGCAAGGCTGAAAACTTATTATGACGCTATGGATCTTTATCAGCGCGGCGTGATGTACAGCAATCGGGGGCAACTGCTAAAAGCCTTGAACATGATAGAAGAAAACAATCTAGTCCGCTATCATCTTCAAGCCGGCAGAGACCAAATGGCACGACTGCTCAAACAAATAGAAGAAAACCCCGAAAATTTAGAAAATCTACTTAATCTCGGTCACAGCTATTATCAAATAGGAGAATATGAAAAAAGTATTGGCATTCTCAAAATAGTTTTGAATAAAAATCCTGACTTAAGTTATGCCCATTTGTATATGGGTTACAACCTTCTGGAAATGGGGGAAAAGGAAAAAGCCTTGGAACATTTCAAGAGCACGGCTAAAAATGACCCAAGCCAAATGGGAACGGTAATACGAGAAATAGGGTTGATCAACCTTCTGCAAGCAGCAGAAAAAAAACCTAACGACAAGGCTCTCAAACATTCCGCTGCGGAATTTTATAATATGAAAAAAGAGTATCTGAAATCCTTAGAATATACTCTCAAGGCTCTTGACGAAGACCCTATCAATCTCCAACTTTTGCAAAGCATTGTTTTCAGTTACCGAGGTCTTGGCGAAGCTAAAGAAGTGCTCATGTATGGCAACCGTTATAGTCTAATAGACCCTGACGAGATGCATCTACAATACATCATGGGTGAAGTTTACAGCAAACTTCTTAAATGCAAGAAGGCCATCCCACTCTTAGAAAATGTACTTACAAAAGATGACACCTATCGTAATGCTCAAAATATTTTGGACACCTGCGAAGCTAATTTAGATACACCAAAAATCTAGCTCCAACCCACCCAAACAATTCTCTCAAGCAATTTTTGTAGTAGTTTTTAAACCAACTCAGTTATTGTATTGCAAAAATGAGTGCGAGTTAAAATGTGAGTGGTTTATTCATTTGTTTCATCTTTCTTTTTATCACCCTTGATTAATGAACTGACCCAAAAACCGATGTAGAATAATCCCCACCATAACAACAAACCATATACCATATAATTTACAAATCTAATTCTGTCCTCATCAATAACTGTGGTTATAAGTACATTCGTCCAATACCCACCCCAAAAAATCGAAATTAAAGTCCAAACTCCTGTCATTCCCCGTTTTATATTCATCTAAACAAAAAAAGGAAGGTTAGTGAGAATAAAAATGTGAAGTGAGAATACCATACTGATGGATAGTGTTCGAGTGGGTGGAGAAGGATTAGGTCTTCCTTGAGGGGGTCTAATTACATGCCTATTAAGGCAATTTGGCAAAGAAATATTGTACTGATAAAAGTTGTTTGAAGTGCCGGTTTACACAGGGTGTAGACAGAATCATTTTTGACCCCTCTAGAATGTCGTTAAATGAAGGGGTCTACGCGTGTGCACATGAGATTTTGTTGGTAGAAAAGAAAAGTGGGCACCCAAAAAAATCTGTAAGTGTCCATTTCTAAACTTTTATTGTGGTGGGACGGGACGGAATCGAACCGCCGACACGAGGATTTTCAGTCCTCTGCTCTACCGACTGAGCTACCGTCCCAACACAATTTTGTTTCAATCAAAAGAGCGAAAATTAGCACAATCTTCCTAACTCTGTCAATTGTGAATAACCTATAAATCATTATTTTTTCAGAACTTTTTTGCTATAATCCTTTTAGTACACGATGTTTGTCAGCTTTCTTTTAACTTATATGTATAATTTGGAACGGATTCCGCCTCATGCTAGTTCTTACCCGAAAAATTGGCGAAAGTATCAAAATTAATGAAGATGTAAAAATAACCGTTATAGATGTAAAGGGCAAGAACATTCGCCTGGGCATTGAAGCTCCCCGAGAAACTAAAATTTATCGCGAAGAGGTTTTTTTGAAGATTAAAGAGCAAAACCAAACCGCCGCCACTTCGCATTACTTTGACCCTTCAAAGGTGTCCAAATTGATGAAGGACAAAATTAAAAAATGAAGTTCGAAACCACTCGCTTTGGCACTATCGAGATTGAAGAAAAGCAAATCATTGAATTCTCCGATGGCTTATATGGGTTTGAAAAGGAAAGACGATTCACCTTCCTCCCTTTCAACCCAAATGTGGAAAGTCCTATGGAGTGGATGCAGTCGATTCTATCACCTCACTTAGCGTTCGTGATCACCGATCCTTATCTGTATGTTCCAGACTACAAACTGAAGTTGTTAGAAGAAGATAAAAAAAAGGTGGGACTGGAATTGGATGAATCATTCCTTACCCGTTCTATTGTTACAATCCCAGAGAATTATGCAGAGATGACTGCGAATCTTGTTGCCCCAATAGTGATCAACTCCAGTAAAAGAGTTGCAAAACAATTTGTACTAACTACCATGGAGTACGATACTCGCCATTACCTTCTTCCAGAGGAAATGCGTAGCACGGCTGCCAACCACTAGCATAAGTAACTTTATACCCACATACCAATAGACTTTAAAACAAAAAACTACTTTGCCTTTAGCAATTTAATGCCCGGTTTCCTATTCACCTAGTAAACCTCCAGGACTCAAATAAGTTAGCAATCTACTTCTAGGCTTGATGAGCTTTTTGTCTTGTTATCCTAACCGATAATAATAGTTCTATTATTTGCCACCAGAGGCTCGCCTGTTATTCAGATAGGCTGTCAATTGATTAAAATCACTATTAGCATCCAAATATAGATAACTTTTGCGGGAGCTTGAGTTAAGGGCGAAGTTAACCCGATCTAATTGGTTGCCATCTATAAACATTAAGGTATCCCAGGGTGCCTGAACCCGGTAGTCACGGTTTTTTTTCACGAAACGGATGAAGGTTTCGAAGGAGTTAGCGCAAAGTTCTGATCTCAAATTTTTGAGATCGCAGACCACTCTGAGTTGAGTCGAGTTATTTTTTGTTCTCCCTTCCAGTTTTATAGCTAGAGTAGCCTTTTCGGCCACTTGGGTTTTTAGGGCCTTGCGAGAAAAATATTTTTGGATTTCTTCCGGTGCCAAATCGTAACGGATAAAAGCATGAAAATCCCCCTGGGTAAGGGTGTTATAACGATTTAGGGTTATTCGTCCCCAATGTCGCATTCTGAAACCTGTATTCTGGCTAGCCTGAGAAAGGTTTTCTGCTCCCTGTTCGCACTCTGTCACTGAAAGATCTGTTGCGCATACAAAATTTTCCAACTGCAGTTTGGCTTTGAAAGTCGCACCATATTTATCCCGAATTTTTTCGTACATTTTTTGCCTAGGACTCCAGGTTTTAAATGGGTCTTTAAGCAGGCGTTTCCTCATCTCGGATGGTGAGTCCTGGAAACTAAAAATCAGCTTTCCTGGCCCATCTGATGAAGTTTGATACTGAGTGATTATGATTTCCTGCCAACCACTATCTTTGAGAGTATCAGGCAGTCTTACAGAAGCAAGATTTTCATATCCTGCTAAGCAGTCGTCATTGGAAATCTCTTGTGAACAATAAAAATTTTTTATTCTGAGGTTTCTAGAAATATTCTGTTTTACTTCTTGGATCTTATCGAGAAAGGAGGTTTGATCTTCCTGACTCGTTCGCTTATTGAGAAATTGAATTATTTCATCCTTAGTAGCATTCCAAGGTATAAGGATAGTCTGAAACCCTGCCGTCTTCAAAAATCGGTTGCTGATACCAATAGTTTTATACGCAGAGACCTTAGAGGCGATAAAAGCTTCCTTCAACGTTCTGGTGCCTGTAAGACATTGTTTGATGAGCGACACTTGGTCTTCCGTAAAACCAATTTTTTTTATAAAAGGGAAACACTCAAGCGTTTTTAGGTCGAATTGTCGTTCCAAAACCTGTTTTTCTTTCAGGAGTTGGTGAAATGAATTAGCTTTAGAAAGGGATGGGTTTAATAGGTAAACTAAGTAAAATACCGAAAATATCCGTAAAAAAAATTTTATTTTCATACTTCACTTATACCACCCTATTGCAATGGAGGCAATCTATGAAGCGTAAAAGCTTATTTCGGTCTAACGTTTCTTATGGATCACACGTTGATGGTAGTAGCACCAATGTCTTTGTATGCTTCGAGGGAGCGTTCGTGGCAGGTGAGAACTAGAACTTGTCGCTGTTCCCCAAATTTACTTAGAATTTTTGTGAATCGTTCATCGCGTTCGTCATCGAAGTTTACGAATACATCATCCATAACTGCGGGGAGTGGTTCGGAACGGGTTTCATACTCATCAATCAAACCGAACCGCATGGCAAGATATAGTTGTTCGCGCGTTCCTCGGCTCATCTCCATAACTCCCTTTCTCTGATGTTGGCCATTTTCGATAAACACTTCATCTTGGTCAACGGGAATAACAATGCGCTGGTAACCGGTAATTTGAGTAAACAGGCTTTCTGCGGAGCGGATCACTCCAGGTTGTCGGTTTTTTTCGTATTCGTATTTAGCAGCATCAAGAAGAACTAGAGCACCCTTGTAAGCAGCCCATTCCTCAGCTAACGATTGCAACTGCTGCTTAAGGACCTCAAGTTCGGTTTGCTTTGCAATAAGGTCGTTGTTGGATGACAGGTTTTCAATTTCGTTACGGGTTTCGCCAGTGGCCTGCAGCAACTGCTCACGATTATCTTGTTGTTCTTTCAGGTTAGCATTAAGGTGCGTCAACTTTTGTTTGATTCCTTCAAGCGGAATACTTTGGATAGCTTCAATAAATTTATCAAAATACGATCCCAAACCAACATTGGATTGAATAATTCCACGTTTCTGTGTGATGTTTTCCTCTAGTGATTTTTTAACATCGAGAATGGATTGCTTGCGTAAAAAATCCGCAGCATCTTGGGCTCCCGATGAACTTATAAACGCTATGAGATCGTTAGAGTTTTTTTTCAGTTGATCTTCAAGATTATTGATTTTATTTCCTTGGCTATCGCATTGATTTTCTAATAGTTCTCTTTTTTCACGATTTGCCTTGGCTTCATCAAAAGCATGATCAATAATCTCGATATTCAATGGGAGATCATTTTTCAATGAAATCTTTTGGACCAGAGGTGCTAGAGTACGAACGTTCTCCAGGGTTTCTTTACATAGGGTTTCCATTTGTAAAACACGTTCATCTAGCCTTGTCCTCTGAGCGATCATAGTTTTGACCTGCAAGGCAGTTTTAGCAATATTTTTTGTTGCGATGGGAGCTATACTAGGATCTAGATTTCTTATTTTCAGCCACTGTCGCCATTCATCAAATTTATAATTCAGGTCACTTTGCGTATTGTCACATTTTTGAGCTAAGTTTTTCTCGGTAAGGTCTTCCTTCTCCAAGTCCTTCTTGTTTTTTGTAACCATCCTGGAAAGAAAGATGCCACCCGCAATTACAAATAAAGAGCTTAATAAGAGAGGGATATTGATAAGGTAACCACCAAGTGCTACTCCCAAAAAACCAGTTGCGGTGAGGCCATAACAAAAAAATTTAAACCATTTAGGGAAATGCGTTCCTTCTGATTTTTTTTCCTCTTTGATCTTGCGGTGACTATCCAGACGATCTTTGCATAAGTCACCTTCTCGTCTCAAGCGCTCAAAGCTATCATAAAAACTATCGATTTGCCCTTTTTCCGCCTCAGTTAAGTCAAATTCCATTACGGTTTCTTCACCCCAGTCCCGATCTATGGATTTGATTTCTTCGGTAATAAGCATGTCAAGGTTTTCCCTTTCGAACTGCAATCTATCCAAATCCTGAAGAGCAGACAGAACGGACTGGGTGGACTGTCGTAATTTCTGCACACTGTCTTCTTGTAAAAGTAAGTCGTGATTTACGATAAGAGCATCGCGGTTATTTTTTAGGGCTTGTAGAGCCGACTGTTCTTCTTCAATACGCAGGAGCAGGTTTTTCTTTTCTTGATTTATAGACTCAAAAGTTTTCAAACCGTTTTCAGGGAACTGTGAAAGATCTTCAATTGTTGCGAGCTTATTTTTTGCATCTAGAAACTGAATAGCGTCTTCATAAAGTCGGACCTGGGTTTCCAAGGTTCTTTTGCTTGACTCCAAGTCTTCCAACAACTTCTGCACACTGAGTTTTTGGTGCAACATTCTATTTAATTTTTCCTGTAGTTCATCATACAAAACCAAGTTTTTTTGAATCAAGAGAATGTCCTGCTCGTTTACTCTAATCTTTTCAAGCAAGGACCCCATTAGTGAGGCACCACGTGGGCGAAAAATTTTTGTACAGCAAGTTTCTAGTTCTGCTTCTATTTCTTTCAGAGAAATATTACCAAGCCCTAGTCCGGCACCATAGATACGGTTTTTGATATCATCGCTGTTGAGGGTATTGAAATCATGTAACTCATCAATAGTGAAAGCATAAATATTTTTATAAATTTGCGCGTTACCAAGAAGATGATTTAAAACAGGCTGTCCTTCCAAGGTCTCGCTGGAAGTACAAATTTTCACGGTTCCTCCATGCGGGCCAGGCCCCCTAGAAACAATCACCTCCTCACCATCTTGCAATATAACTTTTAGATTACCGCCTAGCGTTCCCCCATATACGGGGGTGTAGAGATTTGTATTCTCCCTTTTGGTAGGGAACCCGAAAAGAATCCGCCGAATGAATTCGAGCAAGGTGGTTTTGCCAAATTCATTTTTCCCGTAAATAATATTGATTCCAGGAACTAGCCCAGTAATCAGCTTGTCAGTAAATATTCCGAAGCCGTCTATATAAATTTCGCGTAATTGCATACTATTTCCTATTGGGTTTTGCGTTCGACCAATTGATCGAGCGCCAGGTCGCGAGATTTCAAGCTGATAGACTGAATATTACTATCCTCTAAATACTTTCTTCCTGCCCAAGACTCAAATACAGGCTTCATGGCTTCCTGAATTTTACTTTGCAACTGTTCATTCTCATCACATAGATTTAGAAGGTCGGCGACAAAATCTTTACCATCCTTAAGGGTTTTAATGTCATAGATGCCTGCGGTTTGAATGGAAAGGTCCACCAAAATCCAAGGGGAATGACCTTCGAACAATGTATTAACTTCCTCCACCAGGGCTTTGCTAGCTCCAGAGTTCTGCAATTCATTGTGTAGTGAAGTTCGTCCGGTTAAAATCAATCGCGCCACGAGACCCTCGCGGGTCAATAATTCTTTTTCAAATTCTTCCACCTTCGATTGAATCGCGAGCAATACTTCGTTAATGCTGGAGGTACCACTGACATCGACATATGTGGAAATGTAACTCACCGCTTCGGTGACTACGAACTGTATATTGGCAGGCGCGTCGGAATTAAGAGTAACCAGACAACACCCTTTTGGTCCGGTTTCCTTAAAATGTCGGGACTGGGTATTTCCGGAATAAACAATGGACGGGCTATTTTCGCGCAGAATCTTAAATTTATGTATATGGCCCAGAGCCCAATAATCAAAATCACTAGATACTAAGTCCTGTAAGCTACAGGGGGAATAGTTATCATGTCCGGCTTGTTTCCCAACATTCGCATGTAAAAGACCGATCGCAAACCCCTTCTTTTTATTTTTCTTGAATTTTATCGCCAAATTTTCGTGTACTTCTTTCCGAGGGAAACTGATTCCGTATATCCAAGCTAAGGTATTACCATGCCTAGCTATTGGAAAACTTTCTACCTCTTTATCCGAGAAAATAGTAGTGCCCTCCGGCCAATCCAATTTACGAGACCAACTGTTAGAAGGGTCGTGGTTGCCATGCACAATAAAAGACGGAATATTTTTTTCAGATAGCTCCAACAGGCCACGACGAAATTTTAATTGCGCCTGCAAACTTCTATCATCACCATCAAAAATATCCCCAGCTATCAGAACGGCATCAACCCTTTCTTCCACAGCTAGCTTTACGATTTTATGGAATGATTGAAAAGTGGATTCTCGCAGACGTTCATTAAGAGCCGGCACCTGAGACGCCAAGCCCTTGAATGGGCTATCGATATGAAGATCGGAGCAATGGATAAAACGAAAAGCAGTCATGATATATTATTGTCAGGCTGTATTTCGGCCTAAAACCATCTGAGTTATCGAAGCGTAAGTTGTTATAGTTCAATAGTATAGATCATATACGCTGCTAGCTCAATGATTTTCTTGAAGGTTATACCCTAGCAAATATTATGAAAAAGAGCTGGAACGGATTTAGCTAAAAACCATCTTTCAATTATGGAATATCGTCGGTTCGGAAAAACGGAAGAAAAGATCTCAGTGATTACCCTTGGCGGGATGCGTTTTAAGGATGGGTGGAATCCTCCTCGTGCTCACCTCCCTTCGGATTCCGTACGAAACTGTATTGAAATCACTCGCCAAGCTCTAGCACTTGGTATAAATCATATTGAAACAGCTCATGGCTATATGAAAAGTGAGAGCCTCTATGGTCTAGCACTTAAAGAGCTGGGTACACCACGTGAGAGCTTTAAGATGATGACCAAGGGGGCTCCGATGACCGGGGATGAAACTCGTGCGCTGGTTGAAGAACAGCTGGATAGTTTAAATTTAGACTACCTTGATTTTTATGGGTGGCACGGAATCAATAATGAGGAGAGGTTGAAAGCCGCAGTTAAGTCTGGAGGCCCGGTTGAGGTCTTACACCGATTGAGAGAAGAGGGACTGATTCGGCATGTTGGCTTCTCTACACATGGTTCTCTAGAAATTATTTTACAGGCTTTAAATACAAATCTGTTCAGTTTTGTTAATCTACATTATTATTATTTTTTTCAACGTAATATTCCTGCTTTACAGCTGGCGAGAAAGAAAGATATTGGAGTATTTATCATTTCTCCCAATGAAAAGGGCGGCCTATTGTGGAAACCCTCCAAAAAGGTTGAGGAGACCTGTCATCCCTTAACTGCAATCGAATTTAATGGTAGATTTTGCTTGAGCCATCCGGAAATCACAACTTTAAGTATGGGTATTCATGAACCGGAGCATTTTGCGCAAAACCTTTCAATCTTAAATCAAGAAGATTATGCATCACCGGCTATGCTTGATATCCAAGCAAAGATGGATATCTCACTTTCCAATAGCTCCAGTCTATGTACTTTGTGTGAAGAATGTTTGCCTTGCCCAGAAAAAATTAATATTCCAGAAGTGTTACGTTTTCGCAATTTATTGGAAGCCTATGACATGAAGGATTATGGAGAATTTCGATACAATATGTTTGAGGCCGAAGGGCATTGGTTTCCTGGAAACTTTGCTTCAAAATGCACCGAATGTGGAGACTGTCTTCCTCGTTGTCCTGAAAAGCTTGAAATACCGAAATTATTAAAAAAAACACACAATAAATTATTTAACCGCAAAGACTGGTTAAAAAAACAACTTCTCCACTTAGCAGTTTTGGTTGATAGGTTCTTACGTAAATTAATTTTTTGAGCATTGTGATCGGCTACAGAGTTTTTCTTTAATATATTGCTCATAATAGTGATCAGAAGGATGGTTTATTTTTTAATAACCACAAAAAACCCTTTAAGACCTTTTATGCCTATTTTTTTATAACCTCTAAGAAAGACATTGGTAAAGGTCGTAAAGCTTGAGTCAAGTTGCGGAGAAACTAATCGGAATAAATCTAACGACCAGAAAGCTTTTTTCATTTACTTTACTAAAAATATTTTCGGTTTAAACCGGAGTTTTTTAAAAACTTTTAGGGTTATTTTTAGTCTAATATAGATGTTGGGCTACTATTTACCAAGGCTAACTGCTCAACATGATATTTATATAACATTTTACTTTCATTCCTAGCCATATTTTTCCTTAGAATTCATGCCCGTATTGACTAGAAACCACTGAAGAAAAAAGATTCTAGTTTCCCATTAAAAATAAAAACATTTAACCGGTTAAAAACTATGGAATTGCTTAAAGAACTCGACACGATTATTAAGGAAATGAAAGACGAAACAAACAATTTAAAGGTTGCCGAAACTAAAGAGGAAGAAATCGAAGCGCTGAAAGAATTACTGGATACTTTAATGCGGGGGGCCCGTCAAGTTCAGGAAAAACTAGATCAGTTTAATGATCGTCGCTATCGTTAATAACTCCAAACATCAAAGCCCCTTATATTACTCGAGTTCTAGCCTTTTCAAGCTTGGGAGGCTCTGGTTTTTAGCGATTTCATCGGCTTTCTTACCCAGATCAATCTCATTTCGAACCAGAATAAGCATCTCCAAACTCTTCAGATTCTTGGATTGTAGTAAAGCCTTCATTCCTTCTAGGGTAATCTGGTTATTATAAAGGTCAAGAGTTTTCAAGTTGACAAATCGAGGTGAATTGGCGATCGCAAGAGCACCGCGGTCACTGATTTTATTGGCGCTGAAATCTATAAAAGTTAAGGCAGAAGAATTTTCCGATGCAGCCAAAGCCTCCACCCCTTCATCCCCTATCTGGTTGCGAGTCAGCTTAAGTTCTTTCAGGTTCTTCATGTTTGGAGACTTGGCGATCATTCGTGCTCCCTGAGCAGATACATCGTTGCCCCACAAAGAAAGATTCTCGGTATGTTTGAAAGTTACCGATTCTGTAAGAATCCGCACCCCCTCATCTCCCAGTTTGTTTCCCTGCAAAGCCAGAGACTTTACATTTTTCAATTCAGGCATATCAGCGAGAATCTGAATTCCTTTTACACCAATCAATGACCGATTTAAATTAACTTTTGTTCCATCCGAATCCAT
>MDSW01043498.1_pt1 | contig 28491 bp, 24 predicted proteins | sample 811171 | NCBI WGS metagenome assembly MDSW01 (sample SAMN05326641, study PRJNA326480) | marine metagenome | isolation source: seawater | place: Atlantic Ocean: North West | collected 2012 | reverse complement strand
TTCTACTGAGGGCTTTGTAAGACAAATAATTGGATGGCGTGAATTTATTAGGGGTATGTATGTATGCAAAGGAACTTATAGTAGAAATTTAAATTTCTGGAAATATTCTAGAAAAATACCAGACTCCTTTTATACGGGAGATACTGGCATAAATCCAATTGATGACACCATAAAAAAAATATTAAAAACAGGATACTGTCATCATATCGAAAGACTTATGGTTTTAGGAAATTTTATGATTTTATGTCAATTCAATCCAAATGAAGTGTACAGATGGTTTATGGAAATGTTTATAGATGCATATGATTGGGTAATGGTTCCAAATGTTTACGGAATGAGTCAATTTTCAGATGGGGGACTGTTTGCAACAAAACCATATATAAGCTCTTCAAATTATATAAAAAAGATGAGCAATTACAAGAATGATTCTTGGTGTGAAACATGGGACTCTCTTTATTGGAATTTCATAAATAGTGAAAGAGACTTTTTCAAATCAAATCCACGCTTAGCAATGATGATTAGAATTTATGACAAAATGAATACTGAAAAGAAAAATCAGCATCAATTAAATGCAGAAAAATATTTTAAAAGCTTTTAAATAAAATATATTTCATAATAACTTGATTCTGGATTTTACAATTAAATAAAAATCAAAACTTATTACATGAAAGTTGGAAAATATAGAAAAGATAAGCTGACGGATAATTACGATGTAATCATTATAGGTTCTGGTATTTCTGGTCTTTGCAGTGCTGCTCTTTTATCAATGGAAGGCAAAAAAGTTCTCGTATTGGAAAAACACTTCAAAATTGGTGGATACACACATACTTTTAAAAGGCAAAATTATGAATGGGACGTTGGAATACATTATATTGGGGGAATGCATAACAAACGCTCTTTTTCAAGAAGATTGTTTGATAAAATAACAGATAATAATCTAAAATGGAATAAGACTGATGATAATTATGATAGAATTATTTTCCCTGATAAATCATATGACTTTATAGCACCTAAAAATAAATTTATCGAAAATATGAAAAATTATTTTCCAGATGAATCTTCTAATATTGACAAATATATAGATACGATTACCAGTATTAACAGATCTATGTTTAAATATTTTGCAGCAAAAGGCTTGTCGGGATTCAAAGAAGTATTGTTTAGTAATTATCTTTCAAAAGATTTTCTCAAATTCTCAAATAAAACCACTTACGAAGCATTATCTGAAATCACTTCAAATAAGCGATTAATTGGCGTATTAACTGGTCAGTGGGGTGATTATGGCCTACCTCCTAAAGAAAGCAGTTTTGCAATGCATTGTGCTATTGCCAGTCATTATTTAGATGGGGCTAATTATCCAATAGGCGGTTCTTCAATGATAGCAGAGTCAATCGTCCCAGTAATTCAAAAAAATGGAGGCGAGCTTTTCATTAGCACAGGAGTAGAATCAATTCATCTTGTAAACGGAAAATGCAGTGGGGTTGTTTTAGAAAATGGCGATGTAATTGAATCTAAAGCTGTAATAAGCAGCGCAGGGATTCAAAACACATTAAATAAGTTTTTAATTCATGAACCAGCCTTAGCGAAATATAGAGAAAATCTTACTACTATTGAGCCATCTTATGGCCATGCTTGTCTTTATGTGGGTTTTGATAAAGCAGCTAAAGATCTTGGAATAACAAACACAAATCTGTGGATATATCCATCATATGATCACGATCTGAATACACAAAAATATATGAAAGATGAACAAGAAGATTTTCCACTAGTCTATCTCTCATTTGCTTCATCTAAAGACCCAGACTGGGATATAAATCACCCTAATACAGCAACACTTGAAGCAATAGTCCCTAATAGTTTTTCTTGCTACAATAAATGGAAGGATAAGCCTTGGAAGAAAAGGGGAGATGATTATCTAGAATATAAAGAACAGTTATCAAATAGGATTATTTCTAAGATATATGACCATTGTCCTAATCTGAAAAATAAAATATCATTTTATGAACTATCATCACCACTGTCTACAAGAGATATGGCCCACTATGAATTTGGAGAATTATATGGCATAAATCATACTCCATCAAGATTTAGACAAAAATGGCTAAAACCTGCAACTCCCATTAAAAACTTATATATGACAGGTCAAGATATAACAACAGTTGGTTTACCTAGTGCCCTTATGTCTGGAATGCTAACATCATCAACTTTGCTAAATAAAAACCTTTTTAAAACGTTATAATTGTTATAAAATATTATATCGTCATTTAAGTCAACTTGCAGCGATATAAAATAATTGCTAAACCGAATAAATAGCACTTTCGGGTGCTATTTTTATTTTCGGGTTGAATAACTTGAAACGTGGAGATTTGTGAGGATTGCAACCACGCAAAATATGTGCTAAATGCATACCTCTATAATCTCCTAAAAGGAGATGAAATGAAAAAGAAGAAAATAACCGCAATTCAAATTGCGCCATGCGGTAAACCAAATCCAAACTTACCTCTAAATAAAGAAAGGTTTGATATTAATCCTGATTATATAATTGATTATTTTTTTAAACCACATATTGGCGGAATCATGTACAGCTATTCTAAAAAGGAGAGTAATAATGAAAATAAATAAATCAATCAGTCAAAAGATTAAGGAAATATCAAAAAAACATGACCTTCCAATGGCTCCACCTGATCATCCTGTTTATAAAAGCGGACCAATAATAATATTTAAAAATAAATATTCAATTAAAGACAACACGAAATAATGGGTAAAATTACATTAAAAGGCTGGTTCAAAGATACTGACGAGGTGTACAAACGAGGCTGGAAAATATTAATAGGAAAACCATTGAAACTAAAAAGAAAGGAGGATAAAAATGGGTAGAATATTAAACTGTGGGTCATTACGAGCACATGATAGAAAGTTAGGAATCCAGCATAAATATATCGTAAAAGAGCTTAATATTGACAATTGGAATAAAAGAGCTATTGTAAGGGATGGTAAGTATATCTATATACTTAAGTGCAAATGTAGAGAAAGTTCAAAAAGTAAGAAAAAAACAATCTATCTAATCGATGGTTTAAGTGAAAACAATACCTTTGATACACTTAATGAGGCTTTATTTTCTGCAAATAATTATTCAGATAATGAAGGAAAATATCCTATACAGAAAGGCAATCCAATTCGTATTGCCCCAGTAATGATTTATCCTCATTTAAGAGATAAATACTTAAAAGCTAAAAAAAATAAATCGGAATAATTAACATTAGTAAAATATAATAGTTTTATCATTATTTGTTTTAAATTACTATATGCTTGAAAAAGACAATTCAAATTTTAATTACATATATATACAAAATACTTTAGAGCTAAATAAATCACTAGATCTCTTACAGGATAAAAAAATATTTTTTATTGATACTGAATTTGTAAATAATAAAAATTGCGATGAGCTATGTCTACTACAAATTTCTGATGGAGAAAATTGCTTAGTAATAGATACATTAAAACTAAATGACACAGCAAAATTAGCTAGTACTATTGCATCAAAAGGCTCTGTTTGGATTATTCATGCATGCTATGAAGATTTAAGATATTTAATAAATTATTTAAATATTGATTCATTACCTAAAATATTCGATACTCAAATTGCATGGGGAATGAATAATGCTGAAACTTATATTTCCCTTTCATACCTAGTAGCAACTCTATTGAATATAAAGATTGAAAAAAAATACCAAGCTATTGATTGGACTTCAAGGCCATTAAATAAAGAATACCTCGATTATGCTGCTGGTGATGTAAAGCATCTGCCTGAAATTTATAAATTATTAAATGAAGAACTAATCAGAAATAATAAAAGTCATATTTTTGAATCTGTAATGGATGATTTTCTTCATAACTGGAAATTTAAAACAAATAGTAGCAAAAGAATTTCAAATAGTAACTTTAAAAATTTATGGGAGCTAGATTACATGGGCTATGCAGCCTTACAGTTTTTAATCGAATGGTATAATAATCTTTCTAGAGATATTCAAAAAACTGTGCCAAAACCTCATATTTTATTTAATATTGCAAAAGCTCTACCTCAATGTGCGGATGATTTGAAAAAAATACAAGGTATACCATTTAAATTCATAAAGGAAAAAGGTGATAGTTTTACGGGAAAAATAATTATGGCAACATACAATGCTAACCCTGAAGATTTTAATGAAATAAAACCAAATCCGCAAAAAAGCTTTTATGAGAAAAAAGTTGAAAATATTATAAAATTAGCTTTCTCAAAAATTTCTCATGATTTAAAAATATCAATAGATATTATTTATAATGATTTTATATGTAAAGAAATGATAAAATTAGCTTGCAAAAATAATTCAATTGAAAAATGTGAAGATGCGTTAGATGGATGGAGAAAAGAATATTTAAAGGATGATTTTATAAGAATTTTAAAGAAAATAGAACAAATTATTGATTAATTATTAACTGTAATAATTTAAATTAACTGCCAATGAAACATATTTTTTTAGATAATAATTCTACAACAAAAATATCAAAAGATGTTTTAGATGAAATGAATAAATATTTGACTAATTACGATGGCAATCCTAGTTCGAATAATTTTTTAGGAATCAAATCAAAGGAACAAATAAAAATATCAAGATCTAAAATTGCCAAGCTTGTTAATTGCGATTCAAAAGATATTTATTTTACCAGCGGCGCAACAGAGTCTAATAATTTAGCTATAAAAGGTGTTTGTGAACTTTATAGAAATCAAGGAAATCACATAATTACTTTCAAAACAGAACACAAAGCAGTTCTTGATACATACAAGTCTCTGGAATCAAAAGGATTCAAAACTACCATCTTAGATGTAAACCAAAACGGAACAATTAATATTTCAGATCTTGAAGAATCAATAACATCTAAAACAATACTCTGTTCATTAATGCATGCAAATAATGAGATTGGCAATATTTATCCTATTAAAAAAGTATCAGAAATATGTAAAAATAAAAATATAAAATTTTTTGTAGATGGTGCTCAGGCAGTTGGAAAAATACACGTTGATTTAATTGATTTAGATATTGATTTTTATTCATTTACGGGTCATAAGTTTTATGGTCCAAAAGGGATTGGCTGTCTATATATAAAAAACAGCAGGCTAAAAAAACAGTTAACACCTCAGATTATTGGAGGTGGTCAAGAATTCAACTATAGATCAGGAACACTAAATACTGCATCAATTATAGGTTTTGGTAAGGCTTCAGAAATATCACATGAAAAATTAAAAGATGAAATTAAACACATTGAGTTCTTAAGAGATAAAATGATAACTGAATTTGATAAACATCTTTCGGGAATACATATAAATGGTGATATGGAATCAAGAATTCCAGGAAATTTAAATATTTCATTTTTAGGAGTTGATAATTTATGGCTGCTTTCACAAATTCATGATAAGGTTTCAATTTCAGCTGGCTCAGCTTGCAGTTCTCAAACTATTGAACCTTCACATGTTTTGAGAGCAATTAATAAGGATGATAACATATCTAGTTCTGCAATAAGGATATGTGTTGGAAGAAATAACAGTGAAAGAGAAATTGACTATTTTATAAATTTAGTTTTAGATTTAGTTAACGAATATAGAAATAAAACAAATTATACTACTGGAAGTCTATAAATGAACTCAAATGTTCCAAAAACTTTACATTTCGCTGGTCACCAAACATTTCCATTAAGACACAATTGGCTAACAAAAGCTGCAGATATAATTAAAATCAATAATCAGGCTCTTATGAACTCTGAATATTGCATGAAAGAATTAGGCGTAGGAATAAATATGGTTGATTCAATTAAACACTGGGCTGAATCAACACAGTTATTTTTTAGAGAAAAAGATCAAAATACTTTTATTCACTCACTGTCAAAAGAAGGTAAATATTTATTTTCAAAAGACAGACCATATGATCGCTATTTAGAAAATATTGATACTATTTGGTACATTCACTATCTAATATGTAAGAATTTTAAAAAAAATGCACTATGGTTTTACATGTTTAATATTTTTACTAGCAGTACTTTTACAAAAGACTCATTTATAAACAAATTTGATTTTTGGATAAATGAAAATAACTTAAACAAACCTTCAGACCATACTATGAATAAAGATTTTCTGTGTATTGTTAACATGTATTCTAAATTTAAGAATCTCAATAGTGATGATTTTGAAAATTCATTAATCTGTCCGTTTAGAGAATTGAGATTGATTGATTTTAACAATGAAACAAAAGAATACTCATTAAGAATATTAAAAAACAAAGAATTTAGTACAGATTTTTTCAGCTATACAGTTTTAGACTTTATACAAGATGATGATAGTACAATAAGCATCAATTCCTTACTTAATGACATTGGTAGCCCTGGGCAAATTCTAAGATTAAACGAAATTGTTTTAGTTGATTATTTACTGGATTTTATCAATAAGTTTGAAGATGTTTTTGAATTTGATGACACTATTGGAAATAAGCAACTTTTAGTCAAAAATGATTTTGACAAAGAAAAGTTAAAATGGAACTCATTTAAGAAGTTTGCTAAAATATAATTAATGCTAAACAAGAATAAAATATCATCAAGATCTACTAACATTGTCAATGAACGCAATAATAGAGATTTTCTAAATCAAATCATAACAACAAAACAAATCTTAAATACAATAAATTTAATCAGCAATTCTATAAATAATATTGAGAAAAACAATTCTATTTCTCTGGTTGGGCCATATGGATCAGGAAAAAGTACGACAGCATTAGTTGCATACTATTATTTAATAAACAAACTGCCATCAAAACTAAGCAAATTTTTTGACTCAAAGAATGTTTCAAAAAACAATAATCAATACAATAAAAACGAAATTTTTCTATATGAAGGAGAGAGGACTTCAATTAAAAAAATGTTATCTCAAGATTTCGGCGAAAATACAATAGAAAAAATCAAATCAAGATTATCTAAAAATAAAAAAACTGCAATCATCATAGATGAGTTTGGCAAGCTATTAGAATATTCAGCAGACTATCCGGAAGATGGCGATGTTTATATTTTGCAGCAAATTGCAGAGCTATCTCAAAAATCTAATGGTAATTTATTATTAATCACAATAAGACATCAAAGCATATCTGCATATGTGTCAACATTATCTGGTTCATATTTAAAGGAATGGAAAAAAGTACAAGGTAGATTTTATGAAATTATTCATACAAACACGATTGATGAAACAATAAAATTATTTTATCTATATGCTAAAAACATATTTAAATCAAAAGCTCATAGATATAGTTTGATTAAAAAAAATCTGGACTTAAATCCTTTTCTCAATAAAAGTATCGTTAAAGATCTTCTTTCAATAGATTTAATCCATCCCTTTACTACACTTTTAGCTATAAGTATTTTTAAAAAGATTGCTCAAAATGAAAGATCTATTTTTTCATTTTTAAATAGTTCTGAATATTTTTCGATAAATGATTTACTGAAAGATAAAAATGTTAAATCTTACAAAATATCAAATTTCTTTGACTATATAGATGAAAACCTATCTCATGTAATACTAGAATCTGAATTCAGCCAAAATTGGCAGGCAGCAAAATCATCTATTAATATTATAAAAAATAGTAACTTTCAAACGTTGAATGAAAATGACTACAATCTACTAATTGAAATAATAAAAACAATTAGTCTAATAAACATGTTTGGAGAAAACGTTGGCCTTCAGTCCACAATTGAAGTATTAAATTTATCATTGAATGATTCTGATAAAATTAAAAAATCAAAAATTGAAAAACTGCTTAATAATAAGAATATAAACTACAAAAAATATAACAAAACCTATCATTTATGGCATGGTACGGATTTGAATATAAATAATTTGATTGAGGAGAAAATATCGGAAATTAAACAAAACTTTGATTATGCTGAAGCATTTGAAAAATATTTTTATCATGAGCCAGTCATTGCAAGAAAGCTGTATATTCAAAAGGGAACGTTAAGATACGCACTATGCAAATATATTAATATTGAAGATATAAAAAATTCAATACTAAATGAAAATTCTGATGGTACAATATATTTTGTTATAAACAGCAAATTTAAATCTAAGTCATATTTTATAACCAAAATCAAAGATGAAATTAACTCTAAATCAGATGTTCATAAACTTCCATTTATATACATATTGCTTTCATTGAATTCTAAAGCAAAAAATTTAATTGAACAATATTATTCAATTTGCTATTTGCTTGATCATAATAAAGAAATTTCAAAAGACAGTATAGCAAAAAAAGAATTAGCTGAACTAAAATCAGTGTATTTCAATAATTTAGAAACTCTTTTCAAAAGCAATTCTGACCTAATTAGTTATGATTTTATTAATAATAAAAATTCTAAGAATATAAGATCATCAGATTTAGGAACTTTATTATCAGATGAGCTTGATAAGGTTTATAATAAAACTCCTAAAATCTTCAATGAGATAATCAATAAAAATAAACCATCTCCTAGTGCAAATTCAGGATTGAAAAAATTCTTATTTCACTTAGTAAGGATGAAAGATCAAGAAAACATAGGAATAACTGGTAATGGACCTGAAAAAAGCATCTATTTAAATTTATTAAAAAAGACAGAGATTCATATTAAAAAAGAAAACAAATGGGCATTTGAATGGCCTTCTAAAACCTTAGATAATGCCTTGAATACTATATGGGAAGAAATTAATAACAGAATATGTCAAAATATAAACTCAGATGAAAAAATTAACATCCAAGACTTAGAATCATTCTTGTACAAAGCGCCTTATGGTTTGAAAAAAGGTCTAGCCAAAACTCTTGTTTTAACAGCTATAATAAATAAATTAGAACATATCTCAATGTATGAAGAAGGCTCTTTTACGCCTAAATTAGAAAAAGATACAATTGACAGGCTTACTAAGCGCCCTGATAAGTTTACAATAAAATATATTTCACATGAAGGGCTTCATGATACATTTTTCCAGAAAATTCATACCACATTACTAGACACAATTAGCGAAGATAGACCATTACAAGGCTCTTTAGTCTCATTATTAGATGTCGTAACACCATTAGTAAAATTTGCAAACAGGCTTCCAAAGTACACAAAAAAAGCTAAAATGCTAGATTCTACATCTATTACGATTATTAAGAAAATTTTAAATGTTCGAGATCCTGAAAAATTAATTTACAATGATATACCAGAAGCATTAGGCATGAAGAAAATTGACATTTCAAAAACTATTGAAAAAGAATATATAGATAATTATGTTAATCAGCTTGAAATTTGCTGCAATAAGATATCTCAATATAGAGTTGAGCTTACAGAATTTTGCATAAATGAGTTTAAAGGCATATGGAAACTCAAATCAAATAAATTATCTAAATGTAGAGCTGAATTGAAAAATTTATTCAATAAAGAAACTTCAAATTTCTTTTTTGATGAAAAATTAAAGATTTTAAGAAATAAAATTTATGATGACAATTTAGGGGATATTCCTTGGATTGAAAATATTGCAACTTACATATCAGATAAATCTCTTGATAACTGGTATGACAACACTGATAAAAACTTATTTTCAAGAGAACTATCCTATTACTACATAAAATTTTCTGAAGCTGTTAAAAATAAATTACTAAATTACGATAAGGATATCGATGTTTCAGATTTAGAAACAGAAATAATATTTTCAGGAAAAAAACTAAACCTTGAAGGTGAAGATTTGATTATAGCTCTAACAAAAATACGTGAAAACTTAATGAATAAACTTAAAAAAGATGAGTAACAAAAGACATATAATGGGCATTTCAGGTGGGAAAGACAGTGCTGCACTTGCAATTTTTATGAGAGATAAAGTTGACAATATGGAATATGTATTTTGCGATACGGGAAAAGAGCTAAAAGAAACATATGAATTTATTGATAAGCTTGAAGTATACTTAAATAAACACGTTGTCAGGCTACCAAAAGAACTACCAGATTATAGCGATAAATATGATTTTGATCACTGGGTCAAAACAGTCTTTAATGGTTATTTGCCAAGTCAATCTAATAGGTGGTGCACAAACAATTTGAAGCTTCAGCCATTTCTAAAATATGTTGGTGATGAGCCCGTTGTTAATTATGTAGGAATTAGAGCTGACGAAGATAGATTAGGCCTCATATCATCAAAGTCTAATATTGAAACTGTATTCCCATTTAGAGATCACAACATCGATAAGCAAGGTGTCTTAAACATCTTAAATGAATCAGGTGTAGGAATACCAAAATATTATAACTGGAGATCAAGATCAGGTTGCTATTTTTGTTTTTATCAATCAAAAAAAGAATGGGTTGGACTGCTTGAGAATCATCCTGATTTGTTTGAAGAATCTATGAAATACGAGCAGATGAAAAAAGATGCTAATCAAAATTTTACATGGCGTCAGGATATGTCACTTCAAGAAATTAAAGATAATGCGGATGATATAAAAAAAGAATATGCTGAACGTGATAAAAAGAAAAAATTAAACACTAAGCTTAGATCGAATTCACCGTTAGCTAAAATCCTTGATGATGAATATCAAGATGAAGATGATGATAAGCCCTGTATAATTTGCCACCTTTGATATGAAAGAATTTGAAATTCTAGATTTTTTAAGTAAAATTAGAAGCGATAAAGAAAATGCACCTGAAATTACTATTTTCAATAGATATAATGAACATAGAATTCCAGAAAAATCTGGAATTTATGGATGGTTCCTTCCATTAAAACTAAATTCTAATGATAGATTAGATAATCAACTAATAGATATAGATACTATTTTCTCTTATGATTCAATTTCAAAAAATACAGCAGAGAGATCAGCTGAAATTAACTACAATTGGGAAAGCCAAAAAATTACATTAACAAAAAATCCAAAAAAAATTACATTTAATAATGAATCAATTAAAAGATACAATAAAGCTTTTAGAGGTTTAGTTAAAAATCATGATGAAAATACTAATTTCATGAAAATGTTAGCTCTTGCTACAATATTTACTAAACCATTATATATTGGCCTTACTGATAATTTAAATGGACGGTATTACGAACATAAGACTGCAAATGAAAGAAATAATTTTCACAATAGATTTACTAATTTTGTAAAAGATTACAATGAAATAAACGAAAAAAAATTAAGGTTCAATGTTGATGAACTTGTTTATATTACAGTTCATCATAAATCATTAAGCAAGGATAATTTAGAGCTTTTGGAATATATACTTAAAATAATATGCAAACCAGCATTTGGTGAAAGATAAAGGAGACAAAATAAAATGCCAGATTACGAATATGAAACTGAAGAAACAATTTACAATGAAAAACTCGTCGGACTTAAGGGAGAAATGGGTAGAGAATCGAACAAAGTCATCTATATACAAATGACTAAAAAAGTTCACGAGCTTGAACAGTTTCAAACATTGATGGATATCGAAGAATCTAAAAAATGGTCAATTAAAGACTTATTTCAAAGAGAAATTAATTATGGAAGGATCGGGACAACATCAGCTCCAAGTTTAAGAAAAGGTGATGAAACGAGCGGACAAACATTAATTGAGTATTTTATGGACGACAAAACTAATAAGAAAAAGTTTTTTGCACCTCTAACAATTGCTGTAGTGCCAATGGATAATAGAGAAAAGCCTGTAAATCCTAAGATAGATTTTTCAAATGATGATTCATCTACTGTTGAAATGAAAGATTATTTCAAATATCAATTAGTAGGAGATGAAAATTTAAAAGAATTAGGATTTACAGAATTTAAATATAATTCACAACGATGCAAACTTATTGCTATAGATGGGCAACACCGCTTAACAGCCTTAAAAGAGTTATATAAAATTTATAAAGGCTCACAAAGTGCCTATATAGAAAAACTAAAATCTGTAAATTTTGAAAATTGGGTTATACCAATTACACTAATTCCTCATGTGAGCTCATCTCAGGCTGGCATAATATCATCACTCAGAGATGTTTTCATAACAATAAATACAGAACAAAAAGTTCCGAATCGTGTCATGAGAATTCTATTAGATGATTTTCAGCTTACTAAAATTTGCTGCCAAACATTCTTAGATGATTGCAAAGATAAAAAGGAAACACCTCTTATATTATTCGATTGGAGATCTAAGAAAGATAATGGCAATTATCCTGATAACAAGGTTTCATTTTTTGGAGTTGGAGAGCTTGAAGATTGGCATAAACACTATCTAATTGGAGAAAGAGATTTAAAAAAACCAACAGAATTATCCGAATCTCAGAAAACAAAATTAAGGTATGAGGGCTATACCCCTGGTGATGACTGGAGGAAAAAGGCTAAAGTTAAATATATTGAGAATATAATGCCTGCTCTTCACTATATATTGCAAAATTTTACACCTATAAAAAGTTACATAAAACTAATAAATCAATATGAAAACTTATCTGATCCTCAAAAAATGGATGAGAGCAATCATTGGGAAATTATAAAATTCAAAGACGTAAATAAAGATACATATGATACTGATACATTACAACATGTTTATCGCCAATTTGAAGCTGCAATTAATAGATTGCCTGGCATGATAAAACCTAATACTCTTATTGGGATGAGAGGGATTTTATCATCTTTTGATTCATTAAGAAATCATTATCAAACAGTAGAAAATTCAAATTGTCATCTTAAAAGAGCAAAGTGGTTTGTTCATCATTTAAATAATATATATGAACATAATAATAATGCTTATTTTAGAATGAAAGTAGAAAATGAAGCCTTAATAAAGCATGTAGTACTTGACCAACATAACAATATAGGATTAAGGTACAGATTAGAAAAAATCGAGGCGGGTTATGGGTCACTTATCTCAGCATTAATAATTTCTGAAGAAATTAACAATTCACAAAATCATACCAAAAGAACTGAATGGATTAGAGAGTTTCATAGAAATTGTCCATATATGAATAATTTGGAAAAATCATACAAAGCTGGATTTAAAAAAGAAGCAAGACCTATAATAATGAATTCGGAAGTACCTGCTCCTAAAATAAATGAAGAAATAAATAAACTTGCGCTGGAGATGACTAAAAAACAAATGAAAAAGCTCAAGAGCAGATTAAAAATACCTGCTCTAAGAAAATAATTGGAAATCTTATCTTTAGAAAATTTACTAAAAGAAGTTGATAAGGACACTTTAAACGAGTCATTATACTCAAAGGATGTTGCCGAATTAACACAAATCTTTAATTCAAAAGAAAATTTATCAAAAATTCTTATATGTTATTATGGCAATTATTTTTTTTCTTATGAGCATAATAGATACATAATACTTTCCTTATTCAACCTAAATGAAATAAACGAAAAATCTGATATTTTTTTCAATATTCAATACACATACTATCTTAAAGCAAAATTAGATATTGCAAAAAAAAAATGGATCACTGGATCTAAAATTGTACTTTTTTTTCAAGAGTTGCTATGGGAAAAATATAAATACAAATTAGAAGAATCCTATCTGCCTATTTCCATATCATATAGAAAGCCTAGCTATGAATATATAAATAAGCAATTTCTTCCAGAATTATTCGATTATCAATTAGATATGAAAAATAAACTAATTAATTTTTTAAACAACAGTAATAATGCTATAATGCTCCAAATGCCAACAGGTTCAGGGAAGACAAGAGTTGCAGTTGAATCAATTATAAATAAAATAAATAAAGAAGATAGTTTTAATATAATTTGGCTAGCTCACAGCAAGGAGTTATGCGAGCAAGCAATAAGCTCATTTAAAAAAGTAGCTAATAAAAAAATCAATAAAAGATTTAAAATAATTCGTTTTTTTGGAAGTTTTAATATAGCAGAGTATGATATTAATAAAAATTCCATAGTGTTCACATCACTACAAAAAATGCATTCTATATCTAATAAAAAATTATTTAATTATTTGTCAAATATTTCAAATTTAATTATTTTTGATGAAGCACATAAATTGCTTGCTAAAACTTATCTAAATATCGTTAAAAACATTAAAAAAAACTCCCCAGAAATTAAACTAATAGGCTTGAGCGCTACACCTGGAAGACACATAGATAAAAAATTAGAAAACAAAACACTATCTGATGAATTTGAGGCAAATCTAATAAAACCAAAATATACCAATACAATAAAAACTCTAACTGAAAGAGGTATTCTTTCTAAGCTTAAAAGAAAAACAATTCAAGGATCTAACGAAATTGTATACATGAGCCAAAAAGAATTAAATCACTTTACTACATTTAATGAGCTCTCATCAAAAACATTAGAAAAATTAGCGAATGATCAGTGTAGAAATAATTTAATTGTTAATGAGATAATTAATGAAATTGACAAAAAAAAACAATGCCTAGTTTTTGCATGTTCAACAAATCATGCAAAGATTTTGTCAACAATGCTTGCAATGAGAGAATATAAATCTGGCTTTATCACGAGCGATATGAATTCTTCTTCTAGGGCTGGCTCAATATCTGATTTTGACAATAAAAATATAAATGTTTTAATTAATTATGGAATTTTATCTACGGGATTTGATTCGCCTTCTATAGAATCATTGTTTATTACCAGACCAACAAATTCAATTGTACTTTATAGTCAAATGATTGGAAGAGGAATGAGAGGCAAAAAAGTTGGAGGCACAGAATTCTGCACTATTATTGATGTTATTGACAATATATCAGGATTCACCTCAAATCAAGATATTATTTACAACTATTTCAATGGATACTGGGATGAAAATATCTAAAGTTTTTTTTAAAAATTTAATAAAAAATAAAAACTCAAAAAAAACAACTTATACTGGTATAATTAAAACTATATTAAAAAAAGATGATAATTATACAACTGTATCTTTTAATGATGGTAAAAAATCAAGATTCCCAAATAAATACAACGACTTTCTCAAAACTGGCTCAAAAATAAAATTCACATGTACTACAAATAAAAATTGGGTCAACCCTGTGAAAAATTTATATATTGATACTATTTATGAATCAAAAAAAGAATATAAGGGTAAATCAGAAAATATTACCGGCATATTATCAATTGGATATGTTTCTAAAATAAAAAAAGACTCAAAAGGAGAATACCTTTATCTACCTAATTGCTCTTTCACAAATGATTCAATAAAAATTGATAATATTCCTTCAATCTTATACATAAATGATATTGATCAAAAAATTGAATCTAAAGACATATTTACAGGCTACGGAAAGATCACAGGCAGTTTTGTTAAACAGGGAAATGTTGTGAATATAAAAAATATTAATTCATTTAAACCTGCAATAAAGAAAATGAATCAAGAGTTTAGTTTAAGTGAAGTTTTTTTTGAAAATAAATATCTGAGATATCAATCAGGGAAAAAAGTATTTTACTGCGACCAAAACAATGTCCCTTTTAAATTTCCACCAATTGATGATATAACAAATTCATATAACGAAATACCTAGCTCAATAAAAAAACTTAAGAAAAATTTATCTGATCAATTTGTAAAAATAAAAATAATTCAAAGAAAGACTGGTACCGTTAAAAAAGTTGATAACAAATGGAAAGAAAATATAAAATGGGAAGTATGGTCAGACGAAAATGATTCTAAAAATTGGGATTTCTCTAATTGCAACATTGAAATAATAGAAAATGAATTAAAAATCTTCAATATGGAGTTTAAAGAGTACAATAAAGAACAAAAAATCGCACACGAATACGGTAAACTTCTTTACAAAATTAAATATTCAAATGAAATAATCAGTATTAATAATATTAAAAAACGTGTTGAAAAAATTGGCAAAAAAATATCAAATAAAGAAATATATGCAATGTTTTTTCATCCAGGCTACAATAAGGAAATATTTAATTTAATTGAAAAAAAATCATTAAACATTTACGTATATAAAATCACTTTTTCAAAAAGATCATACATATTTAAAATTAAAACTAATTCCGATAAAGTTCTATATGTATGGGAAACACCTATAAGAACACAAGCAACATATATTTTTAATGATTCTTTGTCTGCTAAGCAACTGTTTGCTAGACTAAAAGAAACTCCTAGAAAAATTATAAGAGAAAATAAAGAAATACAAGATAGCCTGGGCTTTGAGGGATTCATAATTCATACTAACTATAATTTCTGGGTTGATAAATTTAATTTATTTTTAAAATAACATTTATGAAGCTAACAAAATCTCAAAATTCTGGATTAAAAAAAGTATTAAAATTTATCGAATCAAAAAATGACATATTTGTTCTTAAGGGTGCAGCTGGAACGGGAAAAACAACATTATGTAAAAATATTATTGAACAATTAGAAGTTAATGGTACGCTTAAATGCATTCTTCTTGCACCAACCGGAAGAGCAGCACGAATACTATCACAAAAAACGAATAAGGATTCAAGCACAATTCATAAACATATCTATATTCAATCAAAATTAGTTGAATATGATAAATCATCGCTCAAAGAAACATTCAACCTAAGAATGAATGAAAACGATCAAAATACGCTATATATAGTTGATGAATCATCTATGATATCTAACATTAGAACAAATTTAGATAATAGTGGATTGTTTTACGGGAGTGGAAACTTGCTAAAAGATCTTACAGATTATGTTTTCAATAAATCAATTTCTAAGAAAAAACATAAAATTATGTTTATTGGAGATCAAGCACAATTGCCACCGATTAATTGCTCAAACTCTCCAGCACTAGATCAGAAAATACTAACAGAATATTTTAATTTATCAAAAAATGTAAAGGTTGTTGAGCATACTTTAAAAGAGATTGTAAGACAAGAGTCTATAAATAACATTATTGAAATTGCTGACTTTTTAAGAAAGCAAATTGAAAAAGATAAATTTGAGAAATTCGAAATATCAAAACAAACAAAAAACTGCAAAGAATTAAACTATTATGATCTGGAAAACCAATTTGTATCAAAATATAAAATAGGGCATACAAATAACCCTATCATGATAACTCATAGCAATATAGCTTCAAAATATAAAAATGAATGGATTAGAAAAAAATTATTTAAGCATAGATGTAAGCATGAAAATTGTAATGACTTGTATAGATGCCTAAATTTAAAAACACTCGAAAAAGAAGAATCATTGATTGCTGTGCAAAATTCTTATAAATATGATATTCTAAATGGAGACACATTAACAGTTAAGAAGATCTTTAGTGAATCAGAAGAAAATATTCCTGTTTATGAAGATAAAAAAGATAAAAAACCTATATATTTAAAATTTATTGATGCCATTATCTATAAATACTCATATGATGAAAACAAACTCGTCGAACAAAAAGTCAAAATACTCATCAATTCATTAAGCTCAAACAAAAACAGTATTTCTAAAAAAGAAAGCAATGCTCTTAATGCTTATGCAGCAGGCAAATATCAACATTTATATAAAAAAATAAAAAACAAATTAAGAAATAAGGACACTGACCCATTCATGAAAGCTTTTTTTGAGGATGAGCATCGAAATGCACTTCACGTGAAATATGGCTACTCAATAACATGTCATAAAAGTCAAGGGGGAGAATGGAATGATGCCTATATTGATTTCAGTTTTTCAACGACAGATAAAAAGGCCCCATTAACAAAGAAATATTTTAGATGGTCTTATACCGCAATCACAAGAGCTAAGAACAACATTTATCATATAAATTCCTCAAAAATCAAATTTATCAGCAACAACGATAATCAGAAGATAATTAATTATAAATAAAAATATTTTTTAAAAAAAAGCTTGTTAAGTGTTACTTAACTTTTATAGATTATGTTAAGCAGCAATTAACAAAACGGAGCTACTATGAGTGAAAAATTAGGTAAAATAATTAGAGAAATTAGAAAAGAAAAGGGGATAAGTTTAAGAAAACTTGCAGAAAGTGTAGGCGTATCATTTGTCAATATATCATATATTGAAAATGGGCGTATAGAGACTTCTAAAGATGTACTTAAAAAGATATCTAAAGCTCTAAACTACGATTTTGATAAACTTTTAGCCCTAGCAAATAAAGTTGATGATGACATTACAGCGATTATAAATAAGAGACCTTCATCTGTACCAAACTTTTTAAGATCAGCTAAAAATCTAAATAATAATGATTGGGAAGAGCTAAAAAAACACGTAGAAAATATCAACAAAAGAAAAAGTAAAAAATGAAAATACCATATCTTAAAAGCAAAGAAATTGAAAAAAAAGCAGAAGTGCTTTTAAAAAACTTTTATATGGATACTGATTCCACAAAAAATGGACCAATTCAGGTTATGGATATAGCGGAATATCTTGGATATGATTTTGACTTCAGGAAAGATGGAATATATAAAGACAAAAATATACTTGGCGGACTAGTAATAGAAGATAAAAAAATCGAAATCAACGCAAATATAGAAAATCAAATTGGAAGAACAACTTATACAATTGCCCATGAAATAGGTCACATAATACTCCATGTTCCACTTTATAATAAAGTAAAAAATGAAAAGAAAATATTATGCAGAAAAAATGAGGGGATATATGGAACAAAAAAAATGCCTGAAGAAGTTCAAGCTGACATGTTTGCATCTTATTTAATAATGCCATCAGATGTTGTAATTAAAGCATTTAATTCAATATTCAAATCTCCTATAAATCTATCAAAAATTAGACTTATAGATCTCTTTATAAGAAAAAGTAAAAGACAAAAAGCGTTTAACATTGCTAAGAAAGTTATCGATAAATCAAATTTAGAAAATGTTTCAAAGCTTGCTATGATAAATCGTCTTATAGGTTTGAATTTAATAACAGGAATACCATTTCAAAAAAATAGAAAATAAGGAGAAATTATGATTAATTCAGGTTCAATAGGAATGCCACTTCATTTTGGTAAAATGCCAAAATGGTTAACAGAAAGAATGGGGAACATGGGCTGCTTAATTTTAGAGTCTGTAGTTCAAAACTATGGAAAGTCAGAAGTTTTAACAAGAATGTCAGACCCTAATTGGTTTCAGGCTTTTGGAGCTGTAATGGGAATGCAATGGAATTCATCAGGTGTTACGGCAACTGTTTTAGGTTCATTAAGAAGAAAAATAAATCCTAGAGCTTCTGAGCTGGGACTTTATATTTGCGGAGGAAAGGGCAAATATAGCTATTATGCTCCAAACCAAATTAAAAAAATATCAGAGTTACATGGATTAGAAGGAAACAGCTTAACAAAATCATGTATTCTGACTCGAAAAATTGATAACAACGCGATAATGGATGGCTACAATTTATACCAACAATATTTTTTATTAAGTAACGAAGGTGAATGGACATCGATATCTCAAGGTATGAACACGAAAAATAGAAGGGCAAGGAGATATCACTGGCACTCTCCATCAGTTAAATCTTTCGTAGAGAATCCACATACTGGAATCGTTGGAGAAAAAGAAAAACCAATGATCAACCTGGTTGATAAAAATGCAAATAAAAATCGACAAAATATTATAAATATTGTAAATGAAGATCCAGATTCAATTATAAATGAATGTAAATCTATAAATTTACCAGATCACCATGATGTTAGAGAAAGTGATTTAAACATGAATCGACTTGGAGCAGTTTTAAGCATGGCTTATGATAACCAAATTAATAATTTTGAAGATCTTATTATGCTAAAAGGTTTAGGACCTAAAACTTTAAAAAGCTTAGCTCTTGTTAGCGAAGTAATTCACGGAGATTCAACAAGATTTGAAGATCCTTCAAGATTCTCGTTTGCTGTTGGAGGAAAGGATGGATTACCGCATCCGATTGACACTAAAGCATACGATGAAACAATAAATCATCTAGAGGATTCTGTAGAAAAATCAAAACTAGGATATAAAGACAAATCAGTAGCTTTAAAAAGACTTCATAGAGCAGTTAAAAACGTAGAGAAAAGATATACTCCTATCAATTTTTTAAATGACATACTTGATATGGAATGGAAAGATGCTGAAAAAAATGGTGGCATGACAATAATGGGAAAAACTGTAAAAGGATTAACAAGAGGGATAACATCCATAATTAATCCTATTCTTTATGGAGATAAAAATTAATGAAATCAAAAGGATATGACCCAATCAAACTAACAAAGACGACTGAGAAAATTGTAATCGATGGGAACAAACGTAAATATGCTAATCTCGCAAGACATCTTAGGTTTTATGGCGGAACAATATCGGCAACTGAAGTAGGATGCAATCTTAGATGTAAATTTTGTTTTAGTGATGATCCCGTAAGAAAACCAGCAACGACAGGTAAATTTTATTCACCAACAGAAGTTTTCAACGTATTAACAAAGAAAGCAAAAAAACATAACACAAAACTTATTTCTGCATCTGCATCAGAGGGGACGCTAGGAAAACAACATTTATTTGAGCTTTTAGAATTAGTTGATCAATCAGAATTTATTTACATTTTAGAAACCAATGGAATGACGATAGGCAATGATCCTTTATTTGCAAAACAATTATCTAAATTTAAAAATTTACATGTCAGAGTTTCAATAAAAGGATGCTCAAAAGAGGAATACACAATGTTAACTAATGCAAATTCTGAATCATATAATTTTCCATACAAAGCCTTAGAGTATCTAATAAAAAACAAAGTCTCATGTAATGCTTGCTTATCAATATCATTTAGTGATAAAAAAGATATTAAAATAGCAGAAAAAAGGCTGTATGACATCATGCCTGGAATTTTAAAATCTCTTGAAAAAGAATACATAACAATGTTTCCAAAAGTTCAAAAAAGACTTAACAAATATTCAATACACCCACGCAAGATAAGACGATTTGGCAAAATAGTAAAATATAGGAGAACTTAATATGCTTAAAAACGAAACAAAAAAAAGATATAAAAAAATCGAGAAATTTTTACTAAAAAAAGATTTTAATGGCTTTACTAAAGAAGATTTATTTATAATGACAATTATAAAAAAAGGGTGGGGACAGGATATTGCAGCATTATCACACATGGCTGAATCACTGGTTAATTTATCATTTAAATATCCTGAAAATAATCGATTATACTGCAATCTTTTAAATCAGGTTTTTTTAAGATCGATCCATCCAAAAGTGAACCCATACAAAAAGGATATATTTAAAATTAATAATTTGGGGAAATTCGGATACTACCTTGAACATTTAAATATTATTTTAGGATGTTGTTTAATATTGAATAAAACAGATAAATATAATGATTTAAACAAAAAAATAACATTTCATTTAATCAAAAATACAATACAGTATGACAATTATCATGCCGATCTATTACCTCATGTCAATATGAAATGGGCGGCAGATCAGGCTGCAATTCTATATTCATTATGGTTATATGATAAAAATAATAATACGGATTATAGTTCAGATATAATTAAAAAATGGACAAATTTCATGAATCAAAAAGGAACGCATAAAAAAACTGGCTTATATATAACTGAAGTTCTAGGAACAAGAAATTACTCAAAACAACCCAGAGGATGCGCTCTTTCTTACATGATTCACTATATGAGTAGATTCGATAATATTAATGCTAAAAATCAGTGGCGATTATTCAAGAAAAATATGATGAAAAACATCTTTGGAAGAATCGGTTTTAGAGAATATTTATCTACCTTTAATGGAAGATGGAGCCCCGATACTGGACCAATAATTGCAGGATGCGGTGTAGCTGCTACAGGCCTTGGATTAAATGCCGCAAGTTCAATTAATGATTCGGAAGTATTTAATGGACTGCTTAAAACAATGTCACCTTTTGGTTCAGCTTTCAATTTAGCCGAGTCTGTAATAGGTAATAATATGCTGACAAGAATCGGCACAGATCTACTTGCCAGTTCTATCTGGCTTAATACAGAAACAAAAGAAAAATGGTTTAGCTAAAAATAAAATGATTGAAATAAATATTTCATACAAATAAATTATAAAAAAATATAATTAAAAATGATAAATGAAATAGAAGCAAGCAAAATGCTTAAAGCAATGATTGGAAAAGATGCTAAATTCAGACCGGGTCAATATGAATGCATTGAATCTATAGTCAATAAATTCGGAAAACAATTAGTTGTACAGAAAACTGGCTGGGGAAAAAGCATTGTCTATTTCATTGCTACGAAATACTTAAGAAACAACGGTAGCGGACCTACATTATTAATTTCACCCTTAATATCATTAATGAGAAACCAAATTTTAAATGCAACAAAAATTGGCATCAAAGCGGAATGCATTATTTATGCAAATAATGACCAATGGACCAGAATTAAAGAGGATTTAGAAAAAAATCTTGTTGATATATTATTAGTTTCTCCTGAACGATTATCAAATCAAATTTTTCTTCAAGGAATACTACCTGCTATGGGGAATATTGGACTCTTTGTAGTTGATGAAGTTCATTGCATATCTGACTGGGGCCATGATTTTAGGCCAGACTACAGAAGAATAAAAAATCTAATTCAACAAAGCTTTTCAAACATACCTGTTGTAGGTACAACAGCTACTGCTAACAATAGAGTTGTTGTAGATGTAGAAGAACAATATGGAAATAATTGCACTACTCACAGAGGTCCGCTTGCACGCGAAGGCTTAAAATTGCAAAATATAACCTTAAGCTCTACTGCTGAAAGACTAGCTTGGTTACTTGATAATATTTCAAAAATTAAAGGCTCTGGGATAATTTATTGCTTAACAAAAAAAGATGTTTTGAGAGTCTCAGAATGGCTAAAAAATAACAATATTGACAGCCACCATTATTGGGGTGGAGATATTAAAGATGATGAAGGATTTGATATAAGTAATGAGTTAGAAGAAAGATTGTTAAATAATAATGTTAAAGTACTCGTAGCAACAAGCGCTCTTGGAATGGGCTTTGACAAACCAGATTTATCATTTGTAATACATTACCAGGCACCAGGTTCGGCTGTATCTTATTACCAACAGGTTGGCAGAGCAGGCAGAGCAGTTCCTGAATCATATGGAATTCTTCTTCATGGAAATGAGGAGGATGAAATCTTGGATTATTTTATGAAAGAATCTTTTCCAAGTGAAGAAGAATCCAATTCTATAATTAAATATTTAGATACTGTTGAAGATGCTAATAATAGCGAGCTAAAAAAGCAGTTAAACCTCAAGGATAATAGAGTTAGCAAAGCATTGAAACACCTTGAAATAGACGGCTATATAGCAAAAAATGGTTATAAATATAGTAGAACAGCTAAAGACTGGGATTATGATAGTTCTAGAGTTGAAAAAATAAAGAAGATAAGAATTAATGAAAGACAGCGCATGAAAGAATATATTTATTGTGAATCCTGCTTAATGAAATTTATTATTACTGAACTTGATGATCCTAATCCTGAAGAATGTGGAATTTGCAGCAACTGTAAAAAAGATTATTTTCCAAGAGAAGCTTCACAGGAAAATATTTTCAAAGCATTAAAATTTTTAAATCAAGATCATCAAGTCATCGATCCAAGAAAAAGATGGCCAGCTGGAATATTTGATAGTTCAATTATTTTTTCAGAATTACATCTAAACCAAGGAAGAGCTATGTGTTTATTGGAAGATGCAGGATGGGGACAGCATATAAAACAATGTTTCCAAAATAACACTCTTGTATCTGAGGATTTTCTTGATGCAGCAGTACATTTAATAAAAGAAGAATGGAACCCTGATCCATTCCCAGATGAAATTATCTGTATTCCAAGCAAAAATCATAAGACGATGGATGATTTTTGTAAAAGACTAAGCGTTAAATTGAATATAAAATATCCAGCTGGTGAATTTTTAGATGAATATATACTTGTAGAAAATGAAAAACCTCCACAAATCGAAATGAACAATTCGCATCAAAAGGTTACAAATATATTAGATAAGTGGATGGTTTGCTATCCTGGTGACACAGGCGGTGTTTGCATAAATGATATTAAAGGTGATTTAAGTGATGATGATGGTGGATTTTCTGGAACAAAATTATTAATTGATGACTTTGTTGATTCTAGGTGGACATTTACAGTTGTTGGAGGAATGCTTAGAAGATTTGGATATACTGTTTATCCTTTTGCGCTTGGAATGAAGAAATAATGATTGATATTAATTCCCAAATGATTTATCTATTAACAGGATACATGCCTACTCTTGATAAAGAAAACAAGTTAAAACCTTTAACTCCTGATGAATGGACAGTAGTTGCAAAAAAATTATATTCAAAAAATCTTATGCCAAAAGATTTACAATCTAAAAACCAGGATTTTTTGATTAATGAATTAGAGCTAGATAAAGATTTTTCTGAAAGAATAGTAAAATTACTTAATAGATCAGGTCAATTTTTGTTTGAACTTGAAAAATATAATACTCAAGGCTATAAATTATTAACAAGAATAGATTCAATTTATCCAAAACTATTTAAAAAAAACATGCAAGGTTCTGCGCCAAGCTATTTTTGGTATATAGGCAATAATTCAATACTGAAAGATTCTTTTATTTCCTTACAATACAAACATAATAAAAAAAATGATTATTCATTTATAGAAAAAGATTTATTTCCAGAAATAAAAAAGAATAAATTTTCAATCGTTTTATCATTTAATGATGATTTGTCAACAGAATTAGCTAAAGCGGCTATTAATAATGATATTCAAGTATTAGGATTCCCTCCGACTGGATTATTAAAGCTTACTAAACAAGTTGAAATAAGAAAACTACTTAAAACAAAAAAATTACTATTATTATCTCAATCATATCCTTCGATTATTAAATATTATCAATATACTGGAAAATTACAAAAAAAATCAGAACTATCAATTTCAGAGGTAAATATTATTGTAGATTCATTGGTGCCTATGCAGTATGAAGAATTAAACAATATATCTAATAATAAAATAGCTGTTCATTTTGCAGTTAAAAGTAAAAAGCTAGACAGCTACAGAAGATTTCTAGTCTCAAATGAAATTTTTGATAATAAAAATACAACTAAAACAGCTGACAAAAAAGATCACATAGTATATACAATAGGTCACAGTAATTACAAAATTGAAAAGTTTATTGAATTACTAATAATTAACGAAATAGATATAGTTTATGATGTTAGAACATCTCCTAAAAGTTCATATGTCCCACATTTTAATAAGATGAACCTTATAAATCATTTGAAGAAAAAAAATATTAAATATGAACATGCTAAAAGTCTTGGAGGCAGACCTGACAAGGATGATTTACTTATAAAAATAAGAAAAACAAAAGTAAAAAAAATCAAAGAAGAAGTTTACAATGGCGTAATTAGAGAAATTGATAATTCGGAATACGAATATAAAATAAATGAAAATAAAATTGAAAAAGAAGAATGGTACATGAATAAAATTAATGATTTAATTGAGAAATCCAAAACCCAAAATATAGCTTTAATGTGTTCTGAAGAAAATCCTTCTAATTGTCATAGAGGGTACATTATATCTCATACACTTATTAAAAAAAATATAAATGTTCAGCATATAAGAAAAAATGGTCAAACTGAAAAAGCTGAAAAAATTATTAAATCTTTTAATCAAGCAACTTTGTTTGATAATTAATAAAGGAGTTTTATGAAAAATTTATTTACAATCGGTGTTTATGAAACAAATGAAATTGATTTTTTCAACAAACTAAAAAATAACAATATTGATATTTTTTGTGATATTAGAAGAAGAAGGGGGGTAAGAGGAGCTAAATATTCTTTTGTAAACAGCTTACGATTACAAGAAAAACTAAATGAAATGAATATTGAATATCTTCATTTTATAGAAATGTCTCCAAGTAACGAAATAAGAGAAAAACAAAAGCAAGAAGATACAAAGTTGAAAATTGATAAAAGAAAAAGATCAGTATTAGGAAGCACATTTATCAATCTATATAAAAAAGAACATTTAAATGAAAAAAATATATCAAATTTCACAAATTTTCTATCAAACTCATCAAATAAAAATATTGTACTATTCTGCGTTGAAAAAGACCCTTTAGCATGTCACAGATCTATTTTAACTGACTATCTTGAAAATAAAAATTCTAAAATTAATATTATCAATTTATGAACATAACATTAAGAATAACGGGTATTACTCGTATGTCTGGAGAAAGAATATGTATAAGCGGTTATGATGCAGTAACGAATAAATACTATAGACCAATTTTAGAAAACGGTTATTTAACATCGAGTTTTTTAAACCAAAATCCTGAACATATTTCAATTTTCAGTTTAGTGACATTTGAATATACACATCCTATATCTAATCCTGTTAAACCTCATATTGAAGATTTAATAATCAGTGAGAATATTATAAAAATTGAAAACGACTTAAACACTGTTTTAGATCAAAATAATTTTTTGTCAGATATCGCCGATCATTCCATCGAACAAGTATTTGGAAGTTATATGGATGTTGTTGATAATCACCATATAGTTTTTGATGGATATGGCAAAAGATCTTTAGGTACAATTATTTCACCTAAATGTACAGTTACTAAAGATTCAAACAACAATACAAGAGTTAGTTTAATTGATCAAACAGGATTTCAATTGTCTAATGTTAAATGTGTATCATATGATAATAAATACTGCATTCCTGGAAATTATCAAAACATTCCTATCAGAATAAGCCTTTCAAGAAGATGGAAACGACCATCAGATGATGAATTTTATTATTGGGTTCAAATTAGCGGCATTTTTCCTTTGAACAGATAACTTCTTTTTTTATGTTGATAATATATATTATGTCTAATTTTATATATATGTCAAAATTGGATTAATATATTACATAGTTCCCTATTACTTGGAATAATTTATCAAAAATGTTCTAAAAACATAACCCGCAAATAAAACCAATACTGCAGGAATAACGTTCCCAATTAAAACAGATGGATATGAATTTGTTGTAGAAATTAATAAAAACTGCATGGAAAGCATAATTGAAATAATAATTGGTATAATAGTAATATCATAAACAACGTAAAACTTATACATAAAAATGAATATTACTGATACTACTATTGATATGTATAACAACTGAGAAAAATTAGAAACTCCTAAATTATTGCCAATAGCCATTCCATTCATTGAAAGTGTAAACATAAACAGAATTAAAATATAAAGCCATTGCCTTTTTCTACCGTAATCTGTAAGATTGTTTATAAAAGTAAAGACAAACATTAACAGTATACTATTGCTAAAAAATTGATAAATAGAATCATTTAAATGAGAAATTAATGGAAAATATGTGTTCGTAAAACCTTGATCAGAAATCCAATATGGAGAAACCATTTCAATATTTTTTGAAAATTTTATTAAACCAAGAATTCCAACGGATAGCAAAATAACTTCAAGATTAGAAAATACATAAATAGACTTTTTTGGCACCTTCGTTATATTCCCTATTATAGATGCTAATAATAAAGAACCTAATACAAGCATTACTACAGAACCGCCAATACCTGTTATTATTTGGTTCATAAATGGACTTCCAGTAGAAAATGATGAAGTAATTTGCGGATAAGAATTAAAAAGATCTAAAAACCCTAAAAATAAGAGCACAATAGAAACAGTTTTAAAAACACTAAAATTAAACGCCCCTTTACTCCATTTACTTAATGAAAATGCTGCTGCATAAACCACAAAAAACATCATAAGAAAATAGGATACAAGATTAACAATACTTAGAAATGTTTTATCATCTTTATAGTCTCTTTGCCATTTTTCAGGAATATGAACATATCTATCAAATGATACAATTTCATCTCCAGAAATAGAAATTTTGATTCTTAACTCCGTATCTGAAGTTGAATTAAATGTATCTTTAAATATAAAAAACCAATCATCTCTATTAACAAGATTCGACGGTGAAGCAGATATTTCTTCAATTTCGATATTTTTTAGAAGGAACCTATTTTCAATAAACTCTATTGCAATTGCTCTTGCATCGCTTTCATTTATTCTTAAACCTTCAGCATTTTCAGGATACTTATGCATAATTTGATTTAACGAACCATCATAATTTAAAATAATTCTATATTCTTCGCTTCTGTCGCTAACATCTCCTTCAAACTTAACGTATCTAACTATCCAATTATTATTAGGAATATAAGAACCTAATAAATTTTTATAGTACTCTCCCCCTTCATTTTCCCACACATAATCATCGTCAATATCAATAGTCCCCGTATTAAGAGCAGTAAGCATCACCCAATCATTATTTAAATCTATATTATCTTCTGACAAATAGTCTTTAGCAAGTTTAATTGCTTCCGATCTATTAATTTCAAGATTTAAATTAATATTCCGTTTATTAGGAATTGTAAAAATCAAGATTAAGCCAATTACAAATAAAACGTAAAGCAATGGTTTATAATTTTTATAAATTGATAGATTATCAGATTC
>MDSW01186010.1_pt1 | contig 28502 bp, 28 predicted proteins | sample 811171 | NCBI WGS metagenome assembly MDSW01 (sample SAMN05326641, study PRJNA326480) | marine metagenome | isolation source: seawater | place: Atlantic Ocean: North West | collected 2012 | reverse complement strand
TGACTTTAGAATTATTCTTAAATATATAAGTCTTTTAAATGTTTTGTAGATTAAAGAATTAGTGTTCTGAAAACTTTTATTTTTGTAAATTATATTTAAAATATCAATTAAATTAAACTTTAAATCTGAAATTTGTAAATCATTAAAATCTCTTCTTAATTTGTACATGTTTTCATCGTTATCTAATATTGTAGCTAAGTTTTTATCTCTCCATTGATCAAATTGAACACTAAAGTTTCTGCCTCCTGCAGTATGTTTTTTTAAAGCCGTAATTTTATTAAAACAATTAACAACGTCTTTCATAGGATTAAATTTGTTAGTCTTAAATCTTGTTATGGTATTCTGGTAATTTTCACGTGCCTTTTTACCTGCTTGGATAGTCTGTTTATGAATTTTTGTTTTTACCCATCCAGGTCCAATTATTGAAACTTTAATATCTTTAAATTCTTTATCTAATAGTTCACACATTTTTGTTTGTGCTATTTTACTAATCGTATAAGCGGAATAATATTTAGGTGCACTATTTGATCCGGTTCCTGCCCATAAAATAATATTATTAATTTTTTTTGCTTTTTTTAATCTTTTCGATAGCATTTCTCTAATTAAATACATTTGATTTGTAAAATTTAAATCAACCGACTTAGCCCAATCATCTTTGTTAACTTCGCTAAAAAGACCTATAGGATTTTGAGATGCTGATAAAATTACTAAAGTATCCCAATTATTTAGTTTTTTATTTTTTGCAAAATTAGCTATTTTTTGTCTTGAACTTATATCTAATTTAAATGATGTCAAACTTTTGAATTTATCTAATTTATTAGTATTATATGTATAAATAACTTCATTATTTTTTTTAATTAAATCATTTATTATAGCTGCGCCTATATCACTTGAGCCTGAAATAAGAATATATTTCATAAGATTATATTAATAAATTTAGTGCCTTTTTTACCGTAAAAAATTTATAATTTGAAATTGGATGAAATTGAATTTTTTTAAATTTTTCTTCACTACTTAAAAAATTAATTTTTGATTTACTTTTCAACTTTTTTTTCAAAAAAAATATAATTTTGGAAAGTTGAATTGATTTAGATGACAAACAATCGATAAAAATTTTATTTTTTTTATTTTTTTTTGAAATAAAATGAAAAATTAATTTATTTAAATCATCAATATGTATTAAATTATTAAAATTGCTGTTTTTATTCCAAACTTTTATAGGTTTATTTTTTTTTAAATTTTTTAGTGTTTCTTTAATAAAATTATCATTACTTTTTTTACCAACAATTGCAGGTAATCTTAAAATAATTACTTTTTTAAAAATTCTTTTTTTTAAAGCTAAAAGTAACATTTTTTCACAAAAAACTTTACTTTTTATGTAAATATTTTTTTTTATTGGATAAGTTGAATAATTAGCATCTATTGTTGAAAAATATATAAAATTATTAATATTTTTTTTTTTAGAAAAATTAATTAAATTTTTTACCATTAAAATATTTTTTTTATATTTTATCTTAGCGCTTTTTTTAAAATCACTAATTTTATGATGAGCTGCAGCGTGTATTATCCAGTCAAAGTTTGATTTTAATTTTATTACTTTTGTTAAATCTATTTTTTTATCTTTAATGTTTGATTTATTTTTAAACACAATTCTTGTTACCTTAATTTTCTTCTTAATAAGATAATTTGAAAGACATTTTCCTGCAAAACCAGATGCGCCTGTAACAAGTATTCTTTTTTTCATTTATAACTTTAAATTTGTTTGGCTTTAAGCCAACCACATCTATTACAACCATTTATTGTTCCTTTTTTTCTTATAATGTCTTTAAATTTTTTAAATTTACCTGAAAAAATAATTTCTGCGAGTTTTGTTATTTTTACATTTCCCATCGCCACAGCCATACAAGGAAATAGGTTTCCGTCAACATTTATATGAACACTGCTCCATGGGGCATGACATGTTGCGAAATGTTTTGGATTATGCTCTTTGTTATTTAAATAAATTAAATCTTTCTTTTCAAATTTTCTATCATCATTAAATTTAAGTAAATTTGGATGTAAATACGTTTTATAACCATATTTATAATCATACTCTTTTATCAAATTTAATTGATCAATTAATTTATCAAATTTTTTATATTGGTAGGCTTCATACTCTTTGTCAATTTGTTGAAAATCAAACATTAAATCTGAATGTTGAATTTCAGCACCTTTTAGCATTTGAAGACTATGAGTGTCTGATTTTAAAGTTTCAGTTGCCATTTTATGAATTTCAAATAAATCATCAATATTTTCATCTAAAATTACAGTTTTTATATCTAAAGCTGCCTCGTGGTTTTTTTTATCTCTTAGTAAAGTAAATTTATTTAACTGTTGAACCAATGTTTCCCATTGGCTTTTTTTAAAATCTCTGTTCACATTACCAATAGTATCAATTGATACACCAAGTACTTTAAAATTTTTTTCATTAATTAAATGTTCAATTTTTTGGTTACTTAAAAGTAAACCATTCGTAACAATATTTGTTTCTGCAATATTATTTGCTTTTGCAAAAATTTTATCGAAATCTTTATAAACAAGTGGTTCGCCTCCTGTTAAAGTAATCCTAGAATGTTTTGGAATTTGATCTATAACTTTTAACCAGTCTTCTGTTGTCATGCTATCAGGTCTTTTTTTTCTTTCTTGAAAGCAAAAAGTACATTTTAAATTACATAAATTTGTGAGAACAAATACATATCTCCTTGGCATTAAATTGTCTTTTTCAAATGCCATTTTTGCATATTCAGACTGACGTTTATATACTTCGTTGGCTGTTAAAGAATTTTTCATAAAAATTTAAATTGGATGTTCCATCTTAATTATTGGTCTAAAAATTAAATTTTTTCTAAAATCATTAATTGCATTATTAATTTGATTTAGTTTATAAATTTTAACATCAAGGTTTAAAATATTAAAATTTTTTTTATTTAATATAGGTAAAAATCTTTTTACATCTCTATCTGGTTTTGAGCCACCTCCCCAACTTCCAGAAATTTTTTTTCCTTTTATTAAATCATGCGGTCTTAATCTAACAAAGTCTTTATTATCAGGATGTGACGCAAAGTGCAATTTTCCATTTTCGTTAACTATTTTCATTCCAAATTCAATAGTCTTTGCGAGTCCAGCAGATTCAAAACAAATATCTGCTCCATTTTTGAAAATATTTTTTATTTTTTTTATAGTCTTGTGATTAATAGAGCTAAAAAAATGCTTAATGCCTAATTTTTTAGCTAGTTTGTGTTTTTTCTTATCTTTGTCAATCACAATAATATTCTTTACTCCATATTTATTTAAAGCAAGTAATGTACCTAACCCTACAGCACCTAAACCAATAATAACAATATTATCTTTTTTTGAAACTTTAATATCATTAAAAACCATACCAGCTCCTGTGGGAAAAGCGCATCCAAAAAAAATTGAATCTCTAAAATTTAATGCTTTAGGTTTTTTAACCAATCTGTTTTCGCTAACAATAGAATAATTACTAAATGTGGTAACCTTTCCAGCATTTATTTTTTTTTTATTATAAAAAAATTCTGGACTTTTTGCTTCACGACCAATTGACTTAATCCAAGTTAAAATTACCTCATCATTAGGTTTTACTTTTTTAACATTTTTTCCTACCTGTATAACCTTACCAGATGCCTCGTGGCCCAATAAATGTGGTAACCATTTTTTATTTTCTCTTCCTCCAAAAATTTCCATAATCTGACTTTTGCAGATACCTGAGTAAAAAATTTTAACTAATACTTGACCTCGTTTTAATTTTGGTATTTTTAAATTTATTAACTTTAATTTGCTATTCATTTTAAATAATGCGGCGGCAGTTAAATATTGTGGAATATAATTTAGTTGCATATTAAAAAGGACCTTTAAACCACTCACCTGGTTGATCGTGAAATTTTGGTGAATTTAAATATTTTAGTTTACTTTGATTTTTGATTTTTAATATTTTTAAAACCTTTTTAACAATATCTTTTTTAGTAATATGAAAATTTTTTGTTAAAGCAAAACTTGTCGGCTCTGGTATATCAGGCATAGCTAATCTAGCTGGGGAAGATCTAAGTTTTTTAAATTTTTCAATTGAAATTCTAGCTATAATTTCTCCAGCAACTGACCCTGTCGTAAAACCTGTATCCAAAACTAATATTCTTCCAGTTTTTATAACTGAGTTATATATAGCTTTCCAATCTAGAGGTTTGATAGTTCTTAAATCAATGACCTCGGCTTCTATTTTAAATTTTTCAGAAAGAAATTTTGCAGCAGATATTGCTTCTAAAGTTAAATACGACATACTTATTATTGTTATATCTTTACCCTTTTTGCAAATTTTAGCTTTTCCTATTCTGACTCTATAATCTCCTTTTTTAAATTTAGAACTTATATTATGTAACCATCTATGTTCTAAGAAAATCACAGGATTTGGATCAAAAATAGAAGAAATTAGCAATCCTTTGGCATCATCAGCAAAGCTTGGCATAACTACTTTTAAACCTGGTATATGATTAAACCAAGATTGAAGATTTTGAGAATGAGTAGGGCCTTGACCCCAACCTCTGCCGATTATTAATCTTATTGTGATTGGAACAGATTTTTTCGATCCAAACATATAAAACCATTTTGCCGCTGAATTAACCAACTGATCCATAGCTAATAAAAAAAAGTCCAGTCTTTGATGTGTAACAACCGATCTAATTCCATCTAAAGCAGCTCCTATCGCAACTCCAGTAATTGCATTTTCAGATGTTGGAACATCAAATACCCTTTTGTTTCCAAATTTTTTTTCTAAATTTAAAGTAGTGCTAAAGACACCTTTGGGATCTGTAACACCTAAACCATAACACAACATTTTGCTATCTTTTCTCATAGCAATTTGAAGCGCTTCGTTAATTGCTTTAGCAAAAGTAAAATCTTTATTTCTTGGCATAAACTCCTTTGTAAGCTTCTAATTGTTTTGGAAAAGGTGATTTTTCAGCAAATTTAAATGAAGATTTAACCTCATCTTCTACATCGTATCTGATTTTCCTAAGTTGTTTGTTAAATTTAGAACTTATTTTTTTTTCTAACCTTTTTATTGGTTCTTTTCTCTTCCAATTTAAAAACTCTTTTTCTGATCTATAGCCAATATTATTATCAAAGTTTGGGCCACAGTGTTCAAGCCATCTATAAGTAAAAAATTCTAAAAAACAAGGACCATTACCTTTTCTAGTTTCGTTTGTTGCTTTTTTTAAAATTTTATAAACTTTAAGAACATCATTTCCATCGCATCTAAAAACTCTTGGGCCTATTGCTTTAACCATTTTGGAAATGTTTCTATTTTTAGGTTGCCTTACTGAAAGAGGGCTATAGACTGAATAAAGGTTATTTTCACAAATAAAAATTACGGGTAGTTTTTTTACAACTGCAAAATTAATTGATTCATAAAAAACACCTTCCTCAATTGCTCCATCGCCAAAAAATATAAAACTGATTTGATTAGTTTTTTTGATTTTAGCAGACATACCCAAACCAACTCCTATAGGTATACTATTACCCACAATAGCTGATGTTCCCATAAAATTAACTGAAAGATCAATTAAATGCATTGATCCACCTTTGCCTTTAGAACATCCTGTTTTTTTTCCATAAATTTCTGCCAACATTGATTTGAGGTTTCCTCCTTTTGCTAAATAATGTGCATGGCCTCTATGGGAACTAACCACAAAATCCTTTTTTTTAGTAATTTCAGAAAAGGCTGATGGTACAGCTTCCTGACCTATGGATAAATGAGTTGGGCATCTCATTTTTCCATCAGAATATCTTTTGGAAATTTCTTGCTCCACGCTGCGGATTCTGTACATATTTCTATACAAATTAGTTAATAATTTTTTTTTCATGGAATAAACCAAAAGTAATCTCCTCTATATCCAGATTCTTTAAAAAATGACTTCCATTCATTCACAGACATAATAGTTTTGGCTGTAAGATTCCAAGCAAACATTCTGCTTTTTTCTTCTTCATTTCTATATGCGTCTACAGTAATAAATGCATTATTCTTACTAACTCTATCAATTTCGCGTAAAGCTTGCGCGCATTCATTACGCTCTAAATTATGTACAGTGTTTATTGATATTACAAAATCAAATGAATTATCTTTGAAAGGTAATTTTTTTGCATTAGCTACTGTGATAAATTCTTTAACTTCACGCAAAGCACTTTCTACCGCGTATTCAGAAACATCTACACCATTTAATTTAATACCAGGAATTAGTTTTGAGAAATCATACAACATAAACCCTTTGCCACATCCAACATCTAATATTGAGCTTGATGAATTTAAATTCCAGTATTTTTTAAACGTAGGAACTACTGGTTGCCAAAATCTAGGATTATATTTATAACCACCATAGCCATATTTTCTATCACCATCAAAAAATTCTTTTCCAAATTTTCTGGCTATAGCTCTATCTTTTTCACTTTTTTGACTTTCCCTTTCTTCGAGATTTCTTTTTGATTTGGGATAATTAATTAATAAATCTATTTCCTTGCCCATAAATTACAATTTTATTTTTTTCATCCATTTGACTGTGTAACTTTTTTCTGATTCCTTAAATTTTTTATTTTCATATTTTTCTTTTATTTCTTCAATTGCATCATTAACTGAAAATTTTTTTTTAAATCCGCTTGCTATTAGTTTATCTGAATTTTGCCTGTATGATCTTGGATCATTATTTTTTTTTATAACTATCTTGGATGGTATAATTTTTGAAATTTTTTTAGCAATATCAATAATTTTTAAATTCTCAAAACCAGCATTATAAAAACCAGCTGGTAAATTTTGATTAAAAATAAAATGTTTATAAACATTAACTAGATCTTTAATATGAATATTAGGTCTTATTTGTTTTCCTCCAAATACTGTCATAGATTTATATTTTAGCGCCTGAAAAGTTAACATATTTACACTTACATCAAGCCTCATTCTTGGTGAAAAACCACAAACTGTCGCTGGTCTAATACAATGAACTTTAATATCTTTTTCATAACTTTTTAAAATTCTTTCAGCAATCATTTTTGTTTTATTGTAAGTAGAAATCGGAACTAGAGAAAGTTTCTCTGTAACTTCCTTTTCTTTTTTAACTCCATATACGCTTCCTGAGCTTGCAAAGATAAAATGTTTAACTTTATTTGTAATAGCACTCTCAACTAATTTTTGCGTTGCTAAAACATTTACTTCCCAAGACAATCTAGGATTCAATTCTACGCTTGGATCGTTAGCAATGCCTGCCAAATGAACAACTGAATCTACATTTTTTAAAGGAATTTTTTTGTATTCTCTAATATCTGCTTTTATTATTTTTAATTTTTTTTTTGCTACCAAATAATTACCAAACCACTGTGTATCGATAACTGTAACCTTGTGTCCTAAATTAATTAAGTCATTTGTTAGTAAAGTACCCGTAAAACCACAACCTCCTGTTATTAGTATATGCATTATTTTTTGTGTATATAATTTAACTTTTCTTTTCTTAAAACTTCATAATTATCATCTATCCATTTTAAAGTTTTTTTAATTCCAGCATCAATATTTATGGTATCTTGCCAAAGTAATTCTGCTCTTATTTTTTTTGATGACAAATTATAAGTATCGTCTTTACCAATTCTATCTTTTGAAATATGTACTAAACTACTAAAATTTTTTTTCGTAAGAATTGAAATTTTTTTCACAAGGCTTCTAATAGAAATTATTTTACTTGTTGAAATATGATAGGTTTTGCCTACTTTTCCTCTTATAGATATTTTATAAGTTGCGGCAGATGCATCATCAACATATATAAAAGATCTTTTTGAAGATCCTCCTCCATGTAAGTTCATTTTTTTATTTAATCTCGAGGATAATAATGCTTTAGGTATAACTCTATATAATTGTTGATGCGGACCATAAATATTTGAAGTTCTTGTAAAAATTACTGGTAATTTAAAATTTTCAAAATATTTTTTTAAATGTATATCGGTAGTCGCCCTAGAAATTGCGTAAGGAGTGCTAGGATTAAATTTAAAACTTTCTCTAATTTTTGATCTCGAAGAGCCATAGACTTCAGGGGTCGAAACATGTACAAATTTTTTAATAAATTTAAATTTACTAAGTTCTTTATATAATCTCACCTGTGATATAACATTTGTATTATACCAGTCTTCCGGGTCTATCCAACTTTCGGCGACCATGCCTTGCGCTATATAATTTATAACGTAATTTGGCCTAAAATCTCTAATAACTGATTTTAATTTTTTTAAATTATTATTAATATTTATTTTAAAAAATTTAAAATTATTTAAATTTTGAGAATTTTTATATGGTAGATATATTTTTCTGTATTCCTTAGATCTGCTAACTCCAACAACTTTACAATTTTTTTTCAATATAAAGTTAATAAAATTAGATCCTGAAAATGAATTACTTCCTAAAACAAGAAATTTCTTTTTCACAAAATTATTTTTTAATTAGAATTTTAGCTTAGATATTTTTAGTTTTTGTATTTTTTTTTACCGTTAGAATTTTTTTTGGTAACAAGTGCTATATCAGCAGCCTTTTCAACTGACTCTTTTTTACGTGAAGAAATAGCTTTTACTGCATTACTTAATGTTCTTCTTCTAATCTGATTTAATTCTTCAACTGTAATTGCCATTCTTTTGGCAATTTTTTTTAATTTTTCCGGTTTTGAAAAATTTATTCTATCCCATTCGTATGCTCTTAATATAGTCAAGTCATCTTCGTTCCATTCTTTTGATTTTATAAGACCTCCAACTGACCACATTGAATCAGCATCGTAAGTTTCTTGAATAATAGAATTTGTTCTTTCAGCTAAATCGTACATTTCTGTGTTTCTTAAAGGTATAGCTATAAACAGTTTTGCATAATCTACGTTTATTTCTTCGGCAAAATCTATTGTCTTTCTTATTTCCTCCCAAGTTTCAGTGGGAAAACCAATAATAAAATTTCCAGAAACGAAAAGCCCTTTTTTTTGAGCGTAAGCGACCATTTTTTTTGCATGATGGTAGTCCAAAGGTTTTAAGACTATGTCTCTTGTAACCCGTTCTGAACCAGACTCAATTGCTATATTAATATATTCGCAACCGCTTTCTACCATTAAATCAATTAGTTCTTCGTCTAAACGAAAAACTGCTGTAGAGGTATAAGTCCAAGGCATCGATAAACCTCTATCAATCATTTTTTTAAATAAAGCTTTTGCTCTCTTAGTATTGGTTGCTAAATTATCATCATCAAAAACTATGGCTTTAATACCATATTCTTTTTTAAGCCATTCAATTTCATCACAAACATGATCGGGACTTCTCGCTCTAAAATAACTACCTTGTAAAGACGGAACCTGACAGAAGGAACATTTTTCAGGACATCCTCTAGATGTAATTATTCTTACATATGGAAATGTGGCTGGCCGGTCGACGCTTTTTCTATCATTATATTTGTTGTAATAAGATAAAAAATCTATCAAATGATAAGCGGGTTTAGGTAAGTCATCCAAGTTTTTGATAAATTCTGAGTGTCCTCTATTTTCTAATTTTCCGTTACCATTTTTTCTAAAACATATTCCTCTTTTTGGTAAATCACAAACTCCAGAATAAAATCCAATTAGTTCTTTAAATACGTACTCGCCTTCTCCAATAACAACATAATCTAAATTTTTATCTTTCATTGCTCTAGCTGGATTTGCCATTGCATAGACTCCTCCAAGAACAGTAATAATATCCTTTGAAATATTTTTAACAATTTTAGTTGTAATAGGAGCAACATCAGCATATTGATCCATCAAAACTGTTAATCCAACTATATCAGGTTTATACTCTGCAATTTGTTTAGCCAGTTCTTTTTCGGATAAGTTGTCTTTGTAAGAATCTATAATTTTTACCTCAGTGCATACATCTTCGATTACTGCAGCAATTTGACAAAGATTCCATGGCACCAAATCCCATAAAGCATTTACATCTTCATCAATCCAATGGAAGTTAGGCATAACAAATAAAACTTTCTTTTTATTTTTAATAGATTTGACATCTATTACTGGTGGTTTATCTAAAAGCTTAGGATTAAGTTCCCTGAAATACTTTCTTCTACCTTGTTTATCTATCAAGCCTTCTTGTGCTTTTTTTATGTCCATAATTTATATATATAAATAATTGTATCAGAAAAAGTAATCATTTTTTATCTTTAATTTTATTTAAGAATACTGTTTAAAGACTTCAAAATTTCATTTTTATTAACAGATTCTTTGTTTCCAATGGTTTTGACAGATTGCGCACCAGCCAATGATGCTATTAATAATGCTAATTCTTTTTTTAAAGCTGATTTTAAGCATAAAGCTATTACTGATAACATAGCATCCCCTGCTCCAATCTTATCTATAGCAGTTTTGGCATAAGCATCACTTAAGTTAAATTTATTTTGTTTTTTATCATAAAAAACCGAACCTTGATCACCCCTTGTAACTACTAGATTTTTTATATTTTGCTCTTTTGAAAGCCTTTTCATTAAAAACTCTAATTTGCTGTTTTTGTCTCTCAACTCATGTCTTATTTCTCTTTCGTTAATAATAACACAGTCAATATTTTTATAATTTCTCATGCTATGAAATCCTATATTGGCTGCATTTACTTGAGCATTTAAAGCCAGATATTTAGAAAGCTTGCATATTAAATTTGCACTTTTATTAGAAATCAATCCATGTCCATAATCAGAAACTATTACCAAATCGTGTTGTGGTATTAATTTTTTTAATGTTTTGTTAAAAACTTTTTCTTCTTTTTTTGAAAGCATATCATCATTCATTTTATGTACTCCTAAAATTTTATTCTTACTTATGCTTTCCAAAAATCTTCTTTTTAAAATTGTGGGTGAGTTTTTTTTAATAATATATTTAAAACTAATATTATTAGGCAAATTTTTTTTAATTTGATTTAAATATTCTTTTTTTTCCCCAATCATTGATAAAAGTGAAATATTCTTACAAAAAGAAGATACATGTCGAGATAAGGCTGCCGCTCCACCCAAATATTCTTCTGTCTTTAAATCTCTCAAAACCAAAACTGGTTCTTTTCCAGATTTACCTAATGCTTCACAAAAAACATATTGGTCAATAATTGTTTCACCTATTATAAGAACTTTAATTTTATTAAAATTCTCAATTAATTTTTTTATCTTAGAAAAAGTATAGTTAGTTTTTATTTTTTTCAATAATTGTTTATGAAGATTCGTATGATCTTCACTAAGATTTAGAAGCTTACTAGAACTAAAAGTTATATCTTTTGTATAAATTATTTTTCCGTTAATTTTTTTCACAGCTTTAATCTCACTTTTTATTTGCCCTGAAATATCATTTTTATGATCTTTGTAATCAGGTCCTTTACAGTAGATATTAGGTTTAATTTTTTGAATTACATTTACTGCTGTAGGTGTAGAATTAATCGCAACGTAATCCACGATATCTAAAGCCGCAATAGCTTCAACTCTTAACTTTTCTTTGAATGCCGGTCTATTTGGCCCCTTATTAACGTATATATCTGGTGTAAGAGTAACAATCAACAAATCGCCAAGACTTTTTGCTTCCTTAAAATGTTTTATATGACCTATGTGTAATAAATCAAAAACTCCATGACAAAGTACAATTGTTTTTCCTTTTAACTTCTCTTTTAAAACGACTTTCTGTAATTTTTCAATTGAAAATATTTTTTGTTTCATTTTTATTTAATAAGATTTTAAAAAATCTTTTATTCCTTGTCCTATTTTTATTTGTGGTTTCCAATTAAGTTCTCGTTTTATTTTTCTAATATCAGCTAACGATCTATTTGTTTCGGAATATCTTTTAGGAATATACTTCTTTTTTCCACCAAATAATTTTGCTATAGTATTAATCTTGGTTTCTTTACCAAAACCAACATTATAAATTTTGCCAACTTTTTTTGACAAAGCAGATTTAAGCATTGCTACACTTATATCTTTAACGTGAATAAAATCTCTAGTTTGATTGCCGCTCCCTACTATTGTTAAAGGTTTATTGGACAATTTTTGTTCAATAAAAATACCAAAAACTGATTTGTAGCCATCCAATGTATTAAGTTTTGGTCCATAAACATTAAAAAAACGAAGAGATATAGCTGGAAAATTATATATTTTATACCATCTCATAACTAACTTTTCCGCTTTCCATTTTGTAATAGCATAAGGGTGCATTAGACTTATTTTTGCCTTTTCACTTGTTGGAAATTTTTTTGGAATTCCATAAAAACTGGCCGAACCAGCATAAATAAATTTTTTGATTTTTGCTCTTTTTGCTGCCTGTAAAATATTTGAAGTACCAATTACATTTGTTTTAAAAAATTTTTTTGGATATTTTATACTTTGCGCAAAGTTTGCTAAAGCTGCTAAATGAAAAACAAATTTTACATTTTTAAAATATTTATCTAATTTTTTATTTTTTGAAATATCAACTTTTATTACTTTTAATTTTTTTTTTTTAATATTTGACAAATTTGATCTTTTGCCTGTGTAAAAATTATCTAAAACAATAACTTCATGACCCTTATTTAATAAATATTCAACTAAATTGCTACCTATGAATCCTGCGCCACCAGTTACTAAAGATTTCATTTAGTTAAATAATACTCTTTCTATTCTACTAATTAATTTGTGATGTTTATCGAGCTTTCCCATATATCCATGTATTTTAATATTGGGCAATTTTGAAAGTTTGTAACCATAATAAAAATTTATTAATGCACATTCAAAATGGTTGGAAGATCTGTTAACGTCAGCTTTATATTTGTACATATTAAAAACAAGTTTCCAATAATTCATATCTTCTGGGGAATAATTTAAATAAAAATCCCAGCCGTATACATTTATTTTTTCTGCAAAATTCGATAAAGCACAAATAGATGGAAGAAAAGAACCTACAGGCGACCAATCAGGGTAAGGTTTTTGTAAAGGTGGTAGATAAACGTTATCAATCACAGACATACGCTTACATTGATTACCTTGAAAAAGATCAATATAAGATGATTTTTCCCATTCTTTATTCAAAGGATAATGATTACCCTCTTTGTCGGTGCCGTATGTTTCAACGCTTATAACTTTATTTCCATTTTCTTTAAGCATTCTTATTGCATGTTCACGACCTACTACATAAGTAATGTTATTGCTCTTATATTCTTTGTTTTTTTTATCATTAAACAAATCTTTAAGATCGATTTGTTTATTTATTTGATATTGATTATGATGAGTATAAAAAATATCTCCATTAGTATTAATTCTTAATGGACTCCAGAATGAAAGTAGAAAAATTGGTCCACTAATATTTCTTAAGTTATTTAAGTTAAAACTTGAACCAAGACCAACAACATTAATTTCTTTCGTCATTGGCATATGGCTACTTTTGGATTTTATTAAATTAAAAGGAATACTTGGCCTTGATTCTCTTGAATATCTATTTTTTTTGCAAGGTAATAATTTTCTAGTTGAAAATCTAAATGTTTGTTCTGGCCAAAGATGAAACATTAAAAACATAATTGCTACATCTTTTAATCTAAAAAGTTTAATGAAGTAATTTTTAATTCCTTTAGAAAAGATCCAAAGACTATGATTTTTCTTTATCAAATCTTTCATTATTTTATAAATCTTAAAATTCATTATATTTGTTTGAAGAAAAAAATTCTTACCCAATAACATTAAATAAATTAGCTGAGTCCATTAATTAAATTTGGGAGATCTTTATCTAAATTGCCTGATAAGTATTCGTCAACAATTTTATTATCAAATAAATCATAAATCACTCTTAGATGATTTGGTTTAAAATCTTTTCCTAACCACAAACGTCCAGTCGTCTTTTGCGATTGAAAATCTAATTTTTTTTCTTTATTAAATTTATCTAACATTTGAACAATTTCTTTTGAGCCTTTTAGAACTACATTACTACCTACATTATGAATCCCATCTCCTTTTTTTAAATTTGGAGTAGATTGATGAAATATATCTCCAGAATCTGGTGAATTAGAAATATTATGTAAAGTTAATCCTGCAAATTGAGGTTTTAAAAAATAAAATGGCCAAAAAAGTGTAGCTGAACCCCGATACCAGGGTGATAAACCCAGATGTAAATTTATTTTATATTTTGGCAAAACGCTAAATACTGGTTCCTTTATTAAGTTGACTCCAAATATAATAGCTATATCAGCCTTAAATTTTTTTACCTTATCTTTAACTAAATCTGAATTTAAATTTAGTGAATCTACAGTTAAAATTCTATTTTCATTAAAAACATCTTTAATTTTTAAATTTCCAAAATTTTTATTTTCAATTTCTTTTCTTTCTTTAAAGTGTCTTAAATAGTTTTTTTTATCCGTTTCAAGAATATTTTTTGGAGTAATGGGTATTAAATTTTCACGTTCCATAACTATAGCAAAATAATCAACCCCCGAATTAACAATAGCTTTATGAAAAAATAAATGTCGTGGATGTGTTCCGGCAAACAATAATACTTTCATGGTTTAAAATAGATCTTTTTTTTTAAGTATATAATCTTCTTTTAAATTATATCTAACCTTTTTACCAATTACTTTTTTAAATTCTACTGGACTTATTCCTGTTGCTGGTCTTTTACAAATTAAATTTTTTTTTGTAAGGATTTGTCCCTTCAAAATATTTTTTTTTAAAACAATACTCCTTCTTGCATTTTTTTTTGATATCTTTTCAGATTTTATCATTTCTTTATTTTTAAAAGTTCCTAAAGAAACTCTGATTTTATTTAAATTTATAGATAAAAATTTAAGATCCTTTTCATCCATTGAATGATAATGATCATTTCCTTTTAGTTTTTTATTCAAAGTAAAATGTTTTTCAATAACATTTGCTCCAAGTATGTAAGCAGAACATAAGTTTTGCATATTTTTATCTGGCAAAGTGTGATCTGAATAACCTAATAAAAATTCAGGAAATTCTTTTTTTAAAGATTCAATCATTCTAAGATTTGCATTATAATCTTTTGTTGGATAGTTAAGAATACAATGCATAATCACTAATTTTTTTATTTTATTTTTTTTAAAAATCTTGACTGCATTTCTTATTTCTCTTAAAGAAGATGCACCAGTAGATAGTAATATTGGTTTTTTTTTTAAAGAAATTTTTTCTAGTAATGGATAATTTGTAATATCTGATGAAGAAATTTTGTAAGCTGGCATTAATTTATAAAGAAAATCCACAGACTCTAAATCAAATGGTGTTGATAAAAAATCTATTCTATTTTTCTTACAAAACTGGGATAATTCTTTATAGTCTTTTTCATTAAATTTGTCGTATTTAGAAAATAACTCAAATTGAGATTTTGTAGATTCCTGTTTTAAGTCCCAATAGGATTTGGAATTTTTTGACGCAATTTTATAAGCTTTGTAAGTTTGAAACTTTGCTGCATGTGCGCCTCCTCTTTTTGCTGAGAGAATTAATTTTTTTGCATTTTTCATAGAACATTCGTGATTTACTCCAATTTCCGCAATAATGTAGGGAATGTTATTTTTTTTTATTTTTTCGTAATTAAAAATATTCATTTAGTAAAACTATTTTATTTTATGTTTTTGAAAAAATTTTTTATAATTTTTTTTCATAATTACATTATTCTTTGTTATATTATTTTTATGTCTTCTGTATCTATAAAGAGGTAAAGGTACTCTTATAATTTTATATTTTTTTAGAAAACGATATCTTAAATCAGTTTCTTCGTGAGTTCTAAAAGAGGGATCGTACAGACCTAAACTAACTAGTTGCTTTTTTTTAAACATTATTCCGCAAGCAATTGGATCGCTTATACCATTTTTCCTCGATAATCTTATTTCCTTATCATCTACCAAATAATAATCACAACATACCGCATCTATGTCGTTATTTAACGATATATACATTGATAAAAAGTTTAAAAACTCTCTATGTATATAATCGTCAGCATCTACTCTAACTATAAATTTTCCTTTGGCTAATTTAATGCCTTTGTTAACTGAGAATGATAAACCTTTATTTTTTTTATTATTTGCAATTATTATTTCCTCCTTGAACATTCCTAACGCAAAAGGAGTTTTATCTTTGCTACCGTCATTAACTACGATTATTTCAAATAAACTTCTTCTTAAAGATTGTTCTAGCAATGAACGAAGACATCTCCCTATAAACTTTTCTTCATTATAAGCTGGTATAATTACTGAAATTAAAGGTCTTTGAGACATATAATTATAAATTAATCTTTAAAATTAAAATGATGGCTTGATGTATTAATTGATTGCAAATTATTTTTTTTAAGAAAAATGAATAAATCTTTCCAATTAAAATTAGTTTTTAATTGAGGTCTTAATCTAAATAGTTTTTTAAAAAAAATAAAATCTAATTTGGTATCAATTGTCCATCTATAATATCTATTTAATTTAGTTGGATTCTTTAAATTAAATTTTCTTAAATTTTTATTTTTTCTCATATAAACTGTTACATGTTCCTTTTCTGTTGATGTTGTTGCTCTTTCTAAAGATTTTTTTAATATGTTAAAACTAAATATTTCAAAATCAACTCCGTGAGGCCATGATGGTGGTAAATTATTACTTAAAAAATCTAATTTCTTTTTCCTAAAAATTTTAATACCAATATTTACTAATTTTGGATCAATTATTGGACAATCGCTTGTTATTCTAACAATCGTATTTACTTTAAATTTTTTAGCAGCTAAATAAGTTCTGAGTAATACATTATTTTTAGAACCTTCATAAATTTTAACATTATTTTTTCTTATCGCTTTTAATAAGCTTTTATTACCTGGTTCTTTTGCTACTGCACAAATTACTAAATCGGAATTGATTTTCTTCATTCTGCTTAATAAAATATCAATTACCTTATACGATCCAAGTTTAAGTAGTAATTTTTTATTTAATCTTGTACTTGATTGTCTGCATTGAACTATAACAGCAATTTTTTTTTTAGTTTTATTTTTTAACATAAACTATATACGTAGGAGAACTTTGATTTTTGTTTGAAATTTATATTAAATACTATTTATCGTGAGACTGTGCCTTGTTGCGTAGCATAGTTTAAAGTTTCAACAGTATTTTCGTTTCTATTAACTTTATTTTTTTTCTTCAATTCTTCTTTGGTTAATTTATGGCCGCCCGCTAATTTTTCTCTATCTTTATTTTGAGATTTACTATGAGCATCATAACCACCTGTTTTAAGTAAATTTTCGTCTGCTAAACCATTTTCAAATTTGTCGTTTAATCTTTTTAAACCTTCAACAACTTCGGATTTAAGCTGTTCTTGAGACATTTTTGTTAAATTTAAGCTAAAATCTTGTCTCTCTGTAATTTGTGTTAAGTAATGATCAATATCTTTTATATATCCATTATCTATTGCATATTTATACATTCCTGTTTCGGGCAAAGGTAACAAAAAACCTGTACTAGGATACACTCTTAATTTTTCTAACTGGTCCATTGTCTCCCTAATGGTTTCTGGAGTTTCTTGTGGATAGCCCATAACTAAACTTGTATTGGTTATTAAACCTGCTTCCTTACAAATTTTAACTTGTTCGGTAAAGTATTTTTGTTTAACTCTCTTATTCATAGCTTGTAAAATTTCATCACTGCCGGATTCCAAAGAATATCCAACCGTTACACAACCTGCTTTAACAAATTTTTTTGCTAAATTTAATCTTTCTTCCCGTGGAATAAAATTTCCTTTTGCATCTACATCTTTACCCATAAGATCGGCTCTTATTGCGGCTGTAAAGTGTATATCAAGATCAGCTTGGAGCAGTTCATCTAAAAATTTGTTTGTTGGTCCAATTTTATGAAAAGATAATTCATCCCAAAAATTAAAAAAATTGGCATTATATTTTTTTATATTTTGTTTCATTTCACCTATAACATTTTGAGCTGATCTATGACGATAAGGATCATGCCAAAAAACATAATGGCAGAAAGTACATTTAAATACGCACCCTCGTGCAATGTTAATAGGCATTATAACTGCATCTTTTGATTTAAACTTCCAAGTATTTTTTGCACCAAGTTTTTTGTTTACTGTTAAATATGTTTTCATATCGAATAAATCCCAATCTGGATATGGAAAATCATCAATATTCTTTACAGCTTTTCTTTTTCCATTATTTACTATTTTATTATCTTTTGATCTGTAAATAATTCCTGGTATTCCATTCCCTTTTATAGTGGATGGATAACCTTTATTTGTATGCGGAATTTCAACATGCGGTTCTACAATCTCTCCAAAAGATTTTCCTTGGGATATAGCGTCAAAAACTTCTTTCATAGTTACTTCACCTTCGCCGTAAACTACAATGTCAACTTTAGATGTTTGGAATAAAACCTCTGGTATACTACCACCTACGCTATTGCCTACTATTACTTTTGCTTCTGGTTGAAGTTTTTTTATGGTATTAACACACCACTTAATCCATTTGTAGTGGGTAACAATACTCCCCATACAAACCACATCATATTTATTTTCGGTGAAATATTTTTCAACGTATTCATTTGAGTATTGTCCTGCATCTATATCTAATAAATCAAATTTGTAACCAAACTGCCTTACATAGGTCATTACGTATCCAAGGCCAACTGGTAAAAACAAAAAGTCAGCTCCTGGTCTTAAACTTGGATTAATAAAACATATTTTCATTCTAAAATTCTGCTATTGCTAAGGTTTGAAAAGTTATCAAATTTAATTATATATAACAATAGTCCTCTTTATTTCCTTTATTTCCCAACTTCTAATATCCCTATTGAAGCTGTAGTTTCTAAAAAAAGAAATATTTTGTTTGCTTCCTTAACATAAATCATGTCTCTAACTCTTTCTTTTATAGGAATAATATCATGAACAATTAAAGTTTTGTCTTCATTTAAAGTTAAATAATGTAAAGACAAATCTCCTTCCCTTATTTTGTTTCCCATAGCACCAACTAGAAGCTGATTTTTTTTATTTTGGTTATATTTAAAAGGAATTTTTATAACTTGAGAAACTCCAATTGATGGAACAAAATATTTTAAAGGTTCAACAAATCCATAATCTTTATGAGATTTATAGAGAGTAGGATTTTTATATTTTGAGTTTTTGCTTTGTCGATCATAATAAGATTTGTTTAAACCGTACAACTCTCCATAAGAAGATATTGGCCAACCAAAATTTTCGATTTTTTCTGGTGATTTATGAATATTAACTTCATCTCCACCTTTAGGACCGTGCTCTGTTGAAAATATTATATTTTCTTCAACATCATAAAAAAGACCTTGTGGGTTACGATGTCCCATAGAAATTATTTTGTATTCTTTTGTATCTATATCTATAGATATTATTTTTCCAAATAAATTGCTTTTGTTTTGTGCGTAATCTCTAAAACGATATTCCCCGTGGGAAAATAATATTTTGTTATTTTTATATGGAAACATTCTACCACCACCTTGTGCACCAACAAATTCTCCATATTCATTTTCCTCTTTTATACAATCTTGTGGACTAAAAAAACTTTTAAAATTTAATTCTTTTAAGTTTAAATCTGCAACTAATATTGATGTGTTGTAGCAATCTTTTTCAACTTGATTTGAGTATGATATATAAATTTTATCTTTATATATTAATAAATCTTTAACACCAAAATCTGAACTTGAATAAAATTCATTATATTTAATTAAATCTTTTATATTTGAGGGAATTATAATTATATTAAACTCTTCATTATTAAAATCTTCTAAATGTACATAACCAAAAATACCTGTAGCGGTAGAAATTAAAAGTCTATTTTCAAAATAGTCTAAATAAGAACTACCAATACCTCCGCTACTATGTTTACTTACATAAAGATATTTTGCTTTAAATTTTGTTAATCTATATTCATCATCTTTAACACTAAATTTTTCTACTACTTCATTTTTTTGAACAGGTATATATCCAAATTCTACTAAAAGATTTTCAAGTTGAATTTCTTTTTTTGCAAATTTATTTTCTAGACGCGGTATAGTTAAAGTATTTAAACTTCTTATTTTTTCTTCTAAATTTTTTTTATATTTATAAACAAATACATTTTTTTTAAGAAAAATCTTTACATTTTGAGGTAAATAATCTTTGGCAAAATGAAAAAGATTAGTCTTATTTCCAATGCTTTTATTTATATAAAGATATCCAACTGAAATTATAATTATAAAAATAAAAAAAATATATTTTTTTTTCATGTTCAAGATAGAATAAATTTTTTATATAGTTCTAGTAAATTTTTTTTTAATCAATGATTTTTTAGCCGTAAAAATAACTTTTTCTGTATGTGACATTTTGCCAAAATTTTTTTCTCTAACACCTTTTCTGATTTTGTTTAGTATATCTAAATTTTGATATAAATAAATCTTATCTATATTACTAGATTTTCTGGTATTAATTCTTTTCTTAGTTTTGGTATTGCTTTCATAATACTTAGAATTAAAATCCCATTTAATTATCTTATTTTTTAAAATAATTTCGAACTTTCTTTTTCTTTCATGTTTAGAGGAAAAATCAATTGTTAAATTTGAAACTATACCGTTTTTATGTTTTAAAATTATGATAACCGAATTTTCAACATCATTATCTAAACTAGAATCAGTTTTAACACAAAAAACTTTATCCACTTCACCAAATAAAAAAATTGCAATATCTATTTCGTGAGAACAGGTTAACAATACTCCTCCACCTAAACTTTTTTTAGAAGCGTAAGAGGTTCTATAATCTTCCCACGGATGCCAAGAAGGTAAGTAAGTTTGCCAAACAAAATTAGCATATCTAATTTCATTATTCTTATACTTGCTAATTGTTTTCTTTATATCCTTTATTCTTGGGTCAAATCTAAACATATACCCATTAAATAAATTAATTTTAAATTTGTAAAAATATTTTTTTAATCGAATAAGTTGTTTTAAATTTGACACAAGAGGCTTTTCAATAAATATATTTTTTCCTAAATGAATAAATTTTTTTAATACATTGAGGTGTAAAGATGTAGGATTGCAGATACAGTATAAATCGATTTTTTTCTTAGATAAATCTTTGATATTATAGATTTCATTTTTAATCTTATTTCTTAAAAATTTTCTTTTTCTTCTTAAAAAATAAACTTTACAACCTAGTTTTTTATAAATTGAAGCATGTCTAGATCCGATTGATCCTTTACCAACTATACAAATATTCATTTATATTTTTGCTAATTAAAAAATTTTACCAAGCTGTCCAACCGCCATCTATTACGAACTCACTACCAGTCATATAAGAGGATGCATCGGAAACCAAAAAAAGTATTGCTTCTTTGTATTCATTTTGCTTTGCCATTCTTCCCAAATGGGTAAGCTTTGAATAATTAGATTTAAACTCTTTAGTTTGATTAATGTTTTCTACACCACCAAGCACTAAAACATTTGCTCTAACACCTTCATCCGCATAGTGACCAGACAGGTATTTTGTAAATCCTATAATGCCAGCCTTACTCATTGCGTAACCAATAGGAATATTTATACCTGATTTTCCATATATTTTTTTATTTGGTGAAACTTTTCCATAAGTTGAAGATGTATTAAGAATTACTGAACTTCTATTTTTTGATAAAATACTAATGAAGTGCTTAGTCAAATAAAACATTCCGTTTAAATTTACTGAAATCGTATTTTTCCATTCCTGAGTTGGATAAACATCAAGACTGGAAAAAAAATTATTATTTGGATCTAATTTTTTTGGATTACCTCTATAATGAGCATGATTTATTAAAATATCAAGTCTTTTAAATTTTTTTAAAAATTCTTTTTTATAATTTACAATTTGCTTTTCATTTGTAATATCAATTTTTTTGAAAAAGTATTTTTTATTTTTAACAATATAATTTAAATAATCTAAATTTATAACTGTAGCTCCCGCTTCGAGTAAAATATTAATAGTTTGCTTACCTATCTGGCCAGAACCCCCTACTACAATAGCAATTTTATTTTTTAAGCTGAATTTTTTAAATATTTTATTTGAAGACATAAAATTTTATTAATTTAGACAACGCTCCGCACTTTGACTTTTTTGACTTTTAAGCCTTGTAAAAAACATAATTTTTTTTTCAAATTGGACGATATAAATAATTTGTTTTATTAGGTATCGTCGTAATTATATTACCAACTAATATTTTCAATTTATTCTTTTGCTTTTCTAAAATCTCAAAAATCATGTTTGTAAATGGGCCTGATATAAATTTTGCTTTTTTTGTAACCATGGCAACAAAAAAGGATTGTGTTAAATATCCTTTTTGATCTTCAAATAATTTGCAATTTTCTATGAAATTTAATATTTGCGTTTGATTCTGATTGTGTCCATCTAAAAAATATTCAAGACCCTTTATAAATCTATGCTCGTTTATACTGTTAGATTTTTTGAATTTTTCATGATAACAAAAAATATAATTTTCTAATATAAACTTTTCATACCTTTTAACTTTATCTCCAAAATATTTATGATACTCAACTTTCGGCTGATAGAACTTAACATCATTCCCTATTTTTTCAGACAAGCTTTTTTTAAAAGTCTTCAAATTTTTAAGTTTAATTTTTGCTACTATCCACATATTTATTCTATTTCTTTTTTTAATTCATCGTATTCTTTCATTTTTCTTTTCATGAAATTAATAGTAAGTTTAGTTTTTTCTGAAATTCCTCTTGGTGTTAAAACATAAATATAATTTATCTTATTTGGATTTTTTCCAAAATTTTTAATCTTTATTAGACCTTTACTTTTTAAAGCTTTTAGGCAATAATTTAATTTTCCTAAACTAAAACCTAACTCTTCAGCAAGTTCCCTCTGGGTAGATTCTGGCTTGCTATTAATTTTTCTTAAAACGTTAAAATGGTCTTGATTATCATCCATAAATATGTTCAATTATTGAACATTTATACAGTTCAATAATTGAACAGTAAAGCTAGAATTTAATTAATTGAAAATATTATACATGATGATGGGGTGTAAATTTTAATACAACTATATATTGGTATGTATTCATTTAAAAATTTAAACAAAGCAGGAGTTTTAAAAAAATTAAAAATTAAATCTGCTAAAATTCCTTACTTAATTAGTTTTACTGAAAAAGAATTCAAAAATAAAAATACAAATTTATTAAATAAAATAAATAAAACTTTTAAAAAAAGTGTAGCAATTAGATCTTCAAATTCATCCGAAGATCAGGAAAAAAAGTCATTTGCAGGATATTTTAAATCTTTCTTAAATATAAATCCCATGGATAAAAAATTAGTCAACGATCATATTAAAAAAGTTTTTAATTCATATAAAAATTATAAAAGTAAAAAAAATGAAGTAATTGTTCAAAGTATGGTTCGATCAGTAAAAATTTCAGGTGTAGCTACATCTTGTGATAAAGATAATTTTGCTCCTTACTATATAATTAATTTTTCTAAATCAAAAGATACATCAAAAATAACTAGTGGTAGCTTAAATGGAAATACATTTGTATTCTATAAAAAATCTAAAAAATTACCCAAAAATATTTATCTAAGAAAAATAATTTTTCTTATAAGAGAACTTACTAAAATTTGTGGTAATGCAATAGATATAGAATTTGCATTTGATATTAAAAAAAAACTTTATTTACTTCAAGTTAGACATATTGTAAAAAATAAGAATTATAACAACATACATTTAGATTTTTCTTCATCACTAAATAAACTTTCTAAAAAAATAAAAAAACTTAAAACTAGACATTACAATTTGTATGGAAAAACAACTTTATTTGGAGTTATGCCTGATTGGAATCCGGCAGAAATGGTCGGTTTAAAACCAAATAATTTAGCAATATCTCTTTATCAAGAACTTATTACTGATCATATTTGGTCACAAGATAGAAAAAAATTTGGTTATAAAGATCTGACCTCTCATCACCTTTTAAGCAATTTTTTTGGTACACCTTATGTAGATATAAGAATCGATTTTAATTCATGGTTACCAAAAGATCTTGATAATATAATTTCTGAAAAATTAATAAATTTTTATTTAAACAAATTTAAAAAAAATACAGAATTTCACGACAAAGTAGAATTTAATATTATATTTAGTTGCTTTTCTCTTACAACAAAACAAAAGTTGAAAAAATTGCTAAAAGATAAATTTACAAAAAATGAAATTAATAAAATTTGTAATTCTCTTAAAAAAATTACAATAAACGCATTTGATATACTTGATAAAAGCATGACAACGATTAATAAATTGATCGAGTCTCATGATAAAATTATTAATTCTAATATTTATGATATAGATAAGATTTATTGGCTTATAGAAGATTGTAAAAAATTTGGTACTTCTTCTTTTGCATCAATTGCCAGATGTGCTTTTATAGCAAACGATTTTATTAACTCTTTCGAAGAGACAAAAATATTTACAAAAGAGGAAAAATTAAATTTTTTGTCATCAATAAAAACTATAGTAAGTGAAATGAATAATGATTTAATTAAATTAAGTAAAAAAAACTTCATAAAAAAATATGGACACCTGAGACCAAGTACTTACGATATAAATTCTGTTAATTACAAAAGTGGATATAGTACCTACTTTTCAGAAACAGATGATATAAATAAATCAAAACATAAATCTTTTAGCTTTAGCAAAGTTCAGTTAAAAAAAATTGATGAATATATTAAAGTAAACAAATTACCTTTTGATTCCAAGAGATTAATAAAATTTATAAAAATCAGTATAGCTGAAAGGGAAAAATCAAAATTTTACTTTTCTAAAAATATTGATTCTGTATTTAAGCTAATCGAAAAAATAGGCGTGAGAAACAATATTAGAAAAGAAGATCTAGGTTTTCTTAATATAAAATCTATATTAGATTTATATTATAATTTAGATATTAAAACCTTAGAAGAAAAATTTAAAAAAGAAATTGAAAATAACAAGAAAATTTATAACTTTGGTACCCTAATAAAACTTCCTCAAAACATAATATCTTCGGATGATATTTTTTACTTTATTGAAAAATCTTTAAAATCTAACTTTGTAGGTTTAGATGATGTTACAGGAAAAATTGCATATGTTAATAAAATAAGTAAAATTAAATTAAAAAATAAAATTGTTTGCATAATTAGCGCTGATCCGGGATACGATTATATTTTTTCAAAAAAAATTAAAGGCTTAGTTACTATGTTTGGTGGGGTTAATTCGCATATGGCCATAAGATGTTCTGAGTTAGGAATACCCGCAGCAATCGGAGTTGGCGAAAGATCTTTTAAAGAAATTACCGATTCTAAATTTGTAAGACTTAATACAATTTCAAAAAAAATAGATATAATTAACTAATGAAAATTGGCATCATTCCAAGAGTAAGAATTTTTAAAAATAAACAAATTGAATATTGCATTGAAAGAAAATTAATTATTTTTTTAAATAAAATTTATAAAAATAGTTCAATAATTTTTTTAAATGAAATTAAAAAAAATAATATTTTTGATATACTTATTATTTCAGGTGGTAATGACTTACCTAAATTTTCAAATTTAAAAGAAAATCTTATTAAAAATAAAATTACTAATTATTACTTAAAAAGATCTATAAAAAGAAAAATCGTTGTTGTAGGTATATGTTATGGCGCACAATTTATTGCAAATTTTTTTAGTTGCAAATTAAAAAAAACAAAAAAACACGTTGGTAATCATCCAATTAAATTTGAAAAAAATAATTTTAATTTAAATTTAAAAAAAAATGATTTTACAAATTCATACCATACATACTTAATAAAAAAAGTTAGTAAAAATATTAAGCCACTTGCTAAAGCTAATGATAATAGCATAGAAGCATTTAAGCATAAGAGGTATAAAATTTATGGAATCATGTGGCATCCAGAAAGAAATAAAAAATTAAAAAAATTTGACGTTGAATATTTTAAAAAATTTAAATGATATTAATTATTTTAGCATCAGGATCAGGTAAAAGATTAAAAAATAAAACTAAAAAAATACCTAAATGTTTAGTAAAGGTAAATAGTAAACCGATAATAGAATATATGCAAAAATTTATAAATTGTTTTGATAAAATATTTGTTATTGCTGGATATAAATCGCATCATGTTAAAAATTTTTTCAAAAATAAAAAAGTTAAAGTAATTTATAATAAGAAATATGACTCAACAAATATGGTTCACAGTTTATTTTGCGCTAGTAAATATGTTAAAGAAGATGTTGTGGTATCTTATTCGGATATAATTTTTGATTATTCAATATTTTATTACCTGAAAAGAGTTAAATTTAATTTAATCCCTGTAAAAACAAATTGGTTAAAGCTTTGGAAAAAAAGAATGCCTATAAGTAAAATAAAAAAAGATGCAGAAAATTTATCAATTAAAGATAATAAATTAATATCAATTGGAGAAAAAATAACAAAAAAATATCCTAAATATCAATTTATGGGTTTAATGAAAATTATTTATAAAGATTTTATTTTGATGAAAAAGTACTACAACAAAATAAATAATAAAAAAATTGATTTTACCTCTTTTATAAATTTAATGTTAAAGGAAAAAAAAATAAATATTCGTTGTTTAAAAACTAATAAGTTTTGGTTAGAGATAGATAATGTAAAAGATCTAAAGTTAGCAAAAAAAATTCTGAAAAGTAAATAAAATGGTAATATGGATAATAGGAGAGTCAGGATCTGGTAAAAGCTTTTTAGCTAGAAAATTATTTAATGAATTTAAAAAAAAAAAAGAAAAAATTTATTGGATTGATGGTGATTTATTTAGGAAACAATATTCTAAAGACCTTGGATATACGATAAAAGATAGGGAAAAAAATTCATTTAGAATTCAAAAACACTGTAAGAATAAGGAAAATAATAACAACATAGTTTTATGTTCTATACTTTCAATATTTAAAAAGCACCAAAAAAAAAATAGAAAATTTTTTAATAAATATTTTCAAATTTATATTAAAGCTAATAAAAAAATTTTAAAAAAGAGAAATAATAAAAATATTTATAGTAAAAAAGAAAATGTAGTGGGCAAAGATATAAAATTTCCTTATCCATATAAATCAGATATGATTATAACTAATAAATTTAATAGAAATTTTGTTTTGAATGTAAAAAAAATTATTAATAAAATTCATGAAAACCTATAATTCAATAATTAGAAAATGTATTAAAAACAAATATCAAGCTTGTACAATTTTTAATAAAAATTTTATTAATTTATTTTTCAAACAAAGAAATTGGATTCTTAACAAAACAAATTTTATTGATGAAAGTAATATTTTAAAAATTAACAGAAACGATCAGACTTTAAGAAGATTTATTTATTATTATAATAGTAAAAAAATCAATTCAAATATTTTAAAATATTATAAAAAATTTGAGGTAAATTTATCCTTAAAAAAAGGATATAACAAAAAATTTAAAAAAACTTCAAACATCGAAACAGAAAACCTTAGTTATATTTATCTTGGACTTCTTATAAATAAAACTAAATATTTAAACTTGTTACAGAAATTAAATTGTATAATGAAAATAATTGATAAAGTTTCTACAAATTTTGTGAATTTTGATAAAAAGGGTTTTTTGCTTTTGAAAAAATTAATTCTAATTGAAAAATTTTTATTAAAAAAAATAATTTAATGCCAGACCAATTCAATATTTTGATTACAAATACTAAAAGATCAATTCAGTATTTGAAATTATTAAATAAAGAAAAATTATTTCCAAATGAAGTTATCTATTTGGATAATAATAAAAGAAATAGTATTTCACGTAATTTAAAACAAATTATCAATTTAAAAAAATATAATTTATCAATATTTAAAACGGATGATATAAATAACATTAAAGTTGTAAAATATTTAACAAAAAGTACAATAAAAAACATTATTTATTCTGGATATCCAGCTAAAATAGTTAAAAACAAAAACCTTCTTAAAGAAAAAAATTTAATTCATTCCCACCCTGGATTACTGCCTTACTATAAGGGAAGCACTACAATTTATTATTCAATTTTGAATGAAAACAAAATTTATTGTTCAACTTTTGTAATGAATGAAAAAATTGATTCTGGAAAAATTTTGTTGATAAAAAAATATAGAATACCAAAAAAAATTCATAGTATTGATTCTGCTTATGATAATGAAATTCGCTCAATTAATATTTGTGAAGTTATTAAAAAAATTAATTTAATCAAAAAGAGAAATCGGCGTACAAATACTTCTTTGCCTTATTATATAATTCACCCTGTTTTAAGATCTATTGTTTTTAATAAAACAAAATAACGAAATAGATTTAATCAATATTACTTAAAATTTTTTCAGTGCATAAATCAAGCCAATTGAGCTATTAGTACTGGTCAGCTACACGCGTTACCGCGCTTCCACATCCAGCCTATCAACGTGGTGGT
>MDSW01163129.1_pt1 | contig 28532 bp, 32 predicted proteins | sample 811171 | NCBI WGS metagenome assembly MDSW01 (sample SAMN05326641, study PRJNA326480) | marine metagenome | isolation source: seawater | place: Atlantic Ocean: North West | collected 2012 | reverse complement strand
TTTATTGAATTGATCTTGATTTGACACAAATATCAATGAGGGCTTACAATCATTTAAAATATATTCATAATCGTTTGCAGAATATGTTGTAAAAATAGGAACTGAAATACCTCCAGCATTCATAATAGCAATATCAGTCATTAGCCAATAAGGTCTGTTTTCAGAGAGGATTAAACATCTATCACCTTGTTTAATTATTGATTTAATTTTTGCAGTTAGTTTATAAATTCTTTGAGTAACATCTTCCCAATTATAAGTTTGTTTGTCGGGTTTAAGCCATTTTAAAAATGGTTTTTTTTTATCAATTTTCTCAAACTTTTTAAAATAAAGTTCAACAAGACTATTTATTCTGTTTACTTCCATAATTTGGTGGGCGAAGAGAGACTCGAACTCTCAAGGCATTGCTGCCATCGGATTTTGAATCCGACGCGTCTACCAGTTCCACCATTCGCCCCTTTCAGTTTATAAATAAAGGTAAAATAAAATCTTTTTCCACTTTTATTAAACATATTTAAATAGTATTTAAAAATTTATCATTTATAAATAGTAAAATGTTAAAAAGATTATACGATAAGTGTGTTGATTTAGCTGGTCATAGATATTCAAAACCTTTGCTAGGTTTTTTTTCGTTCATTGAAAGTTCTTTCTTTCCCATTCCTCCAGATGTGATGATTGTTCCTATGACAGTTGCAAAAAAATACGATTATTTGAAAATTTTTTTGATAGCAACTATATTTTCTGTGCTTGGAGCTTTGTTTGGTTATTTTATAGGTTACGTATTTTTTAATGAAATTGGAATTAAAATATTTGAGATATATGGTTATGAAGATCCTAATTTTTTAAAAGAAAAATTTTCTTCAAAAGGTGGTTTTTTTTCATGGTTAGGAATATTGTTTACTGCTGGTTTCACTCCTCTACCATTTAAACTACTAACAATCTCAAGTGGTTTTATTCACTTTAATTTATTTTTTTTCATTATCATTTGTATTATTACAAGAGGTTCTAGATTTTTTTTAGTTGCTTTTTTGACTTACAAGTATGGAGAAGTTTTTGGTCCTTTTTTGGAAAAGCATGGTGCAAAATGGTCTGTGATAATAAGTGTATTTATAATCGGTTTAGCAGCATTAGTTTATTTTCTTTTTTTAAGACATGGATAAAATTAAAAATAAATCCTTTTTAAGAGCAATACTATTTTTCAACACTTTTGTTTTAAGTGTTGCTTATTTTATAGAATTTGTCCTTGATCATGAACCTTGCAATCTTTGTGTATTTGAAAGAATTCCATACCTGGTGTCTATAATCTTAATATCTTTTTTAATATTTACAAATAAGTTCGAAAAAATAATAATAGTTGTGTTAGCCCTAGTTTTTATATTAGGAACAATTATATCTTTTTATCACTACGGTATAGAAGAAGGTTTTTTTTCTGAGTCTATGTTATGTGACTTAAGAAATGAGCAGTTTAATTTAAACAAAAATGAATTATTGAAAGAATTAGAGAAAAAAACTGTCAGTTGTAAAGATGTTACCTTTCGATTTTTTGGTCTTTCTCTTGCTACAATAAATACAATGTTATCTTTCATTCAAAGTGTTATATTTATGAAGATGTTTATAAACTATGAAAAAAACTGATAAAAAAATTTTAGAAGAAATCATAAGGGTTGACCATGCTGGAGAAAGAGGTGCAATCAAAATATATGAAGGTCAACTTTTAGCTCTCAAGACCTTTAAACAAAATGAATTTCTGAAGAAAAAAATAGAAGAAATGAGAGAACACGAAAAAGAACATTATGAATTTTTTGATAAAGAAATACAAAAAAGAAATATTAATCCAACTAAGCTTTTGCCAGTTTGGGATATAATGGGTGTAACGCTCGGTTTTGGGACAGCTATATTGGGTGAAAAAGCTACGATGTTGTGCACAGCTTCAGTTGAAGAAGTTATTGATGGTCATTATAAAGATCAAACATTTAAACTTGGAGATGACGAAAAAGAGCTCAAAGAAAAAATTATGAAATTTAGAAGTGATGAATTACATCATAAGGATATTGCCTATGATAATGGAGCTACCAAAAAAGGATTATTTAGTTTGCTAGACAAAGTAATTAAAACTTCATCAAGAATCGCTATAACAATTTCTGAAAAAATTTAATTAAGGTTCTAATTCTATATCCCAATAAAGATAATCCATCCAACTTTCATGAAGAAAATTTGGTGGAAAGTTTCTTCCATTTTTATGTAAGTCATCAACTGTAGGTATGAACGGTTTCCTAAAAAGTTTCAAATCACAATTAGCATAAAGCTTGCCACCTTTTTTGACATTACAAGTCGAACAAGCAGTAACTACATTTTCCCAGTCAGTAATTCCTCCCTTTGATTTTGGTAAAAGATGGTCAAATGTTAAATCTTTTTTATCGCCGCAGTATTGGCAGGTAAATTTATCTCTTAAAAAAACATTAAATCTAGTAAAGTTAGGATTTTCAGAAGGTTTGATAAAACTTTTTAAAGCAATAACGCTCGGTAAATTCATTTCGAAGGATGGGCTCCTAATTTTTCTTTTATAGTTTGAAACTATACTTACCCTATCAAGAAAAACAGATTTTACTGCATCTTGCCAACACCATAATGACAAAGGATAATAGCTCAAAGGTCTAAAGTCAGCATTCAAAACAAGTGCTGGACATTTTTCCAAAGGAACCTTTTCATTAGAAGATATAATCATGATTAAAAACTATCTGAATAAAGAAATTTTATCAAGATATAATTTTATCAAAATAATAAATTATTTTAATAAAAATTTTTTTTTAAAAACTCCAGACCCAGACTTGACCCCTCTTTAGGTATATGATGTCCACAGTTTTTAAAAATTTTTGTCTCTATTTCATAGCTAGCTTTGTTAAAAAAATCTTTTGCTTCCAATAAAAAACTTACCGGAACTACGTCATCAGTATCGCCATGCATCAAAATTACATTCGGTCTAGATTTCATGTTATTTTTAAGATGATTAGTGTCTATAACTTTACCTGAGTATCCAACAATACAATTAATTTTATCTTCTCTTTTTAAACCTGTCTGTAAAGAAATCATTGAACCCTGACTAAATCCTCCAATAGCAATTTTATTCGAGGATAAACCTAAATTTTTTTTTACATCATCTATGAACTTGTTTAATTTTATTTCTGCAACTAATGATTTTGCTAAAATTGTATCAGACGAATCTTCTCCTAAATCATACCATTGAAAACCACTTGGATTTATAGCACAAACCTCTGGTGCATCTGGACAGAAAAAAACTGTTTCAGTCAAATAATTACGCCAATATGTTGCCAAAGGTGATATGGCTTTACCATTACCTCCATATCCATGACAAAGTATAACAGCATTTTCTGCTTTTTTTTTTGAGTGTGGATCAAGAATTAAAGTATTTAAAGAATAACTCATGTTATTAGAATTTTTATCACGATGTTGCCTTTTTTCACCAGTAGACGTTTACCTCTTAGATTAAAATCTTTACTAATTTTCATATTAATTTAAATTGAAAATAATATAGCAAAATGAAAAATAAAAATAAAACAGTTTGGTCAAAAAGATTTAAAGGAAATATATCAAAGTCCTTTCAAAAGATCGGTTCATCAATAAAAGTTGATAAAAGACTCTACAAAGAAGATATATTTGCATCAATTGTGCATGCTAAAATGTTAATAAAGCAAAATATTATACCTCATAAAGAAGGAAGAAAAATTATCGCTGGATTAAATAAAATTAAGTCACAAATTGAAAAAGGTAAATTTAATTTCAAAGAAAAGTATGAAGATATACATTTGAATATAGAAAAAAAATTATTTGATATTATTGGACCTTCAGCAGGATTTCTCCACACAGCAAGATCGAGAAATGATCAGGTTGTTACTGATTTTAAACTTTGGTTAAAAAAATCAACTGATGATCTTATTAAAGATATTTCTGAAGTCATGAAAGTATTAGTTTTAAAAGCTGAAAAAAATGTTGACACAGTAATGCCTGGATTTACTCATCTTAAAAATGCTCAACCTATCTCATTCGCTCATTACCTGCTGGCATATTATGAAATGCTTAAAAGAGATAAAAAAAGATTTTTGAATAGTAAAGAACTTCTAGATGAATCACCTCTAGGTGCAGCAGCTTTATCAGGAACTTCTTATAAAATTGATAGGAATTATACTTCAAAAAAATTAGGTTTTAAAAAACCAACTAAAAATTCAATTGACTCTGTGTCAGATAGAGATTTTGCTATTGATTTCCTTTACTCGAGCGCAGTGTGTGCAATGCACTTATCAAGACTTGCAGAAGATTTTATTATTATGAACTCTGATGCTTATAAACTAATCTCTTTTAGAGATAACATGTTGACAGGATCCTCAATTATGCCTCAAAAAAAAATCCCGATCCTGCAGAGTTAATTAGAGGCAGAACTGGAATTAATTATGGAAAGTTAAATTCAATACTTACAATTATGAAGGGTTTACCTATTTCATATTTTAAAGACTTACAAGATGATAAATCTTTAGTCTTTGAAGGTTATGATACTTTAAAAGAAACATTGATAATGAGTATTGAATTAATAAAAAGTTTAAGACCTTCAAAAGAAAAAATGTATAAAATGGCTAATGAAGGATTTACAACAGCCACTGATTTTGCCGATTATCTTGTAAAAGAAAAAAATTTATCCTTTAGGCAATCTTATAGTATTTCATCGAAATTGGTTAATTATGCAGAAAAAAATAATACAACTTTAGATAAGCTTTCTTTAATCGAATTAAAAAAGTTTTATAAAAATCTTGATAAAAAAGTATTTAAAATTTTTGATGTTAAAAATTCTATGAACTCTAAAATTTCTTATGGTGGAACTGCAGAAAAAAATATAAAAAAAATGATTAAAAAATATAAAATGGAGATGTAATGAAAATATTATTTTTTTTCTTGTTAAGCATTTTTATTTTGATAGGTTGTGGAAAAAAATCTGATCCTCAATATCAAGGTAAAAGTATTAAACAAGAAAAAAATATATTATAAACAAATGTCATATTACAAATACAAAAATAAAAAATTATTTGTTGAAAATAAATCTATTTTAAATCTGTCTAAAAGAGTTAAAACTCCTTATTATCTTTATTCGGGTTCCCAACTGACAAACAATTATTTGAATTTTATAAAAATTTTTAAAAAAATTAACCCTTTAATATGTTTTTCAGTAAAATCAAACTCAAATCCTTTCATTTTAAAATCATTAAAAAATTTAGGATCTGGAGCCGATGTTGTTTCTTCAGGTGAGCTTTTAAAGGCCTTAAAAGCTGGAATTAAAGCGAATAAAATTGTTTTTTCTGGAGTGGGTAAAAGTGAAGAAGAAATAAAATTAGCTATTAAAAATAAAATTCTATTAATTAATATTGAGTCGGAAAGTGAGGCAAATTTAATTAATAAAATTTCTAAGCAAAGTAATAAAAAAACTTCAGTGGGTTTAAGGTTAAATCCTAATGTTTATACAGATACGCATAGAAAAATTTCTACAGGAAGCTCTACAGATAAATTTGGACTTTCAAAAAAAGAGTTTATTTCTTTATGTAAAAAAATTTCTAAATTTAAAAACATTAGATTAGAAGCAATAAGTGTTCATATTGGAAGCCAAATTCTTTCTGACAGACCCTTTAGAAAATCATTAAATATTATTGCTGATATTATCAATAAAACAAAAATTAGATTTAAATTTATAGATTTAGGTGGAGGTTTTGGAATTTCATATAATAAAAAAGATAAAAAAATTAATTTAACTGAATATTCTAATTTAGTTAATAATTTTAAAAATAAATTTAAATGTAAAATAATATTTGAACCTGGAAGGTCTATTATCGGTAATGCTGGAGTATTAGTATCTAAAATTCAATATATTAAAAAAAGAGGAAATAAATTTTTTATAATCTTAGATGCTGGAATGAATGATTTTATGAGACCTGCATTATATGATGCTTTTCACGATATAATTCCAATTGTGAAATCAGGAAAAAAAATGAGAGGTATTGTAGAATTTGTTGGACCGGTATGTGAGTCCTCTTGCAATTTTGGTAAATACAAAAGTTATCAAAAATTAGATGAGAATAGTTATGTTGCAATAAATAATGTTGGAGCATATGGATCTAGTTTATCATCAAATTATAATACAAGACCACTTGTAGGAGAAATTTTTGTTAAAAAAAATAAATATAAAGTTATTAGAAAAAGACAAAAATTGTCAGAACTCATAAAAGTTTAATGCAATTCATTAAATCTTTAATATTTTACTTATTATTTTATTTTGTTGTTATTACAGTTTTGATAATAGCAATCCCAACTCTTATTATGCCAAAAAAATTTACGCTCTTATTTGGTAAATTTTTAGCTAATTTAATTATATTAGTTCTTAAAGTATCACTTAATGTAAAAGTTTTTTTTCATGGCTTAGATAACTTAAAAAAAACTGAAAAATTTTTTGTTGCATCTGCTCATCAATCCCTACTAGAGACATTTATTTTGCAGTCGCCTTTGAATTTTCCTATTTTTATTTTAAAAAAAGAGCTATTAAAAATACCTTTATTTGGTTGGTATTTAAAAAAAATAGGATCAATAGAAATAGTTAGAGAAACAACCACAAAAGATAATTTAAATTTTTTTGAAAAAATTAAAAATGTAATTAATAAAGAGAAAAGACCTCTTTTGATTTTTCCTCAGGGAACTAGAATTAAGTTAGGAGAGCGAGTTCCTTTCAAAAAGGGGGCGGGGAAAATTTATAGCTCTCTGAATATTCCTTGCATCCCAGTTGCACTAAATACTGGAAAGATTTGGCCAAAAAGTACTTTTATAAAAAATAGTGGAACAGATATACATATTTCATTTTTAGAACCAATTATGCCTGGAATGGATAAAAACGAATTTATAGTTAAATTAGAAAAAAAAATTTATTCAGAGATAGAAAAGCTAGGTTAATTTTTTTTTCTACCAAAATCAGGCGTATCTATGTCCTGACCGGCTTTAATAATTTCTTTTCTAACATCTTTTGTAGAAGAAAAAATTTGAGTTAGTTTATTGCTATTTTTCTCTTTTATAGCTTTTTTCATTTCTTCCAAATTTTTAGTAAAAGACTCTAAAACTTCAATAATATTCTCGCTATTATCAATAAATATATCCCTCCACATTAAAGGATCAGATGAGGCTATTCTTGTAAAATCTCTTAGTCCACCTGCGCTATATTTAACTACATCAGATTTTAGTTTATCATTGGTTTCAACTGCTGATTTCACAATATTATAAGCTATAGCATGTGGTAAATGGCTTGTTAAAGATAGTATATAGTCATGGTCTTTGAAGCTCATTATTTTTGTTTTGCAACCTACTAACTCCCAAAAATTTTTTACTTTCTCTATATTTTCTTTTTTAATATTTTCTCCTGGAGATATAATACACCATCTATTCTGAAACAAGTCTGCAAAGCCTGCTGAGGGACCGCTTTCTTCTGTTCCAGCGATTGGATGAGATGCAATCCAAGAAATATTTTTTAAATTAAATCCTTGAACAATTTTATTAACTTCTTTTTTTACAGACCCAGTATCTGTTAAAATAGTGTCTTGATTTATATGATCTTTGATTGACAACAAAATCTCTTTATATGAACTAAGAGGTGTAGCAATAATAATTAAATCTGTATCTTTAACAGCAATTGATAAATCGGTTTCAATATTCTCATCAAATTTCATATTTTTTAAATAAGAAATTGTCTCTTTAGATTTGTCATAAACATGGATCTTTCTAGATAACTTTTTTTTTAAAGCTACTCTTAAAATTGAGGAACCTATTAAACCGCAGCCAATTATTGTTATTTTGTTAAACATTATAATATTTTTTTGATCTCAGAAATTAATTTTTTATTTTCTGATGAATTTCCTATAGTTACTCTCAAACAATTCTTTATATTATATACACTCATTTCTCTAACAAGAATACCTGATTTGGCTAATTTAAGAAAAATTTTTTTTGAATTTTTTTTAACATTTTTAAAACTGATTAACATAAAGTTAGCGTACCCTTTATTTGTTGATATTTTAAGGTCTTTAAATATATTAAAAAAAGTTTTAGACCATTTTTGAACGTGTTTAATTTCTTTTTTTAACCATTTTTCGTCTTTAACTGCAACTGATGCCACTGACAAGGCAACTTTATTTACATTGAATGGTGGTTTAATTTGATTTAAAGCTTCAATTATATTTTTAGAACTATAGCCCCAACCTACTCTTAGTCCAGCTAAACCATAGATTTTTGAAAATGTTCTTGTAACAATAACATTTTTTGAATTTGAAAATAAATCTAGACCAGATTTATAATTTCTATCTTTAACATATTCGAAATAAGCATCATCAACCACTAACAAGATATTTTTTCTTAATTTTTTTCTTAACTTCAATAAATCTTGTTTGTTAATTATTGTGCCAGTAGGATTATTTGGATTAGCTAAAAAAACAATCTTAGTTTTTTTTGAAACTTTTTTTAAAATATTCTTGATGGATATTTTAAAGTTTTCCTCTTTTGAATAAACTACCTTTGCTCCGCAAATTTTACTATAAATTCTATAAATAATAAAACTATATTGAGGTACAATGACTTCATCATTTTTTTTTAAAAATGCCCTACAAATTAACTCAAAAATTTGATCGGATCCTGAACCGATAATTATTCTTTTAAAATCTATTTTAAATTTTTTAGCTAATATTTTTTCTAAAAAAAAGTTATTGTAGTCAGGATATCTTTTAATTAACCTTGAAACTTTGTTATATTCCCTTAGAGCCTTTGGGCTTGGTCCTAAAGCGGATTCGTTCGCTGACAATTTAATTTTAACAATCTTTTTTTTAAATTGGCTTAATCCAGCCTCATATTTTTCGGTGTATACTTTTTTTGGCTTCGGTAAATTCATATTTATTTAAGTTAATATATAAAAAGTTATAAAATTTCTACGATTCATTACATATGAATTTGACAATTTTAGAACGATTTAGTATTAATCCTTAGCGCTGATTTAACCAAATTGCGGGCGCTAGATTAAATGCAGCTAAAAAGGGTTTTTGCCCAGTTTAGCTGGGCTTTTTTTTTATATGAATAGTACTGAAAAAAATATTAAGAAATTAAATATATCAAAACCACTTTTGTTGGATTGTAAACAAACGGTTAAAGGTTTTCCATTAGCTTACGAAACCTATGGCAAACTAAGTAAGTTCAAAGATAATGCTATCTTGATCTTTCATGCGCTTACTGGAGATCAATTTGTTACTGGAATAAATCCAATCACAAAAAAAGAGGGTTGGTGGATAACTGCAGTTGGACCAGGAAAAGCTATAGACACAAATAAATACTTTGTAATTTGCGCTAATGTTATAGGTGGGTGTATGGGTTCATGGGGTCCTAAAGAGATAAATAAAAAAACTAATGAGCCTTATGGATTAAATTTTCCAGTAATTACAATAAGAGATATTGTAAAAGCTCAAGAAACACTCTTAGACCACTTGGGAATCGAAAAGCTTCTTTGTGCAACTGGAGGTTCTATGGGAGGAATGCAAGCCCTTCAGTTTTGTGCGACATTTCCAAACAAAACTTTCTCTGCTATTCCGATTGCATGTAGTACGAGCCATAGCGCCCAAAATATAGCTTTAAATGAATTAGCTAGACAAGCTATCATGGCAGATCCTGTTTGGGATAATGGAAAGTATTTAAATAAGAAAGTTCAGCCAAAAAATGGCTTAGCCGTTGCTAGAATGGTAGGACATATAAGTTATTTATCCGAAAAAGGTATGCAAGAAAAGTTTGGAAGAAAGCTTCAAGAAAAAGCAGATTATGAATTTAGTTTTGATGCTGATTTTCAAGTAGAAAGTTATTTAAGACATCAGGGTTATACATTTGTTGAGAGATTTGATGCAAATTCAATTCTGTATATCACTAGAGCAATGGATTATTTTGATTTATCCAAACAGTTTAAAGGTGGTCTTAGTGAGGCTTTTCAAAATCAGAAAACAAGATTTTTAATTATTTCTTTTTCTTCAGACTGGCTATACACAACAAAAGAAAACAAAGATACGGTTATTGCTCTTAACGCTTCAGGAGCTGATGTTTCTTTCGCTGAAATTAAAACTGACAAAGGGCACGACTCTTTCCTAGTAAACGAGCCAGAATTTCTAAAAACCTTAAAAGGTTTTATCGACTCAATGTATGTAAAATTTAAAAATGAAAAAAGAATTTAAAGTAATAGCGGACTTGATACCAAAAAATGTAACTGTACTCGATGTTGGTTGTGGAGATGGTTCTCTTATGAGTCTTTTAATAAAAGAGAAAAATATAAAAGTTCGTGGATTAGAACTTATTGAAGAAAATGTAAAAAAGTGTATTTACAAAGGTCTTTCGGTAATAGAGGGAGATGCGGAAACCGAACTCCACCAATTTCCTGATCAATCTTTTGACTATGTTGTTTTAAGTCAAACACTACAAGCATTTTATAACCCAGATAAGGTTTTAAAAGATTTGTTAAGAATTGGTAAGTCTGTAATAATTTCAATACCTAATTTTGGATATTGGAAAGTAAGAACTAGTTTATTGTTTTTTGGAAGAATGCCTGTTACAAAAACTTTACCATATTCCTGGTTTAACACTCCAAACCTTCATATGTGCACTATAAAAGATTTATTTTACTTTTGTTTAGAAAAAAAAATTAAAATTAACAAAATAATAGGAGTGAATGAGGAAAAGACTTCTGAAATAAAAAAAAATAATCTTGAAATTAAAAATTTATTTTCTAAACTTGGTATATTTTTACTAGGATAAAAATGCTTGAAATTTCAATTATAAAATGTCTATCAGACAATTATAGCTATTTAATTAGGGATGTTGAAACAAATTTAGTGGGTGTTGTAGATCCATCAGAATTTGAACCAGTAGACTCTGCAATCATAAGAAGTTACAAAAAGTTAGATTATATTTTAAACACACACCACCATAATGATCATGTTGGAGGTAATAAAAAACTTAAACAAAAATACAATTCAAAGGTTGTTTCATCTAAAGTAGATGAACTTAGAATTCCTGAAATAGATCTAAAATTATCTGGAGGAGATTTTTTTAAATTTGGTAAAACTAGTTTTGAAATCATTTTTATTCCTGGTCATACAAAAGGACATATTGCTTTTTTTTCTCAATCAGAAAAAGTAATATTCACAGGTGACACTTTATTTTCATTAGGTTGTGGTAGAATTTTTGAAGGTTCATATGAACAGATGTTTAACTCTTTAAACAAAATAAAAAAACTTCCTTCATCCACAAAAATATATTGTGGACACGAATATACCAAAAAGAATTATGAATTTTGTAAAAAATTTGATTTTAACAACAAATTTCTTCGAAAAAAGTTTGATTGGATTAGTTCTCAATTAAATAATAATAAACCTACAATTCCATCAAGTTTAGATGAAGAACTTAAAACAAACATTTTTCTAAGATGTGATAGTTTGTCAGTTAAAGAAGCGCTTGGAATGAATAATGCTTCTGAAGAAGTTATATTCAAAAAATTACGTGATTTAAAAGATCATTTTTAGCCTCATTAATCTTGACTTGAAAATCTTTCAAGATATATTCCGATAAATTTAAAAAAGAGAGAAATTTATGTCATTTGCTATTATAGAAACTGGTGGAAAACAATATAAAGTATCAGCAAGTAAGATTCTGGAGATTGAAAAACTTGAAGCTGAAAAAGGTAAAACTATACAGTTTAAGAAAGTTTTACTTTTAAATGATAATAAAATTACAGAAATAGGAAACCCTAATGTAGATGGGGCAATAGTCGAAGCAAAGTTATTAGAAAATGTCAAAGATAGAACAGTTTTAGTCTTTCATAAAAGACGAAGAAAAAATTCAAGAAAAAAAAATGGACATAGGCAGTTACATTCAAAAATACAAATTACAAAAATACTCTCTAAAGGAGGAAAAATAGTTGCGGAGTCAAAAGTTGAGACAAAAAAAATTAAGTCAACGGTAGAGACAAAAAAAACTAAAGAAGTGAAAAAAATAAAGCAAAAATCAACAAAAAAAATAGTTAAATAAATATGGCAACAAAAAAAGCAGGTGGATCATCGCGTAATGGACGAGACAGTAAAGGTAGACGTCTCGGAGTAAAAAGATACGGTGATCAAATTGTGGTACCAGGTAATATAATTGTTAGACAAAGAGGAACTAAAATTCATCCTGGTCAGAATGTTGGTATGGGGAAAGATCACTCAATCTTCTCTTTAATAAAAGGTAAAGTTAAGTTTAAAAAATCAAAGTTAAACAGAACTTTTGTCTCAGTTATCCCCAATTAAATTAATAAATAACTCTAGTTATTTAAAATCTAATCATGAAATTCTTAGATCAAGCAAAAATTTATATTAAAGCTGGAAATGGTGGATCCGGATCAGCAAGTTTTCGCAGAGAAAAATTTATTGAATACGGAGGACCTGATGGCGGCGATGGTGGAAATGGTGGATCTGTAATTTTTGAGTCCGAAAGGAACTTAAATACTTTAATTGATTATAGATATGCTCAACATTTTAAAGCAGAAAATGGTTGCTCAGGTAGTAAGAAAAATAAGACTGGGGCTAACGGAAAAGATTTAATTTTAAAAATTCCTGTAGGTACACAAATTTATGAAGAAGATAACAATAGCTTAATTTATGACTTTACAAAAAACAAAGAAAAATATTTGGTTGCTTCTGGGGGAAAAGGAGGTTTAGGCAATGTAAGATTTAAAAGCTCAACAAATAGAGCTCCAAGAAAAAAAACAAATGGAAAAGTGGGTGAGGAATTTTGGGTTTGGTTACAATTAAAAATTATTGCTGATATTGGAATAGTCGGTTTACCAAACGCAGGAAAGTCTAGCATACTAGCAGCTTTGACACGGGCAAAACCAAAAATTGCAAACTACCCTTTTACTACTATCAATCCAAATCTAGGCGTTGCCTACTATAAAAATAATGAAATTACTATTGCAGATATACCAGGAATAGTCGAGGGAGCACACAAGGGTGTTGGTCTGGGAGATAAATTTCTTAGACACATAGAAAGATGCAAGATTTTGATACATTTACTTGATCTAACTGAAAAAAACTTGGTTGATAATTATAAAAAAATTAAAAAAGAGTTGTCATCATATGGTAAAAATTTATCAAAAAAAAAAGAAATTATTTTTTTAAATAAATCAGATTTATTAAAGAAAGATGAAATAGATAGTAAATTGAAAATTTTTAAAAAAAAAATAAATAAAAAGTTTGAAATTATTTCAGTATTTTCTCAAAAGGATATTCAAAGAATTAAAGGAATTTTAGTTAAAAATGCTCATTAATAACTCTAAAAAAATAGTAATTAAATTAGGTTCTTCTACTGTAATTGATAAAAGTGGAAAGTTTAAAAAAAACTGGGTTAATAGCCTTATAAAAGATATAAAAAAATATAAAAAAAATAGAAGTATTGCGATAGTTTCTTCGGGAGCAATAGCTTTGGGTCAAAAATATTTAAAAATTAAACAAAAAAAATTGAAACTTGAAATGAGTCAGGCTATAGCGGCAGTTGGTCAAATTCATCTAGCTGGAGAATTTCAAAAAATTTTTGAAAAAAATAAATTTAAAACAGGGCAAATATTAATTTCACCAGATGATACGGAGCAGAGAAGAAGAGCTCTAAATGTAAGAAGAACTTTTGATAATTTATTTAAACTTAATGCTATCCCAATTGTTAATGAAAATGACACAACGGCTACTTCAGAAATAAAATATGGTGATAATGATCGGTTAGCTGCTAGAGTTGCGCAGATTATCGGTGCTGATACCCTAATAGTCTTTTCAGATGTTGATGGGCTATATGATAAATCAAATAATAAAAAGATAATTAAGGAAGTAAAAAATATTGATAAAGAACTCTATAAACTTGCGGATAAAAATATTAATAATTATGGATCCGGAGGTATGATAACTAAACTGGAAGCTGCAAAAATTTGTATTAATTCAGGATGTCACATGTTTATTGCAAATGGTAAAAAAAATAATCCAATAGTTAATATGATAAAAAATAAAGTTTACACCTGCTTCAAACCAAAAATATCAACTTTGGATGCTAGAAAAAAATGGATTATTAGCTCTTTAAATTCATCTGGTAAAATTCATATCGATTTTGGAGCAGCTAAAGCTTTATTAAAAGGTAAAAGTTTATTAGCTGCAGGAGTTCAAAAAGTCACGGGTGAATTCACTAAAGGTGAAAATATTTTAGTTGTTGATGAAAATAATAACAGCTTAGCTAGAGGTCTCTCCTCTTTTTCTTCTTCAGAAATTATTAAAATTAAAGGAAAACATAGTAACGAGATTGAAAGTATTTTAGGTTACTCTAGCAAATCTGAAATAATTCACAAAGATGATATGGTGATATTATAAAATGAAATATTTAAATAATATAGGATATAATTCAAGAAAAGCTTTTGAAAAACTCAAAAAAGTTAGTCATAGAAGAATTAATTCTGTTCTAGATAATTACTGCAAAATAATACTAAAAAATAAAAGATTAATAATTAGAGAGAATATAAAAGATATTAAAAATGCCAAAAGAAAACATTTAATCGATAGATTAATATTAAACGAAAAAAAAATAGGGGAAATTAGAGAATCAGTCAATTTAATCAGTAAATTTAAAAATCCAGTTGGTAAAATTTTAGAAAGTTGGAAAAGACCAAATAAACTTAAAATAAAGAAAGTAACTACTCCAATTGGTGTAATAGGTTTAATATATGAAAGTAGACCAAATGTAACAGCAGATGTTGCCTCTTTGTGTCTTAAGTCAAGCAATTGTGTAATTTTAAGGGGAGGTTCAGAAGCTTTTAACACTAATAAAATTCTTGCAAAATTGTTTAGAGATACGCTGACTAAAAATAATATTGATAAAAATTGTGTTCAATTTATTGAGAACAAAAATAAAAAAATTGTTAATTACCTACTCTCAAAAATGAATAATTACATTGATGTGATTATTCCAAGGGGTGGAAAAAATTTAGTAGAAAAAGTTCAAAAACTATCAAATGTTCACGTTATAGGTCATCTTGAGGGAATATGTCATATTTATGTAGATAAAAATTCAAGTTTAAATATGGCAACTAAATTAATCCTTAATGCAAAATTAAGAAGAACAAGTATTTGTGGGGCTTTGGAAACTCTTTTATTGAACGAAAAAATATTAGTTTCACACGGTGTTCCAATAATTAAATCTTTAATAAGATCTGGTTGTGAGGTTAGAGTTGATAAAAAAATTAATAAACTGTTTAAAAATAAACTTCGATCAGCAAAAAATATTGATTGGAAAACAGAGTATTTAGATAAAAAACTATCAATTAAAACAGTTAAAAGTACTGAAGAGGCTATATCTCATATTTTAACATATGGCACAATGCATACAGATAGTATTATCACTAACGATCCAAAGGCTGCTAAATTATTTTTAGATGGTGTTGATAGCTCTATAGCAATGCATAACGTTTCAACACAGTTTGCCGATGGGGGAGAGTTTGGCTTTGGTGGAGAAGTTGGAATATCTACTAGTAAACTTCCACCAAGAGGTCCGGTAGGCGTAGATCAACTAACATCTTACAAATATGTTGTTTCTGGAAATGGCATCACTAGACTATAACTAGATGTCAAAAAATAAAAATAAAATTGGTATATTTGGAGGAAGTTTTGATCCACCTCACAAGGGGCATCTAAGAATATCTAGTACATCAATTAAAAAATTAAATTTAAAAAAAGTTTATTGGATTGTAACCAAAAAAAATCCTTTTAAAAAAAAAACATTATTTTCTTTAAAGGAAAGAATCTTAAAATGTTTAAAATTAACAAAAAAAAATAAAAAAATTTATGTAAAATCCATAGATGATAAAATTAAGTCTTGCAGAACTTTTAAAATTATTAAACACTTTAGAAAAAAAAATAAAAATGATGAGTTATATCTTATTATAGGATCTGATAATTTAATTAGCTTTCATAAATGGGATAATTGGAAAATAATATTAAAAAATTGTCACCTTGTTGTTTACCCTAGGAAAGGTTTTGACAAAAAAGCAAGAAAATCTAAGATAATAAGACATATAAAAAACAAAAATATCATATTTATAAAGGGTCAAAAAGTAGATATATCTTCAACTAAAGTAAGAAAACAATATCAAAAAAATATTAGATGAAAATATCTAAAGCAAAAAAGATAATAGAGAAAATTCTAGATAGTAACAAAGCAAGCAACATCATCACAATTGATCTTAAAAAAAAATCGTATATAGCAGACTACATGATAATAGCCTCAGGAAGATCAGAAAGACATTTACAATCGCTTTCTGAAATTTTAGTTTCAGAACTTAAAAAAGAAGGAATTGATAATTGTCGTATTGAAGGTAAGGAAAGCAATGATTGGAAATTAGTTGATGCTATAGATATTATAGTTCATCTTTTCCATCCTGATAGAAGAAAATTTTACGATCTCGAAAAAATGTGGTCTGAACCACTTCCAAAGGAAAAAGTTGTTATATGAAAAAGAATTTATTTTTCTTAATTTTATTATTTTTTTTTAATTTTAAAACTTTACTAGCTGTTAGTTCTGATAGACTTTATGAAAAAATAGATTTATTTGGTGAAGTTCTTGAAAAAGTAAAAGATGAATATGTGGACGAAATTGATCAAGCAGATGTTATTGATTCTGCAATAAATGGAGTTCTTCAATCATTAGACCCTTATTCGGTTTACATGAGCCCTGAGTTGTTTAAAAACATGCAAACGGATACTAAAGGTGAGTTTGGTGGTTTGGGAATAGAAATTAGTATGGAAGCTGGTGTTATTAAAGTAATATCTCCTATAGATGACACTCCTGCATCCGAAGCAGGAATCAAAGCAGGTGATTACATAGTAAAAATTGGTGATGAGCAAGTTCAAGGTAAATCTTTAATGGAAGCAGTCAAATTAATGCGTGGACCAGTTGGAAGTAGTATTAAATTAACTGTAAGACGGAAAGGCAAAAAAAAGGCTCTAGAATTTAATATTGTACGAGAAATAATAGAAGTTAAATCTGTTGATGCGAAGATTATAGGTAAAAAAAGTGAAATAGCTTACTTAAGATTAAAGTCATTTAATGAGAATAGCGATAAACAACTTTTTAAAAAAATAAAAGAATTTGAAAAGAATAAAAAAACAAAAGGTTATATTATCGACTTAAGAAATAATCCTGGTGGATTATTAACTACTGCTATAAGTGTAACGGACTTTTTTTTAGATCATGGTGAAATTGTATCTACTAAAGGAAGAAAATTAATTGAGACAAGAAAATTTTTTGCAAAGAAGGGTGATGCTATTAACGGTAAACCAATTATTGTTATAATAAATAATGGTTCAGCTTCTGCTTCAGAAATAGTTGCTGGAGCACTTAAGGATCATAAACGTGCTATAATTTTAGGGGAGAGTACTTATGGTAAAGGTTCAGTACAATCAATAATTCCACTTAGAAATGGTGGTGGAATGAGATTAACAATCTCTAAATATTATTTACCTTCGGGCAAATCAATTTCAGAAGTGGGTGTCTCTCCAGATATATTTGTTGAGGAAAAAGGAGATTCTTTCAAGATTAACACTGACACTGACAATCAGTTAGAATATGCAATAAATTTACTTCAATCCTAACTATGAAAGAAAAAAATTTACCTTTGAGAACTGGAGTAGGTATAGCAGTTCTAAATGAAAATAATAAAGTTTTTGTTGGTAAAAGAATTGATAATCCAGTAGATAAATGGCAAATGCCTCAGGGAGGTGTAGATCCTGGTGAAACTTTTGTATCAGCAATGAAAAGAGAGTTATCAGAAGAAACTAACATTAAAAATATTAAAATATTAAAAGAGCTAGACTATTGGCTCGAATACGAATTACCACCTGATTTGGTCGGTATTATTTGGAGAGGAAAGTATAGGGGGCAAAAACAAAAATGGTTTATTGCTAGATTTTTAGGCAAAGATAGTGAGGTAAATTTAAAAACAAAAAAACCTGAATTTGTTGATTGGAAATGGTTAGATGTTGAAGAATTACCAAATGTAATAGTTGATTTTAAAAAAGATGTTTACAAAAAATTACTAAAAGAATTAAAAAATTTTATTAATTAGCTTTTTCAAGAGAGCTTATTTTATACGAATAAATATATTTTTCTTTATCAGAAACACCTTCCTTGCTCATTTTGTCATGTGCCTCTTTGATTATTTGGTCTTTAATATCATCCTTTAAATCTTTTTTATTAATAGCTGTTGATGTAAGAATTAAAAGTTTGTTTTTAGAAAATTCTACAGTCCCATCTTCTACAAAGAAACTTTCATTTTTATTATTTGAATTTATTTCAATAAATCCTGGTCTTAAAAAAGTAACTAAAGGTATATGGTTTTTAAGTATGGTCATTAGGCCTTCAAAAGATGGTATTGTGACTTGACCTACTTCAGACTTGAAAATTGTTTTGTCTGGACTAATTATTTCTATATTAAAACTTTCAGACATTATGCTGCTGCATCTTTTGCCATTTTTTCCGCTTTTTCTACAGCTTCCTCAATAGTACCAACCATATAAAAGGCAGCTTCAGGAAGATGGTCGTATTCCCCTTTGCAAATTGCATCAAATCCTTTGATTGTTGACTCTAAATCTACCAATTTACCAGGGGAGCCTGTAAATACTTCTGCTACAAAAAATGGTTGAGATAAAAATCTTTGAATCTTTCTTGCTCTGGCAACTGTTAATTTATCTTCCTCAGATAATTCGTCCATCCCTAGAATAGCTATAATATCTTGTAAAGATTTGTAAGCTTGAAGTATTCTTTGAACTTCTCTAGCTACTCTATAGTGTTCATCTCCAACGATCCTAGGATCCAAAATTCTAGAAGTAGAGTCCAATGGATCCACAGCTGGATATATTCCTAGTTCAGCAATTTGTCTTGAGAGAACTGTAGTAGCGTCAAGGTGTGAAAATGATGTTGCGGGTGCTGGATCTGTTAAATCATCAGCTGGTACATATATAGCTTGGACCGATGTAATTGATCCTTTTCCTGTTGTAGTTATTCTCTCTTGTAAATTTCCCATATCGGTTGCTAATGTTGGTTGATATCCAACAGCAGATGGAATTCTCCCTAGTAAAGCAGAAACCTCTGAGCCCGCTTGAGTGAATCTAAAAATATTATCAACAAAAAACAATACGTCTTGTCCTTCTTTATCTCTAAAATATTCTGCTACTGTTAAACCCGTAAGAGCTACTCTAGCTCTTGCTCCCGGTGGTTCGTTCATTTGTCCATAAACTAAAGCTGCTTTGGAGCCTTTTCCCTCTGCTTTAATTACTCCAGACTCTATCATTTCATGGTACAGATCGTTTCCTTCCCTAGTTCTCTCACCAACACCTGCAAATACTGAAAAACCTCCATGAGCCTTAGCAATGTTATTTATTAATTCCATAATTATTACTGTTTTTCCAACTCCAGCTCCTCCAAATAATCCAATTTTACCACCTTTAGAATAAGGGGCTAATAAATCTACAACTTTAATTCCTGTGACTAAGATTTCTGTTTCAGTAGACTGATCAGTAAATGTGGGAGCTTGTCTGTGAATAGGCCATCTCTCTTTGGTTTTGACATCGCCCTTTTCATCAATAGGTTGACCTATAACGTTTATTATTCTTCCAAGTGTTTCTGGACCAACAGGAACACTTATAGGAGAACCAGTGTTATTAACTGAGTCTCCTCTTTTTAAGCCCTCAGTAGAATCCATTGCTATTGTTCTGACTCCACTTTCACCAAGATGCTGAGCAACTTCAAGTATTAGTTTGTTTCCCCCATTGTCAACTTCTAGAGCTGTATAAATTTCTGGCAAATCTCCCTCAAAACTTACATCAACTACTGCTCCAATTACTTGAGTTATTTTTCCTAATTTATTCATTATTATAAACTTTCCGCTCCAGATATTATTTCAATTAATTCTTTTGTAATAGATGCTTGTCTACTTCTATTGTAAGTAACTGTAAGCTTGTCAACTAGCTCTCCAGCATTTCTCGTTGCATTGTCCATTGCTGTCATTCTTGAACCTTGCTCACTTGCAGCATTTTCTAAAAAACCCTTAAATACTTGTGTTGATATATTTTTAGGCAGTAAATCTTCTAAAATTTCACTTTCCTCAGGTTCAAATTCATAAGAATTCGTATCTTTGTTTTCTTTTTTTTCATCTTTTTGTTGAGCCGGTATTATTTGTTGAGCCTCTGGTATCTGTGTAATTACATTTTTAAATTTATTATAGAATAATAAACATTTATCAAACTCGTTTTTTTTAAATGATTCTAAAATAATTTTTCCAATTTCATTTGCTTCTTTAAAAGAAATTTTTTTTTTATCTTTAAAACTTATTTTTTTTACAATATATTTTTCATATTCTCTCTTTAATTGGTCTAAACCTTTAGATCCAACAGTGATAATTTTTAAATTTTTTCCCTCTTTTAAAATTTTATCAAAATGACTCCTAGCTAATCTACATATATTTGAATTGAAGCCTCCACACAAACCTCTATCCGCAGTCATCACTACGCATAGGTACGTTTTGTCTTGACCCGTTCCAATTAACAATTTTGGAGCATTTTCAGGATCGTTTATTGAATTTGTAAGATTTAAAATTATATTTTGCATTTTTTCACTATATGGTCTGCCCTTTTCAGCACTCTCTTGGGCTTTTCTAAGTTTGGCTGCTGCTACCATTTTCATTGCTTTAGTTATTTTTTGAGTGGATTTTACGCTACTTATTCTTTTTCTAAGATCATCTAAACTAGGCATTTTTATTACCTTTTTTATATTCTTCTATACACTGAACCAACATTTGTTCTGTTTCTTCCTCAAGTTTCCCTGTGGACTCAATTTTCTCTATAATTTCTGGCTTTTCACTTTTGACTTTATTTAAAATTCCTTTTTCAAATTCCTTAATTTTATCTAACTCAACATTATCTAAATATCCTTTTACGCCAGTAAAAACTGAGAGTATCTGCTCTGCTACAGTCAAAGGTGAGTATTGATTTTGTTTTAAAAGCTCAGTTAATTTAGAGCCACGATTAAGAAGTTTTTGAGTAGATGCATCTAGATCAGATCCAAATTGAGCAAAAGCAGCCATTTCTCTATATTGTGCTAACTCTAATTTTATTGAACCAGCAACTTTTTTCATTGCTTTTATTTGTGCTGCTGATCCTACTCTGGATACAGAAAGACCAACGTTTACAGCAGGTCTTATTCCTTGATTAAAAAGTTCTGTTTCAAGGAAAATCTGTCCATCAGTTATTGAAATAACATTTGTTGGTATATAAGCAGAGACATCACCGGCTTGAGTTTCTATTATCGGAAGAGCTGTGAGAGATCCTCCGCCATTTGCATCACTAAGTTTGGCTGCTCTCTCTAATAATCTGCTATGTAAATAAAATACATCTCCAGGATAAGCTTCCCTACCTGGGGGTCTTCTTAATAGTAGAGACATTTGTCTATAAGCTACAGCTTGTTTGGATAAATCATCATAAATAATTAATGCATGCATTCCATTATCCCTAAAATATTCACCAATTGTGCATCCAGTATATGGAGCTAAGAATTGTAGAGGAGCGGAGTCTGAAGCTGTAGCAGCAACAATAGTTGTGTATTTCATAGCTCCTGCATCTTCTAAAGTTTTTACAATTTGAGCAACCGTAGATCTTTTCTGACCTATAGCAACATAAACGCAGTAAAGTTTTTTCTTTTCATCGCCAGACTCATTGATAGATTTTTGATTAATAATTGTGTCAATAGCTACAGCCGTTTTTCCTGTTTGCCTATCTCCAATTATTAACTCTCTTTGACCTCTTCCTATAGGAATTAAACTATCAATTGCTTTTAAACCTGTTTGCATTGGTTCACTTACAGACTGTCTTGGAATAATTCCTGGAGCTTTAACCTCAACTCTTCTTCGTTTAACTTGCTTTCCAAGACTCCCTTTACCGTCTATTGGATTACCGAGTCCATCTACTACTCTACCAAGTAACTCTTTTCCTGCAGGTACGTCAACTATTGATCCAGTTCTTTTAATCGTATCACCTTCTTTAATTTTTCTATCATCACCAAAAATAACCACTCCTACATTGTCACTTTCTAAATTTAATGCCATTCCTTTAGAACCATCTTCAAATTCTACCATTTCTCCAGCCTGAACATTGTCGAGACCATACACTCTTGCAATACCATCTCCAACTGACAGGACTTTCCCGACTTCAGATACTTCTGCTTTTTCACCAAAATTCTTTATTTGTTCTTTAAGTAATTTTGTAACTTCTGATGGATTTATTCTCATATTAATTCTCTAACATTGCTTTTTGATACTTTTGTAATTTGTTTTTTATTGAAGTGTCAATCATGAGACTACCTAGTTGTATTTTTAAACCTCCAATTAAATTTTGATCAATCAAATAGTTAAAGTTGATCTTTGAACCAATAGTTTTGGATAAATCACTACTAATATTATTAATCTCATCTGAAGATAATTTTTTTGAAGAAATCAATGTTGCGCTTAATTCGCCCTTACGAATAGAACATAAATTTAAAAAGCTTAAAATTATTTTTTTTAAAAAGAAAATTCTTCTTTTAGTAACTAAAACAGATAAAAAATTTTTAAAAATTTTTGAAAACTTCATTTTTTCTGAAATATTTTTTACCACTAGTAATTGATTTGATAATGATTGAGTAGGATTTTTAAAAAAGTTTTCTAAGTCTTTATTTGAGTTGTATATCTCTAATAAATCTTTGACATTATTTTCTATAATTTCAATTTCAGAGAACTCATTTGCTACTTCAAAAAGAGCAAGACCGTACCTCTCTGAGGTTTCTGTTGAAAAAGATTTATTTGAGCTCAATTTCTTACCTTGTATAGATTGTTTTTAAGAATTTATTGCAGTTTCGTATCACAAGCAAATATACTCTTCAAGACACTATATTATTGCATTAAGTAAAATTTATTGGATCAACATCAACCGTAAGTTTAATTTTTTTAGATATACGCAGATTCTCTAAAACATTACCAATTTTTTTTTGAATTAAGCTATTATTTTTTGATCTAAGCAAGAGTCTTGTTCTATATTTTTTTTTGATTCTAAAAATAGGTGAGTCGACCGGACCCAGAACCTCCAGATTAGAGATTTTATTTAGTTTTTTTTTAATTTCTTGAGCACCTCTAAAACTGTCTTCTTGTGATTTAGAAGAAATGATTAGTGCCACTAATCTTGAAAAAGGAGGAAGTCTATTTTTTTTTCTTAACTCTAACTCATTTGCAAGAAATTTTTCAGGATCATTGGTTAAGATGTCGTTAAGAGTTTCATCAGAAGGAGTTTCTGTTTGATAAACAATAAGTGAATTTTGTGAAAATCTTCCTGCCCTACCACTTAATTGATTATATAACTGAATATTTTTTTCTGTTGCTCTAAGATCGTATCCTTTGCCTGAAAAATCTGCATCAACAACAACAATACAATTTAATTTTGGAAAATTAAAACCTTTAGAGATCATTTGAGTTCCAACAAGTATATTAATCTTATTATTTTCAATCTGATAAAGAATTTTTTCGTTATCTTTATTTTTTTTCAAAAAATCACTAGAAAATATTTTGATATTTTTTTCAGGAAATATAATTTTTAATTCATCAAATATTTTTTCTACTCCCGGTCCGTATAAACTAAAATCACAATATTTTTTTATTTTACATTTTTTTTCTTTTTTTGATTTAAATCCACAATGATGACAAATTAATTTATCAATTGACTTATGGTAAGTAAGATAAATGGAGCAATCAGGACAAGAATATTTAAACCCACAATTTTTACAAATTAAATATGGTGCATAACCTCTTCTATTCAAAAAAAATAATACTTGTTCCTTTTTATCTAGATAATCTTTAACTAAATTTATTGTTTCGTCCGCGATGAATTGGTTTTTTTTTAATGATGATAAATTTAAATTAACTACTTTCGCATCTGGAAGAGGAAATTCACTAAATCTTTTCTCTATTTTCGTATAATTATATTTCTTATTTTTTATATGATTATATGTTTCTAGAGACGGAATAGAGGAAACTAGATGGATAGGAATATCCTCAAATGAAGCTCGCGAAATAGCCATGTCTCTGGCATTATATATTAGTCCCTCATCTTGTTTGTAAGATGAATCGTGCTCCTCATCTACGATAATTAAACCAAGATTTTTAAAAGGAAGTAATAGAGAGGATCTCGCTCCAATAATTATTTTGATTTTATTGTGTATAATTCCATGCCAAATATTTTTTCTATTTTTTTTAGATATTTTTGAATGCCATATTGCAGGTTTAAAACCAAAAAAATCTAAAAATCTTTCATTGAATTGATTAGTTAAAAATATTTCAGGAAGTAAAATAAGAACTTGTTTTTTTTGAGCTAAAATTTGTTTTACCCTCTCAAAGTAAACTAAAGTTTTTCCTGATCCCGTTAATCCTTGTAAAACTGAGACGTTAAAATCTTTTCCAAAACTTTTAAGATTATTTAAAGATCTTGATTGTTCTGGGTTTAAAATATATTTTTTTTTATTATATTTTTTTTCTTCTTTTTCGTCCTCTTTGGCTAAAATGTTTGTTTTGTTTCCTAAACACATCTTTAAAACCATTCCCTTAGAAGTTAAATTATACATAGAAAACCAGTTGATAAATTTTATTAATTTTTTTGATATTTGAAGATTTTTAATCTTTTTTTTAATATTTCTTATTTTAATTTTTTTAGACGTAGGTTGAATTTTATCCCAAATAACACCTACCTCTTCATTTTTTCCAAATGGAACAATAACAAACTCACCTTCAACAGGAAAGTTATCAAAGTTATAATTGTACGTTAGAGGGTAATTAAAAATTCTTGGTATTAAAACAGGAACTTTCATAATTATCCAGGACTCTAATTTATTTTTAAGAAATTAAAAATGAATTGGTCTTTTATCAACAGAAAGCGCAGCTTCTTTTATAGCCTCAGTGTGTGTTGGATGAGCATGACAAGTTCTTGCTATATCTTCAGCGCTTGCCCCGAATTCCATAGCTAAGACCATTTCAGCTATCATGTCGCCACTGTGAGGTCCAATTATATGGACACCTAAAACTTTATCAGTTTTACTGTCAGCCAAAATTTTTACAAATCCTTCTGTTTCTTCATTAACTTTCGCCCTTGAATTAGCTAAAAAAGGAAATTTTCCAACTTTATAATTAACCTTTTCATCTTTTAGCTGTTCTTCAGTTTTGCCTACAGTTGCCACTTCTGGGGAAGTATAAACTACCCCTGGAATTGTATTATAATTTACATGTCCTGCTTGACCTTTTAAAATTTCTGCAACAGCTATACCTTCTTCTTCAGCTTTATGTGCAAGCATTGGACCTTTTATAACATCTCCAATAGCGTAAATATTTTCAATTGATGTTTGAAATTTTTTATTAACATTAATTGTCCCATTTTTTTCTTTTTTAATTCCTATTTTACTTAGATTAAGCCCCTCAGTGTAAGGTTTCCTACCTACAGCAACTAAAACTTTTTCTGCTGAAATTTTATTTTTTTTCATATTTTGATTGTCTTGAAATTCAATGTCTACTTTTGTTCCGTTATTTTTTACTGATGTCACTTTAGAATTCAAATTAAATATTATTCCCTGTTTTGTTAAAATTTTCTGAAATTCTTTTGATATTTCTCTATCCATTCCTGGCGTGATATGATCTAAAAACTCTATGACTGTAACCTTTGAACCTAACCTAGACCACACTGAGCCCATTTCTAAACCTATATAGCCCCCTCCGATTATAACTAATTCTTTTGGAACATTATTTAATGCAAGTGTTCCAGTTGAAGATAATATATTTTTTTCATCAATTTGTATTTTTGGAAGAGATGTAGGTGCCGAACCAGTTGCTATTACAATATTCTTTGCTTTATATTTAGTTTTTTTGTTATTGTCATTAACCATTACTTCATTTTTAGAGAAAAATTCTCCTGTACCTTTAATATACATAACTTTATTTTTCTTAAATAAAAACTCTACTCCTTTAGTTAAAATTTGAACTGATTTATCTTTATTTAACATCATTTTTTTTATATTTAATTTAATATTTGAAATTTCAATTCCTTGTTTATCAAAATCTTTTTTTGCCTTTGAATAGTTCTCTGAAAGTTTTAGTAAACTTTTAGAGGGTATGCATCCTACATTTAAGCAAGTTCCTCCAAGAGTTTTTCTAGATTCTATGCATGCTGTCTTGAGTCCTAGTTGTGCAGCTCTTATTGCACAAACATAGCCACCCGGACCTCCTCCAATAACTATTAAGTCAAAATTATTTTCCATGTTATAAGTTTAGGAATAATCTTTTTGGTTGTTCTAAACTTTCTTTGACTGTTTTTAAAAATGAAACAGCTTCTTTGCCATCTATGATTCTGTGATCATATGATAATGCTAAGTACATTACGGGTCTTATAGCTACAACACCATCAATAATAACTGGTCTCTCTATTATATTGTGCATACCAAGAACAGCAGATTGAGGGGGATTTAAAATTGGGGTCGACAACATAGAACCATAAATTCCACCATTTGTGATAGTAAAAGTTCCTCCTTGTAAATCTTCTATTGTAATTTTCCCATCTCTTGCTTTTTGTCCTAAAAGTGAAATATTTTTTTCTATATCAGCAAAAGACATTTCATCAGTATTTCTCAAAACAGGAACTACTAATCCTCTATCTGTTCCAACTGCTATACTAATATTATAATAATTTTTATAAACAATCTCATCACCTTGGATCTCGGCATTAATAGCTGGATAATTTTTTAGACCTATAACGCAGGCTTTAACAAAAAAAGACATGAAGCCTAATTTAACAGAGTATTTTTCCTTAAACTCATCTTTATAATTATTTTTCATGGTAATAACTTCTTTCATATCAACTTCATTAAAAGTTGTTAACATTGCTGCATTCTCCTGAGCCTCTTTCAATCTTTTTGCGATAGTCATCCGTAGTCTTGTCATTTTAATTCTTTCTTCTGGACCGTGAATAGTTTTTCTTTCAGAAATTTCGGGCTTAGCTCCCATTAATTCTAAAACATCCTCTTTAAGGACAATCCCGTTCTTTCCAGTTCCCGTGATTTCTTCTAAATTTATTTTAGACTCAGCTGCTATTTTTCTAGCGGCAGGAGAGAATATCTTTGTTTCTTTAATAGATTTTTGATCTTCTTGAATACTATCTAAAATGAGTGGTTGTTCATTTTTTTCCTCACTTATCTCATCTAAAATCAAAGCGTTATCATCGATATCTTTTTTTTCTTCTTGTTGATTTAATATTATTGGTTCATTTTCTATTTTTGACTGTTTATTTATTTTTTGTTTAGGTGGAGAGTATATTTTTTCAACTTTTTTAGATTTATTTTTTTCTACGGCTGATGAGGACCCAGCAATAATTCCTAAAGTTGCACCAACATTTACTGTGTTGCCCTCTTGAGCAGATATTTTTTCTAATACTCCATCTGAAGGAGCAGGAACCTCAATGTTAACTTTATCTGTTTCTAATTCGACTACTGGCTCGTCAGAGCTAATTGCATCGCCCTCATTTTTAAGCCATCTAGAAATTGTAGCTTCTGTAACAGATTCTCCTAAAGCTGGGACTAATATTTTTTTCGACATTATTAAAATTTTCCTACAACCTTTTCTAATATTTCATTTTGCTCTGCAAGATGTTTTTTAAGATATCCACTGGCAGGCGATGCTGCGGGTTTTCTACCTATATAAACGACCTCTCTATTTTCTGCTTTTATATAATCTAAACTCCATTGAATGTAATTTCTAGCAGAGTTCCATGCTCCCATATTTTGAGGTTCTTCTTGACACCAGTAAAATTTTGAATTTTTTTTAAATCTTTTTAATTCACGAGCAAGTGTTTTAGCTGGAAAAGGATATAACTGTTCTATTCTTATAAAAAATACCTCTCTATTTTCTGCTTTTTCTCTAGCTTCAATAAGATCAAAATAAATTTTTCCTGAACACATGACTACCTTTTTTATTTTTTTATCTTCTTTGAGTTTAATCAAATTATATTCTTTAAAATCAGCATGATCATTAAGGACCCTGTGAAATGTATTTTTTTTTGAAAAATCATCTATATTTGAAACACATCTTTTGTTTCTTAAAAGAGATTTAGGGGTCATTATAATTAATGGCTTTCTAAAATCTCTATGTATCTGGCGACGTAGTGCGTGAAAGTAATTTGCCGGCGTTGTACAATTTACCACTTGTATATTTTCTTGGGCACATAGTTGTAAAAATCTTTCTAATCTTGCTGATGAATGTTCTGGTCCTTGACCTTCATACCCGTGCGGTAAAAGCATAACTA
>MDSW01068624.1_pt1 | contig 28534 bp, 25 predicted proteins | sample 811171 | NCBI WGS metagenome assembly MDSW01 (sample SAMN05326641, study PRJNA326480) | marine metagenome | isolation source: seawater | place: Atlantic Ocean: North West | collected 2012 | reverse complement strand
TACAACTGGCACCGACCCCATGCCAGCCTCAACCATCAATCCCCCATCAGCCGATTGCAGCTACCCGTGAACAATGTGGTGGGTTTACACACCTAGGGCGCACACTTGTTTGTTCCACGCACTGTCTTGATCCATGAGCGATTCCGCGCCTTCTGATGCCGACGTGACCGACGTCGACCGCGAAGCCTTCGAGTTCACCTCGCAGGGCACGACCTGCCGCGGCTGGTTCTATGCCGCCCAACACGAGGGCCGAATCACGCCGGCCGGTGTGCCCTGTATCGTCATGGCACACGGGCTGGGCGGCACGCGGGATGCCGGCCTGGAACCCTATGCGCAAGCGTTCGCCGACGCCGGCTTCGCGGTGCTGCTGTTCGATTATCGCTATTTCGGCGCCAGCGACGGACAGCCTCGCCAGTTGCTTAAGGTTTCGGCCCAGCTGGCCGACTGGCGCGCGGCGATTGCCGCGGCGCGCGGCATCGATGGGGTCGACGCCGACCGGGTCGCCCTTTGGGGTACGTCGTTTTCAGGCGGACACGTGGTCTCGGTGGCCGCAGCCGATACGCGAATCGCTGCGGTCATCGCCCAGGGCCCGATGCTAGACGGCCTGGCCTCGGTACTGGAGGTGCTCAAACGCAATGGCCTCTGGCACGTGCTCAAGCTGTCGCTGGCCGCGCTGCGCGATCAGCTGGCCGACCTGGCCGGCGCCGAGCCGTATCGTATTCCGCTGGTGGCGCCGCCGGGTCAGCTGGCTGCCATGAATACCCCGGATGCCTATGACGGCTATATAGCCATCGCGCGGCAAGATTTCGATAACCGCATGACGGCGCGCATGGTGGCCACGCTGGCCCTGTATCGGCCGGGGCGCAAACTGGCACGCGTGGCCTGCCCAACGCTCATCCAGATCTGCGACGACGACAGCGTGGCCCCGGCGGCGGCCTCGGAGGCCATGATCGAGCGCGCCGACGACAACGACTTGATTATCGAGCGCCACTATCATCTCGGCCACTTCGATATCTATCGCGGCGCCGGTTTCCGCCGCGCCAATGCCGATCAGCTGGATTTCTTCAAGCGGGCATTACAGCGGCGCTGACGGCCGATTTACTGAACCTCGAAGCGCACCCGCGGGGTCAGGCGACAGAACAGTTCGTAGGCGATGGTGCCCGCCGCGTGGGCGACGTCATCGGCCGGAAGACCCGGCCCCCAGAGCGTGGCCCGATCACCAATCGCGGCGTGGGGAGCGTTGCGCAGGTCGACCGTGATCATATCCATGGACACGCGCCCAACCAGCGGCACGATGGCGTCACCGATCAGCACTGGCGTGCCCGACGGGGCGTGGCGCGGATAGCCGTCGCCGTAACCGATGCCGATAACGCCGACCGGCATGGGCTCGGGCGTATGCCAGCTCGCGCCATAACCGATAGGCTCGCCGGCACCGAGATCCCGTCGACTAATCAGCGGCGCGCTCAGGTGCATGACCGGCGCCAGATCCAGGTCATGGCTCGTTCGATCGACCATCGGCGAGCTGCCGTAAAGCATGATGCCCGGCCGCACACGATCGCCGTGGCTGGCCGGCCAGGCGATCACTCCGGCCGAGTTGGCGATCGAGCGCGGCACCGCGATGCCCGCCAGCGCCTCGTCGAAACAGGCCAGTTGGTGGTGGGTGAGTGGGTCGCTTGGATCATCGGCACAGCCCAGATGGGTCATGCAGCCGGCCAGCGTCACCGAGGGCATGTCGTGAATCGCAGCGCTCAACGCCTCGGCTTCATAGGCCGGAAAGCCTAGCCGGTGCATGCCCGAATCCAGTTTAATCCACGCGCCGAGCGTCGGCCCCCGATAGGCGGCGAGTGCGGTCAGATGCGCGCGCTCAAAGACCACCGGCGTGATGTCGTGCTCGCCCATGACCGCCAACACGTCAGCGCCGAGCGGCTGGGACAGCGTCATGATGGGCTGGCTGATGCCGGCCCAGCGCAGCTGCAGGGCCTCGTCCAGACTGGAGACAGCAAAACCGTCACAGCCGGCCGCCGCTAGCGTGGCCGCCACGACGCCAGCCCCGTGGCCATAGCCGTCGGCCTTGACCGCTGCAAAGACCTCGCGCCCAGGGGCCAGCTGGCGCACCCGTGAGAGGTTATGCGCGAGTGCGGCGCGATCAATGATGGCAAGCCCACGTTCCATCAGTCGATGAAATCCTCGTCGTAGTGATCCTGCAGGTTTTCGAAACGCGTCAGATGCGACAGGAACGCCGTGCGTGCCACGCCTAGCGGGCCGTTACGCTGCTTGCCGATGATGATCTCGGCCACGCCCTTGTCGTCGCTGTCTTCGTTATAGACCTCGTCGCGGTAGACGAACAGAATCACGTCGGCGTCCTGCTCGATACCGCCAGACTCACGCAGGTCGGACATGCGCGGGCGCTTGTTGTCGCGTTGCTCGACCTGGCGGTTGAGCTGGGACAGGGCGATGACCGGCACGTTGAGCTCCTTGGCCATGGCCTTGAGCTGGCGCGAAATCTCTGAGATCTCGTTGGTGCGGTTCTCCTTGGTGCCGGGCACCTGCATGAGCTGGAGATAGTCCACCACCACCAGGCCGATATCATGCTCGCGCTTCAAACGCCGGGCCCGCGCGCGCATTTCCGACGGGCTCAAGCCGGCCGTGTCATCGATAAACAGCTTGGCGTTCTCGTTCATGATGCCGATGGCCGAGGTGATCTTCGGCCAGTCGTCTTCAGTGAGCCGCCCGGAGCGCAGGCGCGACTGATCGACCCGGCCCCAGGACGAGATCATACGAATCACCAGCTGCTCGGCCGGCATTTCCAGCGAAAACACAGCCACCGGAATCTTTTCCTTGATGGCGATGTTTTCCACGATATTCATGGCCAGACTGGTCTTGCCCATCGACGGGCGCCCGGCCAGGATCAGCAGATCCGCCGGCTGCAGGCCGTTGGTGAGCTTGTCGAACTCGGCAAGGCCGGTCGGCACGCCCGAAAACGCGCCCTCGCGGGCCACCAGCTGCTCGATGTGATTGACCGCCTTGGTGAGCAGCGCGTTGAGGCCAATCGGGCCTTCCCCGCCCTTGCGCCCGCGCTCGGCGATCGCAAAGATCTCTTTCTCGGCCGTGCCCAGCAGCTCGTCGGCGGTCTGGCCCTGCGGGTCGAACGACGAGGTGGTGATCTGATCACCCGCGCGGATGAGCTGGCGCATGACCGAGCGCTCGCGCACGATATCGGCATAGGCCTTGATATTGGCCGCACTCGGGATATCCGCGGCCAGCTGGCCGATATAAGTGGCCCCGCCGGCCTTGTCGAGCAGGTCGTTATTGCGCAGCCACTCGGTCAGGGTGACGAGATCACGCGGCTGGCCGCGGTCGGCCAGATCGGCAACGCCGCGATAGAGCAGCCGATGATCCTCGCGGTAGAAGTCATCCTCGTTGATCGCCCCGGCGACATCGTCCCAGGCTTTCTCGGACAACAACAGACCGCCGATGACCGATTGTTCGGCCTCGAGCGAATGCGGGGGCAGCTTGGATTCAGCCATGGGCGCGTCGGGTGATCGCGAGACAACGCGCAGTTTACGCCAGGTGACGATCCGGATTCACGGCTTGTATTTCTGCGCGGCGTGGGGTTTGTTTTAACCGCAGATTTCGCAGATGGCGAAGATGTTGGTCGGGCGGTGCCGCACAGTAAACAGGACTCGCCTACTGCCACGCGGGCATGCCGAGCTTCTTGTTTAGCTGCAGATTGTCTGCGCCAAAAAAAAACGCCGCCTCGAAGGGCGGCGTTTTTCAGTGCCAGCGAAAAGAGACGCTTACGGCTCTTCGCGCTCGCCGATCGGCGCATCGGCTTCGGTAGCCGAGGCATCAGCCGGCTCGCCGGCATCCTCGACACGCTCGCCTTCGACCTCTTCGGCCGTGGCGTCGTCTTCGGTGTTCTCGTTGACGCGCGCCGGCATGTTGATGCCCATATCGGTCTGCTGCGCGACCACGATTTCGATTTCGACGACCACTTCAGCGTGCAGCGTCAGCTCGGCGACGTAGTAGCCCACCTGACGAATCGTGCCTTCGGTCAGCGTGACTTCACGCGGATCAAGCTCGATGCCGTCGTTGTTGACGACTTCGGCGATCTCCTGCGGCCCGACCGAGCCGTAGAGTTTGCCTTCGTCGGAGGCGCGCATGGCGATCACGAAGCTCTGACCGCGCAGCTGGCCGGCGCGCAGGTTGGCGCGATCTTCACGCTCCTGCGAGGCGGCTTCGAGCTCGGCACGACGCTCCTGGAAGACAGCCATGTTCGCTTTGGTGGCCGGCAGGGCCATGCCACGCGGGAACAGATAGTTGCGACCGTAGCCGGCACGCACCTTTACGGTGTCGCCGAGATCGCCCAGGTTACGGATTTTCTGTAGCAGTACGACGTCCACGAATACCTCCTACGACGAATGACGGTCGGTGTACGGGAGCAGCGCCAAGAAACGAGCGCGCTTGACGGCCGTGGACAGCTGACGCTGGTAACGGGCAGCCGTGCCGGTGATACGGGACGGTACGATCTTGCCGGTTTCGGTGACGTACTGCTTGAGCGTCTCGATATCCTTGTAATCGATCTCTTCAACGCCTTCAGCGGTGAACTTGCAGTAACGACGGCGACGGAAAAAACGAGCCATAGCGGTAATCTCCTAGCTGGCGGCCGGGGCCTTGGTGTCGGATTTTTCGGACTTTTCGGCGTTTTTGGACAACGGCGAAGGATCGACGTCGGCCTTGTGCCGGGCCACGACCAGATGACGCAGCACCGCATCGTTGAAGCGGAACAGGTCTTCCAGCTCTTCTCGGGCCTCTTGCGAGCACTCAACGTTCATCAAGACATAGTGCGCCTTGTGAATCTTGGTGATCGGATAGGCCAACTGACGGCGGCCCCAGTCCTCGTGGCGATGCACCTTTCCGCCGTCGTTTTCGACGACGCCCTGGTACTTCTCCACCATGGCGGGCACCTGCTCGCTCTGGTCCGGATGGACCAGAAACACGATTTCATAATGTCGCATGGAGTTTCCTTGTGGTTGATAGCCCCTGAACACCTTCGTCCGGCGTCATGGAGCAAGGACATGCAGCCCGCGAGGGCCGCAAGGCGCGCGATTGTAGAGGGTTCGAGCGCACATCGCAATTAGGCGATGTATCAGCGAGATTAGCCGGCGCGCCGTCGCCGGGTCTCGAACAACGCGATCGCGGTCGCCACCGACACGTTCAGGCTTTCCATGGCGGCCTCCATTGGAATCGAGACCTGCATATCGCAGTGCTCGGCGGTCAGCGCTCGCAGTCCGCCGGCCTCGCCGCCGGCGACCCAGACGATACGTTCAGGCAGAGCTGTGGCATAGATCGAGGCATGGCTATCGCCGGCCAGGCCCACCGCCCAAAACCCGTCGGCCTTCAAGCGTTCGAGCGCTCGCGCCAGATTGGTCACCGGCACGAACGGCACGATTTCAGCACCGCCGGCGGCCACCTTGCGCGCCGCAGCCGTTAGCCCGGCGGCCCGCTTTCGCGGGGCGATGACGGCGGTCACGCCGGCAGCCGCCGCGCTACGCAGACATGCCCCCAGATTATGCGGGTCTTGAACCTGATCCAGAGCCAACACCCAGGGCCGCGGGCTGCGGGCCAGAAGCGCCGGCAGCTCGGATTCCTTAAGCACATGGCCGGTGACCAGCTCGGCTGCACAGCCTTGATGGTTGATATCGGGCAGTGCTTTGTCCAGCGCGCCGCGCTCCAGCGTTTCGACCGGCACGCCGGCTTTGTCGGCAGCCGCCGTTAACGCCCGCGTACGTCCATCGGCCTTGTCGCGTGCCAGGCGAATACGCCGGATGTTCTGCCCTGCCTCAAGGGCAGCGGTCACGGCGTGGACACCGCCGATCCAATCGGTGGCCTGGCTCTTGTCGCTCATCGCGTCTCGCTTAATTACGTCGTTAGGGAAGATCTGCACAACCTCTCGCGGGTCGCGTTCGCCAAGAAAATCAACTTGGTCACAGACGGTGCGGCAAGGCGTCCAGGCGCAGCGCCTGCCTGATTGGCAGATCAAGCCTGGCAACGCAGCCGCGGCGTCTGTGAGGCCGAACCCCTTGCGGGCCGGTGTTTTGCGCGCGCCTGGTCGTCGTCAAGCCGCGCTACCGTGCAACAAGCACGCTACGCGCACCTTTCCTCGCCAGCCACGCGCAAAACACCCGGCGCGACCGCGACAGGTTGTGCAGAGCTTCCTTAGGCAGCGGCGCCGACAACGCCCGGGCCGCCGGTCGTGGGCTGCCACGATCAAGATGAGCAACGCCGCACGGCCAACGGGTCTAACCCGAAGAGCCAAGCGCTAATTACGGATTGAACTGCGGGTTGCCCAGGCTAGGCGGCGCCGTGAACGCCTGCTGTTCTTGGCCTTCCACGATCGGCTTGATGATAATGGCCACACGACGATTTTGGGCGCGTCCGGCTTCGGTGTCGTTGCTGGCCACGAACTCGGTCTCGCCGCGCCCCCAGGTCAGGACACGCTGCGAGTTGACACCGCGCGACTCCAGAAACTGGGCCACGGCCTGGGAACGGGCCTGCGACAGCTGCAGGTTATGCTCGCTGCTGCCCGTGCTATCGGTGAAGCCGACCACGTGAATCGCGGTCTTGTCGTAATCCTTCAATACGTTGGCGATGCTATTGAAGGTGTTCTGGGCGTTGGGCGTCAAGCTCGCGCTATCCACCGGGAACGACGCATCGCTGGCCACACCGACCTGCAACGTGTTGTTGCCAAGCTCGGTGATTGAAAGCTGATTGGCCGCCTGCTGCTCGGCCAGCTTCTGGCTCAGCTCAGCCTTCTGGCGATCCATGTAGTGCCCCACACCGGCCCCGGCGAGCGCGCCGACGGCCATACCGATCGCGGTATTGGTGCCAGACTTGTCGCCCAGCATGGAACCCACGACGCCGCCAACGGCGGTGCCGATCCCGCCGCCGATCTTGGCCCGGCGGTTAGGATCCCCCGCACAGGCGGTAACGGCCAGCGTGGCGCTAAGCGCGATTATGACGGGCAAACGTGTCGTACGCATCGACATCATCGGTGGTTCCTTTCGATACAACAGTAGAATCAGGACGTGTTCTTCTTCCGGCGATTACCGTTTTTGGACCGTCGATTCCCGTTTTTGTTGCCCGACTTGCCGGATTTGTTGGATCCGCCGCCGGACTTGGCCTCGCTCGACGAACCACTGCCGGCGCTATTCTCACCGGCGCGCACGCTGGCACGTTCCTCGACCGGCTCGAAGTCGATCTTGCGCTCGTCGAGATCCACGCGTGCGACCTTGACGCGCATCTTGTCGGCCAGGCGATAGATACGGCCCGAGCGCTCGCCCTTAAGGGCACGCGCCTTGGCATCGAAATGATAGAAATCACTCGACAGGCTGGACACATGCACCAGCCCGGTCGCGAAGATGCCCTCGAGTTCGACGAACAGCCCGAAGCCGGTCACGCCGGTCACGGTGCCGTAGAACATCTCGCCCAGGGAGTCGCGCATGTACTCGCACTTGAGGAAGTCGTCGACGTCTCGCGTGGCATCGTCGGCGCGCTGCTCGGCTTCGGAACAGGTCTGGCCGAGCTGCTCCATGGCCGCCTTGTCATACTCGAAGTTCAGCGGTTTGCCGCCGGCCTCGAGATGCTTGATCCCGCGATGCACCAGCAGATCCGGATAGCGCCGGATCGGCGAGGTGAAATGCGCATAGTCGTCCAGCGCCAAGCCGAAGTGGCCGTCGTTGTGCGGCGAGTAGACCGCGCGCTGCATGCTGCGCAGCATGACCGTCTGGATCAGATGCGCATCTGGGCGCGTGGCCGCCTGGGCCAGCACCTTGGCGAAGTCACCGGCCTGCGGATCGTCGCCGCCGGTAAGGGTCAGGCCGCGCTCGGCCAGAAACGATCGCAGATCTTCCAGCGAATCCGCCGTGGGCGTGGCGTGCACCCGATAGAGCAGCGGGATCTTGCGCTTGCCGAGATACTTCGCCGTCGCCACGTTGGCCGCGATCATGCACTCTTCGATGATCTTGTGCGCAACATTGCGCTCGGTGGGCACAATGCGCTCGATTTTGCGATCGGCGTTGAACTCGATCTTGGTGGCCTGGGTCTCGAACTCGATCGCGCCGCGCTCACGCCGCTGGGCCAGCATAGCCTTGAACAGGCTGTGCAGATCATCCAGCGGGGTCTTCAGCGCCTCGTAGCGACCCGGCAGGTTGTCGGGGTTGTCCAGCCAATCGGCCACCTGCTCGTACAGCAGGCGCGCGTGCGAGCGGATCACCGCTGAGTAGAACTTCGAGGCTTGCAGCTCGCCGGTGTCGTTGAAGCGCATCTCGCAAACCACCGCGAGGCGATCGACGTCCGGGTTCAGCGAGCACAGCCCGTTGGACAGGGCTTCCGGCAGCATCGGCACGACGTGGTCGGGAAAATACACCGACGTCGCCCGCTCGACGGCCTCGACGTCCAGCGGTGAATCCTTCTGCACGTAATGCGATACGTCGGCGATGGCTACCCACAACTTATAGCCACGCGGCGTCTTCTTGGCATAGACCGCGTCGTCGAAGTCACGGGCGTCAGCGCCGTCGATGGTCACCAGCGGCAGATCGCGCAGATCGACACGGTCTTTCTTGTCGGCCTCGGCCACGGCATCGCCACAGGCCTTGGCCTGTTCGATGACCTCGGCCGGGAACTCGTGCGGAATACCGTGCGAGCGGATAGCCACCTCGATCTCCATGCCCGGCGCCATACGATCGCCCAGCACTTCGATGACCTCGCCCACCGGCTCGCTGCGCTTGGAAGGCACTTCCACGATGCGCACGGTCACAACATCGTTGTTCTCGGCGCCGCCGCGCTTGTTCTCGGCGATCCGGATCTCGTGGGGGATGCGCTGGTTGTCGGGCACCACCATGGATACGCCCGACTCGACCACGAAACGGCCCACGATGGTCTCGTTGACCCGCTCGAGCACCTCGACGATGCGGCCTTCGCGGCGTCCGCGCTGGTCACGGCCGGTGACATGCACCACGACTTTGTCGCCGTGCATGACCTGTCGCATCTGTCGCGGCGCCAAGAACACATCGTCGCCGTCGGTATCCTCGGGCAATAAGAACCCGAAACCGTCGCGATGACCCTGCACGCGCCCGCGCACCAGATCCATCTTGTCGATGGGGCCCAGCGCGCCGCGACGATTTTCCAGCAGCTGGCCGTCGCGCAGCATCGCGCGCAGGCGATGTTCAAACGCCTCGGCGGCATCATCATCGAGCGCGTAATACTCGATGAGCTCGTCGTGGGTCATGGGATGGCCTTCAGCCGCCAGATCGTCGAGTACGAGCTGTCGGCTGGGTACAGGACTGTCGTAGGCGCCCTGCTCGGCCTGGTGGTTGGGGTCGCGTTCGCGCCAGTCGGCGGCGCGATCGTCGTTTGGCTTACTCAATATCTCGCTCCATAGACCGCGTACGATACCGGAAGTAAAAAATCGCTCAAGCAGTAATTGACAACTTATTGCGTGGCCACTACATTACGTGCTCTTCGTTGCCCGGGTGGCGGAATTGGTAGACGCGCTAGCTTCAGGTGCTAGTGACCTAACGGTCGTGGAGGTTCAAATCCTCTCCCGGGCACCAGAATACGAAAGGCCCGGATCGCCAGCAGGCGGTCCGGGCTTTTTTTTGTCTTGAAACAGGTGCTTATCGCCTGTTTTTCAAGCCCGACATCATAGACTGGAGCCTCACGTGACCAACGACTGGCTGGCCGGCCTGCCCAAGGCCGAGCTACATCTGCATATCGAGGGCACGCTCACGCCCGAACAACAATTCGAGCTGGCCGAGCGTAACGACATCACCCTGCCCTACGACAACGCCGAGTCGCTGCGCGCCGCGTACGAGTTCGAGGACTTGTCCGCGTTTCTTGCGCTTTATTACCAGGGCATGGACGTACTCATCACGCGCGATGATTTCTACGATCTAGCCATGGCCTATTTCGAGCGGGCCGCAGCCGATGGTGTCCGTCACGCCGATATCTCGTTCGACCCCCAGGCGCATCGCGCGCGGGGCGTCACTCTGGATACCTGCTTCGACGGCCTGCTGACCGCCATGCGCGACGCAAGTGCCCGCCTGGATGTCTCCAGCGCGCTCATCATGAGCTTCATGCGGGATCGCGACGCCGACGAGGCCGCCGAGGTGCTTGAAGACGCCGCGCCCTGGTACGGCGAGATCGCGGCCATCGGCCTGGACAGCGCTGAGGTCGGCAACCCGCCGGAGAAATTCGCCGCCGTGTTCGCCCGTGCGGCAGAACTGGGGATTCCCCGCGTGGCCCATGCCGGCGAAGAAGGCGGGCCCGAGTATGTCACCGGCGCGCTGGACGTGTTGAACGTCTGTCGGATCGACCACGGCGTGCGCGCCATGGAAGACCCGGAACTGGTGGCCCGTCTGCGCGAGTCGCGCATGCCGCTGACCGTCTGCCCGCTGTCTAATGTGTATCTGAAAGGCGTGGCCCGGCTCGAGGACCACAATCTGCCCGCCATGATCGCCGAGGGGCTCAACGTCAATATCAACTCGGACGATCCCGCCTATTTCGGCGGCGGCATGGTCAATAACTTTGCGGCCTGCGTGGCGGCCTTCGACTGGGACGAGGCCATGTGTCGCATGATCGCGGCCAACGGCGTACGCGATGCCTTTATGCCGGCCGATCGTCGCGAAGCCGTGCTGGCCGAGATCGAAGCCTACATGGGCGCCTAACGCGCCGCCAGGCCGCCGGTGTCAGTCAGCGCCCCGGCGGCCTGTCTGGTCCGACCCTAGGCGATATCGAGACCAGGTCTAGGTCAGATCTACGCCAGAAACGCGAAATAAGCCACGAACACCGCGAACAGTGCATACAGAATCGGGTGTAGCTCGCGAGCCCGCCCGGCACACACCATCGTGACGGGATAGATCACCAGCCCCAGCGCGATGCCGTTGGCGATACTGTAGGTCGCCGGCATGGCGATCAGCGTAAGAAACGCCGGCACCGCGATTTCCAGGCGTTTCCAGTCGATCTCGTCGAGCGCGGCCACCATGAGTACGCCCACGATGATCAGCGCGGGTGCCGTGACGTTGGCGGTAACCACGGCCAAAAGCGGCGAAAAGAACAGGGCCAACCCGAACAGCGCGGCGGTCACCAGCGCCGAGAAGCCGGTCCGCGCGCCCGTGGCCACCCCGGCGGTCGACTCGATATATGACGTGGTCGGCGAGCTGCCGATGACGGCCGAGGCGACCACCGACGAGGAATCGGCCAGCAGCGCCGCCCGCGCGCGCTGCATGCGATTGCCCTGCATGAGCCCGGCCTTGCTGGCGACCGCCATCAGCGTGCCCGCGGTGTCGAAGAACTCGACGAACAAAAACGTCAGCACCACCACGGCCAGATTCAGCGTGAAGACCTCTTCCGGATGGGCGAACAACTGACTGACGGCCACGCCGAACACCGGGCCTACCGAGGGAATCGCGGAGACCACCGCCGTCGGAATATCGATCACGCCGGTGGCCATGCCGGCCAGCGAGGTGGCGACCATGCCGAAGAAGATCGCGCCGGGAAAGCGACGCAGCATGAGGGCCACCGACGCCACGAGCCCGAAGATCGTCAATAGCGTGGCGGGTGCTGTCAGATCACCCAGCGTGACCAGCGTGGCCGGGCTGTCGACCACGATGTCCGAATCCTCGAGGCCGATCAGCGCGATGAACAGGCCAATACCACAGGCCGCGGCCAGCTTAAGATCCAGCGGGATCGCATCGAGAATCATCTCGCGAATCCGAAACAGCGTGATGGCCACGAAGATCAGCCCGGAGAACAACACGCCGACCAGCGCGGTCTGCCAGGACACGCCCATCCCCAGCACCACCGAATACGCAAAAAACGCGTTGAGGCCCATGCTGGGCGCGATACCCACCGGATAACGCGCGATCAGGCCCATCAGCACCGTGCCCACGATGGCCGACAGCGCGGTGGCCGTGAACACCGCCTGCGCGTCCATGCCGGCTGCCGCCAGAATCGTCGGGTTGACGAACATGATGTAGGCCATGGCCAGGAAGGTCGTGATGCCCCCCAGCGTTTCGCGCCGGAAATCGGTGCCCTGCCCGTCGAAATCGAAATACCCGGCAATCGCCCGGACCGGGCCGGATCGCCTGCCGGCGTGGGAAGAATCAATCATGGGCGGGTCTGTCTGGTCTGCGTCGGGCCCGCGTGGCCACAAGCCCCAACAAAACAGGCCGCGACGAACGCGCGGCCCGGATAACGGCGACTCGCCGGCCGTTAGGCCGCCAATGGATGCTTGAGCACGATGGTGTCAGCACGATCCGGCCCGGTCGAGACGATATCGATCGGCACGTCGACGATTTCGGCCAGCCGGTCGAGATAGGCTCGCGCGTTGGCCGGCAGGGCGTCGTAGTCGCGCACGCCCGAGGTGGACTCCGACCAGCCGGGCATTTCTTCATACACCGGCTCGCAGGCCGCCAGCGCTTCGGCGCCGGTCGGCGGCACGGCCAGGGTCTGGCCCTCGTGGCGATACCCGGTACAGATACGAATCGCATCCAGGCCGTCCAGCACGTCGAGCTTGGTGATGCACAGCCCCGACAGGCCGTTGTTGAACGCCGCACGCCGCAGGCCCACGGCATCGAACCAGCCACAGCGCCGGGCGCGGCCGGTGGTCGCGCCGAACTCGGCGCCCTTCTCGGCGAGGTGACGCCCGTAGTGGTCGTCGAGCTCGGTGGGAAACGGCCCAGAGCCCACGCGCGTGGTGTAGGCCTTGACCACGCCCAGTACGTGATCGAAACAGGTGGGGCCCACGCCCGACCCGGTGGACGCACCGCCGGCGGTGGTGTTGGAGGACGTCACGAACGGATAGGTGCCGTGGTCGACGTCGAGCAGCGCGCCCTGGGCACCCTCGAAGACGACCGATTCATCCGCGATGTAGGCCTGGCGCAGCAGCTCCGCTACGTCGGCGACCATGGGTGCTATGGCCTCGGCCTGTTCCAGGCAGGTATCGAGCTGGGCCTGGAAATCCACCGGCTCGGCCTGGAAATAGTGCTTGAGCACGAAGTTGTGATAGTCCAGCGCCTCGCCCAGCTTGGCCGCCAACATTTCACGCTTGAACAGATCGCCCACGCGCACCGCGCGTCGCGCCACCTTGTCTTCGTAGGCCGGGCCGATACCACGGCCGGTGGTGCCGATGGCAGCCGCGCCGCGGGCAGCCTCGCGCGCCTTGTCCAGCGCCACGTGGCTGTCGAGAATCAGCGGACAAGCCGGGCTGATGCGCAGCCGCTCGGCCACCGGCACGCCGCGCTCGGACAGCGTGGCCATCTCTTCCAGGAGTGCTGCCGGCGAGAGCACCACCCCGTTGCCGATGTGGCAGGTCACCCCGTCGTGCAGGATGCCCGAGGGGATCAGATGGAGCACCGTCTTCTCACCGCCGATCACCAGCGTGTGGCCGGCGTTGTGCCCGCCCTGGAAACGCACCACGTGGCGGGTGCGGTCGGTCAGCAGATCCACGATCTTGCCCTTGCCTTCGTCGCCCCACTGGCTGCCGATGACGATGACGCGTTTACCCATGACTGTCGTCGCTCTTGGTTGGAATGGCGCTCACACGCCACGTGCCGTCGATAAGTGTCAGACGCCGGTCGCAGCCGCTGGCCGCTGCCTCGTCGTCGGAAGCGCCTGTGATGACCCGCTCGCCGGACGCACGCAAGGCGCGGATCTCGGCCAGCAGCGCACCGTCGGAATTGTCCTGTGGTGCAGCAATGCCGCGGCTCGTCCGCGAGTCGGCAAATTCGCCGAGAGCAGCCAGCAGGTTCAGATCAGCCGAGAAGCCGGTCGCCGGTCGCGGGCGGCCGAACGCGCGGCCGACGTTGTCATACCGCCCGCCGCGTGCCAGCTCGCGCCCCAGCCCGGGGGCGAATGCCGCAAACAACAGCCCGGTCTTGTAGCGATAGCCGCGCAGCTCGGCCAAGTCTAGGAACAGCGGCATATCCGGATAGTGCTCACGAATCAGCGCCACCATGTCGCCCAGCTCGACCAGCGCGGCATCGATGGCCGGATCGATATCGCCGAGCGCTACGCGCGCCTGTTCGAGCACCTCGGACGGGCCGTTTAGGTCGATCAGCGCCGAAAAACGGATATGGGTCTGGGTATCGATACGCTCATCGACGGCCAGCCGGTCCAGATCCGGGCGCGACTTGCGCTGGACGATATCGAAGACCGTGGGCTCCAGATCGGCGTCGACACCACAGGCCGCCACCAGCCGGCGATAGATCGCCACGTGCCCCAGATCGAGATAGCTGCGCGTGATGCCCATGACCGACAGGGTTTCCAGCATCAGCGACACGATTTCGAGATCGCTGGCCAGATGCCCGTCGCCGAACTTTTCGACACCGACCTGCAACGGCGAACGCGAACCGCCGGGCTCTTCCGGACGGGTCCGCAGTACCGAGCCGATATAGCAATAACGCGCGGTGCCGGTGGCCGCCAGCCGGTGGGCATCGATACGCGTGGCCTGGGTGGTCATGTCGGATCTGACGCCCATCATGCGGCCGTTGAGCTGATCGGTCAGCTTGAAGGTCTGCAGGTCCAGCTCGTGGCCGGCGCCGGTCAACAGCGAGTCCAGATACTCGATCAGCGGCGGGCGGATCAGGTCGAAGCCCCAGCGCCAGTAGAGATCGAGCAGCGCACGCCTGGCGGCTTCCAGCCGCCAGGACTCCGGCGGCACGGTTTCGGTCACGCCCTCGGGCAAAAGCCATCGTTTGGATTGCATCAAAGCGCTCCGTGACGCCGATTGGGGATGAGTCCGGCAGGACGGGCATACGCCTTGTGGCGCATGGACTGGGCGGCCAAGAACAAGCTGATCTCCCGATCACGATTGATTCGCGTCGCGAACGCTATCGCAACCGGGCGCGACAAGGAAGACCCGACGTCTTAATGAACGAGCTGCAGGACTACGACACCGGCCGCAATTGCCACGCCGCCAAACAGGCGAAGCCGCCGGGCATCGACCTCGGCCAGACGAATCATCGTGTCGCGCCAGGCGCCCGGCGCGATGAAGGGGGCCAGGCCCTCGATCACCGCCACCAGCGCCAGCGCGCGAATCACATCAACCCACACCGACTAGCCCGGCGGCTGCGCCGCGCCGACGGCCGGGTTGAAATACTGGAACAGCTCGCCTTGCGGGTCCAGCAGCAGGAAATCGTCGCTGCCGATACTCTGACGATACGTCTCCAGGCTGCGATAGAACCGATAGAACTCGGCGTTCTTCGTGTAGGCCTGGGCATAGATGCCGGCGGCCTTGGCGTCACCTTCACCGCGAACCTGCTCGGCCTGGTTGTAGGCCTTGGCCAGCACCTCGGTGCGCTCACGATTGGCATCGGCGCGGATTTCCTTGGCCGCGGCCTCGCCCTGGGCACGCAACGTACGGATAACCTCCTGGCGCTCGGAGCGCATACGCTCGTAGACCGTGTCGCTGACCTTGTCGGGCAGGTCCAGCTTCATGATCCGCACGTCCTCGATTTCTACGCCGAGCTGTTTGGCGGCCTGATTCACCTGAACCTGTACCGCCGCCACGATTTCGTTGCGGTCATCACCCACGGCCTGCCGAATCGTGCGCTTGGAGAACTCGGCCAGCACGTCGTTTTCTATGGATTCGGTGAGCAGCGTACGGGCACGACTGACGTCGCCGTGGGTCGCCAGGAAATATTTCACCGGATCCACGATGCGCCATTTCACGAAGTAGTCCACCGAGAGGTTCTTGTTCTCGGAGGTCAGCACGCGCTCGATGTCGCCGGTCAGTGTCATCACCCGACGATCGAAGCGATGCACGGTCTGGATGACTGGCAACTTGAAGTGTAGGCCGGGGTCGTAATCCGAACCCACGATCTCGCCCATCTGCACGAGCACGACCCGCTCCCGAGGCGTGACCGTGAAGGTCGAGGCATAACCGATCCATGCCGCCAGCAGGACGACAATGATGAGACTGATCTGCTTGGCATTCATGAGTTGCGGCTCCGGCTGCGCAGGGCCTGGGATTCATAGCTCTGGTCGTTCGACGCGCCCGACTGGCCGCTGCCGTCCGTGCCGCCGCCGGCCGGCGACGAGGCCGAGCCCGTGCCGTCCATGCCCGGCATGTCGCCGCCCAGGCTGTCGGAGTTCGCGCTCGGCGCGTTGTCGGCTTTCGACGACTTGCCGCTCGACTGATTGATGATCTTATCCAGCGGCAGATAAGTCATCGAATTGCCGTCACCCGAGTCCAGCACCAAGTGCGAGCCCGACAGGACCTCACCCATGGTTTCGAGATACAGGCGCGAGCGCGTCACGTCCGGTGCTTTCTCGTACTGCGTGAGCAGATCGGAGAAACGCGCGGCCTGACCTTCGGCTCGGTTGATCTTGCGCGACTTGTAGGCGCGCGCCTCGGCAATCATTTCGGCTTTCTCACCCTGCGCCGTGGCCACCACTTCGCGGGCATAAGCGCGTGCGATGTTCTTCAGCCGTTCTTCTTCCTCGCGCGCCTTGATGGCTTCCTGGAAGGCGCCCTGCACCGGCTCCGGCGGCTGGGCATACTGCACGTTGACCGCCACGATCTGCACGCCGGCATCATACTGATCCAGCGTGTACTGCATGATCTTGCGCACATTGCTGGGCAGCTGGGCACGCGAGCGCCCGCTGATCACCGGATACTCGTTCTGCTTCTGCTTGATCTGACCGACAAGCTCACGGTCGATGTTCTTCAGACCGTCCTTGTCACGCGGTTGGCCGGAGCCTTCCTTGAGATCGACGTTGTTGATCGACGGATCTTCCAGCTGCTTGACCTGGACGCCCTCCTGGATCACCTGATTCATGTTTGAGGTGCCCACGATCTCTCGTACGGCCGAGCGCAGCACCTGCTGCACCGTCTGATCCGGATTTTCCAGCTGGAACAGATAGTTCATGGCGTTGGAGATGCGGTACTGCGCGCTGATCTCCACATCCACGATGTTTTCGTCCTTGGTCAACATGACCGCGCGGTTGCTCACGCGCCGAACCTGTTGCACGTCGACCTTGGACACGGTGGCGATGGGATACGGCAGATGCCAGTGCCAGCCGGGGCTGGCCGTGCTCACGTACTTGCCAAAACGCAGTACCACACCTTTTTCGCCGGGCTGGACGACATACAAGCCGCCAAAGACGAGCCACGCGCCCACCAAGATCGCGATGACCACGGCCACCAGACCGGAGGGGACGCCGCCGCCGGCACCACCGCCGCTGTTGTTGCCGCGGCCACCGCCGCTGCCGCCGAATCGCTCGCGAAAACGCTTCCAGATCTGGTCCAGATCCGGTGGCCCGCTGCCCTGATCGTTCTTGTTGCGGTCGTTATTGCCACCGCCCCAGGGGTCCTTGCCCTTACCGGGCTCGTTCCATGCCATGCGTCAAAGCCTCTGATCGAGTCGGACCGGGCGACCTGTTACGGGCCACCCGGCTGCAGGCAGCCGGTGCGCTGAGTCGCCCGGCTGTCGTCGGTCGTGCGTTTACTGTCGGCCGCGGCTTCGCCCCCGGCCCGTGGCCAAGCGCCAAGTCTAGCGAGCGCTCCATACCCTGTCGAACGTTGGGTGTTGCCCGCCCGGCGTCTGTCGAATACGCGTCTGGCAGCCTAATCGGCCGTAACCTCGGCCAGGTGTTCGGCGTCTACGCGTATGGGACGGCGCTCGATAAGCACATCGTCAAACGCAAGCTTGGCCTGGGCCACGATACGTTCGAGATCGGCCTGCGATGCAGTCACCGACAACAACGCGTTGCCCTGGCTGTCGTAATCCTCGGCGCTGACCAGCCCCAGTTCGAACAGCTGCGAGCGCAGCCAGCCGTGGGTCGGGGGAACACATAAGGTGCCCTCGATGGTGTCCGGGTAACAAAACGCAGCCAGCGCGTGGCGCAGCGCCTCTAGCCCTTCGCCGGTTGCCGCCGAGACATAGACACGGCTGGGCCGCCCGTGGGCATCGTATTCCACGCGCGCCGACTCGTCTGTTGCCCGGTCTATCTTATTGAATACCTCGAGCTGAGGCACTTCCTGTGCGCCGATCTCGGCCAGCACCGCGTTGACCTCTCGCGCATGCGCCCGGCGCTCCGGGTCAGAGACGTCGATCACATGCACGAGCACGTCGGCTTCTCGGGTTTCTTCCAGCGTGGCGCGAAAGGCCGCCACCAGCTCGTGGGGCAGGTCCCGGATAAAGCCCACGGTGTCGGCCAAAATCAAGGGCTCGCCGACCGGCACGTCCATGCGCCGCAGCGTCGGATCAAGCGTGGCAAACAATTGATCGGCCGAGTAAATATCCTCACCGGTCAGCTGGTTGAACAACGTAGACTTGCCAGCGTTGGTATAGCCCACCAGCGAGACGACCGGCGTACGCGCCCGGCGCCGGGAGGCCCGGCCCTGATCGCGCCGTGCCAACACCTTGTCCAGCCGATCACGCAGCATCTTGATGCGATCGTTCAGCAGGCGGCGGTCGGTTTCCAGCTGCGACTCACCCGGCCCGCGCAGACCGATGCCGCCTTTTTGACGTTCCAGGTGCGACCAGCCGCGCACCAGTCGTGTGGCTAGGTGCTGGAGCTGAGCCAGCTCGACCTGCAACTTGCCCTCATGCGAACGCGCACGTCGGGCGAAGATATCGAGAATCAGCCCCGCCCGATCCAGAACACGCGCCTTCAAGCGTTTTTCCAGGTTACGCTCCTGGCTGGGCGACAGGTCGTGGTTGAAAACCACCAGTTCGGCGCCGAGCTCGGCCACGGCCTCGGCCACTTCCTCGACCTTGCCGCCGCCAATGAAATACCGCGGGTCGGGCACCCGGCGCGAGCCGCCGATGTGCGATAGCACCTCGGCACCGGCGGACTCCACCAATTCCCGGAACTCGCGATCGGCTTCGTCGTATTCGTCGTTGCCGAAAGCCAGATGCACGATGACCGCCGCCTGGCCGGTCGGCGGTCGCTCAAACATAAATAACGTCTAGTTTAAGAATCAGACTCCGACTCCTGCGACATTTCGTCGCGTATCTCGCCGCGCACGTTGCGCGAGGGCACGATGGTCGAAATCGCGTGCTTGTAGACCATCTGACTGACGGCGTTGCGCAGTAGCACCACGAACTGATCGAACGACTCGATCTGGCCCTGCAGCTTGATACCGTTGACCAGATAGATCGAAACCGGCACGCGCTCCTTGCGCAGGGCGTTGAGAAACGGTTCTTGTAAAGTTTGGCCTTTTGCCATGACCTAAGGCTCCGTAATTCTTATTAGATAAAGGTTTAATAATTCGTTAAGGATATTATCACGCGTGCTGTCCGCCGGCGCGCGTTGTATAGCGATCGATCAACGCTTCGACCCGTGATCGATTATCTGTCGCATCCGTATCCAGCCAACAGGCGCCGTCGAGGCTGCGCAGCCACGTCAGTTGACGCTTGGCAAGCTGGCGCGAGGCAATCACGCCCTGGGCCACACCGGACGCCAGATCCAGATCACCGTCGAGCACCTGCCACAGCTGTCGATAGCCCACCGAGCGCATCGACGGCTGCGCGAGGTCGAGATCAGGTCGGTCATGGAGTTTTTCAACCTCTGCCAGAAAACCCGCCTGCATCATCGCGTGAAAACGCTGTTCGATACGCGCATGCAGGCGCTGACGTGTGGCTGGACAAACCACGACCTTGATGATCGAGGTGTTGATGCGACGCCCGGCTTCGCGTGCGTGCAGCGTGCTGGGCGTCTCACCGGTGAGCTCGATGATCTCGAGCATGCGCTGGATACGCTGGGCATCGTTGCGGTGGATGCGGGCCGCCGTTGTGGCATCTGCCGCTGCCAGCCGCTCGTGCAGCACGCCCCAGCCCACGCGCTCGGCCTCTGCCGTTAGCCGCTGGCGAATCGCCGGATCACGGCCCGGCAGCTCCGATAGCCCCTGCTCGAAGGCGCGAAAATACAGCGAGGTGCCGCCGGTGAGAATCGGCAGCCGGCCGGCGCTGCGTATTCGGGCCACCTCTCGATCCGCATCGGCCACGAAATCCGCCGCCGAATAGGCATCCGCCGGGTCGCGCAGGTCAATGAGTGCGTGTGGCGCGCGTGCCAGCGTGGCCGCGTCGGGCTTGGCGGTGCCGATATCCATGCCGCGATAGACCATGGCCGAATCCACGGAGACGATCTCGCCGATGCCGCGCTCGACCAGATCTACCGCCAGTCCGGTCTTGCCCGAGGCCGTGGGGCCCATCAAAAACAGAAGAGGCAAATCGCACTCGGCCACTACTGGCCCCGCATGAACAGACGGTCCAACGCGGCTCGGTCAACGCTGACCCAGCTGGGGCGCCCGTGGTTACAGTGCCCGGCGCGGTCGGTGCCTTCCATATCGCGCAGCAGCGCGTTCATCTCGGCCAGACTCAACCGGCGCCCTGCCTTGACCGCGGCCTTGCAGCCGATATCGGCCAGCACGTCGTCGAGCGCATCGCGCACCGTATCGGCGCCTCTGGGGCCGGCATCGATCTCGGCGATCACGTCACGCGCCAGCGACAGGTAGTCTCGCTGGGCCATGAGCGCCGGCACGCCGCGCAGCAGCGCCTCGGCCGGCCCGCTGCGGCTGATATCAAAGCCGACCTGCAGCAACGCCTCGCCGGCGGCTTCGACCGTGGCGGCCTCGGCCTCGGACAGCGACAGCGCCTCCGGCACCAACAGCCGCGTGCACTGGATCGTGCCGGCCGAAAACTCGGCTTTTAGGCGCTCGTAGAGTACGCGCTCGTGGGCCGCGTGCATGTCGACGAGCACCAGCCCGTCGGCGTTTTGGGCCAGGATATAGATATCGTGCAGCTGACCGATGGCATAGCCGAGCGCCGGAGCCGCATCGTTCCGCTCGGCTGCGGTCTCCGGACTTGCGACGGGTTGCTCTGTTTCGGGCTCGCTTGCCGCGGCGGCCGGCGCTGCATCAGGCATCTGGAAGCGATAGGCGGCGGCGTTTTCGGCCACGCCGCTGCGATCCCTTTGTTCGCCGCGCACGAAATCCAGCCCGCGCGGCGTCATGGGCGCCGTGGCCGGCGCCGGCGTCAGGGCTGGCTGGGCCGGCGTGGTCGGCAGATCGACGGCGCGCGACTCGTCCGGCGTCGACTCGGCCGATTCCAACGCTCGGGCCACGCTGCGAAAGACGAAATCGTGCACCAGGCGAGACTCACGAAAGCGTACTTCGGCCTTGGCCGGGTGGGCGTTGACATCCACCTGACGCGGATCGAGCTCCAGATACAGCGCATAAGCCGGATGACGCTGGTTATGCAGCAGATCGCGATAAGCCAGACGCACGGCGTGGTTGAAGGTCTTGTCGCGAATCGGCCGGTGATTGACGTAGCTAAACTGGCGATCCGCCTGCCCGCGCGAGAAGCCGGGCGTGGCCACCCAGCCGGTCAGACGCATGCCGGCAGCGCGCTCGTCCACGGCGACCGCATGATCGTCGAACTCGGCCCCCAGGATGTCGGCCGCACGTCGCCGCGCCCGCGGGCCGTCGGGTGCGGCGGCCAGTGAGGCGGTTTCCTGGCCGCCGTGGGTCAAGCGAAACGCCACGTCGTAGCGTGACAGCGCCAACTGGTTGAAGGCCTGGCGAATGTGCTTGAACTCGGTGGCCGGCGCGCGCAAGAACTTGCGTCGGGCTGGGATACGGGCGAACAGCTCGCGTACGTCGATCGTGGTCCCCGGCGCGCCCACGGCAGGATGCACGCCGTCGTTACGATAAGCCACGAGCTGGCTGGCATGCTCGGCCTCCGGCGTGCGCGAGGTCAGCGACAGCTGAGCCACCGAGGCCATGCTGGCTAGGGCCTCGCCGCGAAAGCCCAGGCTTTCCACGCATTCCAGCGCCGAGAGCGAGTCGATCTTGCTGGTGGCGTGACGCGCCAACGCCAGTGGCAGTTGATCGGGGGCCAACCCGCAGCCGTTATCGGTGACCGCGATACGTCGCAACCCGCCCTCTTCGATCACGATCTCGATGCGATCAGCACCGGCATCCAGGCTGTTCTCGACCAGCTCTTTGACGATCGAGGCCGGACGCTCGACGACTTCGCCGGCCGCGATCTGGCTGATCAAGCGATCGTCGAGCAATTGAATCGGCATGGCGCCACCGGCTTAGAAGACCAACACCGCCTAGTCTAACGGGCTGAACCAGAACGCGACGGTCGGCGATAACGGACACGCCCCGTGTTCTGCCAGTCGGCGATCAAATTATGGGCCAGAACCCGCGCCTGATCGGCGGCGTCTTCGCCCGATAAGACATGGCCTCCCACCAGGCAGGCCATCGCGCCGGTGGCATAGACATGCTGCGTGCCGGCCACGCGGAAATAGCGGTCGACACATACGCCGCGCGCGTTCGTGCGCCCGCCCAGCGCCGCGGCCGTGGGCGACGGGCCCGGCGCGTCTGCCCAGATCAAGACATCGGCTGCGAACCGCCGGCCGTCTTCGGCCACGATCCGGCGCCCGGTAAACGTTGCCGGGACCACGCCGCCCACAACATGCACACCGCCGCCAACCAAGCACCGCAGCCGCCGGCGCAGGCGGCGGCCGGTCGATACGGCGCCGGGCCGCAGCAGCCAAAGCTCGCGCCGGCCCATGAGCTCGGGACGCGCATTCAACGCCTCCACGATCGAAAGCGCCTGTTCACTCTCGCCGGTGACAACCACGCGCGCGCCGGCCGGTCCCGGCCCCAGCATCGCGGCCAGACGGCGCAGATCGGCCGGCGAGTGGCCACGGATCAGAGGCGCTGTGGCGCTCTTCCCTAGTTCGGGCGCTGCATCGGTCCAGGCGCGGGGCAGACGATGCGTGCCGATGGCACAGGCCGCCACGTCGTAGGACAGCGTCTGCCCGTCGGCCAGGCAGGCGCGGCGGTGGAGAGGACGAAGCGAGACAAGGCGCGTCGACAAACGCTCAACGGTGGCACAAGAGTCGCGCGCGGGATGACGAAATCGCCCCGCGAGTGCAACCTGCGGCGTATGAGCACCGGCAATTGAAGCCGGCGCGACCCAGGTCACATCGAACACGTCGGTCAGACGGTGATCTGCAACGAGCAGCTCGCGCTGTACTGCGCCGCCGCCGACAAGCAATAACCGGGGGCGTGGTCTCACCCGCGGCTTGCGAGCTGTTGAGCGGTTTGGATGGTCAAGGTCTGGCCCACGCGCAGGCGGGTACCGGACAGATCGTTCTGCTGCTTCAGGCGCTTCGTCGTGGTGCCAAAGCGCGCCGCGATCTCGGACAACGTATCGCCCGGCTTGACCTGATAGGTCTCGGCCGCGGTGATATACGTCGACGGACGATAGCGAGCGAAATATCCCTTGATGCCCAGCAGCATAGCCTCGGCGAGCTGGCTCTGATATTGGGCAGTGGCCAGTCTCTGCTCGGCCTCGGGGTTGGATATGAAATTGGTCTCGACCAGGATCGACGGGATATCCGGCGACTTAAGCACCATAAATCCGGCCTGCTGGACGTCGTCTTTATGCAGATCGCCCAGGGCATCTAGCTCGGCGAGCACCCGCCCGGCGGCATCCATGCTGGCCTCGATGCTGGCACTCTGCGACAGATCCAGCACGAACGACGCCAGGCTCGAGTTCTTGTCCTTGAGGCTGATGCCGCCGACCAGATCGGCCGCGTTCTCGCGCTTGGCCAGCCAACGCGCATGCTCGCTCGTCGCCCCGTGGGCCGACAGCGCATAGACCGACGCACCCGAGGCCGAGGCCCCGCCGGGTGAAGCATCGCAATGAATCGAGATGAACAGGTCAGCCTTGTCGCGCCGGGCGATGACCATGCGTTCACGCAGGCCGATATAGGTATCGGTCTTGCGCGTCAGCACGGCGCGCATATGCGGCTGGTCGTCGATGAGCGCCTTCAAACGGCGGGCGATTGCCAGGGTGACGTCTTTTTCTTGCAGGCCGCTGGGGCCGTGCGCGCCCGGATCGTGCCCGCCGTGACCGGCATCGACGGCGACCACGATATCCCGGCCCGCCGCGGCCGCTGCCCGCGCGCGTTCGTTGCCGGTTTGTTGCTTGATCGCTGCGTCGGGGACCGTGGCCGCGGATTCCGCCAGGGCCGCCGCCGCCCGCTCGGCCTGGTCGCCGCCGGAATTGGCCGTGCGTGTCGTCGAGCGCTCGGCCGAGCCCGGCTGGGTGCCCGGCTCGGGTTCCGGCGCGCGACGGGCGATGCGCTGCCCGGGCGCATCGGCCGGCCCGTCGTGGTTATACAGATCCACGACCAGGCGATACCCGTGCTCGCCGTCGGGCGACAGCATGAAGCTTTTGGCCCGCACAGCACGCGTGAGATCCATGACGATGCGTACATCGGTGCCGTGCCGGATACCGGTACGAATACGCCGGATGAGAGAGGTATCTGCACTTGCGCGCTCGGCCGGGCCGACGTTGCGCGTAGCCGGCAGATCAACCACCAGCCGATACGGATCGGCCAGCATGAAGATATCCGGCTGCGTGTCCTGGCTCAGATCGAAGACCACCCGGGTCTTGTCGCTCGAGGCCCAGAGGCGCGCGTCGGTGAGCCGGGCCGGAGCCGCGACCGCGTGGCCAATCGCAAGACATAATAATCCGACGACCGCAGCGATGAACTGGCTTGTTCGCATGTCTTGGCGCCCTGCCCTCGGGTGATGACGACGGCCCCCGCCCGATCGAGAGTAGCGGCTGGGCCCAAAAGCGGCAACAGAATGAGTGGGCGCGGCTGAACGCGCGATGTCCGTCGGCTCAGCCGATAACGGGTTGTTCGGTTAGACGCGACAGGACCTCGCCGCCGCGTGCTGTACGCGCCCGGGCATAGAGACGGCGCGCGGTGTGCTCGTAATCCAGCGTCAACAAGAGATCGATAGTCGGCAAATAGCCTTCACCGCGAATCGCCCATTCGATAAAGATGAGATCGGTCGACTCAATATCACGTACGCCCAGATACTCCAGCTCTTCCGGGTCGCCCAAGCGATAGAGATCCATGTGACGAGCAGTGCGATGACACAAATCATAGGGCTCGATCAGCGTATAGCTGGGCGAGACGACCGGGCCCTGGTGGCCCAGCGCCTGGATCGTCGCGCGGACCAGCTCGGTCTTGCCGGCACCCAGTTCTCCCTCGAGGCTTATCGTCAGCCCGTCGGCGACATCCTCGAGCGCAGCGGCCAGCCGTCGGCCAAAAGCTCGGGTCGCTGCCGCGTCGGCCAAGAGCAGATTCATCGCACCACCGGGTTGAGCTCAGCCGGCAGGCGCGCGATGACGTCGCTCGGCAACATCCCGCGCTCGCCGACCTCGTCAGCCGTGGTGTCGCCGGCCAGTGCGTGCACGTAGGTGCCCGCCATGGCGGCATCGGCCAGCGACAGGCCCTGGCCCACAAGCGCCGCGATCACGCCGGTCAACACATCGCCCATACCGCCCACGGCCATGCCAGGATTGCCCTGGCTGCAGAGCCAGGTCTCGTTGGGTGTGGCCACCAGACTGCCGGCCCCCTTCAAGACCACCACCGCCTCGTAGCGCTCGACGAGCTGTCGTGCTGCGGCCACGCGATCGGCCAGGATATCGGCCGTGGTTACGCCCAGTAGACGAGCGGCCTCGCCCGGGTGGGGCGTGAGGATCCAGTTGCCGCGCGCCTGTGGGGCATCGGCCAACCGGTTCAGCGCATCGGCATCGACGACCAGCGGCCGCGGCGCATGCATGGCTGCCGCGAACAGGCCGTCGCCGAAGGCCGCATCCCGGGCTGCAGCACCCAGGCCCGGTCCCAGCGCGATGACCGAGGCGGCTTGCACGAGTGACTGAAGGCCGGGGGCGTCGCCCGCGGCATCACGCATGCCCTGACACATCAGCTCGGGCCGAGCCTGGCTCATGGCCCCGGCGTGATCGGGATGACAGACCACGCTGACCAGCCCAGCGCCGCTACGAAGCGCGGCTTCGGCGCTCATCCGGATCGCACCGCCCAGCCCTTGATTGCCGCCCAGACACAGCACATGGCCGTTGTCACCCTTGTGCGCGCTGCGCGCTCTGGCCGGCAATACATGCCGCAGATCGCGATGGGCAATACGCCGCGCCCGATAGGACTGGCCCTCGTACAGGCCGTCGGGTGCGTCGAGATCGTGAAACGCCAGCTCGCCGGTATGCGCGGGCCCGTCCGCGCTCATCAGGCCCAGCTTGACGCCGATGAAAGTGACGGTGCGCCCGGCCTTGACCGCCACGCCGTGTATACGCCCCGTGGTGGCATCCAGCCCCGAGGGAATATCCACCGAGAGCACGCCCACGCCGCGCGCCGAAGCCGCATTGATCTGCTCGATCGCTTGCGCTGCGGGACCGGTAACGGCCCGATTCACGCCGATGCCGAACAGGCCGTCGACGATCAGATCACAGGACAGGGCGGCGTCTTCCAACGCTTCGACCGGCCCGACAACGCGCTCGTAGACAGCGAACGCCTCGCGTGCTGCCTCGCTCAAGTTATCAAGCGGCAAAGGGGCTACGAGGCGGACCTGCCAGCCGCCGGCGTGGGCCAGCTCACCGATCAGCGCGGCGTCGGCGCCGTTGTGGCCGGGCCCGGCCACAACGAGCATCCGCCCGGGCATGGGCCAGGCTTCGGCCAGCTCGGCGTAGGCCGCGCGAGCGGCTCGCTGCATCAAGGCCTGGCTGGTCGCCCCAAAGTGCTCGATGAAGCGCTGATCCAGAGCCGCAATCTGCTCGCCGTCATAGACCCGCGGCGGCAGATAGTCGTGGGTAGCGTGCATGCTAGCGCCTCCAGTGGGCCCGCACCTGAGCCAGCAACCGCGCGGTCGAGGCGTCGTGCTCGCCGGGCGTCTCGGTCGTGGTCAGGTCATCGACCAGGCGGCCGGCCATGCTCTTGCCGAGCTCGACACCCCACTGGTCGAAGCTGTTGATATTCCAGATCATGCCCTGCACGAACGCCTTGTGCTCGTAGGCAGCCAGCAGCGCGCCCAAGTGATGGGCATCCAGCGTGTCCATGACCAGCATATTGGACGGCCGATTACCGGCAAAGCTGCGCGCCGCCAAGCGATGCTCGAGCGCTTCGCCCTGCCAGCCCTCAGCCACCAGTTCGTCGCGCAGCGCCTCGGCGTCACGCCCGCACATCAGCGCTTCGGCCTGGGCCAGACAGTTGGCAACCCGTTCGACCTCGCGCTCGTCGGCGGCGGCCTCGGGCGTCGAGAGCGGCAGAATGAAATCCAGATCCACGGCCAGCTCGCCCTGGTGCAGCATCTGGAAGTACGCATGCTGGGCGTTGGTGCCCACGCTGCCCCAGATCGTGGGCACGGTGGCCACCGTCGTGGGCATGCCTTCACGCGTGACCGACTTACCGTTGGACTCCATCTCCAACTGCTGCAGGAACGACGGCAGGTTCGCCATCCGCTGGGCGTAGGGCACAACACAGTGGCTGGCAAGACCTAGAAAGTTGTTGTTCCAGATGCCCGTCAGTGCCAGCCAGACCGGCAGGTTGTCGTTGACCGGCGCTTCGGCGAAGTGGCGATCCATGGCGTGGGCCCCCGCCAACAGCGCCTCGAAGCGGGTCTCGCCCACGGCCAGCAGGATCGACAGGCCCACCGCCGACCATAACGAATAGCGCCCACCGACCCAGTCCCAGAAGCCGAACATGCGCTCGATGCCGAAGGCACGCACCTTGTCTTCGTTGGTGGACACGGCCACGAAATGCTTAGCGATATCGCCCTCGGCCGCACCGGCCGCGGTCAGCCAGCGCCGGGCCACCCGCGCATTGGCCAGCGTTTCGGCCGTACCGAACGACTTGGAGGTCACAATCACCAGCGTGCGGGCCGGATCGAGCTTGGCCAGCGTATCGTCCAGATCGTGCGGATCCACGTTGGCCACGAAGTGCGGGCGCGGCACATCGTGGCCCCCCAGCGACTCGCAGACCAGCCGCGGGCCCAGATCCGAACCACCGATACCGATATTCACCACGTCGGTGATGGTCTGGCCGTCGAAGCCGGTCCAGGCGCCGCTGCGCACTTCCTCGGCAAACGCCGCCATGGCACGACGTGTTTCATGTACGCCCTGGTGCATTGGCGCTTCATGCGGCGCTCGGAGCGCCACGTGCCAGGCCGCGCGATCCTCACTGGTGTTGATCGGCTGGCCGGCGAACATCGCATCACGCGCGCCTGCCACGTCTTGTTCGTCGAAAAGCTCGATCAGCGCCGTGCGTGTCGCGTCGTCGATACGCTGCTTGGAGTAATCCAGCGTCAGACCGCAGGCCTCGACGCAGTAGCGCTCAGCGCGGGTGGCATCGGCGGCGAACAACTCGGTCAGATGCCGCTGGCCGGCTGTCTCGGCCAGCTCGCTCAGCCGGGGCCAGCTTCGGGTCAATAGAGGATCAGACATGATCGATCAGCCTTTCGCAGCGCGTGCGGTGGTCAGCGTTTAGACGACGATGTTCGAGCCTAGCTTAGGGCCTGTTGAGGTTTCATACGAGTCCGCGCCAAGCGCTGTTTTGCGGCAAGACGAGGCGTAGCGCGCGCCGCGCAGTCGTTCTGCGCTAGCGTGCTAGAACGCTGGATTGCCGCAAAACAGCGCTTGTCCCG
>MDSW01136136.1_pt1 | contig 28565 bp, 29 predicted proteins | sample 811171 | NCBI WGS metagenome assembly MDSW01 (sample SAMN05326641, study PRJNA326480) | marine metagenome | isolation source: seawater | place: Atlantic Ocean: North West | collected 2012 | reverse complement strand
GTCCTGAGCGGAGGTGTGAATAAGGGGAACAGTAAGAATAACAACGACAACAACGACAACAACGAGACAATGCCTATCCGCCGCAGCACACGTTCTACGAAGGGAAAGAAGCCGGAAAGGTACATGGACCAGACGTGGGTTCCTGGTGCCAACAACAGACACTGCAAGGGCCGCGCTGTCGACAACTGGGTAAGCGGAGAGCTGTGTGGCGTACTGGAGCCGGAGGACGAGCCGCTGACTCCCGAGGAGATTGAGTTCATCGCAGCGGAGGGAGAGGTGGCCCGCGGGCCGGAGTCGGAGTCAGAGGCGGAGGCTGCCTCGGAATCGGGATCAGAATCGGAGTGCGAGCTCGAGGATGTGACTTTGTTCGAGCATGCGGGAGTTACCTACTACTTGGGGTCCGAAGGCGCGCTATACGACCCCGAGACAGAGGAGTGCGTGGGGATTTGGGATGGAACCAGAGTAATTAGTCTGTCTGAGGCGCGCGGTGGCGCAGGGGGCGGTGGAGAGGACGAGCGCAAGGGTGACGACGATGAGGAGGAGGAGGGTAGCGACACGCGGACTGGCGAGCAACGCCGCGAGCACCGCGATTTCGTCGAAAGGCTGCGAGTTGGGCTGCAGCTGCTTCGGCAGGCTACTTGGACTGGGTGGCCAGGGGAGGAGGCGCCGAGCAGCGACACGTGGCCGGTTGCGTCCGCGCGCAGAATGGATTGGAAACGCATCCACGCTATCATTGTGGATCTGCGAGGACAAGGCGTACGCCCGGAGACGATGGTTTGGCCGTCGCAAGCGAGGGTGCTGGAGCTAGCCGCGACCGAGCTGCAACGCATGATCCGTGGTGCTCGAGCGCGGCGCGCTATTGAGCAAGAGGCAAGGACAACCTGCACGGAGATCGAGAAGTTGCTGATGGAGTGGACCCTCCGCGTTGGGAAGGAGACGATCCGCCGTCTCCGCCCCCGCGGGCAGGGCACGATGAGGGCGAGGGCGATGTTAGATCTGCTGCGGCGGAGGAAACGAGAGGAGGAGAGCGAAGAGTGGGAGATCGCGTGCGCTAGAGGTAGGTACCTCGCACGCGCGAGCAACAGCGATGCCGAGTTCAGGCGGCGGATGGCCCAAGAGCCGCGCCTTGTGCGCGTCGCCTGGGCGCGCTGCTGCATCAACCCCTGGGCTTGCCAAATAGGGCGCTAGCGCAGAGACGATGATTCGCTGGCAGGAGGAGGGGGCGGGGACAGAAAAACACCGACAGTTTTTCTCCCGGAGGCGGGTACCGAATCGGCTTTTTTGTGTGTGGAGAGTCTATACCCCCATGGCCGAGGCGATGTTGGCTCAAATGCGTATCCGGAAGGCACCTAAACCCAGGGCCGCGGTGCTGGTGCGCGCACAGGGCCAGAGAGCGCAGAAGGCGGAAGCGCAGATAGAGCAAGGTGAGCGGCCGGTCACGGTGAGCAAAGGACCGAGGATTCTAGATAAACGAAAAACAGCGAAGTTCGACCGCATGGCTTTTATGGCGGCTCTCGGCCAGACCACAGAAATCGTGCCCACCCGAGGGCCCAGCCCTCGTCCAGGCATCGTGGTCAAACCGAGACCCGCGGCGGACGTGGCCGACCGCCCCCCAGTGGCGCCTGCGCCTACCAAGCCCAAGACCAAGCGAAAGTTGAAGCTCGTCCCGAAGCGTGACAAGACCACGGAAGACATTGCCGGTCCCCTGAGTATGCTCAAGATAGGGGACCTTTCCCTGGAGACTCGTCTGGCCAAGAAGCCAGCTGCGCCACAGATCCGTGCACCGGCGTACTATCTCAACAACAGGGAGATCTTCATTAATTTCATGACGTCCCTCTTCGGGAAATACAAGAAAGAGATGGGAATGGTAGCCTCAAGTTCAACCTGCGAACGTAAGGAAGGCGACGAGTTCCAAGCGATGGGGCACCAGAAGCTCGTACGCGATTACCTCGCTCTGTACACGCCCTACCGTGGCCTTCTCCTCTACCACGGCCTCGGAGCAGGGAAAACATGCTCCTCGATCGCCATTGCGGAGGGGCTCAAGAGCACCCGAAAAGTATGGATAATGACTCCCGCGTCCCTCCGCATGAACTATGTCGAGGAGCTGAAGAAGTGCGGAGACCCCCTCTATCGCAAAAACCAACACTGGGAGTTCGTTCCGGTGCGTGCCCAGCCAACGGTTGCCGCCACACTGGCTGCTGGACTGGGCATCAGTGCCGACTTCATCAAGAAGGCCGGAGGTGCATGGCTCATGAACCCAGCGAAAGAACCCAACTTCGACGGTCTCGACGCGTCGTCGCAGCGCGGCCTCGACAAACAGCTAGACGCGATGATCAAAGAGAAGTATGAGTTCCTCAGCTACAATGGAATGCGGGACGCGCACTTAGAGAAGCTAAGCGCGGGATACACGAAGAATCCCTTCGACAACTCGGTCGTAGTCATAGACGAGGCGCATAACTTCGTCAGTCGGATCGTCAACAAGCTATCCAAGAAGAAGAACGACAGTCTATCGGTTCGCATGTACAACTACCTCATGGACGCGCGAAACGCGCGCATCGTGCTTCTCACCGGCACACCGATTATTAACTATCCAAACGAGATCGGAATCCTATTCAACATCATTCGCGGCAAGATACAAACGTGGAGGTTCAAGCTTGCGGTGGAGAGCGGAGAGAAGGTGACCGAAGAGACAATCAAGACGATCTTCAAGAGTACGGTGCTGGGAGGCAACGTAATGGACTACATAGAGTACCGACCGACATCCGCCACATTGACCGTCACGCGCAATCCATATGGGTTCGTGAATAAAACGGCGGGCGGCGAGTACAAGGGGGTGCGAGCAGGAGACCGCGGGGAGATGAGCGATGACGACTTTGTGGGCCACATCACAAAACTGCTCAAGAAGAAGGGCATCCGGATCGATCCGCGAGCTACACAGCTGACTTCTTACAAAGCGCTCCCGGACACGGCAGAGGATTTCGGCGCTTATTTCCTGGCCCCAGACGCCGGAGGAACCAAGAACATGAACCTGTTCAAGCGCAGGATCCTGGGGCTAGCATCCTACTTCAGAGACATCACTGCCCTCATGCCACGATTCAACAAGAGCACCGATTTCCACATAGTAAACCTCCCCATGAGCGACTTCCAGTTTGGAGTCTACGAGGAGGCTAGAATCAAGGAGCGTAAACTAGAGGAGGCATCGCGCCTACGAGCCAGGAAGAAGAAGCAGGGGCCAGAAGGACTGTTCGAGGAGACAACTTCCACATATCGAATCTTCTCCCGGGCCTTCTGTAACTTCGTCTTTCCGCGCCCAGACATTAAGCGGCCCATGCCTGGCGCGCAGGGAAAGCCCGGCTCCGCCAGCGAAGACATACTCGATGCCGTCGCCGCCACGGAAGTGGACGAGGACGCTGCGGAGGGGGAAGCCAAGGAGTCCGACTCAGAGTATCAAGAGCGGGTGAAGCTGGCCCTGGACGAGCTCAACGACAACCGGGAGAGGTACCTTAACCCTGGGGCATTGGAAACATACAGCCCCAAGTTCCTGTCCATCCTTCAAAACGTATCCGACCCTGAGAACACCGGTCCCCACTTGGTATACAGTCAGTTCAGAACTCTAGAGGGCATAGGCATCCTTCGTCTTGTTTTTCTGGCGAACGGCTACGCCGAGTTTAAGATCAAAAAAGGGGAGGGCGGGTGGCAAATGGATGTCCAGCCGGGCGACGAAGGGAAGCCTATGTTTGTTCTGTACACCGGGACCGAGACAGCCGAGGAACGCGAAATGATTAGAAACGCATTCAACGGAGCTTGGGGTGCGCTGCCGCCAGGACTGGCCAGTGAGCTGCGGGCGATACATACGGACAACATGCGTGGAGAGGTAATAAAGCTTTTGATGATCACGGCATCCGGAGCAGAAGGCATCAGTCTGAAGAATGTTAGGTACGTCCACATCACCGAGCCATACTGGCATCCAGTGCGGATCGAGCAGGTGATCGGCCGGGCACGACGACTATGCAGCCATCAAGGACTGCCTGAGGAAGAGCGCCAAGTCGAAGTGTTCCTGTACCTAATGGTTTTCTCCGAGAAGCAACTCACAAGCGACGAGTCGATCGAGCTAAGAGTGAAGGACAAGAGCAAGGTAGATAGACTCACGCCCGTAACCTCCGATCAGCATCTATATGAGGTGGCGACGATGAAGGCGGACGTAACGGGCCAGATACTGGAAGCGATACGGGAGGCATCGATAGACTGCGCACTGAGCAGCAAGCCTGGAGACCCTGATGCCCCGAAGTGCTTCACGTTCGGGTCGCCTGCACCTGGTTCATTCTCCTACAAACCCTCGTACGCAGAGGAGGAGAGCGACACCGTAGCCGACAGAAATAAGACAACAGTGGAGTGGACAGCCAAGGAGGTCACGATCCTAGGCATCAAATACGCGATGAATCCCGCCGACAACAAGCTATATGACTACGAGAGCTATCTGGCCGCTGCCCAAGGTAGAGGGCAACCCATACACATCGGGTCTCTGGTTCGAGAAGAGGGGAGGTTCAAGCTTGTGCGTATCTAACACATCAGGGCCACAAACGCACAGGCAGCTGCCATAATCTCTCCCGCACAAAGGACTGCCACCGTGTTTGTGTCTGCCGCGGATGTAAGATCACCGTAGGCGATGGCCATGACGGCGAGACCCTGCAGCCAAGAGACGGCTAATAGACGCAGCACCTTAGTGGGGCGCAGACTCTGACCACATAGGGCGACATACACAAGATGCAGGCAAACAGTTTCGTCTGCATCTTCTTCATCATCCTCCCACACCGAATGTCGGGGCGAGGAGAGTCCCCCCACCAGGCTCGGCTGTACTGAGATAGCTCCTCGTCCGCGTCCGCGCCAATCCGTCTGTCGACACACCGGGCATGCTCCGAGCATTCCCTCCTCCGCAAGCCGGAGCGAGCAAGGCCAGCAGCAGGTACCGGACCGACAGCGGCTGCACTCAATGCCGACGGGTGCTTCCCCCAGACAGACGCAGCAGTTCGCTGACTTCGATTCGGGCATAGATCAGCAATCGACTGGCTTCCATGGTCCGCCTATTGGCTCAATTCCCGCGGGCGAAACCGGTTCAGGCGAAGGAGGCTCGGCGGCGTCGGGCGACGGGGAGGATCGGAGACGAGGCAGCGCGTCCAAGACCTCGCGGAGGAGACCAGGGACCGGCTCAACGATCGCTTCCAAGCGACTGAGGGCTTCGATGAGCTTCGGGTCAGCCGGTGCCGGAGCCACGTCGGCAGGCGGGCTGGCATCCGCCCTCTTGATCGAGTTCAAGAAGTTCGACGCTGCAACGCCGGATGACGGAGCGGCCGGCAGTGGCTCAAACCGAACTCTCTTTTCCTGTGGCAACGATTCAGCCTCGGCCGCTTCTGGGCCCAATGTCTCGCCGATCTTGAGTTGGCGCACCTGGGAGGGCTGCTCCAGCTTCCGGCCGATCCAGCCTTCCGCATCTTTCATGGTAGATGCGTACTGGATCACGCTCGACTCCATCTGGTTGGTCCGCCGGGCTAGTGCCTCTTGAACGGCGCGATCCATCGATCCGCCCATTGGCTTATCAGTTGGGTCACTAAAGTCAACGTTGCGTGGACGCTTCCCCTCGACCATCTGGCGGATGTCGCTCTCCTTCTGAGCAAATGCGTGCTGTATGCCCGCCGTCTCGGGCCGCCTCTTAAGCCCCCCTATATCCGACATCACCGCCTGGAGAACGCGCTTGTTTAATGCGGTCACGTCGCTCCGGAATGCCTGAGGGGCCGCGGCCACTTCTATCATTCGTGATTCGATACTAGCCATGACCTGGCGATCCATGCCGGCCTTCAGTCCCGAAAAAGCCCCTGCCTCCTGCAAAGCGGTCCAGAGCATTGCCTTATTGTCCGCGCTATGGAACTGCGCTGCCCCGGTCTTCTTGCTCGCGCTGGACATGTGGAGTGGGGACATGGGTACTTTAGATTTGTTTCGGAGCTGCTAGTCCGTGTGATTGAAGAACTTGCGCCTAAACGAAAACATGGCGTCGTCCGGAATCCTGGCGCCCATAAGGGAACGGGGGGTGTCGGTGCCCTCCAGCAGCCGCGACACCGCGTAAAGCGCGTACACCCCGCATTCAGTGTTCTGCCGCTGGTGCGGCACCCGGTTGACTATAAGTCGGAGATGGAGACCGAGAGCAGCCCCTTCTGCCTGCAGTCTCTTGACTAGTTTCTTTACCTGTCTGGGCATAGGGTCGCCGGTGCTGTCGAAATAGAACAGGTAGCGATCATTCAGATTTATGAACAAAGTCATCCAATGCGACCCGTCTTTGTAATGCGGGTCGGCATTTAGGATCACCGCCATGCGTGTCTTCTTCTTGGCAAGCTCCCTTGCTATGCTCAGGTCACACAGCCTCACCCAGACGCACTTCTCGCTACCATCTCTGGGCTTCGCATCGAAGTCCACAGGAGAAGCGCCCAGATATGCAAAGGAGGGGTACTTGGTTTCGTACTGCCTCATCACGGCATCGATGTCATCGCTGGTTAACCACTCCCGTGGATTGGAACGCCAGTTCCGGGGCGCGACCGGCCTGTGCGCGGAGGAAAGCGCTGCTTCCGCAACGGAGCTACGTTGCGCGAAAGGTAACGTGAGCCAGCACGCTTCATCACTGCAGCTACCACTTGTATGAACGCGGAGTTGACGGAGCACCCGCGACTTTGAGCCAGGCGGAATGGGACTGGTAGGGTGTGCCTTGTTCCACGCTATGCGCAGTGCTGCGACCTCTGCTGTGGACAAGCAAGAGTTCGCACGGTCGTGTCGCCTACCCGGAGCGCACAACGCCTTCTTAGTCTTCCCCCTACCCTTTTTCTTGGACGGACGCCTCTTTGTTCGTCCCCGGGACATCTACTTTCGGCTTCGATTTTTTCTTGCGCCGGCGCCTAGGCACGTGAGGCGGGGGTGCGCTCGATGTTCGGGTCACAAAAGAGTCGATCGTGGGTGGTTTCTTTGCTCTTCCGAACGCCTTGGCTGACATCGCGCTGATATTAACTTCCCCGCCCTCCAGCACAGGGGCTTCAGCACTACAGGAAGTATCGAGCCCGTCTAGCTCCTGGGCGACCAATAAGCGCTTCTCCTCGAAACGGGCGAACTTAATCGCTGCCCCTACGAACACATCGTGCGCTGCCTTCAGGGCAGACTCTGGACAGTCGCCCTTCATCATCGCTCGGTGAAGCTCATTGATCCGGTGCCGGTAGCGTTGACGCCTATCCTCCGTGACTTCTTTCTTTTGCGACTGCACGAGCTTTGCTTGATATGCCGGATTCACCAGAAAGCGCAGAGACTCCTTGTCCACGGAGGCGTCAGTCATGCTGGGAACACAAGGAAAAAACGCACCGACCCGACGCGCTTATACTGTCACGCTGGGGCCAGGCAGAGGCCGTACCGCGGGGCTCCGGTGCGCTCTCTCCAGCGCCACCAGACCCAGAGCCAGCACCCACCTGGCAATGCACAGGCCCAACCAGAGCCGGGTGCGATCCTCGTATTCCTCGGCGTCAGAATAGGTGCTGGGCAACAGAGTGCTCACCAAGATCGCAAGCATGCAGATGGTTCCCATTCCATGAGTGAGGACCATCACGATGGCCTCCCACCGGCCAGGAATGTAGACGGGAGTCCCGCCCAAGAGCGTGCACTTCCCGCAACAGACGAGCTCTTTTTGACACCAGATCAGGGAGCCAAAGAGAGCAACTGCGGATAGAACTACGGCTGCCATATGGTTATTGTTGAAGGACTCGCATGCAAGCGGCTCACATGTCGGCACTGCCCATCCGGGGCAGTCTGGTGTTGTAGATGAGTTGGAACAGGTCATTGCGGCACCTTCTTTGTTCTTCCGGAGGCGGCTGCCGCGGCGGCGTCAATTCCGAGAGATAGGACTGCCTCTCTGGTGCTATTGTTAAACAACTTGGGTGCCAAGTGACAGGGATCAGGATCGAAAGCGTCCATTTGTGGTGCGGTGAAGAGTAGGGGGAACGGTTGGGGGACCGGAGCGGCTGGGACGTCTGCGTTGTACAGCTGCGACTTGGTGCTCGGGATGTATTCCCCTTGCTCGCATCTTTGGAGGCCAAAGAACTGGTTTCTAAGAGAGGACTCCTCGTTCACCGAGGAAGCGAACCCGCTCCATGGAGCGTGAGCCGATCCGGGATTGAATACTATCTCTGGATTATAGGTAGGTTCAATCTCAATGGGCACGGACGCCGGCGCTCTTCTATCAACGATGGGGAGCAACGCGTACTTGGTCGATACTGGGCGGATGCCGAACTGCGGCTGCAGAGGAGCTGAAGGGATGTTCCTCGCGGCCATCCGCTGACTCAGTTCTAAGGTCCTGCCCAGCTGACACTGATAAGCACCATCTACGACACCGTACATAGCATAGCTGTAGACAATTATTAGCGTTCCAAAATTGAGCGGTGAGACGAGCGAGTGCGGACTGGCGTAACATAGCTGCTCCCCCGATGGATTCTCCTAGCTCTCTCCACCTCGCACTCCCGGTGCACACCGAGCCGCCAAAGCTCCCGGTGCACACAGAGCCGCCGAAGCCCCCCTTCGCCATGTTTGTCTCGAATACCCTGCGCTGGGTGACCCTTCAGCTTATCGTAACTTGCCTGGTGGCGGGCAGCATGTACGAGCACAGTTCGGTCGTAGGCCCATATCTAGACAAGCATCCGGTGGCCTTCTGGGTTCCAGTCTTTCTCCTATTCGTAAGCCTGGGCGGGATGTTCTGTGCCGGCGGCACTCCCGTAAGACTCCTGTGGTTCTGTGTATTTACCCTAGGCATGAGCGGGCTCGTTGGGGTGTCCCTCCTCCCCTACTCCCCCGAGGCGATTCTGCTCGCGGCCGGAACCACCACCTTAATTGTTGGAACCATCGCGATCTATAGCAGAGGCCTATCCGCGCGCGGCGGGAATCTCGACAACCTGGGTCCAGCGCTAGGGGCCGGCCTGTCCGCCGTGCTCATCATGGGTCTGGCTAACATATTCCTTCATCTGCCCTGGCTGAAGATTGGGCTAGCGGTCGTGTCGGTGTTCCTGTTCTCCGGGTACCTCGCATATGACCTCACGCGTCTCTACAACAAGACCGACGCGCTCGATCCAACATATAATGACGGCCTTATCCCTGCGACTGAGCTCTACCTCGACGTCATCAACCTATTCCTGAACCTGCTGGAGGTCATTGGGGCTTGCTCCGGCGATGATTAACTAGTCTTGGCTATATACATAGACCGATGTTTCTTCGTGCGCTTGAGAGGTGGAGTCGTGCCGACTGGCACAAAAACATCTTCGTGAAAGGCCTGTACTTGTCTTATGCTCTCTTTCTTCTGGCATTCACAGGAATCATGAAGGTGGACCCGACGTATCTGTCAACTCTGGAGGCAGGCCTGCGATACTACGTGTGTTTTTTCCTGATCGTTCGATTCAATCCCCTCTCAAGGAAGCGGGCCGCCAACACGAAGGCCTCAATCGAGTTCGATCGTCGTGTTGCTTACTCAGCTGGGATCTTTCTTCTGCTCACCACTGCACTGACCCAGACAGCTTCCGCCCACATTCGTGACCTCTACGACCAGAGCATAGCATAACGCCGCCTCCTCGTGATTCCACCTCCCCTTCGCCTTGAACGACGGCGCGTAACCTCCGGTTGGCTCAGCGCTATGAATCTTCCAATATGCTGGCGCATCCACTCCGTGTGCTCTCGCGAACTCTCGGTCCTGCTCATTCTTCCGTCGAGATGACGTGCAGTCATGATAGCGCGTCCCAACCTGGCTCTAAACCCCGAGTCCAGCTGACCTGCGTATGCTGTCAGGTAGCGTTGCGCCAAATCCCCTGCCAGCACCGTCGAAGTGTACGGGGGTACACGTATGTAGTACACTTCGCGAGAGGCCATGGGAGGGTGGTCCTGGTCGTCAATGAAGCAGATTCTCGTCCCAGGTGGTAGGCCGGTGCAACGAAGCAGATCTTCTGGCGACTTGGCATGGCCGGTGCGACACCTAGCTACACGCCTCCCACTGACGGAGTACGCTGGTATTATCATGTCAAACACTTGAGTACCCGCCATGTGATCGAAGTAGGAGGTGACGAGCTGTGCCCAAATCTCGGGGCCCTGGTTGTTCGTGTATAGTATGATAGCCTGAATTGTCCCATTCTCCCGTGCTGCTACCAGTTGGGACAAAAGGACCTCCATGCCTGGTCGAACGACTTCCGGATACAGGGACATGGTCTCAACGAAGTGCGATGGTGGTAGCTGCCTTCCATGGGCCGACTGGAGGACATCCCAAAACCCTCCCAGCTGCACAAAGTGTCCAAGCGTCTCGTCCATGTCGAAAACAACTACTCGCGGAGACTGGGGCAACGTCATACAGTTGATGGAGACTTATTTATCCTGTAGGTAGTCGAGCGCGGACAGAATCACCATCTCCTGGTCAGACAGCTTCTGGAACATCAAGCATTCCCCTAACCGTGCCTGGAAGAAGCGGTGTTGCCGGTTGCGGCATACGATAGCAACGCCGTCGTCAGTCTTGACATCACATACGATCCCCCCGCAAAGCAGCTTGCCTGCATTGTCTCCTTCCAGGGGTATCCAGCGTACGTATGCGCCAAATCTGAGATCAGGAAGCTCGTCCACATATCTGTATGCCTTGAGCTTTCGGTGCATTGATCTGAGGGCATCTCTGGACAGGTGTAGCTTCTGAAGCATGTCATTTTTAAGCGCGTGCACGTCCTTCCAATTTAGGTCCACCACGCTTTCATTGGACTCGTTATCGAGCGCGCCTAAGAGTTTGTCCACATCGAGCATCTGAGTGTACTATCACTGCCTTTTTAACTGTGCCCGATCGTGATTCTTCTTCTGTCCGTGGCGGAATGGTCTCCTGACGGCCGCGCCGCACGGCTCGCTGAAGTGTAGAAGTCTAAACACCTTTTCCTATCTCCGATCATGCGGAACAATACGACAGCTGGTACACATGATCCGTCACTCGACTGCCATCCATTGGGAGCTCTTCTAGTCTTGCTGCGATGGTGGATTGCCTACAAGATGTTCCTTCTCTTCATACGTGCAAAACCAAGACCCCGAACTCGCGTCCGTGTGGCTCCCAGACCGAGTAAAGGCACACTAAGGCTAAGCGATGTGGTGGGCCTCGAGACCGTTAAGCAGGACATACGCCAATACATGGACTTCATCTCGTCTCCCCAGGTGTACAAGGAATGGGGCGTTACCTTGCCCAAAGGTGTTCTCCTGGCGGGTCCTCCGGGCACGGGGAAGACGATGCTAGTCAAAGCAATGGCCAGTGAGCTAGAGATACCATTCGAGTCCGCGTGCGGATCCGAGTTCGTCGAGATGTATGTGGGAGTTGGGGCTTCGCGCATTCGCGCTCTGTTTGATCGAGCTAAAGCACACGACGCATGCATTGTTTTTATCGACGAGATAGACGCCATCGGCGGAAAGAGAGGGACGGATCGCAACTCCGAGCGCGATTCCACGCTCAATCAGCTCCTGGTAGAGATGGACGGATTCGACGGGGGAGGGGGCATTATCGTCTTCGCTGCGACCAACCTCTGTCGTTCTTTAGATCCCGCTCTCCTCCGATCAGGGCGATTCGATCGCAAAGTGTATTTCGATGCTCCTAATCGCTCAGAGAGAGAAGGTATGTGGGCGCTGCATCTGAACCAGTTCACGATGCCAAGAGGACATGGGCCTGAGGCGCTCGCCGCCAAAAGCGCAGGCCTTACTGGCGCAGACATAGCGAACGTTTGCAACCTAGCTAAGATGAATGCGATTCGTGACGGAGCCGGATCGCAAAGACTAACGCTGAATCATATTCAGAACGCGATGGACGAGGTCATGGTAGGGAGGGAGAAGACGGAGAGAACAATGTCATTGGACGAGCGCGAAAGAGTCGCACATCACGAAGCTGGTCATGCCCTCCTGGCACACATGCTGGTCGACTGCGAGCCCCCCATCAAGGTCAGCATCGTACCACGGGGAGAGGCAGCCCTTGGATTCAGTCAGCAGGCGCCCGAGGACACCCGACTGTACACGCGGAGCGCCGTCCTGGCCCGCATTGTCGTGCTGCTAGGCGGGCGCGCCGCCGAACAGCTCATCTACGACGAAGTGTCCACTGGAGCGGCGGACGACATTGAAAGAGCGAGCAGCCTGGTACGTCAATACGTCGGCGAGTGGGGAATGGATTCGGACACAGGGCCCGTAAATGCCGAGATCATCTCGGAAAAGACCGCCGCCCGATGCGCCACCATCATTGATTCACTCGCGGCGCGGACTATCGAATTGGCCAGAGAAAATGAGAAAACAATCAGGGACATTGCGGCCAGGCTTCTGAATCAAGGGACTCTCGACAGAGCTGCCCTGGCAGCAGCCCTCCCTCCTGAACTCCACAACAATTGTGGACCGATTCACCATATCTGAAGCCTGGAGGGGGGAATTACCTGCTTTTTTTTGAAGGTCTACAAAAAAAGGTTTGTTGCCTACATGATCTAGGCACCCGATTTTTCCACCCCCTGTTTTATGGAGGTGCCTTATGGAGGACTGAAAAAAAGGCACGCCCAAAGCACCTTAGAGCATATTTTTCGTTACCCTTACTATGCATATTTTGGGTAACAAAAATATGCAGTCTCTGGATGGCCAAAACACCACCCTACATGCATGTAGGGGCGGATCGCCGCCAGATTCGTCCGAATTACCTACAGAGCATATAAAATATGCACCTAAATATCGATGCGAGGAGTGTGACTATGAATGCAGTCGTAAGTTTCTGTGGACGCAACATTGCGCAACCCAGAAACACCAGAGGATCCAGAGGGTAACAAAAGGGTCCACTGTGCCTCGCGCAGGCCAGGCCGCGCGGACCAAACCATACACGTGTCCGGTATGTGGACTTTCTTACGTGCATAGGTCTGGCTTGTCTCGTCACCTCAGAAGGGCGGCCTGTGGAGGGGCACTGGAAGAAGCGCCCCTTCCCGGACCCGAGGCGGGATCCAACGGCACGGATGTGTTAGAGCGCGAGAATGGCGAACTCAGAGACATGGTGAAACAACTCGTTTCCGGTTTGAACCAGGACGCGGCAGCGAGGGAGGAGATGGTTGGGCAGCTCAAGCAGCAGAACGAGATTATCAAGGAGATGATTCCCCGCTTAGGGAACAACAATAACAATCGATTCAACATCAACGTGTTCTTGAATGAGCGGTGTAGGGACGCCATAAACATGACCGAGTTCATCGCTTCACTGCAGGTCCAGCTCGACGACCTGAGGTACACTGGTACAAATGGCCTAGTGGAAGGCGTTAGCTCCGTGCTCGTGAACGGGCTGAGAAGGTTGGAAACATGCCGACGGCCTATCCACTGCATGGCCGCGCAGAGAGATGTCTTGTACATTAAGGACAACGACGCCTGGAACAGAGAGAATGGGCAGGGGCGACTTAGGACGGCCATCGACGATGTAGCGAATAAGCAGCGTAAGGCCATCGCAGACTGGGAGCAGCACAATCCTGACTGGGACAAGAGTGAAGAGGGACGAGCGGAATATCTGCAGCTCGTGCGCTCCGTGATGGCGGACATCTCCGACGATGGGGGGGAGAAGAAGATATTGGAGAACATTGCCAAGGAAACGACTGTTCCATCAGACACTATGGCGGGGAGCAAGGAAATTGAGCGTCGGGGAGCAAGCTCGGCTGAACCAGATGCCTTGCTTCCACGCGTACAGGGACCGAAACGCTAGTTGTGGTGCGACGTGGGCAGCCATGCTATTTACACTTCTCTGCGTAACATCGATATGGCTGTGGACCATGTTGTCATTCATTTCTATCATTAGCTATGGCCCGGATAGCGTGACGAGAGTCTGTCCTGGCAGCAGCCTGTGGTACAGCTTACTCGTCAATGCTCTGTTCACGGGATCGCTCTCGGGCTTGCTCACCAAAATGACCATCGATGCTCAGTCTGGGTACCCGGTCTGGGGGCGCCACTGGCCGACGCAAAGGAAGAAGGCCGCAGCGGCGGGGGTGCTCGCCGCGTGGCTGTCTTTATGGATATGGGCAGGCGTGACGACTTTGGGAGCGTGTCCAAGGCGCAACCTCGCCGCGCATACACTGCGCCGGATCAACCTAGTTTGGTTCTGTCTCTTTCCGGTGGCGGTCGGTCTGGTTGGGGCGGCGCGGTGCATCAAGGATCTGTCGTCGACCTATCGGCGGAGGCGAGCTAAGGGTGCCTCGGTAGTCCATGGATACGACGGGCGGGTCTTGATTTGAGCAGCGTTGTCCTGAAATTGACAGGATCCACTCCTGCCAGCCGAACCCATCATCATGTCGGACGTCTGTATCTCCATCATGCGCTCTTGCATCGCGCGTACTATCAGCTTTGTCGCGTCCGTCGCCTACCTGGCGTTTGCCATTAAGGCTCTGGCAAACCAATCGAACAGTCACATTCGCGGGATCTGCCCTGGGAGCACCATGTGGTCGGCGCTCGTTGTCCAGTGCGTCTTGGTCGTCAATGGGATCCACACAGCCTACAAGAAGCCAGACGACGATGAGGCAGACGGGCTTCAGTATGCGGTGCACCTGATGACCTATCTGGCAGTGGCAATTTGGTCGATGGTCGAGTGTCTAAGCGCATGTGTTAGATCTCATTTGGAGGACTCAGCCGTGCGTTGGTTCAGCCTAGGCTGGAGCATCGCCGTCGTGGGCGTCGTCGTATTAGGCCTCTTTGCACTGGTGGGCTTCGCCATCTCCGCGGCACGGGCGGCCGTCAAGGAAGGCGAGAGACCGCGACTGCAGTCCCAGATAGAGGAGGATGGCGAGGCGGGCGAGAGCGGTGAGGGGCGCACAGATGACCCCTTCTACGTGGAAGACACTTCGCCCACCACCGTCGCGGTGCGCCTGGACAAGTGACCGGGGCGGATTTGACTTATGAAGAAAATCTGTCGGGATGCTAGGAGATGGGTGGAGGCGTATTACCCGTCGCCCTTCACAACGGACAAGTGCTTTTTCTTCTTGGGAAGGAGAGCAGCAGGCGAGGGGGATGGAGCGACTTCGGTGGATCGAAAGAAGGAAGAGAGACGCCCAGGCAGACCGCGATTCGGGAGGGAGCGGAGGAGCTGGATGGCTTTTTTGGGACCGGGAGGAGTCTTTCGGAGCGAGTGCGGGACAACCACCTAGTGACGGTCAGGATCAGAGGATTCGCAACGTACCTATTCCAGGTGCCTTATGACCCTTATCTTCCCGGCTATTTTGCCGGTCATCATGCGCTGATGCGCAAAAACTTAGCTGATAAGGTAGGTCGTCGAGGCATGTTCGAGAAATCGGAGGTGGCGTGGTTCACACCGGAACAGCTTCGGAGCTCCTTTCATGTACTGCGCCCATTCTATAGAGAGGTCGCCGCGTCCATATTGAGATCCTTGCCCCGCATCTCTAGCCGGCTAAGATAGAGCGTTGTCCTAGGCATGGACTTCGTGAGCACCGTTGCTGTTATTCCGTCATAGCCCTCGGCTAGCACGGAATTCACATATTCCTGTATGGCCTTTCCTCTGTAAGGAGAGCTCACATCAGGAAGATCAGGTTGGTCCGGATTATCTGCGTCGCGACCGTGCACGTCTAAAGCGGCCCATGAACCGTCCCCGTCTCCTTCGTGTGCCTCTGCTAGGCTCACATGGAAGTTGTGGAAGTTGTTTGCTTGATCGGGAGAGCGCGCGGACTAAATTCCGCATAGGGGCTCTGTTCTGCCCCCTTAGCTCCTGCGCACGCTTGAGCAGTCTGTCCGCAAGGAAGGATGCAAAGCATCCAAACTCCACAAGCTCGGCCTCAGTGAGTAGACGCCTGGAGAACCCCGCTGGCCACGTGCGCTTCACGCCACGCATCAGTGATTCAGCACTCGCGTATAGGGCTTTTAGCTCGCCCTCGTGTGTTAATGTGCCAGTCTCGGGGTTGTAGTCGCTCGCGTCCAGTGAGCCAGCAGTGGAGGCCGAAGAGGCGGGAAATGCCGTTGGCACATCTGAGAGCGGGAGCCCGGCAGGGATTGAGCCGGGTGAAGACGGTCTGCGACTCGCCATGGCTTGGACACGTGGTAAAGAAAAACGACACGCATGCGGCCGGCTGGTCACTCGATCACGAGGTGCGTCTTATGCACGGCACAAGATGCTGGACTACCATGAGCTACCCAGGCTTCCTCCCAGGGCTTCATTCGCCGCCATCGGTTCTTGAAGGGCGCTGGCATGCGCCGCCTCGGCCGTTGGTCCCGGGTGAGGCCCCCCGCCGCCAGGGGTTGCCGCGTTCTGGAGAGGTGTGGTCGGACCCTGGTACATGGCGTCGAAGTTGGGGCTCTTCTGGGGCTGAACGTGAGCCGGCACGGCGGTGGTGGGCATTGCAGTCAGCTGGCGGTCGTCTGGCACGAGTTTGTGGACTCCTAGGTTATCGGCCTGGCTGGCCTGGTGGACCGGGGGCGCCCTGTGCGCACCTCCGGAGAGTGGCTGGGTAACCCTTACGGCCTCGTGCCCGCCCTGACGCTGTGCGTGGTGGGTCGGTTTGTGCACTGGCTCCTCGTCGCCTATGATCCTCTCCATGATTAGGCTGAGCTTAGCGCCTAGCTTTGTCTGCAGGGTTGCCAGAATAATGAGAAAGGGGAGGAGGAAGGCCACCGGCTGGAACTCACCGTAAACGCACCCACTCAGAGTGGGGATGTACCGGATCACACGATCGGTTAGCCACATAAGCACCAAGACCAGCGCGATCTGGCCGATGCTTTCCGCAGCCAGCATGATAGATCCCTTGTGCGGATCCTCTTCAGGGACCAGATGCTGCACAGACTTGAGAATACCGAGAACGGGCAACAGCGCCAGGGCCGCATACTGGAGCATGTTCCCGACCTGGCACTTCACTTCATCGTCGAACGCAAACACGTACTTAAAGAATCCCGTAGTGGCCGCAGCCGGCGGAGCCACCACCGCTCCTGCCTTGTCCATATGGTTAAGGAAAAGAAATTAAAACCCCATGATCCACCAGACTATGCTCCGTACGGCGCTGAAGGCCCTGAAGACAGGATCCGATGGATCTGTTCATGATGAGAATCAGTATGCCGGCATCGTCCGGTGGGTTCTTGAGCATGGCACCCAGGAGAACGGACGGAACGGAAAGGTCCTGGCGGATACTGGCGCCGCGATGCAGTTCTCTCTCAAGGATGGGACTCTGCCTCTGTTCACAACGAAACGCGTTGCGTGGAAGTCTTGTATCGAGGAGCTACTGTGGTTCATCAGGGGGGAGACAGACAGTAAGTCGTTGGCTTCTAGAGGCGTGCATATTTGGGACGGAAACGGGAGTAGAGAGTTTCTGGACGCCAGGGGCTTAACCGCAAACGAAGAAGGAGACCTTGGGCCTGTGTACGGTCACCAATGGAGGCACTTCAACGCCGCTTACCGCGGCGCCGGCGCGGACTACGATGGCCAGGGGGTGGATCAGCTCGCGCATGTCATCAACGCACTGGCGGACCCAGATCAACGCGCCTCCCGTCGAATCGTCATGTCGGCGTGGAACCCATGCCAGATCCCCCAGATGGCGCTTCCCCCTTGCCATCTACTCGCGCAGTTCCATGTGCGGGACGGCCGTAAGCTCTCCTGCAGTCTGTATCAGAGAAGCGCAGACTTGGCCTTGGGTGTGCCGTTCAACGTGGCATCCTATGCAGCTCTTACGCACCTTCTAGCAGCTCTGTGCGGTCTGGAAGCCGACGAGCTGACTCACCACATCGGCAACTGTCATGTGTATGCGGGCCATGAAGAGGGGCTTCTTCAGCAGCTGGAAAGGCAGCCAAGGCCATTCCCTAAGATACGCATCTCGGGAGTCGGGCCCGACACCCCGCTCGAATCCCTTAGCCGGGAGAATTTCGAGCTAACTGGGTACCATCCCCACCCCAAGATCGCGTTCGCTTTCCGCGCGTAAGACGGCCTACATATAAGGTCGTTTGGTTAAGTACACGATGAGCGGATCAGCGAGCATTGCGGCAGCGAAGCGGCGCAGGGCAGGTGGCGGATTCGGCGGACTTTCTGAGCGTGCACCTGTTCCGGGTGGTGGGCGCACGTGCAGCAGGCCCTCTGGGTCTCGAGGTGGCATCGCGTCACAGGCAGGCGGCGTGCCACCCGTGGTCGCGCACATGCAGCAGCAGGCAGCCAGGCTCGCTAGGCTCGAGAGAGTAGTCGGCGAGGGCGGGGGCGGCGGTGGCGAAGGTAGCCCGGAGCTGGGAGAGACGATCAGGGAGGGCGCCCAAGAGGTGGTCGAGGCTGCATTCGATGAGTTGGCTGGACGAATAAATCAGGTTGAGGGGCAAGTCGGGAAGCTTCGCCAGCCAGAGGCCGCAGATCTAGCCTACTTTAGGAACAAGACTGAGGAGATAGAGACTGCGCTGGCCGATTTGAAACGGCTCCTGCTTAAGGTGCAAAGCTTCTCAATGGAAACGAACTGTGCTATGCTCAAGTTGGGGGCACGAGTTGAGAAGCAGGAGGATGACCTGAGCCGCCGCAGCAGGGCGGAGGCAGCCACAACGCAGGCGGATGAGCAGGCGCGAGAGAAGTGGCAGCGAACCATAGAGGAGAGAATCCAAGAGACGGTGGAGGCCCAGGTGGGGCAGCTGTCGGCCTCGCTCTGCCGTGACCCACAGCCCGCAGTGGAGGGAGAGGAAGGGGCGAGTGCCGAGGAGGAGGCCGACACGGACGGCGGTGCCGACACGGACGGCGAGGGCGCGACGCTGGAGGAGGGCTAGCCGTCGGGTCACAAATTGATCTATGAGGTCCTTCCTTACGGGAACTCACAGATGAAGCTCGAAATACGGTGTCCTATTAAGGCGGCTCGATTTGGAGTAGTGTTCGCGCAGCTCAAGTCTTTCTCCGACCAGATCATTCTACGCCCGGACCACGACGGTCTATCGATGCAGTGCATGGACTCATCACAGGTCTGTCTCTTTGACGCGAGGCTGGCGGCGGGATGGTTCGACACCTACGAGTTCAGCGAGGGCGATCCAAGTAGTCTTGGGGTCGTGCCGCGTGTTTTAGCCGTCGCTCTAGGAACGCGCAAAGACAACCAGCACGTCACCGTGGCTGCTAGCCCTGGTGAAGACAGGATCCAAGTGACAATCGACGGAGACGACGCGCACCTAGACAAGCTCTTCAGCGTGCAGCTGATTGACGTGGAGGCCGAGGTGCTTGACCTCGGCAGTCAAGAGGATAGTCAGGTCGATCTAACGATGGAAACCAAGAAGGTGGTCGAGCTAGTGACGCAGCTGCACATGTTCGACAGCCAAGTGGATCTTCGGTTCAAGGACGAAGAAATCTGGATGGAAGCGCGAGGCGATGAGGGGGGCTTGTTGGTCAAGGTTACCCTGGGAGACGTGATCGAGTACGCCACCGCCGGTGAGCTTGAGCAGCAGTTTAGCCTCGCCTACTTATCTACAATCTGCGGCTTCGGCAAGCTGGCTGCCCAAACGGAGATGTGCTTTACGTCGGAAAGACCCATGGAGGCTCGATTCAACCTTGGGGAGGACAGTCGCGCCACACTATACCTAGCTCCGAAGCTGGGATCGGACCCTTATGAGTAAGAGCTCGACAAAATTTGTATGACCTGGGGATAAGTCCCATGTTGACGGTCGGTCGTGCCCTTATCTTCTGCGTGGTCCTTTTCTTCTATCTTCACATCCACTATCACCTGAAGACCTCTAGCGATCTTGAAGTCTACGAGTTGAGCTCTCCGAGCAAAGAGACGCTGGAGGAGATATGTGATCTGAGGCAACCGACTCGATTTGATTTCAGGTCGGACTCGCTGACAAGCCGGATCAGGTGCATGGAGGAGGAGTACGGTGCATTCGAGGTTCGGGTTAGGGACATGACCAGCTCTCTAGGAGAAGGGGATGATCCCTATGTCGCACTTCCCCTCGGGAACGTCGCGCAAGCGCTGGAGCGAGACAAAAACAGCAGGTACGTGATTGAGAGCAACTCATCATTCCTGGACGAGACCGGACTGGCGAAAACCTACAGCGCGGCGGACCCGTATCTGCGACCCTACATGGTGGCAAGCAGAACGTACGACGTACTTGCCGGTTCGCGGGGGGCGAGAACCCAACTCAGACGGGAGCTCAACTACAGGACCTACTTCATCTCGGTGATGGGAAGTGTGTCCATCAAGCTCGCACCACCCAAGGCTGATCGATATCTGTACCCCGTGTACGACTATTGCAACTTTGAGTTCCGGTCCCCCGTCGATCCGTGGGCACCCCAGGCCATGTACGAGTCTGACTTCGCCAAGGTAAAATGTCTAGACGTGCAGCTTGCGCCCGGCCAGGCGCTGTTTGTGCCAGCCTACTGGTGGTACTCTATCGAATTTTCGTCCCACGAGGACAGAGTTGCTTGCTGCAAGTACACGACCTACATGAGCGCCCTGGCGACTGCCAACCACAGTCTCCTCTGGGCTCTCCAATCTCAGAACCTAAAGCACACGGTGCCTACTGAGCGTCTAGAGGGGCCAGAGGAGCTTCCAGGCAACCCAAAAACGACAATATCTTCCCTTAAACAAGAAAGCACCGATGTGGTTCCCCCCCAGCCAAAGGCAGCGGGCGACGGGGACGTTCAAGCCGCGGCTCAAGAAGAGGAAGGGGGAGACGCCGAAGGAGAGGACAAGGCCAGGGTGGCCGAACCGGATTTATCCCATGCTTCCGCTGCGCCGTAATGCTTTCCAATTATACAGACCAGCGATAGACGTCGCGCCGATCGTCGATGAGATCAGAGTCCTGGAAAGCCGGGCCAGTTGGATCCCCAAATCCGCTAACGGGGGATGGTCAGCGATCACCATAAAGAGCAAGGACGGCACAGATTGTCCCTTTCTTTCCGCCGAGGGCATAGAGGAAGGGGCTGCCGCGTTCGCGTACACCGACGACGGGGCCGGATGTCCGGTCATCAGATCGCTGCTTGACGGGCTGGGGACCGACGTCTATCTTGCGCGCCTGCTAAAACTCAAGCCCGGTCAGCGCGTGAAATATCATACCGACGACGTGGTGTTCCAGGATACGAGCAGGGTGGTGCGGCTACATCTTCCTCTGGTTACATGCCCACGATGTGTGCTTCGCTTCGGGATACCGCTGCGGGAGCCGGAGCGAGGGTACAACGTCTGGGATGCAAAACTTGCACACGAGGTTCATATCCCTGAAGGTGAACTATGGTACACAAACGTGAATGCGCTTCACTCAGTTGCGAATGGGGGGGAGAGGGACAGGATCCACCTGGTCGTCGACGTCAAGCCCCAGAAAGGGCTCGCCGATGCTCTTAGAGAGTGGGGGAGCCAGCGAGAATTGATGTAAGGATGTGAGTCCACGGTACGAAAGCGGCCGGACCATGTTCATCTTCACGGCTCGTGATCGTGAGTACGCGGAGTGGACGACCGAGCCGGCCTTTCCCGGCACCCTAGATCCTGCTGCCCGTAAGCTCCTGACGGGCGACTCGATCAACAGCAAAGGTAGAATCATTCACCCCTCCCCCTCCAGGACAGATGGATCCATCCCGGGAGTGCTCTGTATTTCAAGAGGCAGCCACGGGCGCAAAGGAAAACGCCTGCTGTACACATGCGTACCCTTCTCGCGGGACTTGCCAGTCTTCCTTGTTCCGTATGCGCCGAAGAAGGCAAGTTTTACGAAGTGCCCGAGCGATCTGTACATCTTGTTCAAGCTGGACGCATGGGAGGGCAAACATCCCCACGGCATCTCTACACAGACTCTGGGTCCGGTCTCGTCGCTGCCCGCTACTTACGAGTACCTGGCGCACTCGTACTCTGTTCACGTGCCAATTCAGAGACTCACGCGCGCAGCGTTTAACGCGATTAGGGAGCATCCCTCTGGCGCGCGAGGGCTAGAGCTAGAGCTCGAGCAGACGGCTCCCGACCACTCCGGCGGCCTCCCCCAGCTTGTGACTATAGACCCCGAGGGGGCCACAGACTTGGATGACGCCATTGGGGCCTCCACGACGGTGGATGGAGGATTCAAGGTGGCGATAGCGATCACGGACCCATCGTATTGGTTGGATAGGTTGGGACTTTGGGACCATCTCACCAACAAGGTCGCCACACTGTACTTCCCCGGGGGGAAGAAACCGATGTTGCCTGGGGCGGCATTGAGCGACGGACTCTGTAGTCTTAAAGCAGGACACGTGCGCCCCTGTCTGGTGCTGGTCGTTGACCTGGGGCCCGACGGCAAGCCGAACGCAGAACGGCTGACCTGGACCAGATGCGCGGTGAGGACGAACGAAATCTATGAGTCTCCCTCTCTGCTTGGGTCGCGCGCATATAAGGTGCTTGCGGAAGCAACCGCAGCGGCGAGTCGGTGCACACGGCTGATGGGTGACATACTAGATAGTCACGACGTCGTGGCGTTCTGGATGACCTGGTTCAACCTGGTCGCCGCGAGAAAACTTGACACGCTCCGCACCGGAATCTTCCGTACAGCGCCGCCTACTGCTCGTGTTGACCCCCCAACTGGCGGGGTGTCCGTTCCAGCCTCAACCCTGCGTGTGAGACGGTTCTGGGGGAAGGGGGGAGGTACCTATACCCTGTGGGAAGACCGAGAGGCACACGGCGGCATCGGAGAAGGGAATATGGTCTACGCACAGGCAACATCTCCGATCAGACGAGTCGTTGATCTAGTCAACGTGCTGTGCCTATTGAACGGATCTGGAATCCGATCCAGCTCGTCCAAGGCGATGGCCTTCGCCAGTACCTGGTTGGAGCGGGTGCCTGAAATCCAGAGATACACCAGGGCTGCCCAAAGGGTACAGAGCAAATGCGAACTCCTGCACCTCTGCTGCGCCGCGATGGAAGAAGGCGAGACCGAGTTCGACGGTTATCCAATCAGGGAGGAAGACAGCACCAGCACCTCTGGGGGCACGCGCTATCTTGTGCACGTTCCTCGACTCCAGAATCTGGTCCGGGTGAACGCGCAAGCCCCGCTCGCGCTGATGGAAAGAGTGCGGCTCAAGCTGCACTTGTTCCTAGATGAATCGGTTATGTGCCGGAAGGTGAGGGTATCCGTGCTAGCCGAAGGTGTTCTCTCCTGAATAGATAAAATATAGAAACCCATCCGGCTCTTTTTTAGTCTCGTAGACGCTAGACATGAGCTCCGACGACGCGGGAAGTGTGTTGTTGACAAACATGAAGATGGCCTTCTCGGAGCTCACCTTGATTCGTTTGCGCACAACGTAGGTAAACTGGCCGACCGTCAGGTCGCCCGGGACAAGATATTTGTGCCTGTCTATTGATGGGGCATCCGAACCGTGCGCTTGCGTAACGATCACGCAGCATCTGTCTGGGTATTTCGTGCGGATGCGCAGGGCCTCCGCTTTTCGCTTTTCCTCCGGGATACTCTTGAAGTCCTTCAAGTAGTTGCTCATTCCCTGTAGTCTAGGAAGAAATAACCCTTAAACCACTCCACTTCGCTCCACGCCTTACACATACAGAGACTGTGCAGTTGCTATGTACTTCAGGACCACCCCAGGCACCGCGCACGCAGTCTCTTTGAGACTAAGATCTCCGATTTCCTCTCCGGCTTTGGCAATCTCGCTCGCCATGTTGCAGATTTTGAGCATCGCCTTGACGAACATGCCGGTCCCGATCCCGGTCTCAGCAGCCGATAGAGCCAGTGCCTTCTTGCACTCTTCCTCAGTACTAGCCTCTGACCATGCCAGGACCGACTTCAACATGACGAAGGAGTGCTCGTAGTTCTCTCCGCTCATTATTCCGAAGCTCCTCTCCTTGTTCTCGAAGTGGTGTAACCAATCGACGTAAGAACGTGCCGCGCGGTCCACAGCCTCTGAGCCAGATCGAGGGACCGCCCCCGCCCATTGTCCATCGGCATCGTTGGGCGGGGAGACCCCACTCTGGCATGACAATACCGCCGCCAGCTGGCCAGCCGTCAGATCTCCGCATAGATCGGTGTCTGCGAGAAGCTTTGCGAGGGCGAGGGGGTGCGCCTCCCTTACGTGTTGAGCGATCATTCCTAGCGTGGTTGGTGAAGATTCATCGTCTCCAAGAAACCCCTCCGTCGCGAGGAGCCGACGCGTGGCGGCGATCAGACCAGGCAGCACTGTCTCAGGCACAGATGCCTCCTCTTTCCTGCGTTCAGCTTCTTGCGTCGCCGCCTCTACGGCTGCGATGGTTTGTAGGTCCCGGTCGAGCGTCCGGTGCTCCGCCTTGAGCTGCTCCAACTCGGCGAGGAGGCGGGAACGCTTTCGTTTTCGGGCGGACTTTAGCTCCGAGGCGATCTCTGTGCACCTCTCGAGTACTCCCTTCGGCGTGGATAACCACTCCGCCGATTCCCTAGCCTTCCTAGCGCGTTCCTCGAGTCCCTCTGCCTGAGCGTAGGCCACAGCCGATTGCGCCTTTAGGTCGGACCCCAGCATTGTCGATCCGAGAAGAGCGTCGCGCTGCTCAGCTCCAGCTGTGGACAAGCTTAGAACCATGCCCAGACCCACTTTGAATTTCGAGGAGAGGACCGGTGGTGCTCCAGACATGATCGTCTGGCAGGTGGCTGGGCGCATGTTGTCCAGCCGGCACAAATCGGCGCAAATCCAGACGTGACCCTCCTTGTCTATCCCCCGTCTCCCCGCTCTTCCAGCCATCTGCGTGTACTCGTGGGGATATAGGGGGCGCCGGGTGGTGCCGTCGAACTTGTGCAGCCCCGTGAAGATCACTGAGGACGTGGAGAAGTTGACCCCAACAGCCAACGTCTCCGTGGCGAACAGGACCTTGATCATGCGTCTTTCGAATAGCATCTCTATCATTTCCCTGAAGACTGGAAGTATTCCCGCGTGGTGAACCGCCACGCCTCTCTCCAGCATAGACACGAGCTGCGTGTACTCCGGCAGCGCAAGGTACTCGTGGTAGTTTACCAGGCGCTTAGCAAGGATCCGTCTGCACTCAGCTTTGATACCCGCCACCGTCTCCCGGTCTTCCTCTCCGTGAAGCCTGCAGCTCACCTCACGAGCGCAGCACTCAGTTTGGCGTCGTGAGAACACGAAGCAAATCGCCGGCAGCTTATTGTTGCGTTCCAGGTAAGTCAGCAGCCCATTGAGCGTGCCCGCCCGGCGGAGGTTCATGCGATGCTCACTCAGGTGCCTCGAGGCCTTGGCTACCCGCGCGTACAGCCTTTCTTGGAAGCAGCCTCCGGGTCCCTTCACGACGAGAGGGATGTCGTTCAACCCCGCAACCACGTCCTTCGTAGCAGGATGTGTCAGCGCCTTCTTTGAGCATGAGAGCCACAGGTGATGGGTGAGCGGGACAACGCGCCTGTGGCTCGAACTAAGGTAGAGCTTCTTTGGTGCCACGCCGGCCCGGTGAGCCTGCTCGGCCTTGGAGGCTTCTACCCACTCTGCAAACTTCTCGGCCTTGGCGATCGTCGCGGATAGCATGACTAACTGAACAGTGGGAGGGAGCAGGAGGATAGCCTGCTCCCAGACACCACCCCTTTCCGGGTCATTGATGTAGTGGACTTCGTCGAATACGACGACGTCCAGCTCTTGGTCGAAGTCCATCTGGAACGATAAAGGGGCGTGAGTCGCTTCGGGTGACTCCGTACGTGCGCGCGAGTTGCAGATAGTGTTGGGGAGAACCTCGGTGGTCATGATCAGCACCTGTGCCTCTGGGTTGTCAGTGATGTCGCCGGTTATCAGTCCAAACGAGATGTCGGGGTACTTTCTTCGCAGGTCGGACAGCTTGGTGTTGGAGAGGGCCTTGATCGGCGCCGTGTATATCACCCGTTTCCCCCTCTTGGCGGCTCTGATTATAGCGTACTCAGCGGGCAGAGTCTTGCCTGAGCCCGTGTGGGCCGTAACGAGGCTATGCTGTCCGTCAGCGATTGCCTTGACAGACCACTTCTGAAACGGACTGAGCTCAAGAGAGGGGAAGGTACCAAACTCGGCCTTGTAGCTTTCTTCCTCGGGGAACTCATTCGGACAGACGACTACCATGGTTGGGGACGGATGTATCGAACTCTCTCAGTCAATTTGAGGGAGCTGGGTCGACTCGTTAAATGGACTGAGAGGCTTCTAGGCCTCTCCCCTTATCCAAAATGCAGTCGGATAAGTACGAGCTTGGGGAGCGCCTCGGCTCGGGAGAATTCGGAGAGGTGTACGCAGCGAAAAACAGGGACACAGGGCGCGCGGTTGCGATTAAGATAAGCAGAACAGAGAAAGCCGGGGTGGCTCGCACCGCCGTGCAGCACGAAGGCAAGATCCATTCGGCGCTGGTGGGAGTTCGAGGCGTTCCACAACTAAAAGAGTGTGGAATAGCTGGTGAATCGTACTACCTCGTGATGCCGCTTCTAGGCAGGACATGGGCCGAGGAGTCAAGAGGTGCCGCGACACCGGCGACGCGCGAGTGTTACGCGGTCGGAGAAAGTATTCTCCGCACTCTGGAGCGTGTCCACCGCGCTCACATCGTACACAGGGATGTCACGCCGGGGAACGTAATGTTCGGGCTGGGAGGCGAGGGAGTGTTCCTGTGCGACTTCGGCCTGGCGTGCGCCTACCGCGTCGACCAATCACACGCTCCGGACGAGCGCCCAGTGGGCATCGTGGGAACGCCCGCGTTCCTAAGCACGAACGTGCTAGGCGGGCACAGGCCGTCGCGGCGCGATGACATTGAAGGCTTGGCGTACTCCATCTGGTATGCCCTGACGGGTGGGGAGATGCCCTGGACGCGCACGGACAGGTCTGTGAACAGCCTTATGCGCTGTGCGGACGGACAACCGGCACTCGCAGGCGTGTTGGGCATCATTCAACATGCACGCAGTCTAGAGTACCACCATCGCCCTGACTACGATCTACTAGCGGAAGAAATGAGGAGGGCGGGGCTCAGTTGCGCCTAGTGGGCAGTGTACTCAACCTGGGCACCCGGTACCCAGTGTGTAATTCGAGCATCAGGAGTCTTGGTCCGAACCACAACTCTGCCGGCAGGATCGGTCTTGCGTCCGTACACCTTCACCCTCTGCCTGGGGCCCGCCCCCACTTTGCCATCGTACCAGGCCCGGGGCAGGGTATTGATACAGTGAAGCAGCTTGTCCAGGACCGCCTTGGGGAGATCGTCGAGACGCGACAGGGGAGCCACGCCTGCGGCATACATGATTTCGGCCTTCAAGTAGTTGCCCACTCCCGCGATCCAAGCCTGGTTCATTAGCACCTCTGCCACTGACTTCTCCCCCTTCCGCACTGCAAACTCGCGCCACCACGCCTTGGTAATTGCGCCGCCCATGGTCACGTCTGGACCCAGTCTGATCAGGCGCTTATCGAGGACGGGCTTCGGTACGACTGCCATCGTGCCATAGTGCAGCTGGTCCTTGAACCATACCTTCCCTCCCGACGTCTCCATACGGACATCGCAGTGCGCCGTCCTGCGATTAGACCACGTGCCCGACAGGCCAAGCGTAGAGACGATCGCCAACTTTGCGGAGGGAAGGGCAATGTAGATCATCTTTCCGTGCGTACGCACATGGCCAACTTCGGTGCGTCCGGCCACCGCGGCTGCCCGAAGCAGCGCCTCTCCCGGGACTCCGGTTTCCCTGTATCGGCCTGCCACCACTGTAAGGCTAAGGATGGTTCTTCCCCCGATCCACGCGGCCAACTTCTCTCCTATTGCGTGGCACTCCGGTCCCTCGGGCATTCGAGGGCGCCGTGAAGGCAATTGCACTGCTCAATTCCTCATTCCGAATTGAGCACTTAAGGGGATGAGCCTACCCCGTCCTACAATGGGTGATTCGGTGTCGCCCACTGAATCGGAGAGAATAGACTCTCTCGCGGGGGAAATCTATTCAGAGCTAAACTCGTGCAGAGCCCAACTGATGGCATGCGAGAAGAAGGTAAGAGCACTGGAGCGCCGGGCGAAGCAGCTCGCCCGGACAAAACGGAAGTCCAGGCCCGGAGGTGCTGGCCGCAAGCCAACCGGATTCGCCCGGCCGACCCCCGTCTCTGACGCCCTGACGGCGTTTATGGGGTTACCTGAGGATCAGCTGGTGGCTAGGACCGACGCAACGCGCGCCATCAACGCCTACATAAAGGAACATGGCCTGCAGGACCCAACCGATGCCCGCCGAATTATTCCAGATGATAAACTGCGGAGCCTTCTTGGTCTGGTGGACGCGGCGGCTCAGGAGGAGCCTCTAACCTATTTCAACTTGCAGCAGCACATGAACACGCACTTCCAGCGTCCGCCCGGTGCTAGTGCAGAGGTGTAAGATTATGTGTGGGTAGAATATGTTCCCGACCAGGAGCAATCCTCTGAGCACCGCGCTGGCCCTGGGATTAGTGATTGGGATCCTGGGAGAGCGCGTGACACGATGTCTGACGGCTAGGGATGCCAAAGAGGCTCCTATTAAGCACGCGAAAGGCACGTTAGTCGTGCGCGCCGCCAACTGCCAAATCCCCATGGCTCATCTTTCAGATAAGCTAGCTGGCTTCGTCGACGAGCAGACTAAAGCCTATGAAAATGGGGGGACGCTGGAACGAGCTC
>MDSW01221321.1_pt1 | contig 28578 bp, 30 predicted proteins | sample 811171 | NCBI WGS metagenome assembly MDSW01 (sample SAMN05326641, study PRJNA326480) | marine metagenome | isolation source: seawater | place: Atlantic Ocean: North West | collected 2012 | reverse complement strand
ATGTATTAATGTTTCTAATAAAAAATAATAGAATAGACTTAATAAATGAATCCTTGAGAGAACAAAACGATTATATAATCAAAAAAATATTATCATGCAAAAACATAAATAATATTTCTTTTAAATTTATTCAAGGGGGCTATCACAAATCATTAATGATGTGGATTAAAAGTCAATGGAGTCGATCTCCAGAATCTGTTGCGTATGAATTAGAAAAAGTAATTCTTTCATTGATGTAAGTCAAAATATGTGTGTTATAATGAAATAAAAGATATGAGAGGAGATCCAAAATGGAAAAAAGTGAAAAAAATGGTATCGTTTTACTATTGCTAACAATATTCTTGCCGACTTTTCATTATGTATATGCAGGCAAATTAGGAAAAGCATTTCTTTTCTTAATTACCGGAGGAGGATTTGGAATTTGGTTCTTAATTGACGTTGTAAGAGTTCTCTTAGGTAAATTTACTGATAAAGAAGGTAAACCAATTACATTATAAAAAGAGTAGAAATACTCTTTTTTTTTGACTTTATACTAAAATATTGTAGACTGTTAGTATGAATGAATTTTTTAGTAATGAAGTTGGGTCTTCAATTGAGTGGTTTGGAACCATACACATACTTATAATATTAGGTTTTATTTTCTCACTTTTTTTTATTGGTTTTTTTGGAAAAAAGCTTTCTAATAAAAAAACACTCGAAATAGTAGTAAGGATATTTTTAATAGCTTTAGTCTTTGTTTTTGAGTGGAATGTGTTTGAAAACAGGCTATTAAACACATCTATTATAAGATTACCTCTTTGTGCAGTGGCATTATATGGATTAACATATTCTGTAGCCTTAAAAAAAGAAAAAGCATTTAAGATGTTTTACTTTTACTGGTTCGGAACTATATTTACGTTCTTGTTTTTTGATACTCCTTTTGGTTTAGATAGATGGAGTGGATGGACATACTTTGGTGCACACGCAATGATAGGAATATTAGCCATTTATGGCCTTAGGGTTTTTAAATTTATTCCTACAAAAAAAGATTTATGGTTATCTATGAATGTGCTCGCGGTTTACGCAATGTTATCTGGATATGCAACATTTACTTATGGAGGTTCAGACGAACTATTCTTAAAAAATCCTCCGGTAGATTTTTTGAACGTTTTAAAAGATACTAGTCAGATATTGTATACAACAGTATGGGTTTTATTTGCCGCATTAATAATGGTAATAATGTATTTACCTTTTGTATCTAAAAAACGAAAATAGAGTTTATATGTAAATAAAGAGTAAAATAATAGTAAAATATATATAATAAAAAATGAAAGGTGATTATATGGAAGAATTAAAACAAGTATATTTAGATTTTTGGAAAAGATGGCAAGATTCTAGTGGAACATCAAATCGTAAAGAGTACTGGTATGTAATTTTGATTAATATTGCAATTGGAGCTGTATTAGGTGCTGTTTCTGCTGATTTATCAAGTTTGTATTCTTTAGTCGCATTTGTTCCCGGAATTACTTTAGCAGTTCGAAGATTGAACGATGTTGGCAAATCATATTCCTCTTTATTCTGGATATTTGTCCCATTTTTTGGCGCGATCTATCTAATCTATCTTCTTGCACAACCATCTAAATAGTTATAGTAAAATTTAAAGAAACTGATCTTGAATCAGTTTTTTTGTTATATCTATGTGATATAATTGAATAGAGGTGTTAAATGAGAAATATTATAGCAACATTATCATTAAGTATTGTATTTTTATTAATGGGATGTGTAAGCGAGGTATCTTTTTTTGAAGCAGTTCAAAATAATGATTATGAGTTAGTTGAAAAATATATTATGTCAGAGGATTTTGATATTAATCAAACTACTAACGATGGTGCTACTGCCTTGCATATTGCTGTCTTTTACGGTCATTTAGACATGGTATATCTATTATTAGAAAATAATATAGATTCGAGTATTTTAGATGGTGATGGAGTAAGTGCGATGTATACAGCTGCTTATTTGGCTAATTCAACAATAGTCGCTCTAATGTTGTGGGAGTTCAATGTAGACATTTTTCAAGAAAGTGAATTTGGAACTACTCCATATGATGTTGTTTCAATCGAATTTGATTCCGAATTTCAACAAACTTATATAGATCTTGGAGAAATAATAGGATATGAATTTGATTTATTTAGAATTGAAATTGACAGAGCAATTATCCATACAATGTTTGATGCATATTTATATGAAATAAATGAATAAAAATCAAGGAATAGGAAAACTAAAACTTTTTTTAACAATATTGGTAGTCGCTCATCATGCTTTTTTAGCTTATACACCAACAGGTGTGGGTGCAACCATACACGACTTCAATAGGACAGAAATATTTAGTTACATAACAGTAGTTTTTGATAATTTCTTTATGTTTACATTCTTTTTTATTGCTGGTTTATTTACCTTAAGAAGTTTAAAAAAAAGAGGCGTAAAGAATTATCTATCTTCAAGATTTAAAAGACTAATGATTCCTTTTTTTATTGCTGCTGCAACAATAAATATAATAGGACTATATATTAAAGATTTTCAAGCGGGATTTACTGGGGCAACTTTTTTTGATTATTATCAGTATGTATTGATCAATTTTTTCCCTACATTTCATTTGTGGTTTTTATGGGTTCTATTTACGTTTAATTTAATTGCTGCTATCATATATAAACTATTTACAACTAATGCAACCACTAAAACATTTTTGAAAAATATAGAATTTAATAAATTTATAAGTAATACTAAAAATGAAATTTCAAAAAAATCTCCTATGAACTTATTTTTGATTATTTTTGGTTTAACTCTATTTATTTATAGTTTATCGGCATTGACATTTGGATTAGAATTTGTATATATATTTGGACCTTTTCAAGTTCAATTGGGAAGAGTTCCTACTTATTTTTTTATGTATGTCTTAGGAATCATTTTTGGTAAAGATGGATTAAATGAAACTTTTTTATATTCTAAAGATAATAAAAATGTAAAACAATATAAAGTACTAATACTAACTGGATTGATTAGCTCTATTCTACTAGGATTTGTATTAGTAAATATTGAAAATCTTCAACTTTATGTTTTAGTAGAAAATGTTGGAGCCGTTTTAACAACTCTTACCCTAAGTTCTCTAACTGTGGGACTTGTCGGAATTTTTGTTTCAAAAGAGCAAGCAAAAAATGAACCATCAAAGATCATGAATTCATTGATAGATAATGCGTTTCTAATTTATATCTACCATTATGCTGTTGTGAATATTTTTCAAGGTTATTTTTACAATATTAATTATCTAGGTGTTATAGAAGGATTATTGGTTTTTATATTTTCTTTATTAGCATCTTACTTATTAGCAGTTTTTACTAAAAAATTAGTGTATAAAAATAGATAAATTTTATAGTATAAGTATATTAATATTTATTAAAAAATCATTGAAAAAAATAAAAATATTTTGATTTAAGAAATTTTAGGAGTAATAGATGGAAAAGTATTGTAAAAATTGTGGATTCATTTTGGATGAAAAAAAAGAGTTATGTGATTATTGTGGGGTCAAGATAGAAACATCAACTATTACTGATTCTACAATAATAGAGAAGAAACAAACAAAAAGTAATTCTGAAGATATATTTGTCCCTTTAATTTTGTTAGTTTTATTGCCAGGGCTTCATTACTTTTATAAAAGAAAATTTTTTAATGGATTTGTAAGATGTATATTATTTTGGGTTACATTCGGTGGATTTGGATTGTGGTTCTTTATTGATCTGATAAGAATTGTATTAGGGAAATTTACAAAAGAAAGAGAGAATTAATTGCATGGCATATGAATCTTTAAAGTATAAAGTGCTTTTAAAAGAAAAGCAGTTTGAAATTAGAGAATATGAATCATTCGTTTCGATGGGTGTATCAAATGGATATGGCGGAGGTTTTAGCAAATTATTTAATTACATTACAGGTTACAATAATAGAAGTCAAAAAATAGCAATGACCACTCCGGTTATTACAAATACAAAAAAACAAGATATGAAATTTACTATGCCTAAGGATGTTGCAGAATCGGGTTATCCTGAACCGCTTGATAAGAGTATAACTATAGTTAAAGAAGATTTAAAAATTGTGGCATCTTTCTCTTTTAAAGGTTCTTTCATAGGCTCATTTAGAAATATTAAAGAACATAACAAGAGTCTAATTAAGTTCATAGAAGAACACGGATATACAATAAAGTCTGATTTGTTACTAATGACTTACAATGGTCCATATACTCCGGCACCTTTAAAAAAATATGATTTAGCATATGAAATAATAAAGTAATTGAAACGCCAATTTAATTTAATAATTATTAACGATATGGTAATATTAATTAGAAAAAATATTCAAGAGGATTTGATTTGAAAGAGCAAACATTCATTATAATTAAACCAGATGCAATTGATAGAAGTCTGGAAAAAGAAATATTTAATATAATCGAAGAGAATGGATTTAGCATTCTAGAATCAAAAAAAGTAATTGTCAAAAAAGAAATTATTCTAAAGCACTATCAAGAAGTAATTGAAAGAATTCAACTTGACTATTTTCAAAACGCTATAATAGAGGCATTTAATCAAAAAGAAGTTATTATAGCAAAAATTGAATCAGGGACTGACACAATAAATAAATTAAGAAAACTAGTAGGTGCAACAGACCCGAGTAAAGCCTCATCAGATTCAATAAGAGGGAAACTTGGAAATGATAGTTTTGATTTAGCTTCAAAAGAAAAACGTATGATAAATAACCTAATTCATGCATCAGATTCAATTATTTCTGCAAAAAAAGAAATTTCTCTCTGGTTTGATGAACAAGGTTATTAAAGGAAAATTATTATGACAAAAAATATAAATATTCCTAATGCTCTTAGCATATCTAGAATAATATTTCTTCCACTTTTATATTATTTTGCTCTTAATTGGCTTAAATTAGAATTTTTGATTTCTTACATTTTTATTGGTATTACAGATGCTTTAGACGGCTTTCTTGCTAGGTTGCTTAATCAAGTGACAAAGTTAGGTAAGATTTTAGATACTGTTGCAGATATATTTTTTTATTTTTCAACTTTATTTTTTTTATATTATTTTTATCCTGAAATTATCTCATTTAATGAAAACTTGATTTATATATTTTTATTAGTTTTTTTACTTGCTTACTTCATATCAATCATTAAATTTAAGAAACCAATTCAAATTCATACTAATCATTTGAGATTTAATGCAGTTTTAGTTTATTTGATAATGATTTTTTCATACTTTTTTGATACAAGATTTTTTGCAACTATTATTTTGTTATCTTTCATAATTGGATTCATCGAAGAGATCATTATTTTTATTAAATTTGATAATTTTACTGCTGATACAAGATCACTTTGGGAATTGATTAAAAAGAGAAAAAAATGAAAAATATAATTGCAAATGCATTGATTTCAAATACAGCTACCATAGGCGTCCATTGGATATATGACTATAAATTTTTAGAGAAATTATCAAACAAACAATCATTATTGTTTATGGATCCAAAAAAAAGTATTTATGATCAAGCTAATTCAGCTTATTTTGTTTATCCAAATTATAAAGTTGGAATGTATACAGCGGTTGGTCAAATAGTTGAATTATTATATAAAAGACTTAAATTAAACAAATCATATGGAGTATCTGAATATAAACACGACCTTATTAATTTTTATAAGCCTGGCGGAAATTATATTGGATATGTTGAGTCATATGGAAAAAAAATGATTTATAATACTCTAAACTCTGATTTAGGATTAGATAAAAAAAACCTAGTTCACATTGATGATCACCAATTAATTGGATTTGCACCTTATATTTCATGTAAAGCATTAAATATAGATAGTGATAAGGCTCTAGATTTCTGTAAATTTTTTTCATCAAGTGAAGACTACAAATCTTATTATAAAATGTTTGATATACTTTTAAGTTTAAATAGAAAAATCAAAAAACAAGATATAAAAAAAGCATTAAAATATGCACCAAGTAAAGATAAAACGAATATAATTAAATCAATTGAAATGAATAATACAAATGATTTCATTTCGATGCATTCTGGAAGAGGTTGTGATATAAGTCAAGCAATACCATTAATAATTCATATTGTTACTAAATGTGATTCATTAGAAAAAGCAATTGAATTAAATGCATTGGTTGGTGGTGACAGTGCAGATCGGGCTTTGATTATAGGAATGTTATTTGCGTGGTCTAATGTTCCACTAAAGTGGGAGAAACATCTGTTTAGAGAGGAAAAAATAAAATGAAATCAGATATGACTAAAGGTTCAATTGGAAAACATATCAGAAGTATAGCTATTCCAGCATCAATCGGGTTTTTATTTAACACACTATTTAATGTTGTAGATACCTTTTATGCTGGACAATTATCAACTGAAGCATTATCAGGACTTACAATTTCTTTTCCAGTATTCATTATTATATTATCAATTGCTTCTGGGTTGGGTAATGGACTCTCAGCTTTAATGTCTAATTCTATTGGTAAAAAGGATTTAAACAAATTCCACAGCTTCATTCTTAATGGTCTTTTTATAAGTTTGATATTTGGTTTTTTCTTAATGATTTTGGCACCTTTTATTATTCCGTTTTTGTTTAATATTACTGGAGTAAAAGGGGAGTCATTAGAATATGGACTTCAATACACAAATACAATATTTTTTGGATCTTTGTTTTTCATATTTAATTTTGTACTAAATTCGATTTTACAATCTCAAGGTAATTCAAAACCCTTTAGAAATTATTTAATGCTGGGATTTTTTCTAAATCTTGTCTTAGATCCAATGTTTATTTTTGGTTGGTTTGGATTGCCAAAAATGGGCACTGCTGGTGTTGCCATAGCAACAATTATAGTACAAGCAATTGGTACAATTTACCTTTTTTATGAAGTTAGAAAATCAGAACTTTTTGATTTTAAAAAATTCAAAAGTCAAAAGATTTCTTTTAATAGAAATTTAGAAATTTTAAAGCAGGGCATACCAGCTGGTTTAAATTTAGCAACTATTGCTATTGGTATATTCATTATAAATTTTTATGTATTGAAATATGGTGGAGTTGAGGGGATTGCTGCTTATGGTTCATCAATTAGGATTCAGCAAGTTGCTCTATTGCCTACAATAGGACTGAATTTTGCAATCATAAGTATAGTTGGTCAAAATTTTGGTGCAAAAAAATTAGACAGAGTAAATAAAACAAAGAGTAAAGCTTTAAAGTATGGACTAATTATGGCCACAATAGGTGGATTATTATTATTTGTTTTTGCTCCAAACTTAGTCAGTATATTTGACAATAATCAGAATGTAATAAACATTGGAGCTACATATTTAAGGATTGATACTGTAGGTTTCTTAACTTACATAATCCTTAACGTTCATATTTCAACATTACAAGGATTAAAAAAACCTTCTTATGGCTTGTGGATAGCATTATTTAGACAGCTAACACCAATAGTGGTTTTCCCATTTTTAGCTGAGATTTTAAAATTAAATTTAAATGGAGTTTGGATTGGAATAGTTACTATTAATTGGATAGCAACATTTATTATTATTTTTATAACACTTAAAATTCAAAAAGAGATAGCATCAAAAGAAGAATTAAGTACTAATTCTTAAGTATTTTACTAAAGTTCCTCTCAGCATATGTTTTTGATAACGTTACTAAGTAAGAATTTAAAATCATCGTTATTATTGTTCCTTCTCTAACATAAGAGGGTGTTTTAAAAAGAAAAGATAGTATTATAGCAAAGAAAATAAATATAAAATCAATAATATATCTTGATTTAATAAAACTTATTGATTTATTGATTTCTAATTGCTGACAAAATGTCTCAATTGGAAAAGTGATTACTCTTAATACTGTAACTATCCCAATAGAAAAAGTTGCTATAAGTAAACCAATAATAAGAATAAAAATTCTTAGTATATAACTTGTTGAGGGGATAAATGAAAAAACATCATATACAAAAAAATTAAGGATTATACCAAAGAATATGAATGCAAATATTTGAATCAAACTTAATAATTTATATTTAAATTTCGTTATAAAAATAAATATTAAAGCAAAAAATATATTTATAGATGCTATGAATGTGCCTGTTTTTATTGATGATATATCAGTTAGTGTAAGTGAAAATGCGTTGATGCTTGCTGTCCCTACATTTGCTAAAACAGTCAGGCTAGCACCAAGACAAAAAGATAAATAAAAAACACATGATAGAAATATTTTTAAAAATTTTTTTTTCATTTTTTTCCTGTTCTAAGCTTTAAGATAGTTTAAAGAATTTTTCTAGAAAATTTGCGATACCATCTTCATCATTATTGTGCTCGGTAATTTGATCAGCAGATAATTTTAATTCCATAATTCCATTTTTCATAGCAACACCAGGATTTGAATATTTGATCATTTCAAAATCATTAATACCATCACCAAAAGCTATAGTATTTTCTTTTAAAATATTATATTTTTTTCTAGTGAAATCAATTGCAGACGCTTTAGAAATGTGAGATAAATAAATTTCATATATAGCATGTTTTTTGTCTTTTCCCCACATTCTAAAGGATAAAATATTTTTCCATGATTCAATCATATATTTTTCAAAACTTTCGATAGAGTCTGTCTTAACTAGATAAATAATTCCAGTAGCTTCAGTATCAAATTCATTGAAAGGTTTGTCTATGACTTTTCTTTGATCTAAAGAAGAGAAAAACATCTGAAGTCTGGGATCATATTTATATGCATAAACATTTTTTTCATCACTGTAAAATGCTGAATTTAAAAATTTTTTTGTTTCTAAGAATAATTTATGTGTAATTTTTTTTGGAATAAAATGTTGAACGGTTTTAAAATTTTTGTCATGTGGATGATGAATAGAACCACCATTGTCCGTAATTAAGATATTTTTTATTTCAAGAGAATTATAAATATTTATGGCACCACTAAAGGGTCTTCCGGTTGCAATAACAACTTTATGACCAATTTTGTCTATTTTATGAAGAATTTCTTTTGTATAATTTGATATTTTTCCACTATTATTCAATAATGACCCATCTAAATCGCATACTACCAAATATTTCATAATGACCTCAAATCTATTATCTCATACTATATAATAAAAAAACAATTATTTATGCGATCTAGATATTAAGTGTCTATTCATGATATAATTATTTTGGAGTAATTCATGCATATTTTATTACGAATAGGTTCAATTGAAATTGATACATATAATTTGCTAAGTTTTTTTTTAGGTTTATTTGCAGGAGTTTTTTTTGTATTAATTATTTACATGTACGGAGTTTTTAGAGAATTACGAAAAGAATCAGATTTATCAACTAAAAATAATGATGTTAATGAAGATTTAATTATAGAAATGATAAAGGATGCACAAAAACAATTTGAAAATAAGGAAAAAAAAAGAGGATTATCATATACAAGCCGTCTCCTACAAATTACTAAATCATTAGCATTTGAAATTGCACACAATTTTTATCCTAAATCAGAAACTCCTTATCTTGAACTCTCATTGAATGAAACACTAAAATTAAATCATTATATTACTGATAGAATTGATCAGTTGACTAATCAACCAATTTTAAAATTATTTAGACGTTATACAATGTCAACAATATATAGTTTTACAGTAAAAACAAAAAAAATCGTGGATAATAAAGTAGTAAAGTCACTTCAGGATTTTGGTGTTGATGAGGTTGTAAAAGCTTCAATGACTGCACTTAATGCAATCAACCCAGTTTATTGGATTAGAAAAGCAGGAAATTTAGTATCCGATAAAATTATGAGTAAAATCGGGCTTTCTATCATTGCAATTGTTGGAGAGGAAACATATAAAATTTATTCTAAGAAAGTATTTAATGAAGAAAAAAATATTGATACAGGTGTTCAAAACCTATATGATGATGTGAAAGAAGAAAAAAATCATGAAAAATAAATTAAATCAAATTAAAGTACCCTTTAAAATTTATCAGATTTCAAAACTAAAAGGAATCAGAAGCAAGAAAAACTATGAATCGTCTCATTTTGTATCCCCAATGTTTGGTACAAAAGTAAAAGACGTTGTTGCTGTTCCTATTGAAAATCATGATTCAAAAGATCAAGCAAAAGCTTATGATGCTTTTAGAAATGACCCTAAATTAACCCCTGAAGAAGCATTCAAGAAATATGGCACAAAATATTATGAGTTTAGTAATTTAATAACTAGAGAGACAAGAGAAAATTTCTTTGGTAACAAAGAGGACTATGAAAGTGATGAATATAAAAACGATAAAAATTCTGAACAAAAAATTATCTCTCCAATAATAAAAAAGCTCGACCAGGCAATAGATTCAAAAGTAGATAACGATGATGAATCAAGAATAATTAATTTGGATACTATTAAAAACGAGAATCTAGAATTGGAAGTCGTAGAAAATAATAGTCTAAGTGAGGGTGTTATTCACATACCAAAGGAACAAGATAACATTGAAATTGATATGAGATCAGATTTTTTTGATCAAATTTCTAATAATGACTCAAAATCTGATATTTCTTTAAGTAAGAGAAAAGAAGAAGGATATAATAAGCCTCATGTAAATATGTTTAAAAACAAAAGTTTTGAAAATAGTAGTGATTTACAATGGTTAAAAGATCAGGTAGAAGTGATCAATCAAACACTCTTAGATTTTGGAATTGAAGGAAAAGTATTTGATTCAAAAAAAGGTCCAACAGTGACACGTCATGAAATTGCACTTGAACCAGGAGTCAATGTAAAAAAAGTGAATGGTATTCAAGATAACCTCATGATGAATTTGTCTGCGACATCTGTGAGAATTGAAGCCCCCATTCCAGGGAAGCCCTATGTAGGCATTGAAGTACCAAATGTGGAAAAAGAAATCGTCTATTTTGGTAATATTATCAAAGATAAACGTTTTACTGAGAGTGACCAAAAATTATTAATTGCATTAGGGATGAACATTGACGGTGAACACATATTTGCTGATATCAAGACGATGCCACATGGATTGATTGCTGTGCAACGAATAGTGGTAAAAGTGTTTGTATCAATACCATTTTGGCGAGTTTGCTTTTAAAAAATAATCCTGATGAGCTCAAGCTTATACTTATTGATCCAAAGATGGTTGAGCTGGCACCATATAATAATCTTCCTCATCTTATAACACCTGTTATTACGGATGCAAAAGTAGCTTCAAAGGCGCTTGATTGGGTTGTTCAGGAAATGGAAAGACGATTTAAAGTTTTTGCTAAGTATAGATCAAGAAATTTAGATGCATTTAATGAGAATGTTGAATTAAAAAAGATTGATCATGAAAAAATGCCGCATATTGTTATAGTAATAGATGAGCTCGCGGATTTGATGATGATTGCATCAAGAGAGGTGGAATATGCGATTCAACGAATTACTCAGAAAGCTCGTGCTGCTGGAATTCATCTTGTAGTTGCAACACAAAGACCAACTACTGACGTTATTAAAGGAACGATTAAATCAAATATACCCGTGAGGATTGCATTTAAAGTAGCTTCGTATGTAGACTCAACAACCATTTTAGACGGCTCAGGTGCTGAGACACTTTTAGGACGAGGAGATATGTTATTCAAAACACATGAAACGCCAAAACGATTACAGGGTGCGTATATTACCGATGATGAGATTTATGATTTGACTGCTTTCATAAAAGATCAAAAAAAACCTACATTTGTATTTGAACATGATGAACTCAAAAAACAAAGTGAAAATAGAGAAGAACTCGATCCATTATTCAGTGAAGTTGCCAAATATGTTGTAGAGAAGAAAAATTGTTCTATAAATTCTATTCAAAGAGAATTTAATTTAGGATTTAATAGAGCACAATCTATTGTTGTTTCATTAGTAAAATTTGGGATTGTAGAGAATTCTGACGGAACCAAAGCAAAGCAAGTAAATATAAGTTTATATGAATTAGATGAAATATTAAGGGATTTATAATGCTTAAAAAAAAAATAACCCAATGTATAATTATTTTAATTCTAACAATTTTTATATTCTTAGGTATGAGTTTCAAAGTTTCAAAAATGACGCCATATGTTAATTTGATAAATATAAATATAATTCTATTGATAATTTCTTCAAACATTTTTTTGTTGTTTATTAATTTTAATAATAGAATATTGAAAGGGCTTGTTGATCTAATTTCCTTTTCAGCAATTTCTTACTTAAGTCTTTGTATAATTTTTGGATTTATTATTATTCCTTCAAATGTTAGTCAGTCTTCAATGTATCCAACGTTAGAAAATAATGATCAAGTATTGGTATATCACTTGAATTACATACCCAAAATTAATGATATCGTAGTGATAAAAGTATCTGATCAAAACTATCCAAATATTCCAAAAAATAACGATTCAGAAACAAGCAACTTTTTAGATTCTTTTTATGTCAAAAGAATATATGGTATTCCTGGTGACGAAGTTAGTTTCACCAAATCTGATGAATCATCTAATATTTTTAAACTTTTTATTAATGGAGTTGAAGTTTTATCTCCATTATCATCTCCGTATTTTATAAATGTGAGTCAAAAAGAGCTTTTAGAAAGTCAGTTAATCAACAACCTTATTCCAATGGAAAAGTACTTTGTTCTTGGTGACAATCCTGAATTATCTTTAGATTCTAGAAGTTTTGGATTAGTTTCTAAAAGTGACATAATTGGGACTGTAGTTTTTAAATTATGGAATTTTGAGGTTATAAAATGAATAAATTCAAAAACATTCAATGGTACCCAGGTCATATGTTTAAAACCTTTAAACAATTAAAAAATGAATTGAAATTGATTGATGTTGTTTTGGTATGTTTGGATGCAAGAGCTCCAAAATCAAGTAAAAATCCAATGATAGAGGAATTATTAAAAGATAAAAATTGTATATATATTTTAAATAAATTTGATTTATCAGATAAAAGTAAAACATTAGAGTTTATTGAGAAAAACAAAAACAAAAATAATTTTATTGCAATAAATTCGAAAGTTCAAGAAACTAGGAATAAAGTAATTAAAAAAATTAATAATGTAATGAATTTGATAAATAAAAAAAGAGAAAAAAAAGGATTAAAACCTAAAATATCAAGGGTAATGATAACTGGAATTCCAAATGTTGGAAAATCAACGTTGTTAAATAACTTAGTTAGAAAAAAAATAACTAAAACGGGAGATGTCCCTGGAATTACAAAATCTCTTCAATGGATTAGAATTGACAAAAGAATCGAGATTCTTGATACTCCGGGAGTACTTTGGCCTAAGTTTGATAATAAAAATGTAGCTTTAAACCTAGCATTAATTGGATCAATAAAAGATAAAGTATTACCAATACATGAAATATTTGATTATGGAATTAAATATATAAAAACAAATTATTACAAGAGATTAGTCGATAGATATCAAATTAATGAAAATAAAACAGAAGAAGAATCAATAGCAGAAAAATTTGGAGCACTTGGGAAAGATAATTCAATAGATACCAATAGAGTTCATTTAATTTTTTTAAACGATCTTAGAAGTGGAAAACTTGGAGGAATTACTTTAGATGAAGTATGACATGTATAAATATGAAAGAGAACTTTGTAAGAGAGGTTACGAGTTTATATGTGGTGTTGATGAAAGCGGAAGAGGGCCATTAGCAGGGCCTCTTTTTGTTGCAGCGGTTATTCTGCCACTTGGAAAAAAATATAAGTATATAAATGATTCGAAACTATTAAATGAGAAGAAAAGAAAATTAGCATATGAAGAAGTAGTTACGAATGCTTTGTCAATAAGCGTATCGGTAGCAACTGTCGATGAAATAGATAAATATAACATCTATCAATGCACAAAGATGAAGATGATAAATTCAATTAAAACCCTAGAAATTAAACCGGATTTTGTTTTGATAGATGCTATGAATATTGAAGAAATTCAAAATAAATTAAGTTTGATTAAAGGAGATAGAAGATCAATATCAATTGCAGCAGCATCTGTCGTAGCAAAAGTAAAAAGAGATGAATATATGTTACAGTTAGATGAAAAATATCCTATGTATAATTTTCAAAAAAATAAAGGATACCCAACTAAACAACATAAAATGCTTTTAAAGCAATTTGGACCATGCAATGAACATAGAAAATCATTCAAACCAGTCAAAGATCTTTTGCTTAAATAACTATATTTTTGAAAAAAAATAATATAGAGTTAATAATTAATACTTGACATAAATATTTATAATCTTTATTATATACAGACGGAGGAGATATGATAAAAACTTTAATAATAGTAGAATCACCATCAAAAGCCAAGACAATTCAAAATTATCTTGGTGAATCATATGTTGTAAAATCTTCAGTTGGACATGTTAGAGATTTAGCTACTTCAGGAAAAGGTGGATTAGGCATAGACATTGAGAACTCATTTAAGCCTCATTATAAAATTTCAAAAGGTAAAGAAAAAGTCATAAAAGAAATAATCAAAGAGTCAAAAAATAAACCTGTTTTAATTGCTACTGACCCTGATAGAGAGGGAGAAGCAATTGGATGGCACGTTGCTGAGCTATTAAATCTAGATTTAAATGAAAAGAACAGAATTGTTTTTTCTGAAATTACAAAAAGTACTATTTTAGATTCATTGAGAAAACCGAGAAAATTAGATTTAGGTTTAGTAAATTCTCAGGAAGCTAGAAGAATGCTTGATAGGATTATAGGCTTTAAGTTGTCAGGATTGATGCAATCAAAATTAAAATCTAAATCAGCAGGAAGAGTACAAAGTGTAGCTTTAAAGTTGATAGTGGAATTAGAAAAAGAAATCAAAGCTTTTAAACCTAAAAAATATTATGATATAGAAATTAGATATAAAAAATTTAATGCATTACATTATCACGGTAATAAAAAAATTTCAAAAGATGAAGCAGAAATAATTCTTGAAAAAATTTCAAATCCTTTTAAAGTAGCTTCTATAGATATTAAAGAAATATCAAGGTCTCCAAAAAAACCGTTTACAACTTCCACTCTACAGCAAGAATCTTCAAAAATTTTAAGATTTTCTTCAAGAAAAACAATGATGCTCGCTCAGAAATTATATGAGGGTGTTGATGTTTCAGGTGAACTAAAGGGTTTAATAACTTATATGAGAACTGATTCTACTAGATTATCAAATTCATTTGTTTCATCTTCTCTTGAATTGATTGAAAAAAAGTTTGGGAATAATTATAAAGGATCATATAAAATAAGTAATAAAAAAAATTCTCAAGATGCACATGAAGCTGTAAGACCATCATCTATCCTTTTAGATCCTAAATATGTTAAGAATAATGTTTCTCAGGCATCATTTAAGGATAAAAAAATGCATGATGATGCAATGAAGTTATATGAATTAATTTATAATAGAACTTTATCATCTTTAATGAGTGCTTCAAAATACAAAACTACTAAGATTTCAATCGAATCTAATGGAGAAAAATTTCGTTTTGAGGGTATATATAAAGTATTTGATGGTTTTAATAAAATATATGATCCAAACAAGACTAAGGATATTGAAACTCCTAAAATATCTTTGGGAGATCAAATAACTATTGATCAGATTGAATTAATTGAAAAAGAAACTCAACCAAAAGCTAGATTTACTGAGGCAAGCTTGATTAAAACTTTAGATAATTTAAATATAGGAAGACCTTCAACATATTCAATGATAATCAATACTCTCATAAATCGAAAATATGTAAAAAAAGAAAAAGGTAAATTTTTTCCTTCTGATCAAGGTAATTTAACAAGTGATGAGCTTCAAAATTATTTTAACAATTTTATAAATGTCGAATACACAGCAAATATGGAGGAGCAGCTTGATTTAATTGCAGAAGGCAAGTTTAATAAAGTAGAAGTCTTATCAAGCTTTCTAAATGATTTTAATCCTAGTTTTGAAAATGCTAAAATTAATATGAAGAAAATAGAGCCTGAAAAAGTAGATCAAAAATGTCCACTTTGTAATAATGATCTAGTAATTAGAAAATCTAAATATGGAGAATTTTTGGGCTGTAGCAATTTTCCAAAATGCAAATATAATAATATTGAAAAAAAATCTAAGCCTAAGCCAAAAGAGATTGGAAAAGAATGTCCAAAGTGTTCTAAACCATTAGTTTTAAGGAAAGGACCTAGAGGAGAATTTATTGGTTGTAGTGGTTTTCCAAAATGTAGACATGTTGAACAAATAGACAAAGGAGAAGTACAAAAAAAGAAATGATTTTAGAAAAAAAGGCTCAATTGATAAAATTATATACAGTTTACGGAAAGCTTCTAACAAAAAAACAAAAGTTGTATTTCAAGTATTATATTGAAGATGATTATAGTTTTGATGAGATTTCTAAAATTCTTTCTGTTTCAAAAAGTGCGGCACATGATCAATTTAGAAAAATTAGAGATAAATTATTTATGTTTGAAAATAAGTTAAATATACTTTCAAAAAATGATAATAGAAAAAAAATATTAAAAAACTTCAAAAAAACTAAAGATGAAAGAATATTAGAAGATTTAATTGAGAATGACTACAATTGATAGTTTTCTCTTAATATTCATAATAAATTTTCCACATATCTTGTGGGAAATTTTTTTTTGGTTTAATGTTAAAATTATAAAGTGATAATAATATGAAAAAATTAATTTTAATTGATGGAAATTCAATAGTATATCGAGCATATTTTGCAACAGCTTACTCAGGTGCAAATTTGATGCAAACAACAAGTGGAATTTATACTAACGCATTGTTTGCATTTATTAACATGTTTGAAAAAATCGTGACAGATGATGATCAATATATTTTAGTAGCATTTGATACTAAAGAGCCAACTAAAAGGCACAATATGTACAGTGATTACAAGGCAGGAAGATCTAAAATGCCTGAGGAACTTTTTTCTCAACTAGAATTAATAAATGAGTACTTAAATGTTTGTGGTATAAAGTTTTATAGTCAAGCAGGATATGAAGCAGATGATATTATCGGTTTTTTCTCAAAACAAAAAAATTTTGATATAAACATCTATTCTAGTGATAAAGATCTTTTGCAATTAGTAAATCAAAATGTCAAAGTTCACTTACTTAAAAAAGGAATGACCGAAGTTGATACTTATACACCAACAAAAATAACTGATAAATATGGATTAAGTTTTGAACAGATGATTGATCTAAAATCTTTGATGGGAGACAAATCAGATAATATTCCAGGTATACCAGGTGTAGGAGAGAAAACAGCAATAAAATTATTAAAAAAATATTCTACATTAGAAGAGATCCTTGAAAAAGGATTAGAAATTGGCGGATCTTTAGGAACCAAGATTGTTGAGAATAAGAATCTTGCTTTATTATCGAAAAGATTAGTTACAATAGATATTGATTCAAAATTATCAATTGATATAAATGATCTTGAGAGAAAAAAATCTAAATTAATTGATAAGGTTAAATTTCTACAAAAATATGAGCTACATAATCTCGCTAAAAAAATAAGTCATAAAATTGAAAGAGAAGAGTGGAGTTTTCAAAATATAAATACAGACGAGAGATTAAAGGAAATTTTAGTCTCTTTGTCTGCTGTATTTTTTGAATTTTCATCCTTTAATTATCATAAAAGTGAATTGTGGGGAGTTGGTATATCAAATTCTTTAGGTAACTTTTTTTTGGATTCTGAGTTTGCTATGAAATCAAAAGTTTTTAAAAACTTCATGATCGATGAAAATCAAAAAAAGCTTACTTACAATGCTAAAGCGATTAAAGTTTATATGGCCTGGAATGAAATTAATGTTAAAGGAATTGAATTTGATCTTTTACTTTCTGCATATACAATCAATGCTCACCTAGGAAAAGAAGAATTCAAGAGAGTTGTTGCTAATTTTTCATATGATGATATTGAATATGATGAAAATATCTATGGTAAAGGTAAAAAAAAATCTATACCTGAAAATGACAGTCATAAAAGACACATAGTATCAAAAGCTAAAGCAATTGGTCATTTATTTAAGGATCAAATTAAAATGCTTAAAGATTATAATCAATATGAATTATACAAAAATATTGAACTTCCATTATCTGATGTCTTATCAAGTATGGAATTTGAGGGAATAGGAATTGATAAAGATTTTTTAGATAATTTGAGTTTGATTTTTAAGGATAAATTGAATAATTTAGAAAAAGAAATTTTTAGTTATACAAAAAATAAATTTAACATATCCTCACCAAAACAGTTGGGTGAAATTCTTTTTAATGAACTTAAACTTCCATTCTCTCAAAAAAACAAGACTGGTTTTTCTACTAATGCGGATATTTTAAATAAACTTATTGATATTCATCCTATAATTTCTTTAATTTTAAAGTATAGGATGATATCAAAATTAAACTCAACATATGTTGATGGAATAAGAAATCATATTATGGATGATGGTAAAATTCATACAATTTATAAACAAGCATTGACAACAACTGGAAGACTTTCATCTGTCGAACCAAATCTTCAAAATATCCCAATTAGAACAGAAGAAGGGAAACTTATAAGAAGAATATTCAAGGCTTCTAATAATAGATATTTTCTAGGTTCTGATTATTCTCAAATTGAATTAAGAGTACTTGCTCATGTTGCAAAATCAAAAACATTAATTGATACATTCAATAGAGATGAAGATGTTCATAATATGACTGCTATGAAAGTTTTCGGAGTAGAAGAAATTGACTCTGAAATGAGAAGAGTTGCAAAAGCAGTTAATTTCGGAATTATATATGGAATTAGTTCTTGGAGTCTAGCAGAGGATATAAAAACAAGTCAAAAAAAAGCTCAAGATTTTATAGATACTTATTTTTTAGTTTATCCTGAAATTAAAACTTATATGAATGATATTGTTGAATATGCTAAAAAAAATAAATATGTTGAGACCATATTAAAAAGAAGAAGATATATTCCAGAACTTGAGTCAAAGATTTTTTCAGTAAGAAAATTTGGTGAAAGAACTGCACTAAACGCTCCAATTCAGGGATCAGCAGCGGATATAATTAAACTAGCAATGATAAAATTAAAGGATAAACTTCAAAAAAATAACCTAAAGAGTAAATTAATACTTCAGGTTCATGATGAGCTTATATTAGAAGTTTTAGAGGAAGAATTAGAAGAAGTGAAAGAAATATTAAGGGATGTAATGGAAAATGCATATGAGCTTTCTGTAAATCTAAAAACCTCTATGTCATTTGGAAAGAGTTGGGTCGAGGTGAAGTAAATGCCAGAACTACCTGAAGTGGAGACTGTTAAGTCATCCTTGGAACCGCATTTGATAGGAAAAACAATTAAAGATGTTAAGGTTTTATATAAAAAATTGATTGACACAGATGATTTTGAGAAAAAGTTGGTAAATCAGAAAATAATTAAACTCAATAGAGTTGGAAAATTCATAATTTTTCATCTAACTGATAAAACACTAATTAGTCATTTGAGAATGGAAGGAAAATATTTTCTTAGAGAGAACAATGATATTTATAAACATGATCATGTAGTTTTTAAATTAGATAATGGATTAAATTTAGTGTATAACGATGTTAGAAAATTTGGAAGATTTAAAATTTTATCAAAAGATAAGTATTTAAATGAAAAACCACTATCTAATTTAGGGCCTGAACCTAAAAATGCAAATGTCAACAAGATTTTTAGAATTTTAAAAAAGAAAAATGTTTCAATAAAAACAGCATTACTTGATCAAAAAGTAATTTCTGGATTAGGGAATATTTATGTTGATGAAACTCTTTTCGAATCAAAGATTCACCCCTTAAAAAAAACCTCTAAATTGAAATATTTTGAAGTAAAAAAAATCATTGAGAATGCTATTAAAATTCTAGAGAGTGCAATAAATATGGGGGGTACAACTATAAGAACATATTATTCAACCATGGGCATAGACGGAAAATTTCAAAATAGATTAAAGATACACACAAAAATTAATCAACCATGTTTAAATTGCAAACAAAAAATTGAAAAAATAAAAGTATCGGGAAGAGGAACCTATGTGTGCAAAAATTGTCAAAAGTAAAAAAGTTATAGTTGGAATCACCGGAAACATTGCAAGTGGAAAAACTACAGCATTAAACTATTTAAGCTCACTAGGGTTTAAAACGATAAACTCAGATGAAATTGTAAATAAGATTTGGTCAGATAAAGAATTCAATAAAATTATATCTAATGAATATAATGTTAATCTAGAAGATAGAAAAAGTAAAAAAAGATTTTTTAATAAAATTTATGAAAATCCAATATTAAGAAAAGAAATAGAAGGTAGAATTCATCCAAAGGTGTTTAGTGAAATAGAAACAAATCTTCAAAATGAAATGGGAATAATTTTTATTGAAATGCCATTACTATACGAAGTTAATTTTCATCATAAATGTAATTATGTTATTTTAATTTTAACATCTCAAGATAAGCAAAACAGTAGACTTGAGAAAAGAGGTTTATCTTATAATGAATCAAAAATAAGAATTGATTCGCAAAAAAATTTTTTGTTTATGAATAAAGCAAAATATTACAAGTTACTAAAAAAAGAATCTTTAAATCTTGGAACATTTGAAATTTACAATATAACAAAAAAAATAGACTTGTTTAAGAGCTTAGATAAAATAATTGAGGAGATACAGAAATATGAAAAAAATAATAGTATATAGTCCTTTTGATTTATCAATAAATGCAATAAAAGTTTTATCTTTGTTATATCTTCCTTTGATAGGCAGCAAGGCATTTTCATTATATCTATCTATATATAGCTTATATTATCAGTCAAAAAACAAAGCTTATTCAAAAATGTTTTTTCTGGAACATTTAAAATTAACTAATGAAGAATTTCAAAAATCAAGGTATATATTAGAATCTTTTGATTTATTAAATACTTTTAATTCTGAAAAAGATCAATATCTAATTAAACTAAAAAAACCCCTAACACCAAAACAATTTTTGTCTGATACAATTTTTGGATCTTTTTTTGAGGCTGAAATGGGAGAAAAATTTACATCAAAAATAGTAAGTACATTTGAAGTTGAATCTCCTGAATTTTTAGATTCGAATAATATATCCAAATCATTTTCGGACTTATATAAATTTAAACAAATGAAAAACCCTAGTTTTGATATAAACCTTTACGAAAACGGAAACTCGAAAAGAAAAACTTTTGTTGAACAATTTCCTTTTGAAGAGTGGTTTGAAACCATTCCTAAAAGATTTCAAAAGCCTATACTTATGAGAAAATCTATGAGAGATTTGATAGAAAATTTAGTTCTAGTATATAACTTCAGCACTGAAGATATGACAAACATTATTCAAATGTTAAAACCCAATCAAGTTACTAAAGTTAGTTTAAACCTTAAAGCTAGATTTTATTTTCAAGAAAAAATGATGAAATTAGATGTTGTTGAGAAAAGTACAGATGTTAATAACACCCTAGATAAAGTATCTCCGCTAACTATTTTAAAAAAGTATTCAAAAAACGATGACTACTCTCAATCTCTTGAAGATGTTGTAAATTTGATGGATCGAAACAATGTAAATTTAGGAATTATAAATACATTGATATTATTTGTTCTTAAGAGAAAAAATGGAATTATGCCTCACATAAATTATTTAGAAAAAATTTTGAATGACTGGTTATCTAAGGGAGTAAGAAATACAAATGATGCAACTAAATTAGTTTCTAAAATAGAAAAAAATTTCTCAAATAAATCTCAAAAAACGCGAAAAAATATTCAACCGGATTGGTTCGAGGACTATTTAAAAGAATTAGAAAATGTTAAGGAGGCGGTATGAAAATTAAAGAAATGAAAGAAATAATAAAAGCGGATAAAGAAACAAAAGATATTGAATTAGCGGATCGAGATGTTATTAAAGTTTTTCAATATCTTAAAGATAGAGATAGCAATAGAAATTATGATGGTTATATTCCAAGACTAAGAACAACACCATATATTGAGATTTTTTATGAAGCAACCCAAAAAACCCTTAATGAAAAGCATAATAATAAAATTAAAGAACACATGAAGTTATTTGATTGTGAAACATATATACAAGACGCATCATTAGAAAGAGTAAAAAAAGATTCAAAACATAGAATTGATATATTTAATTTAGTCAATCTTTTTATAAGTGATTATAAAGAAAAAGGTACAGCAAAAGGACTGTATATTTATGGACCCTATAATAGTGGTAAAAGCTATCTTCTTTCAGCTATTGCAAAAGAACTCTCAAGAAGTAATTATGAGGTTATATTTGCATACATGCCAGATATATCTAGAGGTATAAAACAAAGTATAGATGAGGGAACTCTTGAGAAAAGAATTAATGTTCTTAAACAAACTAATATACTTATACTAGATGATTTTGGTGCAGAATATATTTCAGATTGGTTCAGAGATGAGGTTTTAATGCCAATAATACAATATAGACAGAGTGCAAGATTACCAATATTTGTTTCTTCTAATTACTCAATTTCTGAAATTACAGAAGTTTTAGCATCAACAAATAATCGATCTTCTTCAGTAAAAGCCGCTCGTTTAACAAACAGACTAATAGATATGATGAATATTGTTAAACTTTACTGAGATTGATTAGAAGATATTCATGCTATAATAAACCTATTAAATCAATTTTTTGAGGATAATTATGATTATACAATTTCCAGATGGAAGTCAAAAAAAATATAACGATAATTTGTCACCTCTAGATATAGCTAGATCTATATCACCTTCACTTGCAAAACAAGCTGTGGGTGCAATAGTTAATTCAGAATATTATGAATTATCTAGACCGATTAAATCAGATTCAAAAATATCCATTATTACAAAAAAAGATCCAGAAAGTTTATACTTTTTAAGACATTCTACTGCTCATTTAATGGCACAAGCTATTCTTTCATTGTTCCCAAAAACTAAATTTGGCATAGGACCAGCAATAAAAGAGGGTTTTTATTATGATGTTGATACAGGAGATAAATCTTTAAATGAGGAAGACTTAAGAAAAATTGAAGATGAAATGAAAAAAATCTCTACTGAGAATTATAAAATTATTAGAAAAGAAATTGGCTACGAAGATGCAAAAAAGATTTTTTCTGATGATGAATATAAATTAGATTTGATTGAAAATTATAAGCATGATCAGCTTTCTGTATATTCTCAAGGGGATTTTGTTGATTTGTGTAAAGGTGGTCATTTGAGTTCAACATCCGATATCAAATATTTTAAACTTCTTTCTTTAGCGGGAGCCTATTGGAGAGGTGATTCTAAAAATAAGATGTTAACTAGAATTTACGGTACAAGTTTTTATTCAAAAGATGATCTGGAGAAACATTTAAAAGTAATTAATGAAAGAAAAGAGAGAGATCATAGAAAAATAGGAAAAGAATTAGATATATTTATGATATCCAATGAAGCTGGAAGTGGTTTACCTTTTTGGCTTCCAAATGGAGCCACAGTAAGAAGAATAATCGAAAGATATATAATCGACAAAGAAAACAAATTAGATTATCAACATGTATACACACCAATATTAGCAGATATAAATTTATACAAAACTTCTGGCCACTGGGAGCATTACAATGAATCTATGTTTCCTCCAATGCAAATTAATGATAATGAAAAGCTAGTTTTACGACCAATGAATTGTCCCCACCATATGCTTATATTTAAGAGGCAAATAAGAAGTTACAGAGAATTACCTTTCAAAATTGCAGAACTTGGTATGATGCACAGGTATGAAAAGAGTGGTGCTCTTTCAGGCCTACAAAGAGTGCGAGAAATGACTTTAAATGATGCACATATTTTTGTAAGACCTGATCAAATAAAAGAAGAATTTATCAGAGTAATAAAACTTTTAATGGAAGTCTATAATGATTTTAATATTAAAGATTTTAAATTTAGATTAAGTTTGAGAGATCCAGACAATAAAGAAAAATATTTTCAAGATAATGAAATGTGGATTAAGGCAGAAACTATTCTTGTTGAAGTAATGAAAGAATTAGAAATTCAATACAGTGAGGCAATCGGTGATGCTGCTTTTTATGGTCCAAAACTTGATGTTCAGGTTAAAACTGCTTTAGGTCATGAAGAGACTCTTTCTACGGTCCAATTAGACTTTCTTTTGCCAGAAAAATTTAAACTCGAATATATTGGTAATGATGGTAACAAACATAGACCAGTTGTGATACACAGAGCTATTGTTTCAACAATGGAGAGGTTTGTAGCATATTTGATTGAAGAGAATAAAGGCGCGTTTCCGTTTTGGCTTTCTCCGAAACAAATTTGCATTATTCCAATAAATTATGAGGAAAATTTAGCCTATGTTAAAAGAATTAATGAAATATTAAAATCCTATAGAGTTAAACTGGATACAAGAAACGAAAATCTATCATATAAAATTAGAGAAGCTCAAAAATCTAAGATTCCAATTACAATAGTCTTGGGAGATAATGAAGTAAAAAATGAAACAGTATCTGTAAGACTATATAATCAAAAAAAGCAATTTATATTAAAATTAGATGAGTTAATTAGTTATATAGAAAAAATGTAAAAAAAAAGACAATAATTAAGAATTGTCTTTTTTTTACTCATCGCAAATAACAAAATTATTATTAAAATAACAACTTTTTGTTTCAAGAAATACAATGTTAACTATTTGACTTGATAGAATTTGATCAAAAAATGATGACTTTAAATTTCCTATAGTTTGTCCCTTCGAGACTTTGTCTCCAACTTTTACATCCCAATCAACTATATTTTTTCTAGCATCTAAGCCTAAGTGGATCATTATATGACCCAAAGCATGACGCAATATCATCATATGTTTTGTTGGAAATATTGAATGAACTGTACCAAGAACAGGGCTTAAAATCGATTTATTTTGAGGGTAAATTCCAAAGCCGTCCCCCAAAATTTTTTTTGAGAAAACGTCATCTTTAGTTTCAATTATTGGAAGCATATTCCCTTTTAAAGGGGGATTAAAAGATATTTTCATTTTTCACCTGCTTTTATAATATACTATTTAGTAATCAATATCTTCTAATTTAAATATGAAAACGGTTTTATTTTTTCTTTAAACTAAAATAAGCTAATAATGAAGAAAATAAAAGAAGTAAAGCATTAAAATAAAATGAAAAAATAGAACTTTGGTCATACAAATAGCCCCCAAGTATTGGTCCTAAGAACATACCTATACCTATAAAAAATTGGCGAATTCCCATCAATTCTCCAACTGTAAAGCCATCAAATGATGAAATAGTTAGTTGCTCAGTAGGTTGATAAGTAGATCTAGATAAAATGAAAAATAAATATATAGAATATATTAGAACAATAAAAGGTGAAAAACTGAATGTCACGATAATTGATATTGCTGAAATAATTAATGACGAAACAAGAAGCTTCATTTTATTAAATTTTAAGAAATATGGGATGATATAAATAAAGCTAAAAATTGAAAACAAGCCAGTCATCAAAACATAAAAACCTAAATGATTTGGTGAATAACCTTGAGATATAAAGTGCACATCTAAAAATTTAGACATGAATGTAAAACTCATCGTAGCTAGCATTAATGAATAAAAGAATAATATCTGATTAGTCTTTAATTTAGAAAGGATTTTGTATGAATCTAGCCAAGAATTTTTAATATTCATTTTAAAATTATTCATTGGTGATAAAATTATTTTTAACAAAAGGATGTAAAGTATAAGTATAAAAATTTGAACTAAAAAAACATATTGGTAAGTATCAAAATTTAGAGAAGTTTTAAAATAAGATAATAATCCACCTAAATAATATCCTAATGAGCTGCCAAATATTATTATTCCTCCTAAATAGGATAATACTTTTGGTTTCTCACTATTTGATGAAGACTGTATTAAAAGCGCAGGCATAATAGTTACAAGAGAGGAAGCACCCAAACCAGCAAAAAATCTCGATAAGACCATTGGAATAACACTCCCAAAGAATCCAAAACCTAGTTGACCAAATATGTATACAACGGATCCTAATATCATAAATTTATAAGGATGATCTTTATCTGACAAATATCCCCAAATTGGTGCACCAATAACTATACCTAAACTCATCGCAGCAAAAAAAATACCGAAAAGTGAATTAGAAAAACCAAGTTCTGAAATAAAGGACGGTGTTATAGGATGAGCTAGATTAAAAGTAATGCTTTGAAATAATGCTAAAAAAAAGAGAGAATAAGTCTTTTTCATTGAAAATTACCTCGCTTTATTTTAGCATAAAATAAGGAGTAAATATATATGAAAATTTTATATAAATCATTAATTGAAAATGAAATTGGTGATTATTCTGAAATATATTCAATTAATGGAAAAAAAATAAGATTTAATCCAACACACATAGATCAGGATGGTCATAACCCAGGAGAACTCATAGCATTTTCATGGTGTACATGTTTACAAGCAACATTAAAATATGTTTTAAAAACAAAAGGTTATAATGTTTATTCAAAGACTACTGTTGAGTACTTAAAATTATACGAGTCAAATGAAAAAAAAGAATTTAGATTTCAGTATAAAGCAATTTTATATATTGATATTTCTGATAAAGATATTAGAAACGATCTTATGATAGAAGTTCATAATAGATGTCCAGTGTCAAAATTATTAAAAACTGAAAATATAACTATTAATAACAAAAAAGCACATTAATTTAATGTGCTTTTTAAATAATCTTTATAAGATAATATTGGATTTCTAGCTGCTCTAGCTTCGTCAAGTCTTTTAACAATTGTGCTATGCGGAGCCCTTAGCAATAAATCAGGATTATTTTTTGCCTCTTTTACTATTTTTTTCATTACCATTATAAATTCATCTAATGTCTCTTTTGATTCAGATTCAGTTGGTTCAATCATCATGGCTTGTTTATATATTAGAGGAAAGTAAATTGTTGGAGGATGTATTCCATAATCAAGCAATCTTTTTGCAATATCATATGTTTTGACATTAGTATTAAAATTTAATCCATCATATACGAATTCATGCATACAAAAAGATTTTAATGGCATATGAAAATATTCCTTGAGTGAAGCTTTAATGTAGTTAGCATTTAATACGGCATTTTTGCCCATTTCACTTAGATTTTCTATTCCAAGTGATAGCATGTAAACATATGCTCTTATATATACTGCAGCATTACCCATAAAATTTCCAATTTCCCCAATGGAATTTTTGTTGTAAGTTCTAATATAATTATCTTCTTTTTGAATTATCTGTGGGTTTGGTAAATATTCAATTAAGAATTTTTTTACACCTACAGGACCAGATCCTGGACCACCGCCACCATGAGGAGTTGAAAAAGTTTTATGAAGATTAATGTGCATTACGTCAAAGCCCATATCACCTGGACGAGCAACACCTACTAAAGCATTTAAATTTGCTCCATCATAATAAAGCAACCCTCCATGGGAGTGAACTTTCTCGGAGATTAATTCAATATCTTTCTCAAAAACACCAGATGTATTTGGATTTGTAAGCATAAGACCAGCAATTCTATCACTTAATACACTCTCAAGAGATTCAAGATTAACAGTACCATCGTCATTTGATTCGATTTCAACAACATTAAATCCTGTAATTATTGCAGATGCAGGATTTGTTCCATGAGCATTATCCGGAACAATAATAGTGTCTCTTTTGAAATCACCCCTTGATTGATGATAAGCCTTAATTATCATTAAACCGATATGTTCTCCATGAGCACCAGCGTATGAATTTAGCGTAAATTTATCCATTCCTGAAATATTTGATAGCATTTTTTGTGTTTCAAAATTAATTTTAAGAAAACCTTGAATGCTATGATCAGGTTGATTTGGATGAATATATCTAAATCCGTCCAAAGTTGCAAGTTCATCATTTAGTTTTGGATTATATTTCATTGTGCAAGATCCAAGAGGATAAAAAGTGCTTTCAATTCCAAAATTCTTTTTAGCTAAAAGATCAAAATGTCGCATTACCTCAAGTTCTGAAACTTCAGGTAGTAATAATGGGTCTTTTCTTTGATGAGACTCGCTTATTTCTTTTTTTGGAAATGAATCAAGGTCAAGGTTAAATCCAATTCTTCCAGGTGATCCTTTTTGAAAAATCAATAACTTTTCAGATTTTAGCATTTTTTTATCTCCTCAATGAATAGATCTATTTCCTCTTTTGATCTTTTTTCAGTCAATGCAAAAGTCAACAAATTATTCTTGTGAATTTTAGGTCCTAGAAAACCCTTAGATATTAAAGTTTCGTTCAATTTTTCGGCATCTTTATTATATTTAAGAGTAAATTCTTTAAAATGTTCTGAACTAAAAGGATCTTCAAAAGATTTTATAGATAAAAGTTTCTCTTTAAGATATGCCGCTCTATCCAAACATGTTTGAGATATTCCTGTTAATCCTTTTTTTCCAAGTAAAGATGTATAGACAACAACTGCAAGAGCATTTAAAGATTGATTAGAGCATATGTTAGAATTGGCTTTATCTCTTCTT
>MDSW01061498.1_pt1 | contig 28582 bp, 26 predicted proteins | sample 811171 | NCBI WGS metagenome assembly MDSW01 (sample SAMN05326641, study PRJNA326480) | marine metagenome | isolation source: seawater | place: Atlantic Ocean: North West | collected 2012 | reverse complement strand
CTGAGCTTTTGCTTCCGCTGCTGCTTTTGCTTCCGCTTCCGCCTGAGCTTTTGCTTCCGCTTGAGCTTTTGCTTCCGCTATAACTTTTTCTTCAGTTGGTTTCTTTTCTGCAGAATCTTTTAATATTATCTCTGTTTTTTTATTTACTTCACTATCTTTAGGTTCAGTATTGAAAACTCCAGTAGCTAAAATAACTGAGACTAAAGCAACAAGTATTAAGTTCATAATTTACAATTCTATCACAAAGTCACTCGTAATTAACTCGTAATATTCCTAAAGCTCCTGTATTTTATAATCATGACTTTGTTGATATATATGGATTCTAGAGACTGAATTGGGGCGCCTGGCAAAATAACACCCAAGCTGATCAGTCGCAGTGAATTTTTATTATGATAATTTATTAATAATTATGAAAAAAATAATATTAATATTAGCATTAACACTATTTACAAATTCAGCATACGCAGGTTCTTGTCCGATGTTAGCAGGAAAAGTGCAGGCAAAAATTGAAGAAGCAAAAAAACTTCATGATGAAGGTGTAAAAGAACATTCTAGTGGAAATCATGCTAATTCAGAGAAACTTTTAAAGAAAGCTTTAGATCTATTTAAAGGTTAACTTAGTAGAGGTTTGGGGCACCTAGCAACAGAACGCCCCAAAAATGAAAAAAAAAATTAACATATTATTTTTATTATTATTCGTATACTCTTGCGCAACACCAGAGGTGATTAACATAATTGGACCTAATGATAGTTCATTAAATTGTAACGAACTAAGTAAAGAAATTGCTAAAGCCAATGAGTTTTTTAATAAAGCTCAAAAACAAAAAAAAATGACAGCTCCACACAATGTTGGTGCTTTGTTATTTTATTTTCCAGGAGTTGGTGTTACTATGAAAAATGTTGATGAAGCAACAAAGGCTGCTCAATTACGAGCTCAGCATTTAAATAAATTAAAAGAAAAACGTAATTGTAAATAACATTTGGTCGCATTTTAAAAAAATGATTTTATATTATCTTTAACTATGGAATTTTTTATTATATTAATAGTTTTGCTCTTTGTACTTTTTTATCTTTTCAGACCAACTTCAAAGGAAGAGCTTAAAAGATTTAAGAACAATGACAATTGGTCAAATATGGGTTTTTAAAATAAATATTTATCGCCTAGGTAAAAGACCAAACCTAAAGCAATTCCTATCAGTATATAATAATAAGAGTCTTTCATCATGCAACAAATTTACTTAAATTAGGTTTAAAGTAGTTTGGGCCTTTCATAACTTTTCCTTTTTCATTGTAAATTGGTTTACCATCTACACCTAATTTACTCATATTTGAATTTTGAACCTCTTGAAAACATTCGTCTAAATTGATGCCAAAAGCATGCCCTGCACCATAGGTCACGTAAAGAATATCAGTTAGTGCATCAGCAACTTCTTTTAAATCCTTTTTTTTTAAAGCATCTTGAAGCTCGGATAACTCTTCTCTTATAAGATCAAATCTTAATTGAATTGTTTTTTCATTTGGAAACTCAGCGCTTTCTTTCACTTCTTGACCGAAAGTCTCCATAAATTTTTTAACATGTTGGAAATTGCTCATTTTTTTTTCCTTTATAATTTATTAAACGTTTATAAAGGTGTATTATAACATAGAATCATTAATGAAATACAGAACTGAGTTTGACAGCATCGGAAAAATTAGAGTTCCTGGTGATAAGTATTGGGGAGCGTCTACTCAAAGATCAAACAAATTTTTTAATATTGGTGACTTTTTAGTGAGACCAATTGTAATCCAATCAATAGCCATAATTAAGAAAGCTGCGGCTATTGTTAATACTAGAAATAAAGATTTAGATAAAATAATAGGAAAACATATTATTAAAGCTTCAGAAGAGGTTATTAACGGTAAGTTAAGTGATCATTTCCCTTTGAAAGTTTGGCAAACAGGATCCGGTACTCAAACAAATATGAATGTTAATGAAGTGATCTCTAATAGAGCAATTCAAATGATGGGCGGAAAAATGGGCACAAAAAAACCTGTTCATCCTAATGATCATGTAAATAAATCTCAATCAACAAACGATGTGTTTCCAACGGCAATGCACATTTCAATTGCAATCAAAGCAAAAGAAAAATTAATTCCATCATTAAAATTATTAGAAAAGGAACTAGGGAAAAAAGCCAAAGAATTTAAGAAAATTGTAAAAGTTGGTCGAACACATTTACAAGATGCTACACCAATAACTTTAGGACAGGAATTCTCAGGATATCAGTCACAGCTAAACAAATCAATTTCTAGGATAGAAGCAGCTTTAAAAGAAATTTTTTTTTTAGCGCAAGGCGGAACAGCAGTAGGAACTGGTTTAAACACGCGTAGAGGTTTTGATAAAAAAATTGTTAAAGAGATCAGTAAAATTACAAAGTTACCTTTTAAAACCACATCAAATAAATTTGCAGCACTTGCAGCACATGACTCTATTGTAAATTTTTCTGGAACTTTAAATACGGCAGCAGTAAGTTTAATGAAAATCGCTAATGACATTAGGTTTTTAGGGTCTGGTCCAAGGGCTGGTTATGGGGAATTAATACTTCCTTCGAATGAGCCTGGTTCATCAATAATGCCAGGTAAGGTAAACCCTACTCAGTCTGAGGCAGTAACAATGGTTTGTGTAAAAGTAATTGGTAATCATAATGGTATCACAATGGCGGGTTCTCATGGGCATTTTGAACTAAATGTATTTAAACCTTTGATCATTCACAATATTCTTCAATCAATAGAAATAATGGCAGATTCTTCTGTGACATTTGCAAATTATTGTGTGAGAGGAATTAAAGCTAATAAAAAAAGGATAGCATACCTATTAGAAAATTCTTTAATGTTAATAACCGCTCTTGCTCCAATGATTGGCTATGATAAGGCGGCAAAAATTGCTAAATCAGCTCATCAAAATGGGACTACTCTTAAACAGGAAGTTATCAAAAATAAAATTTTATCTGAAAAAGAGTATGATAAAATTATGAAACCTATACTAATGACAAGGCCAAAGTAAATTTTCTACTTTTCTAATAAGAAATCCTTAATATTATTTGTCTAAAAAATATTCGATTAATTATAATTAATCAAAATATTTTCATTTTTTTTATTTCTGTAACTAGTGTATAAAAGAAAGCTCATACATATGGACGTTTTAGAAAAATTGTTAAAAAATTTAAATAATGAACAAAAGGATGCGGTCTTAAATACTGAAGGACCAAATTTAATTGTTGCTGGTGCAGGTTCAGGGAAAACAAGGGTTCTTACAACTAAATTAGCGTATATAATTTCCCAAAAGAGGGCTTGGCCAAACCAAATTCTTTGTGTGACTTTCACTAATAAAGCTGCAAAAGAAATGCAAAGTAGAGTTATGAGCTATCTCAAGGGATTACCAAATGCAGTTCCGTGGTTAGGCACTTTTCACTCGATAAGTGTAAAATTTTTGAGAAGACATGCTGAGAGTTTAGGATTTAAGAGTAGTTTTACAATTTTAGATACAGACGATCAAAAAAAACTTGTTAGAAAAATATTAGAAGCTGAAAATGTAGACTCAAAAAAAATTTCTCCTCAATTCGTGCTAGCTTATATCGATCGATGGAAAAATAAAGGATTATTGCCTGAAGATATAAATATTAAAAGATCGAATATACTAGAAAAGACAATTTTAAATATTTATTCAATATACCAGAATAAAATCAAAGAGTTAAATGCTATGGATTTTGGCGATCTTATACTTTATTGCGTAAAGTTATTTGAAAAACATAAAGATATAGCCGACTTATACAAAAAGCATTTTAAGTATATTTTAGTTGATGAATTTCAAGATACTAATTTTATTCAAAATAAATGGCTTAATTTATTGGTTAATTCACACCAAAATATTTGTTGTGTGGGTGATGACGATCAATCAATTTATAGTTGGCGTGGTGCCGAGATTAAAAATTTCCTCAGTTTCGATAAGATTTATAAAAATTGTAAAGTCTTTAAATTAGAGCAAAATTATAGATCAAGCAAAAATATCTTAGATACGGCCTCGACTTTGATTTCCAATAATGACAGCAGAGTTGGTAAGGTTTTGAAAAGTTCACATAAAAACGGAGAATTAGTAAAACTTAATTGTTATAATACGGGTAAAGATGAAGCAGAAGGAATAGGAGAAATAATAGAAAATAATTTAAAAAAAAAGTTTAATTACAATCAAATATCAATATTAGTCAGAGCAATTTATCAAACGCGGGAATTAGAAGAAAGATTTCTTAAAATTGGACTAGGTTACAGAATACTTGGGGGAATAAAGTTTTATGAGAGAGCAGAAATAAAGGATGCTATTGCGTACCTAAGAATAGTCAATCAAAAATTTGATGATTTGGCTCTGGAAAGAGTTATTGGAGCTCCAAAAAAAGGGATCGGAGAGTCAACTCTCAAGCAAATATATGATTTCTCAAGTAAAAATAAACTTTGTTTAGAGGACGGAATACTTAAAATATTAGAACTGGGTCAGTTCAAACCAAAAATTAAACAAGCATTAACAAGTTTAATGCGATTAATATCTAAGTGGAGAAGTGACTCAAAAAAAATGAAACACTTTGATTTACTTAAATTAATTTTAGACGAGTCTGGTTATTCAGCATTACTTAAAAATAAAAAAGATCTTGAGAATGAAAATAGACTCGAAAATTTAAAAGAACTCTTAAGAGGAATGCAAGAGTATGAAAATCTTCAAAGTTTTTTGGAACATGTTGCTTTGGCCACCTCCATTGACCAAGAGTGGGAAGGTGAAAAAATAAATCTCATGACTATTCATGCAGCAAAAGGCTTAGAGTTTGATGTCATTTTTTTACCAGGTTGGGAAGAAGGATTATTTCCACATCAAAAGTCTTTAGAGGAGAAAGGTGACTTTGCTTTGGAGGAGGAAAGAAGGTTAGCTTATGTCGCAATAACTAGAGCAAAAAAAGAGTTATACTTATCATTCGCTATGAGACGAGCATACCACGGTGATTGGATGGACTCTATCCCGTCAAGATTTGTAAATGAGCTGCCTGAGGAAAGTATTGAAAAAAATGAGTACTCTACAAAAGAACGTGACGAATTTGATATTAATCAAGATACTGAAATTGAATTTAATGAGGATTATAGGAGCCCTGGTTGGGAAAGATTTAAAAAAAATAAAATGATAAAATGGAAAAAATAAAAAAACTAAGAAAAATAATCTCATTTTTTAATATAGACGGATATATAATTCCAAAAAATGATGAATTTTTTAATGAATATGTATCAGACTACAATGATGATTTAAAATATATTTCAAATTTTTCTGGATCTTATGGTTTTTCAATAATTACGAAAAATAAAAACTATTTATTTGTTGATGGTAGATACACTATTCAAGCAAATCAGCAGAGCGGAAGGGAATTTAAAATATTAAATATACCAAAAAAGCTACCAGGAACTTTGTTTAAAAAAAAAAATTTTCGAATAGGTTTTTGTTCTAAATTGTTTACTAAATCAACATTAGAAAAACTTTTTTCAGGTTCTAAATGCAATCTTATACCCTTTGATATCAATTTAGTTGATAAAATAAAAAAAAGAAAGTCGCTTAATAGTAAGAAAAATATTTATCAAATTTCAAATCTGTACTCTGGACATGAATGTAAAAAGAAAGTTGCAATTGTCTCCAATAAGTTAAAAAAAAATAAAAAGGATCTCGCTTTTATATCCGCTCCTGAAAATGTTGCATGGTTACTAAACATAAGAGGAAATGACTCAAATTATTCTCCGATTGCTAACTGTAGAGTAATAATTAGTGCTGATAAAAAAATATTTTTATTTATTGATAAAAAAAAAGTTAGCCCTAAATTAAAATTTAAAGTAAAATATTTAAAAATTATTGAACCTGACCATTTAAAAAATTTTATTTTATCCATAAAAAATAAAAAAGTTTGTATAGATAAATCAACTTCTTCTATATATTTTGAAAATCTATTCAAAAAAAACAATCAAATTTTTAAAGGGGAGGACTTCATATACCTTTTAAAATCCGTTAAAAATCAAGTTGAAATAGATCAAATTAAAAAAGCTCATATTTACGACGGTGTAGCACTTACAAAATTTATTTTTTGGTTAAAAGATAATTTTAGAAAATTTCCAATATCTGAGATTGCCGCAGAGAAAAAACTTCTCTCCTTTAGAAAAAGAAATAGAAGATTTAAATTTTTGAGTTTTCCGACTATTTCAAGCACTGGTTCTAATGGTGCAATAGTGCACTACAGAGCCACACCAGAAACAAATAAAGTTTTAAAAAAAGGTAATTTGTATTTAGTTGACTCAGGTGGCCAGTACTTTTATGGGACAACTGACGTCACTCGCACTTTATCTTTAGATAATAAAAATTATAGAATTAAAAATATTTATACTAGAGTTCTTAAAGGACATATTGCAGTTGCAAAATTTAAGATAAAAAATAATACCTTAGGTTTTCACATAGATAAAGTAGCTAGAAAATATTTAAATCAGATGAAACTTGATTATAATCACGGTACTGGTCATGGAGTGGGATATTTCTTAAACGTTCACGAGGGTCCACAGGCAATGTCGAAATTTAACAAGAACACTTTTAAAAAAGGAATGATTTTATCTAATGAGCCTGGATATTACGAAAAAAATAAATTTGGTATTAGAATTGAAAATTTAGTTTCTGTTGTAAAGAAAAAAAAACATCTTAATTTTGAAAGTTTAACTATGGCGCCCATAGAAAAAGATCTTATTGATAAAAAATTAATGAGAAAAGATGAAATTAAATGGTTAAATAATTATCACAAGAAAGTATACCTTAATTTACATAAATTTATGAATTCAAGAGAAAAAAAGATCTTAAGATCGTCATGTTCAAAGCTTTAATATTTGGTACCACTCTTCCTCATTTATAATCCTAATCTTTAAAGATCTGGCTTTTTCTATCTTTGATTTTGTAGGCTTTGAATTACCCATTACCACAAAATCTAATTTTTTTGAAATTGAACCGAGAACCTTTCCTCCATTGGCTTCTGCTAAAGATTTAGCCTCAGATCTACTAATTTTTTCCAATCCACCAGTGAAGAATATATTCTTACTTTTTAGAACTCCATCTTTGCTAGAATCTTTAAAGTTAGAAATTTCCAAGCAGCTTGCTAAAGAATTGACTATTTCAAAATTTTTTTTCTCAGAGAAAAATCTTTCAATAGAATCGACTTGAGTTGAACCTATTCCATCTAGTTCTAAAAGACTTGATAAGAACTCTTTCCTATTAGAAATTTCTTTTAAGGATAAGAACTTTTCGATTGTTTTAAAAAAACTAGAGAGAGTTTTGGCATTTTCAGCTCCAATATGTCTAATTCCAATTGAAAATATAAATTTTTTCAAAGATATTTTTTTTGACTTTTCGATAGCAGTTTTTAAATTTTCAATTGATAATTCTCCCCAGCCCTCCAGTTTACTAATTTTACTATAATTTAAATTAAATATGTCTGCAGGTTGTTTGATTAATTTTAAATCCCAAAATTTATCAATAACTTTCTTTCCTAAACCCTCTACATTTAAAGCATCTTTAGAAACTAAATGTTTAAGTTTCTCTCTGGCGGTAAAATCACAATCATATCCTTTTAAACATCTTTTTACAGCATCTTCTTTCCTAGTTGAGATATTAATTTCTTTAAAAAGTTTTGACCCACACAAACACTTATTAGGAAAAATAAATCTTTTAGATTTATTATTCCTCTTCTCTAAATCCACAGATAAAACTTGTGGTATAACATCACCTGCCCTTTGTAAGAGAACTCTATCTCCTATTCTTATATCCTTACGTATAATCTCATCCTCATTATGAAGTGTCGCATTTGATACAACTACTCCGCCAACAGTAACTGGCTCGACTTTCGCGACTGGGGTTATAGCTCCTGTTCTTCCAACTTGAATAACTATGTCATTTATCCTCGTGAACGCTTTTTCAGATGAAAATTTATATGCTGTAGCCCATCGAGGTGAACTAGCTGTGTTTCCTAATCTATCCTGAAGCTTAATGTCATTTACTTTATAAACTATTCCGTCAATATCATAGTCTAAAGAAGACCTAATATTTTCTATTTTTTTATGATTTTCTTCTATTTCATAAATATTTCTTACGGTAGAATTAAGAGGATTTATAGTAAAACCCCAATCTTTTAGATTTTTTAAATAATCAGTTTGCTTTTTTATATTTGTTAATTCATTTATTCCAAAACCGTAAGCAAAAAATTTTAAAGGTATCTTTGAGGTTACTCTAGGATCTTTTTGTCTCAAAGAGCCTCCTGCAGCGTTTCTTGGATTGGCAAATTTTTCTTTTAAGGGAGAAAAGTCTTTCTTAGAGATAAAAATTTCACCCCTTATTTCTATACGATTAGGAATATTATTACCTTTAATAGTTTTGGGTATTTGTTTTACTGTTTTTAAATTTTCTAAAATATCTTCTCCTGTAACTCCGTCACCCCTAGACAATCCTTGAATTAGATTACCTTTTACATAAGTTAAAGACGCAGAAATCCCATCAATTTTTGGCTCTGAAGACAATTCTAAATTTGGGGATGAAAGATTAAGATAATTTGATATTTTTTTTAAAAAATCTCTCATGTCTTGAATGTCAAAAGAATTAGATAAAGATAACATTTGCTTCCCATGCTTAATTTTTTTAAACTTATTTTTAATGGGAGCTCCAATAATATTTTCCACACTATCAAATTTCTTGAGAATAGTAGGATTGTTTTTTTCTAATTTTATAATTTCTTTTTTAAGCTTATCATAAGCGTCGTCGTCTACCTGAGGATTGTCTTTATTATAGTAAAAATCATTATAAACTTTTAATTTTTTGATTTTATCTTTATACTCTTTAATGATTAAATTTTTTGGCATCTTTATTTAATTTTTTCTAAAATTTTCGATACAAAACTTTTTTTATCCTCTTTTTTTTTTATTTTTTTGACTTTGTATTTCTTATTGTAAATTTTGTAGGTTTCTGCATACCATTCACTGCTGTTGTAATTATAGCCTAAAATAGAAGCGATTTCTTTTGACTCTTCGATTAACCCTAGCTTGTAATAAACTTCTACTAACCTATGCATTGCCTCCTCAACAAAAATTGTAGTGCTATAGTGATTAATAATATTTTTTAACCTTTTAACCGCAGGTGTCCACTTCTGTTGACTTATATAAAATTTTGCTATGTATAATTCTTTAGCAGCTAATTGGTTATTGATTAAATCTAACTTAAACCTTAAATCGATTGCGTATTCATTGTTAGGGTATTTATTTATAAAATCATTTATAAGTAATTTCGTTTCATTTAAAGGTCCTAAATCTTTTTTTTCATCTAAAATCGATTCATAAGAAATTAAAATATTTAAGTAATTTGCGTATTCAATATTTGAGTCAACGGGGTATCTCTGCATAAATCTTTTAAGATTTTCTTTTGCCTCAGTATAGAAACTAATGATATAATAATTGTAGCTACACATTAAAGCTGACTTAGCTGAATAATTTATTTCATTGAATAAGTTTTCTGCTTCACAAAATTTCACTGCTGAAGCAAGAAATTCATTTTGTTGCATTAAATCAAAAGCTTCTTTGTAAGTTGTATAGGGGTTTTTGTTAATGTTTTGATCTACTACATCTTTTTTTGAACAAGAAATTATAAAAAAATAAAGTAGAAGAAAAATGAAAATTTTTTTTTTAAACATTCTTATTTATTATCAAAAAATTCTTTTTAGGTAAATTTTTAAGTGATTTAACTATTAACTGCTATCTGATTTGGAAGTTTTCGTATTACAGTTTTAGTGTTTTTAACTCTATCTATTAAGTTTTCTCTCTCTATCGAAATTTCATTAAACATTTTGCTCAAGAAATTTATACTTAAGTTATGACCACCTTCAATAGAGGTAATTTTTCCGTTTATTCTAAATCCTGATAGTAAGAAGTCACCTGCCAAATCTAAAATTTTATGATTAACAAATTCTAACTTATTTCTTAATCCGCCCTCATTGAGAACCTTGTAATCTTGAACAACAACTGCGTTTTTCAAAGATCCACCTTTAGCAAATCCAAGTTTTTTTATTTTCTCAATATCCTCGTATAAGCAAAAAGTTCTTGATGAGTAAACATCTTTAAGATCATCTTTTGAAAAATCGATAATATTTCTCTGACTTCCGATTGTAGGATTTTTATAATTCAATTTAAAATCTACAACTAACCCTTCGTTATTAGGTTCTATGGAAATAAATTTGTTATCTATTTTTAACTCGTGCTTTTGATTTACACTTAAAACTTTTCTCTCGCTTTTTTGTTCCTCTGTGCCAACCTTATTTATCAGTTCCACAAAATCTAATGAAGACCCGTCCATAATTGGAACTTCGATATTATTTATCTCAATTAAAGCATTATCAACTCCGGTTATATAAAGAGCTGCTAGTAAATGCTCGACTGTGGAAACTGAATTTCTATTTGAATTAGATATTGTTGTACAAAGTGTGCTAGCTGAAACATTTTGATAGTTCGCTAAAATAACATTATTCTCTTTTAAATCTGTTCTAACAAAAACGATTCCCATGTTTTGTTCGTGTGGCTTGATCGACACATTTGCTTTAGTTCCTGAATGAAGTCCTATTCCACTAAAGTTAATTGTTCTTTTTAGGGTTTTTTGTAAATTTTTCATCGGTACATTAATAATGGATGTATTATGAATGTTTAAAACAACTTATGTTTCCAAAAAAAAACAAGACTTTTACTTGAAAAAAAATGAAAATATTCTTGAAATTATTGACTTTTTTTGTCGTGTAAAAGAAATAACTTCATTTTCCCATCCTCGAGAAATTAACTCAGAAGCAATTTCACAATTTACGAATTGATCAATATGGGTTTTATTTACTATTTCTATTTTGTGGTGTGATGGGAATTTATTTTTTATCAACTCTGATTGATTTTGAAAAATATTTTCTTTCTCAATATTAATTAAAATTTCCGTTGAATGATTTTGTAAATATTCCAGATTTATGTTCTTCAAATAGACTAAATCTAAAATTTCTTCTAGCCTAGCTTCGATAATCTCTCTTATGTGCTTCATTGATATCTTGCGGTAAAGATCGCCAGAAAAATATTCTTTGTTAAGAAGGGTTTCGTCATTTAATTGTGAATTATTAAAATTAATTTTAGAAAATATTTTTTCAACATTCGAGATACTCAGTGAGCATACTTTACAGACATCTTTTTTAAGAATATGCGTCCCAAAATTAAAACTTTCCGAATATTTAAATACTGAATTATCAAAAAACAGTATATCACTTTTTATATCTCCTAAATTTATAAGGAAAAATTTTTTAATACCTTTTTTTTTTACCTGACTAATACCCTCTAAAAAATTTTTGTTTATTACACGATTGATTTGTAAATTTATTTTACTGAAAGTAGCTGAAATATTTTTGATGTCATTTGATGGTAAAAGAAAAAAAGACAATTCATGAGAGTATTTGTTTCCTATCAAGCCAATTGGTAAATTGTCGGAACTTTTATTATCTAAAATAAATTTAGAATTAAAAAGATGAACAATTGAAAAGTTATTTGAATTATCAGAAACTGTTTTCTTTAAACTGTTAATTATGAAAGTAATGTCGTCCTCACTTATTTGACTGTTATTTAAATTTTTAAATCCTGAAATATTTATATTTAAAAAAGATGGAGACTCTAAAATTACTATTGTCTCTTTAAAGGTATAGTTAACACTTTTTTCAATTTCCAATATAGTATTTTTAATATTTTCAAAAAAATCTTTAGAGTTTGTTATTCTGCCTGCTTTGAAACCTATGGATAAAATTGACTTTTTATTAATTACTTCAAAATTTAGATCTTCATCATACTTTCCAACCAAAAAGTTAAAATGATTATCATTAATTTCGATAAATAAATTTGGTTTATCTATATCCATACTATCTGAGAATTAATTCATCTTTTATTCTAAAATCAAAAATCTTAAATTTTTCTAATTTCTTTTCACTCTTTAGCTTTTTAAAGTTTTTTAAACTTTTTACAAAATCTTTTTCTGGCAACTTTATCAAGATACCGTCCTTTAGACGGATATCCCACCTACCAACTTCGAAATATTGAAATGATTTTATATTTTCCATCTTAAAATTTATTGCTAGCAATTCTTTATAAAATAGGTAAAAATTTTCATTGAAGTTTTTTAATTCTGGTAGCTCTATATCAAAATTATTATTAGAGTAAATTTGTTTTATAATTTCTCCTTTCTTTGTAATCAAAAAATTTTCTCCAGAAATTAAAGTTCTAGCTATCATTTTTTTTTCTTCAATTTGAAGTTTAATTTTATTCGGGTAAATTTTTTTTATTAAAACACTTTTTATTGATTTGATATCTTTTAAAAGTTCCTCAATTTCAAGTTCAGTAATTGATGTTAGATTTCTTCCCTTGAGTGTTAATAATTGTGAAGTAATTTTTTTTTCTTCAAAATTTAATTTGTTAGATATAATTATTTCTTCAATTGAAAATAGTAAACTTTGATCTTTAGATAAATACGATGGCGTATATGTTGTAAAAATGAGGAAAATTAAAATTAAAAAAAATTTTTTCTTCCAGGGTGTCATTCAATTTTATTTATTAATTCCAGCATCTTTAATTATGGATTTCACTAATTTTTCAAAAGATATGCCTTTGTACTTTGCTATCTCAGGAACTAGTGAAAGGCTTGTCATACCTGGCTGCGTATTTATCTCTAATAGATAAAATTTATTTTTGTAAAATTTAAAATCTGACCTCGAAACACCACGACATTTTAAAACAGTATGTGCTTTTTTTGCTATACGCAAAACTGTATTGTAACTTTTAGCACTAATGTTCGCTGGCATAATATGGTTTGTCATTGCAGCTTTAGAATATTTAGCCTTGTAATCATAAAATTTTCTTTTAGGTTTTAATTCTATTGCACCTATTGGTTTGTTTTCCATTACTGCTACCTGTATTTCTTGACCCCCAATAAATTCCTCAACTATTAACTGATTATATTTTTCTAATGAAATTCTTATGTGATTTATAATTTGATTTAGTGAATAAAAAATTTTAACTCCTATACTTGAACCCTCGTCAACAGGTTTAATTACTATTGGTAATTGAATTTTGTTATTTTTTAAGAGTCTTTTAAATTCATTTAATTTAATATTATTTTTATTCAAACTAAAAAATTTTGGAGTTCTGATTTGGTTTTTTAAGAACATTTTTTTTGAAATAATTTTATTCATCGCATTAATTGATGGTATTACACCTGAATGCGTATATGGAATTTTAAAACATTCAAAATAAGTTTGGACAACTCCGTCTTCTCCACCTTTTCCATGTAAAGCATTAAAAATCAAATCAAATTTAAAATTCTTGATAATGTGAATATTTTTCTTGTACGGATCAAATTTCTTAACGCTATAACCTAATTTTTTTATGGCTTTAAAACACGCATTACCACTAGATAAACTTACTTTTCTTTCTTTAGACTCACCCCCAAGAATTAATAACACCCTTTTTTTCCTAAACATTATTTTTCACCAATAAGTTTTATTTCCAGTTCTAAATTTACGCCTGTAACCTTAAAAACTTTTTCTTTCACTTCTGTGATAAGTTTTTCAATATCTGATGATGTGGCTTTTCCTTCATTAATAAAAAAATTACAGTGTTTATCAGAAATTTTAGCTTGACCAAAAGATAGTCCTTGGCAGCTCGATCTTTTAATAAGACTCCATGCTTTTTCATTAGGTGGATTTTTAAAAGTACTACCGCATGTTTTAACGCTCGATGGTTGAGATAATTTTTTTCTTTGAATAAAATCATTTGTAATATCAGCAACAGATTTCATGCTAGATCTTTTACCAATTAATTTAGCTGAAATTATAAGTATGTTTTTTGGTAGGTTTGTTCCCCTGTAATGAAATTTTATATCTTTTCTATCAATAGTTTTAGTTACCCCATTAAACGTTAATACTTTTATTGATTTTAAAACTTTTGATATATCAAAGTCATAACACCCGCTATTCATAACAATTGAGCCTCCAATTGTACCAGGTATACATGACAAAAACTCTAATCCACTTATTGAGTTTTTTATTGCGAAATTTGAAATATTTTTATCTAAGGTAGCTGCTCCGACCTCTATAATATTTTTATCCAATAATTTGCAATGGGAAAAATTGGAGCTTAATTTGATAGTTATTCCTTTTATTCCTCCGTCTCTAATTAATGTATTTGAACCTGCTCCTAGGATATTTAAGTTTTCCTTTTTAAATTCGTTTTTTTCTAAAAATTTAACTAGTTCGCTTTCATTTCTAGGTCTGAAAAAAATTTCTGCTGGACCACCTATATTAAACCAACTATACTTATTTAAATTTTCATCTAACACGATAGATTTGTCAAATTTAGTTTTTAATTTTTCTTTATCAATAGTCATAAATTAAATTTTAATTCCCTCATCCAGTTGGAGATATTGCCAGCTCCCATTCCAATAACAATTTCGTCAGTAATCAAATTTTTTTGGAGTAATTTTAATAGTTCAAAAGAATCTTTTATCAAAATAACTTGAACTTTTGAGTTTTTAGATATCATTTGTGCAAATTTCAAATGATCATAATTTTTGTCTAATTTTTCCCCAGCTGAATACACTGGACATAATATTACAAGGTCTGATTTTAAAAAAGAGTAAGAAAATTGTTTTTTTAAATCTTTTACCCTTGAAAATCTATGTGGTTGAAAAACAACGACCAATTTCTTATTAGAGGAAAATTTTTTTGCACCTTCAATTACAGCTTTGATTTCTGTTGGATGGTGGGCATAATCATCATAAAAATCATTTCTATTTTTACTAAATATTTTAGTCATTCTTCTTTGAACCCCTGAAAAATTTTTAAGCGCTTCTTTAATTATATTTATTTTTATTCCCAAGGTTAAACTAACAGATAATGCTGCGGTTGCATTTTTTACGTTGTAATCACCTGTTAAGTTTAAATTTATATTTTTAATGAGTTTTTCTTTTCCATTGAAATTTTTAATTTTTAAATCAAACATTGTGCTTTTATTATAATACTTAATACGTGTAATTTGGAAATCTGCTCTCTTATCTTTACCATATGTTAAGTAATTTTTAGTTGATAATTTTTTTATAACTCTTTTTATATTAATGTCGTCAATGCAAACAAATGACTTACCAATTGGTGGCGTTTTGTCCAAAAATTCAACAAATGCTTTTTGAAGATTTTGAAAATTTTCATAATGATCTAAATGTTCATGGTCGATATTAGTGACTATTGAATAATTCACTGGTAATTTTAAAAAGCTTCCATCAGACTCGTCTGCTTCTAACACAGTCCATTCACTTTTTCCAAGTTTAGCATTATTTTTGATAGAATTTATTACTCCCCCGTTAATAATTGTTGGGTCAATCTTTGCAAGTGATAAAATTTTGGCTATCAAAGAAGTGGTGGTAGTCTTACCGTGTGAACCGGAAACGATTATATTCTTTTTCAAAGAAACAATATTAGCTAACATTTCTACTCTTTCGTAGATTGGGATTTTTTTTTGCCTAGAAAATTTTATTTCAATATTATTATTTTTGATCGCTGAAGACTTCACTAATAAATTAGCTTTAGAAATGTTAGATTTTTTATGACCTATGAAAACTTTGATCCCTAATTTTTTACAATTTTCAATATTTTTATTAAAATTTATATCGCTCCCTTGTACTGTAAACCCCATGACTTTCATAATTTGGGCTAAACCACTCATACCAATGCCGCCTATTCCTACAAAGTGAATAATTTCTTTTTTTCCAATTTTAAATTTTTTCATTAATTAGTTTTTTTAACTCTTTTTCTAAAGTTTTTTGAATATTAGAAACTACAATTTTTTTTTGTTTTCTTTTTATATCGCTTAATAAAGACTTATCTTCATGTACTAATTTTATCAATGAAAATAATTTCGAGTCTATTTCATTTTCATTTATAATAAAATTGCATCCATTTCTTTCGTAATATTTAGCGTTTTCTAACTGGTGATTGTCCACTGAGTTTTGAAGTGGAATAGAGATAAAAGGTATATTAGCTGAGATTAGTTCAGCTAATGCAGAGGCACCTGCCCTGGTAATAACTAAATTAACATCCTTAAAAATATTTTTTATATTGGATCTGAAAGTGAATAATTCGAAATTAATTTTATTATCCTCATAATATTTTTTTATATCATCAATTTGGGAACTGGTGCTTTGTTGTAAGATAAAAAGTTTTAAATTGTTATCAACGCACTTTTTAAATATATGCGGTAGTTTTTCTCCAAAAACTTTGGCTGCTTGACTTCCTCCTAAAACTAAAATTTTTAATAAATTAAGGTCTTGTTGTTCAGTATGTTTATAATTTAAAACATCTTTTCTTAAAATATTTCCTGTATAAACAACCTTATTTTGATATTTTTCTTTAATTCCTTTGGTTTCCAAATTAGAAAGAAAAATTTTTTGTGCTAATGGTAATAAAAATTTATTAGCCTTTCCAATAACTAAATTATTCTCGTAAATTATTAATGGTATTTTTAAAATCCAAGAGGCTAAGCATATCGGAAAAGAAGAGTAGCCACCCATACCGAATACTACTTTTGGTTTGATTAATCTTAAATAAAATATTGATTTTAAAATTGCGAAAAATATTAAAAACGAAGATAGTATTAATTTCAATGGATTTTTTTGAAAAATTGTACCGGTTGATATGATTTTGATGTTTGCTTTTGAAAAATTCCCGTCCAAATAAGTTAATCCTCTTTTATCAGAGACTAATTCGACTTTATAATCCAAGTTTTTTAAGATTTCTAAAAGTCCACAAGCAGGAAATATATGTCCTCCTGTACCCCCTGTTGAAATAACTGCTATGTAAGATTTTTCACTCATTGTCTAAATACCTATTCTTTGTGATATTTAAAATTATACCTGCTGAAATTGCGCTTCCTATTAATGATGAACCTCCATAACTTAGAAAAGGAAGTGTCATTCCTGTGGTAGGCAATAGACTTGTGTTAATACCAACATGAATAAATGTTTGGTAAATTAATAAAGTTATTAAACCTAATAGTGATATCTTTAAATTATCATCTTTTTCCAAAACACAAGTTTTGATTACTCTAAAAGCTAAATATAAAAATAATCCAACTATAAGAATGGATATAAAAGAACCAAACTCCTCTGTAATAACCGCAATTATATAATCTGTGTGCGCCTCTGGAACACTATCTTTCAGTATACCCTCTCCCATCCCTTGACCTTTAATTCCGCCTTGTCTGATTGCCTCGAGAGCTTTATCTGATTGAAAACTATCACCTTTTTGAGGGTCAAAAAAAGTTTTTAATCTTTGAGTAATATAGCCAAATTTAGTCGGCATTGTAAGAATTAAAGTTAGGATAGATGAAATCATTAAAAAGAAAATTGAAAAAATAAAGAAAAAACTTACGCCAGATAAAAAAATGATTGTGGCCCATGCCGCGATTAGCAACATTGTTTGACCTAGATCTGGTTGATTAATTAATAGTAAAATGATTAACAAAAGAACAGCAAAACTTATAAAATAGTAAAGCAAAGAATTTATATTATTTTTAAAAGTTAAAATTTGTGCAGTAAATAAAATAAATAATGGTTTTACGATCTCTATTGGCTGTAATCTAAACAGATAAAAATTTAACCATCTCTTTGCACCTTTCACTTCAATACCAACGAAAGGAACTAGTATTAAAAGTATTAAAAAAATAATAAAAAGTGGAACTACTATTTTTTTAATTATGTTTAAGTTTATAAATGAAATTCCAATCATTAATAAGATGGATAAAGTGGTAAAAAATAAATGCTTAGAGAAAAAAAAATAATTATCTTTGTCTAGTCTTTCCCCAGCTAAAGTTGAAGTTGAGGATAAAGAGAAAAAAAGGCCAAGTAAAAAGAGGGATAGAAATATGAAAAAAATTTTTTTGTCAACATTTCTCCAATATTCAATTACATTATCTTTATAAAAATTTTTTTGCATAAATTCTAGATAAATTTTTAAAGTGTTTTCCTCTTTCCTCAAAATTTTTATACTGGTCGAATGAAGCACTAGCGGGACTAAATAAAATATTATTGATCTCATTGCTTTGATCTTTTTTAATATCGCCGAGTATATCTTTGATAGAATTTTTCAGAGTTTTTGACACTTTATAATCAATTTTTTCTTTTAGTTTTTTTTTAAAAAAATTTATATGATTTCCAATAAGATATACTCTTCGAATATTTTTTTTAATTTTTTTTAAATTTGGATACTCTTGAATTTTAGGTTGTCCTCCAAGTATCCAATAAATGTTATTCAAGCTTTCCAAAGCACTTTTAGATGCTTCAAAACTTGTTGCTTTAGAATCGTTAATAAAATTTATATTCCTTTTTTTTAAAAAATTTTCTTGGCGGTGCTCGAGACCTCTAAAATTAAGTAAAGATTTATAAAATTTTGTTTTTGTAATTTTAAAAATTTTCGACACTTGAAAAGCAAAACTTAAATTTTGTAAATTTATACCTGTTTTTAAATAACTATTTTTAATTTGTTTTTTATCAAGCAAGTTATAGTAAATCTTAATTAACTTTGATTTTATTTTTTTTTTTTAAAAATATTTATTAAAGACTGGTCTTGAAGAAGGGCTTTGTCATTTTTTTTTTGATTAGAAAATATATTAAATTTAGCATCCCTGTAATTTTTAATATTTTTATGCCAATCTAAGTGATCTTTTGAAAAGTTTAACAATAAACTGATATTTGCACGAAGAATTTTTGAGTAAAATAATTGAAAAGAGGAAGCTTCAATTATAACTATCGTATCTTTTTTAATTTTTTTATTTAAAATAGGTTGTCCGATATTACCACATAATATAGTTTTAAATTTATTATATCTTAAGACATGATCTATGATTTTACACGTAGTTGATTTACCATTAGTTCCTGTAACAACTATACTTTTAAAATTACCTTTACTAAGATAAAATAAATCAATGTCAGTATATATCTTATGTTTTATCCTTTTGTAAAATTGAAATCCAAGTTCATTAATTATATTAATTCCTGGACTTACAAAAATAAAGTCAGCGCTTTTTAACTTTTGAATAAAAAATTTCTTTGAAGTCTTTATGTTATTCTTTTTTCTTACTTTAAAGTTGTCGTCCCAGGCATCTATATGATTAATTTTTCTTTTTTTAAAAAATCTAATTATGGACTTACCAGTTTCACCAATTCCATAAACTGCAAACTTTTTTGAATTGAGTTGGCTATTAAAATTCAGCATCTTATCTAAGTTTAAGTGTGGCCAATCCAATCAAGGCCAAAATTATCGCAATAATCCAAAATCTAATAACTATTGTTGACTCCGCCCAACCTTTTTTTTCAAAATGATGATGTATAGGTGCCATCATAAAAACTCTTTTGCCTGTTAATTTAAAAGATATAACTTGTATTATTACTGAAATAGTTTCTAAAACAAATAATCCCCCAATAATTGCTAAAACGATTTCATGTTTTACAATTATTGCAACGGCGGCCATAGATCCGCCAAGTGACAGTGAACCGGTGTCACCCATAAATATTTTGGCTGGAGGAGCATTATACCAAAGGAAACCTAGGCACGCCCCAACTATGGAACCGCAAAAAATTGAAATTTCACCCACATCTGGAATATATTGTAAATGTAAATACTCTGAGAAAATTGTATTTCCCACAATGTAACTAATTAATGTAAAAGATAAAGCAACCAACATCACTGGAACGGTTGCTAATCCATCAAGACCGTCAGTTAAATTTACTGCATTAGATGAACCGATTAAAATAAATAATGCAAAAGGAATAAATAATAAACCCATATCTAATATTAGGTTTTTGAAAAAAGGAAAATATAATTTATTCAGATGTTGGTGTTCAGAAAAGTAAATCAAAATTAATAAGGTAACTACCCCAACAAGTAGTTGGCCCAAAAATTTCATTTTCGAACTCATCCCTCTAGAATTATTTAATTTAATTTTTAGCATATCGTCAGCAAAACCAAGGAGGCCTAAGCTCAAAGAGACAAAAATTAAAGTCCAGACATAAATGTTGTTTAAGTCAGCCCAGAGCAAGGTGCTCCCTATCATACCAATAATTATGATAAGTCCTCCCATAGTCGGTGTTCCAGTTTTTGTAATAATATGATCTATGGGTCCATCTTGTCTTATTGGCCCACTAATTTGATGTTTTGAAAATAATTTAATAAGAGGTCCGCCAATTAAGAATACTATTACTAACGAAGTTCCTACTGATAAACCTGTCCGGAAAGTAAGATATTTAAAAACGTTTAAAAATGAGTAATTATCAATTAATGAAATTAATAAATTATAAAGCATGCTTTGACCTCTTTATTAATCTTTTTACAATTACATTCAAGCCAGTAGCGTTGGAACCCTTGATCATTAAATAGTCATTTTTTCTTAAAATTGGACTTACCAACTGATAAAAGTCTTTATCCTCTTGAAGAATGTTGCCCTGTTTGGCCTTCTTGACGCTTTTGTATGTATTAATTGCATTTTGACCATATACAAAAAATTTATCGATTTTAGCACTGTTTATAAACTTTGAGATTCTTTGGTGATACTTTTTTGATTTTTCACCAAGTTCTAACATGTCTCCAAGTAATAAGTATTTCTTAATATTTTTTTTTGTTTTTATTTTTGAAAGATCTTTTATTGCTTCTTTTACGGATAGAGGATTTGCATTGTAACTTTCATCTATTAAATTAAATTTAGTTTTTTTCGAACTAATTTTGAGAATTTTTCCGCGTCCCTCTAAAGCTTGGTAATTTTCAAAAAAGTTCTTCGTTGTTTCTATTTTTAAGTTTAAGGTTTTTAAAGTAGCTAAAGCAGATAATATGTTATTTATTTTTATATTATTAAATTTTAAAGAAATAATTTCATCTATTACTTTTATTTTTGCAATATTCATATTTTTTGATCTTTGTAAGTTTAATATACGGACATCTGAACTTTTATGTTTTCCAAAACAAACTACTTTTAAATTCCTTTTTTTTGCTTTTTCATTTAAAAAACTAAAAAATTTATCATCTCTGTTTAAGATCACTGTCCCATTTTTTTCAGTATTTGAAATGATTTGAGATTTCTCTTTTGCGATACCAAATAAATTTTTAAAATTTTCTATGTGAGCTTCTGCAATATTTGTAATTACTGATATTTTTGGTTTTACAATTTTAGACAATTTTTCTATTTCCCCTGGTTTATTCATGCCTATTTCAAAAACACCATATTTGTGATTGATTTCTAAATTACATAAACTCAATGGAACACCGTAATGATTATTGTAAGATTTGGGAGAATAATATGTATTGCCATAATCACTGAGAATTTTCCCTAGAATAGTCTTTAATGAAGTCTTTCCTGCGCTGCCCGTGATAGCAATAATTTTAGCACTTAAAATTTTCCTTTTTAAAATCGCTAGCTTATTTAAAAAAGTAAAACTATTTTTTACTTTAATATAATTTTTAATTTTATATTTTTTTGATCCTATAAAATAAGAAGCTCCATTTTTTTTTGCATCCTTAATAAAATTATGACCATCTTTGTGTTTGCCCTTAATTGCAACAAATAAATTTTGTTTTTTGCAATTTCTTGAGTCAATTTTTACACCGTGAAAAGGTGTTTTCTTATTTTTTTTTACAATAGAATTTATTAACTTTGAGTTTTCATTTTTTATATTTTGGGACTCACGATTATAAAGTTTTATTTTTATATTTTTTATGATTTTCTTATCAGAGGTAAAATATTTTTTTTTTCCATAGTCTTGGATGCTTTCATGTCCTTTTCCAGCAATCAATATTATTTCTTCATAGCTTGAATGGACAAGAGAATATTCAATCGCTTTATTTCTTCGACCTATATTAAATTTATTTTTAGAGCTAATGTATTTAAATATTTCATTTCTTATTTTTGAAGGGATTTCGTTACGCGGATTATCATCTGTAACAATAATTTTATCACAAAAATTATTTGCCACTCTTGCCATCAGTTTCCTTTTGCTTTTATCTCTTTCACCGCCACAACCAAAAACTAGAGTAATTTTTTTATTGAACTGTTTAACCAGTGCCGTCATTACATTTTCAAGTGCATCTGGAGTGTGTGCGTAATCAATAAAAATTTTAGCTTCATTAGGAAGCGTCCTTATCAGTTCAAGCCTTCCATTGACAGGTTTAATTTTTTTTAAATGTTCGCTAATTGAGCTTATTTTTCCACCGCATAACTTTGATGCTAAAGCTGCCATCAAAAAATTTTTAAATTGAAACTCTCCCGGAAGCTTGAACTTATCTTTAAAACCTAATTTTCTAATTTTTTTTTGATTAATATCTAAAATTGTGTTTTTATTTTTTACAATTTTTTTTATTTTATGAAATTCTTTTAATTTGCTGTCAGTTATCACGAATGCGTTTTTTTTTAAAATTTTAGAAAATAGTATCATCTTAGCTTTAAAATAATTTTGCATGGACTTATGATAATCTAAGTGATCTTGACTAAGGTTAGTAAAAATACCAGCTTTGAAATTTATTCCGTTAAGTCTTCCTTGATCAAGGCCATGACTAGATGCCTCTATAATTACGTTATCAATTCCTTTTTTTTTTAGATTAAAAAGCTCTCTATGAATTGTTGCTAAATCTGGGGTCGTTAGATCTACTTTCTTAGAACTGTGAGAAGTATTTAAACCTAAAGTCCCAATAGAAGCTACGGAAATTCTCTGCTGCTTTAAAATTTGAAAAAAGAAATCTGCAACCGAACTTTTTCCGTTGGTACCCGTTACAGCAATTATATTTCTCGGTTTTTTATTATAAAACTTAATGCAAGCTTTTTCTAAAAGTTTATTTATGTTATTAACCTTTATTAAATTATTTCTACTCCAGACATTAGAATTTTTTCTACATATGACTACTTTCACACCTTTTTTAAAAACGTCTTTAATGAATTTATTTCCGTCTTTTTTCTTTCCTTTCAAAGCAAAAAACAAATCATTTTTTTGAATTTTTCTACTGTCGGAACATATCCCTTTTATCTTAATATTACCTAGTTTGAGGGGACAATTTTTAATTAAATTTTTCAACAACATGTTCGATTGAATCATCTTTTTTGTTTATGGCTAAAATTGGTCCAATTTGTTCTATTATTTTGCCAGCTGTATAAGCTACATTCCAGCCTGCCTCATTTCTTGAAGCTTTTATTTGAGTTCCTCTATAATTATATACCAAATCCTTTGCTACTTGTGGGTCATCGATCATTAAGAATAAAACGTATCTTTTCTCACTTGCTGTGAAAAAAGAAATAAATGTATTCATATTTTTATTTTTATTTTCATAATACTGGGATGTTCCAGTCTTACCTGAAACATCGTATCCAAATACCTCTGAAAGACTCGCTGTTCCATTTTCGTCAGTGACTACTTTCCTTAAAATGTCTCTTATTTTTTTACTTGTTAACTGAGAGATAATTTTAATATCGCTAGAATCTTTATCTTTTTTTAATAAGGTCGGATTAATTTGTATTCCACCGTTTATTAGCGAAGCATATGCAGAACTTGCCTGAAGCGGAGTAGTTGTAACTCCCCTTCCAAAAGATACTGTTTCTAATTTACATTTATTCCATGAGAAATCATGAGGAGTTCCTACTTCTTCTAAATCAAATTTTTGTTTATCTAACAACTTTAAATCTTCTAAAAAATTTTTGAATTTTTCTTTACCAATTTTTCTAGCTATCATCAGGCTTCCAACATTAGACGATCTAATCAAAATATCCTCGACAGTCATATTTTTTGGAAATTCTTTAATGTCAGATATTTCATGACGTGAACACTTAATTTTTTTTGGTATATCTTTAATAATAGAATCTGGTGAATAAATTTTAGTTTCTATTGCCAATGCAACGGTGAATGTTTTAAATATTGAACCGAGTTCGAAAACGCTATTAGTGATTTTGTTATTATAGCTTATATCTGATATTTTTTGTCTTTTATTTATGTCAAAATCTGGCAGGGAAACTAAAGATATTATTTCACCACTTTCTGAGTCCATGAGTAATCCTGCAGATCCTTTGGAGCTAAATAACTCCATGGCTTTTAAAAGTTCATTTTTAATTAAGTATTGTATGTTAGTATCTAAAGTTAATTTTAAAGGATGGTGAATTTTTTTTTTTATTTTTTAATTCGTGGTCTAGCGATTTTTCTAATCCTGATATGCCATAATTGTCATCATCTATTTGACCCAAAACATGGCTATAAAGCTTAGAATGCGGATAAATTCTACTTTGAAATGGTTCAAAAATTATTGCTTTTTCTCCTAAAGACCACAATTTTTCTCTTTCATTTTCAGTAAGTCTTTTTTTTATGTAAAAATATTTTTTTTTAGAAAAGCTTTTTTCAATAAAATCGTAGTCAAGGTCCGGTAATATTAATTTTAATTTTACAATAAACTTTTTTTTATCTTTGACTAAATTTGCTCTTACTGCTGCATGAAATGAGTTAATATTTCTTGATAACAAAACTCCATTTCTATCTACAATATCTCTTCTGTAAGTGATTAAATTATGATTATTTTTTTCAAATTTTAAAAGTTTTGGTTTCTGTAGTGATAATGTAGTTATTTTAAGCGAAAATATAAAAATTAACGAAAAAAATAGAAAAAATAAAAGATAGACTCTATCTTCTGATACTCTAGAATTATTTTTTTTCTTATACATTTCATTAGCTTCTAGATAATCTTCAAAATAAAAACTTCTTTGATTTTTATTAAAATTATTATTCTTCTTTGCTTTTCTTTTCATTGATTTTTATTTTAGATAGTTTTGATCTTTGGTCGTAATATTCCTCTATAGATAAAAATATATTTGAAAATTTGGTTGGAGTATAATCTTCAACACCGTATATTTTAATTTTTTTGGTTAAATTTTCAGGTGAAGATAAATAGTGAAAATCAATCTGACTTTCGTAAATTTCATTTTTTACTTTTAATATTTTTTTTTCAAGTATAAGTATTTTTTTTTCAACTATTCTTGTTTGAGTTTTAATAATTGAAGTAAGAATCATTAAAAAAGAAAAGATTAAAATTGAAATTAATATTTTTTTTCTAAACATGAGTCCTTTCCAATTCTAAAATATAATTAAATTTTTCAAATAAGTCTTTTGGTACAAAAAAATCTTCTTTGTTTCTCGTAGCAAATCTTAATTTTGCAGATCGTGATGAGGGATTAATTAAAATTTCATTATCATTTGGTCTAATAATTCTATTTTTATAGTCATTAAAAAGATAAAACTGCTTTTCATCAGATGGGTGGTATCTAGAGGAAATTGACTTATTTTTAGAAAAATTCTTGAAAAAAAATTTTACAATTTTATCCTCTAGCGAATGAAAGGTTATAATTATTAACTTTCCATTAGGTTTAAGTTTTTTTGTTGCTTTGGTAATCCCATTTACTAATTCTGTAATTTCTTTATTGACAAAAATTCTTATTGCCTGGAAAGTTTTTGTGCTAACATTAATTTTTGTATTAAAATTCTTTTTCTTACTTTTTTTAATTATCTTAACTAGGTCCTGAGTGTTTTCAATTTTTTTTAAATTTCTTGATTGCACTATATTTTTTGCAATTTTTGAAGCATCTTGCTCGTCGCCCAGAATCTTTAGAATATTTCTCAAAATTTTCTCATCTAGAAAGTTAAGGGCTTTTTCTGCTGAAAGTGAATTTAGTCCCATAGACATATCTAGTTTGTCTTTTGAATTAAATGAGAATCCTCTAGACATATTTTTTAATTGAAAGCTTGAGACTCCCAAATCAAATATTACACAATCAAACTTTTCTTGTGTTATATTATCTAAATCGCTAAATTTTTTATTAAAAAACCTAAATCTTTTTGGAAATTTTTTTTTTAAATTTTGGGCATATTCGATGACAAAATCATCTCTATCTATTGCTATTACTTTTGTATTTGGAAATGAAAGTAATTCTTTTGAAATATTTCCACCACCAAAAGTACAATCGAGAAAAAAACCTCCATTTTTAGGAGAGCATAGACTTACCACTTCCTCTAACATCACTGGAACATGTCTGTACTCTAGTGAATGTTTGTTTGTGGTCATTAACACTTTTTTTTTTCATTAAAATTTTTGTTTTCTTAAAAAAGCTGGAATCTCAAAATCATCCTCTTCGTAAGCATTGTTTTCTTGCTCAAACAAATTATCTTTTAAGTTTTGACCTTCATCATTATCCTCAATATTTTCAGCAGTTTCCTCTGAAAATAATTTTGGAGAATCCTCAATAGTTTCAACAGGAGTTTCGTTAATGTCTTTTTCCTCTTTATGAATTTCGTTTTCCTGTAAATTTTGTGAATCGATATATGATGCGTTTTCAATTGATATACCTTTAGCTATATTTTCATCTTTATTTGTTTGAAAATCAAAATTATTTTCAGGTAGATCAAGTTGAACTTCTTCCTCTAATTTAAGAGCTGTAGCGCCGTCTATTGAACCAATAGTTTTACCAAAACTTGATTTTTTTGAAAACAAATTATCTGAATAACCAGGATTTCTATTCTGAATTCTATTCATCATGTTAAGAATTGGTTTTGATTGAGACTTATGCCCATCTAGGGCTGTAGCCACTATAGATACTCTCATTTTACCATTCATATTTTCATCTTTAATAGCTCCAAATATTAATTCGGCCTCAGGATCAACTTCTGCTCTAATTTTGTTTACCGCTTGGTCAACTTCAAACAAAGTGATATCTTTTCCTCCTGTTATATTTACAAGAAGACCTTTTGCTCCTTGAAGTGAATACTCATCGATTAAAGGATTATTTAACGCCATATCGGTTGCTGCAGTTGCTCTATTTTCACCCTCTGCTTCACCAGTACCCATCATAGCTTTACCCATCGAGCTCATCACAGTTTCAACATCGGCAAAATCTAAGTTTATCATTCCGGGTCTTACCATTAAATCTGTGATGCTTTGGACTCCATGCTTTAAAACATCATTGGAGAGAGAAAATGACTCTTCAAAAGTAGTCGACTCATTAGCAACTTTAAAAAGATTCTGATTAGGCACTACTATTACTGTATCTAAATGCTTTTTAAGCTCTTCTAGACCTTCTTGCGCTCTTCTCATTCTCTTTGGTCCTTCATAAGAGAACGGTAAAGTTGTTACTCCGACAGTCAAAATATTTAATTCTTTTGCTGCTCTTGCAATTACGTGAGAGGCTCCTGTCCCGGTACCGCCCCCCATTCCAGCGGTAATAAAAATCATATTACTTCCTTGAATATAATTTACTATTTCGTTAAGGGACTCGTCTGCAGCAGCTTGACCAATATCATTTTTAGCTCCAGCACCTAATCCCTTTGTTAAATTCATTCCAATTTGAATTTTTGCATCTGCCTTATTAACTCTTAAATCTTGCGCATCAGTATTTACTGCAACAAATTCTACACCTTCGAGACCAGCCTCAATCATAGCATTTATAGCGTTTCCTCCAGCACCGCCAATACCTAAAACTAAAATTCTTGGTTTTAACTCTTTTAATTCTCCGCCACCTATATTGATACTCATTTCTCCTCCAGTTGTTTATTGTTGTTCCACTTTAAATTTGATCTATTTTTGAAAGCTTTATTTCTTGCTATTTTTCTAAATTTTTCAAAGTTATTAGGTTCCCATATTTGAAATGTTTTTCCCAACCCAACAAATAAAATATTATTTTTAATTTTTGCATGCTTAAGGAGTTTTTCTGTTAATAAAACTCTTCCTTCCGTGTCAAATTGTAAGTTAGTGCTTTCAGATAAAATAGAGGTGGCAAAATAATCTCTTTTTTCTTCAAAAGGATTTAAAGTGTCAATTGAATTTGATAACTTTTCAATTCTATCTTGTGAGCATGCTTCTAATGAAGCGTTATTAAAAGATGGATAGGCAATAAATCCATTATATCCTAAAGATGAAAGATGAGCTCTAAAAGATGCTGGCACAGATACCCTTCCTTTTTTGTCTAATTTGTTTTCGTAACTTGATAAAAACATAATTTCTCAATTTCAAATCATTTAGTTTTTTTTTCAATTTCCCTCCATTTTGGGATTATTTGGGATATTATGGGTTTTAAGTTAATAGTCAATACATTACTTTTAAGCATAAAAGTACAAAATACGAACATTTTTTGATGATTAAGCCAGATAGTCTATAAGCCGGGTTCTGTCATTTAAGATGTCATTTATCTAGGCTTTAACTCACATCAAAGCTCAAGCGGCTAACCCAGGTAACTAATTAAAGACTATTTTTAGCGTATTTTACGCAGTGTTACCTCTATTTAGCCTTGCTCCCAGTGGGGTTTGCCTTGCGGTTTTTGTTACCAAAAACCCGGTGTGCTCTTACCACGCCGTTTCACCCTTGCCTTGATAAGGCGGTTTATTTTCTGT
>MDSW01118245.1_pt1 | contig 28603 bp, 23 predicted proteins | sample 811171 | NCBI WGS metagenome assembly MDSW01 (sample SAMN05326641, study PRJNA326480) | marine metagenome | isolation source: seawater | place: Atlantic Ocean: North West | collected 2012 | reverse complement strand
TCTGGCAAACATCTCAGTTTTAGATTGTTCTACTTTTGTACTAAGCCTAAATACATTGGTATTGACTATTTTTTAAAAACCCATACTATCCCAAATAATCCCATAATGGAGGGTGATTTGAAATTATTAAAAAAAAGATGGTTTTTAAATAAATATGTTTTTATCGAACTTCGAAAACAAAATAGACAAGAAAGGTCGTGTATCTGTGCCAGCTAATTTTAGATCTTACTTAAATTCAATGGGATATAATGGCTTTATAAGTTATCCCTCTTTTAACAATTCAGCATTAGAGTGTTGCTCACAGGACAGAATTGAAAAACTTTCTAACGCCATAGATTCACTCAATCCTTTTGAGGAAAAAAGAGATTATTTTGCAACATCTGTTTTATCCGAAAGTGAAAATTTACAATTTGATACTGAGGGTAGGGTTTCATTGTCTGAAAAATTATTTGAACACGCAAAAATTACAAATAATGTGTTATTTGTAGGCCTGGGGAAAACATTTCAAATTTGGGAACCGAAAAACTTCAAAAAATTTAAACTTTATGCAAGAAAGAAAGCTTTTCAAAATAGATCAAATCTAAAATGGGACAATAAACAGAAAGGGGAGTTATCATGAGTATAAATGTGGGCGGAGGAGAATTAAGAGAATTAAAACCTAGAATATTAGTCATAGGAGTAGGTGGAGCAGGTGGAAATGCAATTAATGCAATGATTGATGCTGGTATGCAGGGGGTAGAATTTGTTGCAGTCAATACCGACGCACAAGATCTTAAAATGAGTAAAGCAGACGCTAAAATACAAATTGGAATGAATTTGACTAAAGGTCTCGGTGCAGGAGCAAAACATGATATTGGACAAGCTGCAGCAGATGAATCTATTAATGAAATTATAAATTATATTCAAGGAAGTAATATGGTTTTCATTGCCTCTGGTATGGGTGGAGGAACAGGCACTGGTGCTTCACATGTAATTGCAAAGGCTGCAAGAGAAATGAATATTCTAACTGTTGGAGTGACCACTTTACCTTTTTCTTACGAGGGACCAAAAAGAATGAGAAGAGCTATTAGCGGTTTGGAAGAGTTAAAGAAAAATTTAGATACCACAATCGTAGTACCAAACCAAAATCTTTTTAAAATTGCTAACGAGACTACTGGTTTTGAGGAGTCGTTTAGTTTATCTAATGATGTTTTAAAACACGGTGTTCAAAGTATCACTGATCTAATGGTTAGACCTGGCATGATAAACTTAGATTTTGCTGATGTAGAAACTGTAATGAGTGCTAGCGGCAAAGCGATGATGGGAACTGGCGAAGCAGAGGGAGAAAATAGAGCTATGGCTGCAACTGAACTTGCTTTGAATAATCCACTTATTGATGAATATACGCTACAAGGAGCAAAAGGATTACTTATTAATATTACTGGTGGTAGTGATTTAACTCTTTTTGAAGTTGACGCAGCAGTAAACAAGATTAGAGCAGAGGTCGATCCTGAGGCAGAACTAATATTTGGTGCTATAAAAGATCAAAACATGAGTGGTAAAATAAGGGTATCAATTGTAGCCACATGTCTTAAAGGATCTGCAATTTTACAAGAAGGAAAACCAATTCTAAACGTTGTAAGTGGAACAAATAATAGGATCAATAACATTAAAGATAATTTATTTTCTAATCCAATTGAAAAGAATGTTGTTAATTCTATCGAAGGAGCAACAGCTTTAAAACTTGATGAAAGTTTCGAAGTAAAAAATAGTGAGGAACAAAATGCACTAATTGATAGCTTTGAAAATAATGAGGAAAAATTTATCGCCAATCAAGATTTTTCTAATAATAATCTTATTAACGATATTCCAACTGGAGTTTCGATAGAAAGTGCCTCATATATGGAAAATCATTCAAACATCAAAACTGAGGAGACGGATGGCCATATCTCAGAAAACACTAATTATGAAAATACTCCAAAACTTTTTACAGAGGAAAACTCTCAAGAAAATAGCGAGATAAACGACTTAACCAATGAGTCTGGTAAAGAAACTTTGTTTGATCAAGATCAAGATAACGAGGATGAGGATTTTGAAATTCCCGCTTTTCTAAGAAGACAAAAGTTTTAATGCGCAAATCTAAAATTAATGACCACTCAAAAATCATCACTGGAATTTTCCCATTTTCCAGTGATGTTGAGTGAAATTATCCAAATATCAACCCCTGCTAAAGGTGGTCTTTTTCTTGATTGTACATTTGGTGGCGGAAGTTACTCAAATGCGATACTCAAATTTCCTGAAACAAAAGTAATAGGTTTAGACAGAGACGAAAAAGTCATTTCAATAGCTAAAGAGCTGGAGAAAAAATTTAGTAATAGATTTAAATTTTATAAATTAAAGTTTAGTCAATTAGACGAAATTTTAAAAAAAAAAGTAGATACAATCATTTTTGATCTAGGCCTATCATCCATTCAACTCAATAATTATGAAAGAGGTTTTTCTTTTAAATCAAAAGACAAATTAGATATGACAATGGGCCTTACAGACATATCAGCTGAAGATGTAATTAATAATTTAAATGAAAAGCAATTAAAACTAATAATTAAGATTTTGGGTGAGGAAAAAGATGCTCCAATAATAGCAAAAAATATAGTTAAGGCCAGATTAAATAAAAAAATTACCAGAGTCGATGAGCTGGTCAACATAATTGAGAAAAGTAAAAAAAAATTTTATCCTAGCAAAATAAATCCTTGCACTAAAACTTTTCAGGCATTGAGAATATTTGTAAATAAAGAAATTACAGAGTTAATCAACGGTATAATTAAAGCTGTTAAATTTTTAAATCCTGGAGGAAAAATTTTAATTGTAAGCTTTCACTCAATTGAAGATAAAATCGTAAAATATTTTTTTAGCAGTTTTTCTAAAAATAAATCAAAACCGTCAAGATATTTACCTCTTAAAAGTAATGATTTGATACTTTTCGAAAATTATACAAATAAGATCATTAAACCTTCAAAAGAAGAGGTAATTAAAAATAATCCATCTCGTTCAGCTAAACTAAGATTTGCGATAAGAAGCAATACTGAATTTATTTTTCCTAATAGTTTAATTAAAAGATTTAAAAAATTTTTAGATGTAGAGGCAATTAATGTTTAAATTTAAAATTTTAATTTCTATAGTAGTTTTTACTTTATTTTTAATCAGCACATCAATTATCAAAAATCAAACAAGGGAATTAGAAAAAAAAATTAGTAATTTAAATGAAATTATAAATAAAAAAGAAAAAGATTTAAATGAGTCTCAATTAGACTTTTCTTATTTGACTTCGCCATCTATTCTTGACCTTCAAATAGAACATTTAGATACAAATGAATATATTCCTATGGAATATTCAAATATATTTCTAAGTTTATCTGATTTCTTAAATCTTAATCAAAAATTAGCAAATAAAAATTCAAATGCAGAAAAAGATCAAAAATAAAAAAAAATATAATATTAACCAAAATTGTTTTTATTTTGAGGATTATATTGAAACAAATAAAAAAAATAAAAAATCTCAAAACAATACTTTTTTTCAAGATAGGATCTATTTACTTTTTTTTTTATTCACCTCATTAATACTCATTTTTAGCATAAGAATTGTTCATGTTTCTTTAAATGAAATTCAAGTGATTTCTGGAAACAAATCATCTAATCTTTTTTCATTGATTAGAAGAGATATTGTTGACAGAAATGGAGTTTTAATCTCAAGAAATATTAAATCTTTTCACGCAGCTGTAGATCCAAAATTGATTAAAAATAAAGATAATTTTTTAATTAAGTTAAGATTAAATTTTCCTGAAATTTCGATTGAAGAAATAGAAAAAAAATTAAATAAAAATAAATATTTTTATTTAAAAAAAAGAGTGACTCAGAATGAAAAAGAAAAGTTATGGAGCTTAGGAGAGAAAGGAATAATTTTTGAACCATTTCAAACTAGAATTTATACTCATGCAAATTTGTTTAGTCATATTATTGGTCAAGTTGATTATGATAATTATGGAGTCTCAGGAGTAGAAAAATATTTAGATAAAGAGTTAAAAGATAAAAATTTATCTAATAAGCCCTTAGAATTGACTTTAGACACTAATATTCAATATTTAATTAATAAAGAACTAGTTGAGTCTTTATCAGTTTTTAATGCAACTGGCGCTGCTGCAGTACTTATGGATGTAAATAGTGGCGAGATTTTATCTTTAGTGTCACTTCCAAATTTTGACATTAATACAAGAGCTAATCTTAATGATAAAAAGTTAATTAACAAAATTACAAAAGGAGTATATGAACTTGGTTCAATTTTCAAAACTTTTACTATCGCCTTAGCTTTAGAAAATAATTTAGTAACACCAAGTACCGTAATTAAAAATATTCCTAGATCAATCAATTGTTCAAGATATAAGATTTCTGATATTAAAGAATTTCCAAAAAATTTATCTGTTGAGGATATTCTAATAAGGTCATCTAATGTTGGCACATTATTTATTGCAAGAAAAGTAGGTGAAGAAAGATTTAAGAAATTTATTAATGAAACAAAATTACTTGAAAGTCCTAAATTAGAACTAGAGGAGGTAGGCAATCCCATAAAATTTAGTTGGAACAAATGTAAACTTGAAACTGTATCTTTTGGCCATGGAATAACTACTACACCACTTCAAGCAGCAACATTATATGCTACATTAGCTAATGGTGGAAAATTTATTCAACCGACTTTGATTAAAAAACAGAAAGAGAAATCTAACAATAGATTAATTTCAAAAGAAACAAGTGAAAGTATAAACAATATACTAAGAAAGGTTGTAACTAACGAAGAGGGAACAGCTAGTTTAGCCGATATTCATGGTTATTTTGTCGGAGGAAAAACCGGAACATCACAAAATTACTTAGATAAAAGCGAGAATTTAAATACATTTATTTCTATTTTTCCGACACAAAAACCTAAATACACATTATTAGTAATGTTAGAGAATCCTCAAGTTGCTAATAATTTAATTTATAACTATAGAGGTATTAAGATTAAGGGCACAAGAAATGAAGCTGGCTGGAATTCAGTTTTCGTCGCTGGCAAAATAATAAAAAAAATTGGACCAATTTTAGCCATAAAAGGTAACGATTTTAATATAGATTATGTTGCTGAAAAAATTAATTAAAAATCTTTCAAAAAAAAATAAAAATATATTTGTTAAAGGTTTAGCTATTAACAGTAAGAAAGTAAAAAGAGGGTTCGTTTTTTTTGCCATCAAAGGTCATAAATTTAACGGTGAAAAATTTATATCAGAGGCAATAACAAAAGGTGCAGTTGCTGTTATCTGTTCATATAATTGCAAATATAAAAATAATCAAATTCCAATAATTAAAACAACCAAAATCAGAGAGTTACTGAGCAAAATTTGCTCAAAGTTTTATAAACTCAAACCTAAAAATATTATAGCTGTAACTGGAACTAATGGTAAAACATCTGTGTCTGATATATTTTTTCAAATTTTGAGTTTAAACAAAATTCCAGTAGCTTCAATTGGAACACTCGGTATCAAGTATAACAACAAAATAATTAAATCTAATTTGACGTCACCAGAGACTATTCTTCTTCATCAGTCTCTTGAAAAATTAAAAAGAAAAAAAATTGATAATGTAATTATTGAAGCGTCAAGTCATGGTATACAACAACAAAGAATTGATCATATTAATATCAAATCGGGAATTTTTACGAATTTTAGTCAGGATCATCTTGACTATCACAAAAATATGAAATCATACCTCAACGCAAAATTATTATTATTTAAAAAAATTTTAGCGAAAAAAAAAACAATTATTTCAGATGAATCTATTAAAGAGTTTTCAAAATTAAAAAAGATATCAAAAAAAAGAAATTTAAAACTGATAAGTATAAAAAAAATTAAGGATAAATTGATTTATAAAACAAATTTGGACTCGGATGATTTTCGTTTGAAAAATATTTCAATGGCAGTAGAGGCAGCTAAGTTATGCGGATTAAGAGAAAAAAATATTTTGAAAAGTTTAAATCAGCTAAAAGATGTAAATGGAAGATTAGAGCACGTGAAAACTTTTACTAATAATATAAAAGTTTTTGTAGATTTTGCACATACACCAGATGCCCTTTATAAGGTTTTAAAACAGCTTAAAAAATTATATGGAAAAAATATTTCTTTAGTCTTTGGTTGCGGGGGTGATCGAGATCACAAAAAAAGACCAATTATGGGAAAAATTGCAAGCTTAATTTGTAAGAAAATTTATGTAACTGACGATAATCCAAGAGGAGAAAATCCAAAAAAAATTAGACAGGAAATAATTACTAAGTTAAATAAAACTAAATTTCTTGAAATCGGAAATAGATCAAAAGCAATTAAAACTGCTATTCAGAATGCTGAACCAAATGAGATAATTCTCATCGCTGGCAAAGGACATGAACAAGAGCAAGTTTATAAAAATAGAGTCATCTCAATTTCTGATAAAAGTTTAGTTAAAAAATATAATATAAAAATAAAAAAATTATCTGCAAAAGATAAGAAATTTTTTCAAAATAAAAAAATTTTATCAGAGTTAACTAAAATTTCTAATCCAAAAAATTTTAACGGGTTAGCAATAGACTCCAGATTAGTTAAAAAAGATAATTTATTTTTAACGATCAAAGGAAAAAAAAATGATGGAAACAAATTTATTTCAAATGCATTAAAAAAGGGTGCAAAATATATTATTTCCTCAAAAAAAAATAGAAGATTTAAAAATAAAATTATTAATGTGAATAATGAAACCGACTTTTTAAAAAATTTTGCATTTAAAAAAAGAGATAATTCCTTAGCTAAAATAATTGCCATTACCGGTAGCGCAGGAAAAACTTCTTTAAAAAACTTAATCAATATTCTTTTAAAAAATTACGGTAAAACATTTTGCTCACCAAAATCCTATAACAATCACTTTGGAGTTCCACTAAGTTTATCATTTTTAAATAATATTCATAAATTTGGAGTTTTTGAAGTTGGAATGAGCAGAGCAGGCGAGATAAATATTCTTTCAAAAATTATAAGACCTCATATTGGTATAATTACAAATATTGGAGAGGCACATATCGAAAATTTTAATAGTCTTAAAGAGATAGCAGATGCCAAAAGTGAAATAATGAACCATATAGAAAATAACGGAATTTTACTTTTAAATCGTGATGATAAATATTTTAATTATTTAGAAAAAAAAGCTAAATCTAAAAATTTAAAAGTTGTTTCATTTGGAATTAATAAAGAAGCAGATGTATATCCTTTGTCCTTTTCAGAAAGAGAGAAAAAACAAAGAATTACTATTAAAACGCCGAGACGAACACTAAATTTTAAAATTAAAAACATAAATATCTATAATGTTCTTTCATCTATAGCATTGTTGGAGCTATTAAATTTAGACTTGAACAAGATATTAAAATATTTTCAAAGCCATGAGCCAACCGAGGGGCGAGGAAAAATATATGAGATTAAAAGATATAAAAAAAACTTTAAACTAATAGATGAAAGCTATAATGCTAATCCTCTTTCGGTAAAAAATGCGATTAAAAATTTTAATTTTATAAAAAAAAATAAGTTTAAAAAATATTTATTACTTGGAGATATGCTAGAGCTAGGTAAAAAATCAGATATGTTACACAGACGTTTATCAAAAGTTATTAACAACTCAGATATTGATAAAGTGTTCATAAAAGGTAACAAAACCTTAATCACTTATAAGAATTTGAGTAAGGATAAACGAGGAAATATTTTTCAACAGGAAGAAGATGTAGATTTTACTTTTAAAAATATTATAGCTAATAATGATTACCTAATGATTAAAGGTTCTAATGCTACTGGACTACATAATTTAAGTAAAAAAATAATTAAAGGCTATTAAATGTTGTTTCATTTTTTTACATCACTTATTGATCAATACTCATACTTTAATGTGTTTAAGTATTTGACCTTCAGAACTGGTCTATCTGTAATGACTTCACTAATTGTAGTTTTTATAATTGGAGCACCATTGATAAAAATATTTTCAGAAAGAATGATAACTGGCCCAATAAGACAAGAGGGCCCAATAGATCATATTATCAAGAAATCCGGCACTCCTACCATGGGAGGAGTAATAATTTTAATTGGAATTATTTCAGGGACGTTGTTGTGGTCTGATTTATCAAATATTTATGTTTGGACTTTAATATTTGTTTCGCTAAGTTTAGGGGGATTAGGGCTTGCTGATGATATTTTGAAAATTAAACATAAAAACTCAAGTGGATTAAAGTCTAAATATAAATTTTTAGGTCAATTAATAATTAGTATTTTAGCAATTTTAATTTTGATTAAATTTTCAGACCATGAATATTTGTTTGAACTTTATTTCCCTTTTTTCAAGAATCTAATTTGGGAAATGGGAATATTTTTTATACCTTTTGCTCTTTTTGTAATTATTGGAGCTTCTAATGCAGTAAATCTAACAGATGGACTAGATGGTTTGGCAACAGTCCCAGTAATGTTAGTTGCACTTTCATTCACATTAATTTCTTATGTAGTAGGTAACACAATATTTTCAGAGTATCTTCAAATACAATACATTCCTGATGTTGGAGAACTATCTATTTTTTGCGGATCAATAGTTGGAGCTTGTTTAGGTTTTCTTTGGTACAATGCGCCTCCAGCGAAAATTTTTATGGGGGATACTGGATCACTCTCATTAGGTGGATCATTAGCAGCTATAGCCATAATAGTTAAACATGAAATAGTATTAGCTATAATTGGAGGGTTGTTTGTTTTAGAAACAATATCAGTAATCATTCAAGTAATTTCTTATAAGTTTACGGGAAAAAGAATTTTTAAAATGGCACCAATTCATCACCATTTTGAGAAGAAAGGTTGGGCAGAGTCAACAATAGTAATCAGATTTTGGATTATAGCTATAATTTTAGCTTTAGTTGGATTAGCGACGTTAAAACTCAGGTAACAGATGGTCTCTATAAGTAAATTAAAAGAACTATCTTTTTTAGTATATGGATTAGGTGTTTCCGGAAAATCAGTTGTAAATTTTTTTGAAAAAAATAATATTAAAAATTACCAAGTATGGGATGATAAAAATAAAAACCTTCTAAAAAAAAAAAGACCACTTAGCCTAGCCAGAACTTTAAAAAAAGTAAATTATATAGTTTTAAGTCCTGGCATTAGTTTAAAGAAGTCAAAAAATAAAAGACAATTAAATAGATATAAAAAAAAAATAATAACAGATATTGATTTAGTTTTTCTTTCAAAAAATTTTTTTAAAAGCATTGTGGTTACAGGAACAAATGGCAAGTCAACAACTTGCAAAATTTTATTTCATATTTTAACTAAAAGCAAATATCATCCACTATTAGGGGGCAATATAGGCACTCCAATTCTCAATTTAAAAATTAAAAAAGATAGCTTATTAATTATTGAAGCTTCTTCATTTCAATTAGCACATTCTAAATTTATAAAACCAGATTACGGATTACTTTTGAATATCAGTAACGATCATCTTGACTGGCATGGTACAATGAAAGATTATATAAATTCTAAATTTAAAATTTTTGAAAAACAGGAAAAAAAACATTTCTCATTTGTTAGCAAAAAATTAAAATTAGAATTTAAAAAAAGAAAATTGCCAGGAACTCTCGTATCGCCCAATCTAAATAGTTACAAAAAATTTAAAAACAAAATAGAGAATCCTTATCTCAAATCAAATATAAATGACGAAAACATGTCTTATATATTTGAGCTGTCTAAATTTTTAGGAGTAAAAAGAACTTTATTTTTAAAGTCATTGAATAGTTTTAAAGGATTACCTCATAGATATGAAATTTTTTTAAAAAATAAAAATTGTGTTTTTATAAATGACTCAAAAGCAACAACCTTTCAAGCTTCAAAATATGCTTTGAAAAACTCAAGAGATATTTATTGGATATTAGGAGGATTACCTAAAAGAAATGATAAGATTAATCTTAAAAACTTAAAAAAAAACATCGTTAAAGTTTATATAGTCGGAAAAAATATTAGTTTTTTCAAAAAACAAATCAGTAAAGAGGTAAGTTTTTTTGTAGCGAAAAATTTAAGAAATTCAGTAATACAAGTAATTAAAGATATAAAAATTTTTAAAAGAACAAATAATACAATTTTATTTAGTCCAGCATCAGCCTCATTTGATCAATTTCCAAATTTTGAAAAAAGGGGTGATGAATTTAAAAAGTTAAGTAAGTTCTATGCAAAAAAATATATTTAAATTTAAACTCTTAAATTATTGGAGAAATATAGATAAAAAAATGTTTTTATCTTTTGTAATCTTATTTTTTCTTGGGGTATTTTTTTCATTTTCTTCTACGTCATCTTTAGCTGGAGAACGATTAAATAAAGATTATTATTTTTTTTTTTCAAAACATTTATTCTTTGCTTTCTTTGCCTTAATTATAATGTTTTTTATCTCTTTGATAGATACTAATAAATTAAAAAAAATTGTTTTACCTTTATTTTTAATTTCTTTTACCTTTTTAGCTTTAGTTCCCTTTTTTGGCATAGAAGTTAAAGGTGCTAAAAGATGGTTAGATTTTTATTTTTTTAGATTACAGCCAGTAGAAATTCTAAAACCTTTTTTTATTCTAGCTACAGTAAATATTCTAACGCTAGAGAAATTTAAAAACTCTCAATTAAAATATTTCTTAAGCTTTTTATTACTTACTTCAGTTATTATACTGTTGATCGATCAACCAGATCTTGGCCAATCTATATTATTGATCTTAACCTGGGTAGCTACTGTTTTTGTTTCTGGAGTAAGTTTATTATACATCTTTGTTTTTTTTACTATTTTCTTAGTTTCGCTTTGTTCATTATTGTTTTTATTTCCAGAAAAGTTTGGCTATGTGATTAATCGTCTTATTACTTTTTTAGACCCTGCCAAAGGAGATAGATTTCAGTCATCTTCCGCAATGGATGCAATTAAGCTTGGAGGTTTAAAGGGACAAGGTATGGGAGAAGGGATTTTGAAAGAAAGGGTCCCAGAGGCACATACAGATTATATAATTGCAATAATTTCAGAGGAATATGGTTCAATTATTTCAATAATAATTATTTTAATTTTTTTATATATCTCTTTCAGAATAATCAAAAACTGCATAAATCAGCAAGACCAAATTATAAAAATTTCTTTGTGTGGGTTAGCGACATTACTTATATTTCAAACATTTATTCATGTCGGGGTAAATACAAATCTTATTCCAACTACTGGAATGACACTTCCATTTTTAAGCTATGGAGGATCATCCCTTTTTGGAAGTGCAATTCTTGCAGGGGTAATTTTAAATTATACTAAGGACAGATCGTATTTATATGACTAAAAAAGATAAAATCTTAATTGCAATAGGTGGAACAGGCGGGCATGTTTTCCCAGGGTGTAATTTAGCTGAGCATCTAATTGGTGAAAATTTTCATGTTGAATTAGTTTCAGATAAAAGAGGACAAAGATACTTAAAAAAATATGGTGATTTAAAAACTACAATTCTGCCATCCACACCATTAATTTCTAAAAACATCTTTCTGTATTTTTTTTCAATTTTGATAATTTTGTATTCTAGTTTTTATTCGTTGATTTTTTTAATTTGGAAAAGGCCATCAATTATTTTTGGGATGGGAGGTTATTCGTCTTTTCCAATATGCATTATGGCGAGTATTTTAAGAATAAAGTTTATCATTTATGAAAATAATTTGGTGCTTGGAAAAGCTAACAAATATTTATTACCATTTTGTAAAAAAATATTAGTTTCAAATAAAGAACTAGAGGGAATTCCTAGTAAATATAGTTCAAAAGTTGTTGAAATAGGAAATATCATAGATAAAAAAATTTTCAACTTCTCTAAAATAACTTCAAAAAATTTAAATGGTAAATTAATCAAAATTCTTATTATTGGTGGTAGCCAAGCGGCCAAAATTTTTGCTGAAGTATTACCAAATATTTTCAGAAAATGCTTTAATCAAGGCATAAATTTTAAAATATATCAACATTGTCTACCAGATCAGAAAAAAAAGTTAAAAGATTTTTATGAAAAGTCAAAAATAGATTGTGAAACTTTTCATTTTAGTGACAATTTAATTGAATATTTTTTAAAAGTTAATTTAGCAATAACAAGATCAGGTTCATCAATGATATCTGAGCTTACAAATGCACATATTCCTTTTATATCAGTACCATTACCATCTTCGGCAGAGAATCATCAATTAAAAAATGCAATGTATTATGAGAGAAAAAAATTAGCGTTCTTGATAGAAGAAAAAGATTTGAATGATAAATTATTATACCTTATCAAAGATATTTATGAGGACAGGTCAAAATTAGATAAAATAATAAATAATCAAAGACAATATTCTGACAAAAACGTTTATGAAAATATCAATCAAATATTAAAAAAAATTATTAATGAAAAAAATTAACTTAGGACAAAAAGAATTAATTCATTTTGTAGGCATTGGTGGAATAGGTATGAGTGGTTTGGCGCAAATAATGAAGAATATGGGTTTTAAGATACAGGGAAGTGATCAAAACAAAAACAAAAACACCGCAAGTTGTTTAAAAGCGGGTATTAAAGTTTTCATAGGTCATTCAAAAAAAAATGTGAAAAGTTCTACGATTTTAGTAAAATCTTCAGCTATAAAAAATAGTAATAGCGAACTTAAATTTGCAAGAGAAAAAAAAATACCAATTTACTCAAGAGCGGAAGTGTTAGCAGATGTAGTTTCTTTAAAAAAAAATATAATTATCACTGGATCACATGGTAAAACTACCACGACCTCGTTAGTTTCAAAAATTTTATCAGATCAGAAACTTGATCCAACCATCATTAATGGTGGTGTAATAAATTCGCTTAATAGTAATGCAAAATTAGGAAAGGGAGAGTGGGCAATTTTAGAAGCTGATGAGTCAGATGGAAGTTTTTTAAAACTTCCTATTAATTATTCTATCGTTACAAATATTGATAATGAGCATGTTGATTATTATAAAAATTTCAAAAATTTAGAAAACTCTTTTAAAAAATTTATTGAAAAAACACCGCCAACAGGAAAAGCTATAATCTGCATCGATAATAAGAATATTAAAAAAATTTTTGGTAAAATTAAAAACAAAAATATTTTAACATATGGTGTTAGCAAAAATGCTAATTATCATGTTTCAAATATTAGATATAATATGAATTATTCAATTTTTGATTTAAGTTTTAAAGATTTAAAAAAAAAGAATAAAAAAATAAGAAATATTCACCTTAAATTATTAGGAAAACATAATGTTCTTAATGCCGCTGCAGCAATTACAGTATGTTTAAATTTAGGTGTTAATCAAAATATAATAAAAAAATCTTTGGAAAAATTTTCAGGTGTTCAAAGAAGAATGACAAAAATTTTCACAAAAGACAAAAATGATTTCTATGATGATTATGCCCACCATCCAACTGAAATCACGTCAATCTTAGACAGTGTAAAAAATGTATACAAAGCTAGAAAAATTATATCTGTTTTTGAGCCGCATCGATATTCAAGAGTATTATCATTAAAAAAGGAGTTTGCTAAATCTTTTTCAAAGTCTAATTTAGTTCTTCTTTGCCCTCTTTATGCAGCAGGGGAGAAAAAAAGTTTAAGCTTTAACTCGTACGAATTCGCCAATATGATTTCAAAGTTATCAAAAACACAAGTAATTATAATAAAAGAATTTGCTGAAATTGAAAAATTTTTTAGAAAAAACTTAATTAGTGATGAAATAATAATAGGAATGGGCGCAGGTTCAATTTCAAAACATATGAGAGAGCTGAAATTTAGATTATGAATTATAATCAAGATTTAATAAATAAGTTCAGCGGCAACATTGATAATAATGTGAAACTTTCAAACTATAGTTGGTTTAACTTAGGGGGACCTGCAGAGTATTTATTTAAGCCTAAAAATAAAAATCAATTAATTGATTTTTTGAAAGAAAATAAAAAAAGTAAACTTAAAATTACAACTCTTGGGGCTGGTTCAAATACTCTTATAAGAGATAAGGGAGTGAAAGGTGTAGTCATTAAACTTGGTTTAGGTTTTTCTGAAATTGAATTAATTAATAGAGACACAATGAGAGTAGGTGCAGCAACATTAGATCGGAAAATTTCTAATTTTGCTAAAGAAAACAGTATAGGAAATCTTGAATTTCTTTCTTGTATCCCAGGTTCTATTGGAGGATCAGTCATCATGAATAGTGGTTGTTACGGTAATGAGATCTCTAAAATTTTGAGATCAGTCAATGTAATTGACTTTAATACTTGTGAAGAAAAAGAGATAAGCCGAGAAAATATAAATTTTTTTTATAGAGGAACAAATTTATCCAACGAATTAATCATTACCTCAGTTAAACTTAAAGGCGATATTAAATCAAAAGAAGAGATAGAAAAAAAACAGATAGAGTTTATTGAAAAAAAAAAAATATCACAACCTTCACAAATTAAAACTTGTGGTAGTACTTTCAAAAATGTCAGTACCGAAAAAAAAGCTTGGCAAATAATTAAAGAAGCAGGTTGTGATAATTTCAAAGTTGGTGATGCTTTTATATCAAAAAAACACTGCAATTTTTTTGTAAACAACGGAAAAGCCAAAGCCTCAGATATTGAAAAATTAATTAACAAAGTAAAAAAAACAGTAAATGATAAATCTGGAGTTAATCTTGACTTAGAGATTAAAATTATAGGTGAGTAAAAAAAATTTTAAAAAAGTTTTGGTTGTTTTAGGAGGAACGTCGGGAGAAAGAGAAATAAGCATCGAAACAGGCAAAGCTTGTATTAAAGCTTTAAAAAAAAAAAAATATATCGTAGATCAATTTGACCCGAAGTATCAAAATATTAATCTAATCAACCGACAAAAAGTAGATGTTATTTTTAATGCTTTACATGGCAAAGATGGTGAAGATGGTGTTGCTCAAAGCTATTTTGAATACTTGAGGATACCTTACACTCACTCTGGTGTAATAAGTTCTTACAATGCGATGAATAAAGTTATTTCAAAAAAATTATTTATTAAAAATAAAATACTCACACCAAGATATTGTACTATTAAAAAAAAAGAAATTAAAAAGCTTTCACTTAATCAAATGATGAAAATAAATAATTTATCTTTTCCACTAGTGATTAAACCAATTGATGAGGGATCTAGTTTGGGAGTAAAAATAGTAAATAAGAGTCAAGATCTAAAAAAAAAAATTAAATTACTTTTAAATAAATATGATCAATTAATTCTTGAGCAATACATTGGTGGTAAAGAAATTCAATCTGCAGTTCTCAATAAGATGCCACTGGGTGCAATCGAACTAGTGCCTAAAAGAACCTTTTATGATTATAAGGCAAAATATTTAAAGTCTGCAAAAACTGAACATATCATGCCCGCGAATTTAAAAAAAAAAGATTATTCGAAAGTTTTAAACTTAGCTCTAAAAGCACACAAGGCTTTAAACTGTAAAGGAGTAACTAGAGCAGATTTCAAATTTTTTAAAGGTAGATTTTATCTTTTAGAAATAAATACTCAACCTGGTATGACAAGCCTATCGTTAGTTCCAGAGATTGCCAATTACAGGGGTGTAAGTTTTGAAAATCTTGTTGAAAAGATATTATTAGATGCAAGTTTAAATAGATGAATAAACGTATTATAATTGCTTTAATACTTTTGCTAATTTTAAGCACTTATAACTCACAAAAACATTTTAAATTTAATATTAAATTTACTGTAAAAGAAATTTCTATAGAAAATAATACTATATTTAGTGATATTGAAATAAAAAACCAATTATCTTTTTTATATAATAAAAATATTATTTTTTTAAAAAGCGAGGAGATAAATAAAGAAATTAATAATAATTCTTTTATTGAAAGCCTAGAAATAAAAAAAATATTCCCTAATAAATTAAAAATAAAAATATTTGAAAAAAACCCAGTAGTAATTTTACAAGAAAAAAAAAAGAGATATTATTTAACAGATAAAGGTGATATAATAAACTTTGTCTCAATTAATAAATTTAAAAGTTTACCTATAGCTTTTAGTAACAAAAGTAACTTTTTAATCTTATATGGCGAATTGAAAAATATTAATTTTCCCCTAAATTTAATAAAAGAATATTATTTTTTTGAATCTCAAAGATGGGATTTTCAGACTAAAAAAGGTCAAATAATCAAATTACCATCAAAGAATTACTTAGAAAGTTTAGAAAATTTTTTAATCATCAAAGACAATCAAAGTTTTGCAAAATACAAAACTTTTGATTATAGAATTCCTCATCAACTTATTTTAAAATAAGTAATGAAAATTAAATCGACATTTCTTTTAATTGAAATAAATAAAACTGATTTTACTTTTATATTAGCTGAAAACGATAATGATAAATTTTCTATTCTTCATAAAAATAGTGATCTGAGAAAAAATGTTGGTGAAAATATGCTTGATAATTTTGAGTCATCATTTGAAATATTAAGTAACAACATTTATTCGATCGAACAAAAATTTAACCAAACATTTAAAGAAGCAATTGTAGTCTTGGATATTGTAGACTCCTCAGTAATTAATTTTTCAGGTTATAAAAAACTAAATGGCTCACAATTAGAAAGAGAAAATATTACTTATGTTATTAATTCACTAAAATCAAAAATAAGCGAAGTTGAAAACCAAAAGACAATTTTACATATATTTAATTCAAAATATCAGCTAGATATGAAACAATCTGAAAATTTACCTATTGGGTTATTTGGCAATTTTTATTCCCAAGAGCTATCTTTCTTTTTGGTAGACAAAAATTATTTGAAAAATTTAAATAATCTATTTTCAAAATGCAATTTAAGGGTAAAAAAATTTATTTCAAAAGGATTTATAGAGGGAGTTAGTTTATTGAATGATTATTCAAATCTAGAAACATTCTTTCAAATAAGACTTGATAAAGATTGCTCGCAAGTCATTTTATTTCAAAACTCGTCGTTAAAATTTATCCAAAACTTTAATTTTGGAACAAATTTGGTTATTAATGATATTTCAAAAATTACCGGACTTGAAAAAAATATAGTAGAAAAAATTTTACAAAATTCAAATCTTTTCTCAGAGGATATTAAAATGCAAAACATTGAAAAAGAATTTTTTGAAAAGCAAAATTTTAGGAATATTAAAAAAAAATTAATTTTAGATATAGCCGGCGCAAGAATTCAAGAATTAGCTGAAATTACACTTTTAAAAAATATAAATGTTTTTTCGTTTTTAAAAAGTGATACTTCGATTTTTTTGATTATTAATGATGAGCTTCAAAAATCAAATTTTACCAGCATCTATGATAATTTTTTTTCCAATCAAAAAATTTTTAAATTAAAGATTGTAGATAATTTTCAAATTCACAATAATTTAAAAAATATTTTTAACCTTGTTCAATTTGGGTGGAAAAAAGAAGCGATACCAATAGTACAAGAAAAAAAGTCATTAATTACCAGGTTTTTCAATCTTATTTTTGATTAATTTTGTTTTTTTTAGAAACATTTGTTGTTTTAATTAATCTACATTGTTCTCGTATAAAAACTTATGTCTAAAATTAATCAAAAAACTATTAAAGATATAATTATTCTTAAGGGAATAGGATTGCACAATGGAATTGAGGTAAATTTGAAGATCAAGCCATCCGATCCAAATACTGGAATAGTATTCAAGAGAATTGATATTGAAAATAAAAATTTGATTTCTGCTGATTTTAAGAATGTTGTTGAACCAGTTTTGTGTACAAAATTAAAAAACGAACACGGGACAACTATTTCAACTGTTGAGCATTTAATGGCTGCATTTTATGGAGAAGGAATCGATAATGCATTAATAGAAGTAGATGCTCCTGAAATACCAATCATGGATGGGTCTGCAGTTGAATTTGTTGATGCAATTAGAGCCGCAGGTATAGAGGAACAAAGTGTATCGAGAAAATTTATTAAAACTTTAAAAAGGGTTGAAGTAAAAGATGGTCAAAAGTACATTTCAATCGAACCATTAAATAAAGATTTAATTATAGATTTTGAATTAATTTACCAAAATCCTTTAATAAGAACTAGAAGAAAAGAATTTAGACTAAGCGATGACGACCTCACTGAAATTTATAACTCTCGAACTTTTTGTTTATATGAGGATATTGATAATATCAAAAGAATGGGATTAGCAAAAGGAGGTTCTTTGGATAATGCAATAGTTGTGCAAGGTGAAAAAATACTTAATGAAGATGGACTGAGAAATAGGCACGAGTTTGTATATCATAAAATATTAGATTGTTTAGGGGATATAATGTTGTCAGGAAATAGAATATTTGGCCATATCAAAACGTCGCAAGGAGGGCACGCTCTTACGAATAAATTGTTGAAAAAATTTTTTTCTGATAAAAATAATTGGAGTTTTGAGTCATTTGACAGCGCAGGGAAACAAGAACAAGATCCTTGCCAAAATTCGGTAGCTATTGGCGCTTAACATCGTAAAAATTTACGATTTCGATATATTCTGATATTAGTCTAAAGATGTTAATTAGAATTATCATATCTTTAAGTTTTGTATTCTTTTTATATTCGTGTTCTAAAGACGAAACAATATATCAAACATCTAAAAAAGCCGATCCATATGCACTGTATAAGGAAGGTTTAAATGCATTTAATAAAAATGACTTTTTTTTTGCTAACAAAAAGTTTGCAGAGGCTGAATTAAATTTTGATATTCCCGAACTGGCTGCTAAATCTTCAATAATGTCTAGTTTTAGTTTGTATGGCATTAATTTTTATGATCAAGCGGAGGAAAATCTTGAGAGATTTTTAAAGACTTATCCTGGAGACAAAAATATAATTTATGCACATTATTTGCTAGCAATTATCTTTTATGAACAAATTGAAGATGAAAAAAAAGATTTAAAACCATTATTAAAAGCTAATGAAAAAATTGAGTATTTTATAAAAACATTTCCTAATTCAGATTATGCAATAGACTTAAAATTCAAAAAAGATTTAATTCAAAATCAATTAGCTGCTAAAGAATTGTATATTGCAAAATATTATATCAGTACAAAAAAGTGGGCTGCAGCAATAAAAAGACTACAAAATATTTTAAAATTTTACGATAGAACAGTTTTTATAGAGGAGGCATTACATCGTTTAGTAGAGATTCATTATTATCTCGGCCTACAAGAGGAAGCGTCAAATTACGCAAAAATTTTAGGGTATAATTACAATTCAAGTGAATGGTTTGAAAAGTCTTATAAAATTTTAAACAAAAACTACGAAATTGTTAAAAAAGATAAAAATAAAAAAGAAAATTTAATAACTAGAATAATAAAAAAGATAAAATAATTAATGAATAGTAAAAAAAAATTAAATAGTGAATATAAAAAAAAAATACAAGAATTAAAAAATCACAACAAATATTATTTTGAACTGGATAAACCAAAAATTTCAGATGCTAAATATGATGAGCTCAAAAAAGAAGTTTTGGAATTAGAAAACAAATATTCATTTTTGAAAAAAAAAGGACTAATTAGTAAAATTGTAGGGACCCCTCCATCTAATAAATTTAATAAGATTAAACATTTAAAACCAATGCTGTCTTTGTCTAATGCATTTAAAAAAGATGATATGACAGATTTCATAAAAAAAATTAATAATTTTCTAAGTTTAAAAAATAAAAATATTGAACTTTTCTGTGAACCAAAAATTGACGGTATTTCAGCGACATTGATTTATGAAAAAGGTGTATTAAAAAAAGGTCTCTCTCGGGGCGATGGAGTAACTGGTGAAGATATTTCAGAAAATTTAAAAACAATATCAACGATTCCTAAAATTTTAACAGTCGGCAAAATTCCTGATTTAATAGAAATTAGATGTGAAATATATATTAGTAAAAAAGATTTTATTAAGCTCAAAGATAAATTTGCTAATCCAAGAAACGCAGCTGGTGGATCTCTTAGGCAGAAGGATCCAAGAGAAACATCTAAAATTCCGCTTAAATATTTTGCATATGGATTAGGAGCTATAGACCCAGCTATTTTTTCCAAACAATCAGAATTTTTAAACACAATAACTGAGTGGGGTTTTGTTACAAATCCTATTTCAAAAAAAGTAAGTGGCCATGAGGAAATAGAAAGTTATCATAGTAAAATTGATAATTTAAGATCTTCTTTAGATTACGATATAGATGGATTAGTTTTTAAAGTTAACGATTTTAACTTTCAAAAAAGATTAGGTAACACATCGAATTCTCCAAGGTGGGCTATCGCATATAAATTTTCTGCAGAAAAAGCGATCACAAAAATAAAAGATATCGTAATACAGGTAGGAAGAACAGGAGCTATTACACCAGTGGCAAAAGTTGAGCCAGTTACTGTTGGTGGAGTAGTTGTTTCAAACGCAACTCTTCATAATGAGGATGAGATAAACAGAAAAGATATTAGGATTGGTGATATAATACAAATTCAGAGAGCAGGAGATGTTATTCCACAAGTATTATCTGTTGATAAGTCAAAAAGAGATAAAAAAAGCAAAAAATTTATATTTCCAAAAAAATGTTTGTGTGGCGCAGTTACTAGTAAAGAAATCAGTAAAAATACAAACAGAGAAGATGCAGTAAGAAGATGTTCTAGAGGATATGATTGCAAATATATTGCAAGAGAAAAATTAAAGCATGTAGTCTCAAAAGAAGCATTCAATATAGATGGTTTAGGTAAAAAGGTAATAGACCAGTTTTGGGATTTAAATTTAATTAAAGAGCCATCAGATATCTTTGATTTAAACTTTAGGAAAATAAAAGATTTAGAAGGTTGGGGTGAACTCTCAATAGCTAATTTAAAGAAAGCCATTGAAAAATCTAAGACAGTAAATTTAGATAAATTTATATATTCATTGGGGATCAGGCATATAGGACAAGAAAACGCAAAAATTATAGCTAGTTTTTTTGGATCAATTAATGAATTTTATAAATTATTAGATAACAAAAACAGAAAAAAAATTTTACATAATTTATCTGAACTAGACGGAATTGGAGAGACGCAAATAATTTCAATAGATAATTTTTTTTTAATTAATGAAAATGTGAGGATTATTAAAGACTTTATTAAAAAGCTAAATATAAAAGATTTTTTATTACGAAATAAAAACGGAAAATTTTCTAACAAAAAATTAATGTTCACTGGGGGCTTTAAAAATATGAGTAGATCAGAGGCTAAAGCTATTGTTGAAGATAACGGCGGCAAGGTTCTTGGAACAATCTCTAAAAAACTGGATTTTTTAGTTGTAGGAGATTCAAAACCTACCAAAAAAAAAGTTGATTTAGCTAAACAACTTAATGTCCAAATTATTTTGGAAAAGGATTGGAATAGAATACTAGATAGCTGAGCATGCTTTTTTCAGCTCTATTACTTCCCTTCTGTTCATACTCCACTTGAGATTTTTGAAAACTTTTTGATGATATTCATTTATCCATTTTTTCTCATTTTTATTTAATATTTTTTTTTCAATAAGTGCTTTATCAATCGGTGCCATAGTTAAATTTTCAAAATATTTTTTATTGTTTCTTTTTTTTACATAAATTAGATTTTCAATTCTTATACCGAATTTATTTTTTTCATAATAGCCTGGCTCATTTGATACAACCATCCCTTCTTCAAAACTTACTTTATTGGTTTTAGAAATTGAATGAGGACCTTCATGAACATTAAGAAAATATCCAACACCATGTCCAGTGCCATGAGCGTAATTTAATCCTATTTTTTTCAAATATTTTCTTGCTTTAATATCGATAATTGAACCCGATGTCTTATTTGTTAATTTGTAATCTGAAACAGCTATATGACCTTTAAGAACCCTCGTAAAAATATTTTTAATTCTTTTGTTTGAATTTTTAAGAGAAATAGTACGAGTCACATCTGTTGTTCCAAATTCGTACTGACCTCCAGAATCAACTAAATAGATATCACCCTTCTTTAAGACTCTGTTAGTTTTCTTATTAGCATTATAATGTATAATTGCTCCATTAGGACCCGTGCTAGAAATTGTCGGAAAGCTTGAGAATTTAAACTTATTATTTTTTTTTCTAAATCTGAATAATTTTTTAGATGCGCTTAATTCTGTAATTTTTTTTCTATGAAAGTTTCTTTTTAGCCAAAATAAATATTTAGTTAAAGCAACACCGTCGTAAACATGAGACTTAATAATATTTTTTATTTCATTCTTAGTTTTAATTGCTTTTAAATGATAAATTGGATCCTGGTAATTTACAATTTTGTTTTCTCTACGAATTATCTTCTCAAAGAAAACAGAGCAAGTATTTCGATCTATAATAAATTTTTTTTTATTAATTAGCGAGAGAATTTTATTAGCTTCTTGAATATCTATTATTTGTATTTTTTTCAAATATTTTCTTAATGACAAAGATATTTTATTTAAATCGCAAAAAAATTTTACATTCCTTTTTTTATCAATCAAAATATAGCAGTTGGGAATTGGCGAATATTTTGCATCTCTACCTCTTATATTCAATAACCAAGCGTTATTTTCACTTGAGGTTATAAAATGGTAATCAGCATTTTTTCTTTTTAAAAAAGAAACTAACTTACTTATCTTATATTTATAATCTTTTCCAACTGAATGGTTGGGCAAACTATAAAATTTTTGTTTATTTATTTTTATTGGCCTTTTCCAAATTTCATCAACTAAATTACTTTTTATAAATTTAATTTTACAGCCGTTTTTATTAAAAAAAGTTTCTAAAGTTTTTCTTGTAAAAATTTTTGGATCACAACCAATTAATAATTTTTTATTTTTAAAAATACTGTATGGCATTTTATTAGGAAATGTGATTATCCTAAAATTTTTTCCACATTGGTTGCGTGCTTGCAAAGTATATCTACCATCAACAAACAAATAATTTTTATTTTGTAGTATTAAAGCAAAACCATAGGAGCCTGAAAAATTTGAGATTTTTTTTAGTCTGTCATTATGTTCAGGTGTATATTCGCCGAAGAACTCATCATTTTTGGGAATTAAATAACCGTCAATATTTTCTTTTTTTAAAATTTTTTTTAAATTATTTATTTTTTCCATTTAAGTATTTTGTTTTTTTTATAACGATCCCACCCAGGGCTTCTATACTCATCATTAAATTCAATAGAAATATCCTGATTAAAGTCAAAATCATCATTTCCTTTAAATCCAGTTTCATTCTTTTCTACACTATTGTCAGGTATTTCATTTATAAATCTTGAAGGGAGAGTATCCATCCAATCCCCATGATAAGCTCGTTTCATAGCAAAAGATAAGTAAGCTTCTTTTTTTGCACGTGTGATACCTACATAAGCTAATCTTCTCTCCTCCTCTAAAGCAAAGTCCCCCTTTTCTTCCAAAGATTTTTGATGAGGGAATAATCCCTCCTCCCAACCAGGAAGAAATACAACATCAAATTCCAACCCTTTTGCAGCATGCATAGTCATAAGGCTTACTTTTGCTCCTTCCCAATCCTGGTCTATTGATGTAGCTAGAGCCACGTGTTCTAAAAAACTTTGCAAGTTATCATAATCTTGCATAGCTCTAATTAACTCTTTTAAATTTTCTAATCTATTTTCATTTTCCAAATCCTTTTTGTTTTTTAGTATAGATGAATATCCAGACTCATCTAAAATAAGTTTTAATAAATCATAATGTTTCATGGTTTGAGAGTCTTTACGCCACTTTTGAATAAAACTAATTAATTGACTTAGTGTTTTTTTTATTTTTGGTTTAAAATCTCCATTTTCAATCATTTTTATAATAGAATCTTCTAAGCATAATTTATTTTTATTTCCGAATGTATAAATTTGATTAAGTGTACTTTCTCCTATCCCTCTTTTAGGTGAACCTATCACTCTTTCTAATGCCAGATCATCTAACTTTTGATTAATAATTCTCAAGTAAGAAACTGCATCTTTGATTTCTGCTCTTTCATAAAACTTAATACCTCCAAGAACCCTGTAGCCAATACCGACTTGTAAAAATCTTTCTTCAAACTCTCTTGTTTGATAAATTGCCCTCACTAAAATTGAAACTTCATTAAGAGAATATTTTTTTTTGATTTTTTGCTCAATTATATCACTGATTCCTTGAGCTTCCTCTTTACCAGTCCTATAACAATTAAGTTTTACAAGCTCACCCTGATTAGCGGATGACCATAAATTCTTACCTACTCTATTAGAATTATTTGAAATTAAATTCGACGCAGTCTCCAATATATTTTTTGTTGACCTATAATTCTGCTCTAATTTAAAAACTTTACAATTTTTATAAATTTTATCAAACGTGAGAAAATTTTTTATCTCAGCTCCCCGCCAGCTGTAAATAGATTGATCGTCATCTCCAACACAACAAATATTCTGATTATCATTCACTAATAAATTTAACCACTTATTTTGAATAAAATTGGTATCCTGAAATTCATCTACTAAAATATATCTGAAATTGTTATGATATATTTCTTTAATTTCTTTATGTTCTTCAAATAGTTTTACACAAAATAAAATTAAATCACCAAAATCAAAAGCATTTAAGTCTCTAGTTTTCTTTTGATATATTTCATACACTTTTAAAATTGATTTAATTATTGAACTTGATTTTTCTAACTTTACATCTTTTGGTAATAAGCCTTTATTTTTCCATTGGTCTATGTGATACATAATAAGTTGTGGAGAAAATTTTTTTGCATCTAAATCCTCAGCTTTTACTATGTTCCTAACTAATTTTTTTTGATCATCGGTATCTAGAATTGTAAAATTACTTTTGTAACCCAGAGCTTCTGCGTGTCTTCGTAAAAATTTGACACTTATAGAATGAAATGTCCCTAACCATGGTATTGCATTCGAACTTCCTTTAACATGTTGCATTACTCTATTTTGCATTTCTTTAGCCGCCTTGTTCGTAAAGGTCACACATAAAATTTGATTTGGAAAAGCTTTGTTTTGATTAATAATATGAATAAGCCTAGTTGTTAATACTCTAGTTTTTCCTGAGCCGGCTCCTGCAACAATTAAGTTTGGACCCTCAGTGCTTAGCACTGCATCTTTTTGCTCCTTGTTGAGACTTTCAATTAATTTATCTATGCTATTCATAACTTAGGAGTTTCATTTATATACTAGTTAAAAATAAAAAAAATGATAAATAAATTCATAAAGTTTATTAACAACAAATTTTCTACTTTTTTTAAGTTTGTTTTTTTTCTTAGATTTCTTTTATTAATATTCTTTGTTGCTGGGTTTTTATTATTAATTATACCTCAATTTTTTGACTATAAAAAAAAGGAGCTAATTGTAAAAAATTATTTATCCCAAAACTATGGTCTAAAAATCAAAACAATTGACAATATTTCTTTCAAATCTCTTCCATTACCACATTTACAAATAGATAACCTAACTGGAAATTTTATTATTAATGAGTCAATTCTGAAGACACAAAAGGCTACAATCTATCCAAAGTTATTTAGCATTTACAATTACAATAACTTTCAGGTAAGAAAAGTAAATTTAGAAAATAATTATCTAGAAATAGATTTTAAAAATTTAAAATTTTTCAGCCAAAGTTTTATCAATTTAAAAAAAAAAATTTCTGTCCAAAATTTAAGTTTAAAGATTAAAGATTTAGATAAAGATATAATTAAGTTAAAAAACATGACTTACTTTAATTACGGGTATAAAAAAAATATTATTGATGGAGAGGTATTCAATAAAAATTTTGAAATTAGTTTAAAAGAAGATTTAAGCAAAGTTAATTTTTTCCTATCAAAAACTGGTGTATCTGCAAAAATTACTGTTCTGAAAAATGATCGACATTCTTTATTTAACGGCAGTGTCGAAGGAAAAATTTTAAAATCTAGTTATAAGTTATTTTACATTTTAAAAGAAAATTTTATTAAGATAGATGATTTTTATTTTAGAGACAAAAATCTATCTTTTGACTCCAATGGATATTTAAGTACTAAGCCTTTTTTTGAAATAAACCTTTTTTCAGAAATTAAACATCTAAACATAGACATAATTAAAAGTTTAGATATAAAAAATTTATTTAAATCAAAAAATTTAATAAAAAAATTAAACATTCAAAATGATATTATTTTTCAACCTAAAAGATTTAGTAAAAATATAGTTAACGAATTAAATATTAAATCATCTTTAGCATATGGAAGATTGAACTTTTCAAAAGAAATTTTAATCTCTAAAAGTAAATTAGCTTGTGACGGTAATTTAAATTTACTTGAAGAATATCCAATAATTTACTTTTATTGTAATATTAAATCACCTGATATGAAGGATTTACTCAAAAGAATTAATGTAAATTATTCAAAAAAAAATGAAGTGATTGATTTAGATATTCAAGGAAATTTAAATATATTAAATAATAAAATTAATCTTGATAAAATTACAATGAATGAAAATTATAAAGCTTCAAAAAGTGATCTTAAATACTTTAAATCCATGTTTGAAAAGATAATATTTGATAAAGATTTTATTGATATGTTTGATTTAAAAAAAATTAGAAATTTTATTTATGAAATATCTTAATTTATTTTGGCTGAGTCATTTTAATTGGACTCATTATTTTATCGTACTCCTTTTCTTTAATTAACCCAGTTTTTAAAACTTCTTGTTTTAAAGTAGTTCCGTTTTTATATGCGGCTTTCGCGATATTGGCAGCTTTATCATAACCAATTTTTGGAGCTAAAGCAGTTACTAGCATTAAAGAATTTTCAAGAAGGCTTTTAATTCTTTTTTTATCAGCTTTAATTCCCTTAACACAATACAAAGCAAAAGTTTTTGCAGAGTCGCTCATGATTTCAATAGATTGTAAAATATTATGAATTATAAGTGGTTTAAAAACATTTAATTCAAAATGCCCATGTGATCCAGCCATTGTAATTCCATTATGATTACCAATTACTTTGACACATACCATTGTTACTGCTTCCGACTGAGTAGGATTTATTTTACCTGGCATTATTGAAGATCCGGGTTCATTAGATGGTAATATTAACTCACCATAGCCTGCCCGAGGTCCAGATCCTAGAAATCTTATATCATTAGCAATTTTCATTAAACATACTGCAGTAGTGTTTAAAGTTCCTGAAAAATTTACAATTTCATCATGAGCGGCCAGAGCAGCAAATTTGTTTGCCGAAGGTTTAAAGGGCAGTTTTGTTATTTTACTTATTTCTTTAACAATCTTTTTATCAAAATTTTTTCGAGTATTTAATCCTGTGCCTACAGCAGTCCCACCCTGAGCTAAATTATAAATTTCTTTGAGAGCAGACTCAATTCTTATAATACATTTTTTAAGTTGGGTGTGGTAACCTGAGAACTCTTGGCCTAATGTAATAGGAGTGGCATCTTGTAAGTGAGTTCTACCAACTTTAACGATTTTGCTAAACTCCTTTGATTTTTTATATAATTCTTTTTCTAAAAGTTTTAATGACGGTAATAATTTTTCTCTAGATTTTAAAGCAATAGAAATGTGCATTGCCGTAGGAAATACATCATTAGTAGATTGAGATTTGTTGACGTGATCATTTGGGTGAATAGGTTTTTTCGTACCCATTTTACCTCCCATCATTTGTATTGCTCTATTGGAGATTACTTCATTAACATTCATATTTGTTTGAGTACCAGATCCGGTTTGCCAAACTTTTAAAGGAAAATGTGCATCATGTTTTCCTTTAATTACTTCTTCAGAAGCTCGAATTATATATTTGCTCAATTTAGTGTCCAAATCTTTATTTCTGGCATTAACAATAGCAGCAGCTTTTTTTATGATTGCGATTGAGTGGATAACCAATGGCCTAACTAAAAAGTCTCCGATATTGAAATATTTATTTGATCTTTCTGTAGATGCTCCCCAATACTTATCACCAGGCACTTTTATTTTTCCAATACTGTCAAATTCTATTCTGTATCTCATCTTTGATTCTCTGATATAATACACTTTAATTAAGACAAAATAAAAAAAAAAGGAAAACAAATGAGTAATTTTGAAAGAGTGAAAAAATTTATGGAAACTTTTGGCCAAGAAGTTAAAAAAAAGGCCGGTTTTCCCAACGATAAAATAACGTCACTTAGATATGAACTGATTAAAGAGGAGCTTGAAGAGCTAAAAGAAGCGATCGACAATAAAGACATTAAAGAGGTCGCTGACGCATTAACAGACATATTGTACGTTACTTATGGAGCTGGACATGCATTTGGTATAAATTTAGATAAGTGCTTTGAAGAAGTTCAAAATTCAAACATGAGTAAATTAGGTGAGGACGGTAAACCAATTTATAACGATAAGGGTAAAGTCATGAAGGGACCAAATTATTTTGAGCCGAACTTAAATAAATTTGTTGCATGATGAAAAAAAATTATCACTGGATGCTCTTAGGTATTGCGGCTGGGCTTTTGATCTACTTGATAGATAAATATGTATTTTAATAAAAGGGGCGTTCTGTTGCCAGGTGCCCCAAACCCCGTAACTTAATTAACTAGGTTAATTAAGCTGCAAGTGCAAATT
>MDSW01214136.1_pt1 | contig 28613 bp, 26 predicted proteins | sample 811171 | NCBI WGS metagenome assembly MDSW01 (sample SAMN05326641, study PRJNA326480) | marine metagenome | isolation source: seawater | place: Atlantic Ocean: North West | collected 2012 | reverse complement strand
GCGACAGTCCCTCACAATATGCCTCTGTATTTGGCAGCGGTATGGCAGTGTGACTCCCCAGAACAGGCAGATCAGCTACTCGCTGGCAAACTCGATGGTTATGTATATCAGCGAGATCGTCATCCGAATGCGGATTTGTTTGCTGAGGCATGCTGCCAGCTACATGAGGCTGAGCGCGCATCCATCACTTCTTCGGGCATGGCGGCAATTTCCCTCGCGGTTCTTTCGCAACTGCAATCAGGTGATCACGTGCTGGTGAGTAATCAACTGTATGGCCGTACGACATTGCTTTTAACGTCTGAGCTACAGCGTCTGGGAATCACACATGCTCTGATCGACCCATATGATTTGGAATCTGTTCGTGCTGCTGTTACGCCGCAAACGAAAATGGTGATCGCGGAAACAATTGCGAACCCGTTGTTGCGAATTGTCGACATCCGCGGTTTATCAGAAATTACGCATAACGCTGGTGCCGTCCTGCTGATTGATAATACGTTTGCCACGCCGGCTATATGCAAGCCGCTTACACTGGGGGCAGATCTTGTGATGGAAAGCGTGAGTAAATTTATGAACGGGCATGGTGATGTGATGTTAGGTATGCTGGCCGGCAACGAGAAGCATTGGGAGCGCGTCGAACTGGTCAATGCGGCATGGGGATTTGCCAGTAGTCCATTGGAGTGTTGGCTGGCATGTCGTGGAGTTTCCACATTGACTTTGCGTATGAGACAGGCTAGTGCCACAGCTCAGGCCGCTGCTGAATTGTTGGTTGCTCGTAAAGAAGTCGAATCAGTCGAGTATCCCGGACTTAACAGTCATGTTGACCACGAACTAGCTTCGACTCAGTTTTTGAATGGCTTTGGGCATATGGTGACGTTTCGATTGTCGGGAGGTCGGCAGGCTGCGGATCGATTGATTGCCAGTGGAAGCATTCCATTCTGCCCGTCATTAGGAGATGTCTCTACAACGCTCAGTCATCCCACCTCAACCAGTCATCGCGGCTTGTCAGATGCAGAGCGAGCAGCACTGGGTATTACGGATGGAACGATTCGCCTTTCAGTTGGTGTGGATCAGGCTTCCGACGTGCTTAACAGCTTGGAGGATGCTTTAAGCAGCGTCTCATAATCGTCGGAAATTAGAAAATCCAGACTGGTGGTAGTTTCACCTGTCCCGTAAACTCAAGGTATACAAACTACTTATCAAACCGGCCGAATAAATTGGGAGCCTGAATGAACAAAAAAGAAGAAGCACTTGAAGTCGAGGGTACTGTAACTCAGGCATTAGCGAACACTCGTTTTCGCGTGCAACTGGAAAATGGTGCTGAAGTTTTGGCGCACGTCGCCGGACGTATGCGTAAACACTTTATTCGAATCGTACCTGGTGACAAAGTTCGAGTTGAATTGTCTCCTTATGATCTCACAAAAGGTCGTATTACGTATCGTGAACGCTAATGATTAGTGTTTTCGACGAGTGTTTTGGGCAACTGTTCAAAGTTCATTCAAAATAGGTCCAAAAGAACCGGCACTTAGACTGTCTTGCAGTGTTAATATGAGTGTCGATTTAAACGGTTGAGGATAAAGGCCATTTTTTGGCTTTCGGTCATAAAAACTGGTTACTCGGCATGGACGCTGGTATAAGCACCTCATTTGGGGTGTTAGAATAACGAAACAAGATTTTCGCCGTCTATAATTGGGGCGGTTCGATAGACATTTCATGACTGCAGGAGATCCCCTGATGGTGAAACTAATCAAGCAACAATGGTTAGCAGTGTTGTTGGTTCTGAGTGCTGGAGTTACTCCTGCACTGGCGCAGGCCCCTTCGGCTAAACCGATGGCTGTCATTGCTATTAATAACTACAACGATTTGTCCAAGGATATTGGCTGGGTTGCTGATTTGATGGGTCCTCCGGGCTCATCTGCTATGATTCAGGCTCAGGGAGCACAATTCGCGCAGATGTTTGATGCTACGAAGCCCATTGGAATCGTAGTTCAGTCTGATGGTGTGTTGGGCGCCAAGGTTTTGGGGTTCATCCCAACCAACAACGTCCAACAATTCGTCGGCATGCTGGCACTGTTCGGGATTACCGCTCAGCCTACCGATGGTGGCCTGCTTGAATTACAAACAGGTGCGACCCCGGTTTACATCAAACAAGGTCAGGGATGGGCATTTGTTTCCAATAACAAGGAGGCACTTGCTAACGTACCCGCTGATCCGGTTCCGATGTTGGGTGGCCTGGAAAAGGAATATGATGTTGCTATTCAAGGTAATGTAGATGCTATTCCTCCTGTCTTTATGCAATTAGCAATGAGCCAAATACAGGCTGGCCTTCAGGCATCTACCGCTCAGCCTTTGCCGGGAGAGACGGAGCAGGCGTTTGAGGCTAGAAGAACTCAGGCAATGCAATCGATGGAAGAGATGCAAAAAGCTCTCAACGATTTGAAGTCAATCACTTTAGGGATGAATGTTGACCAGACTAGAGAGTCTGTTTACTTCGACTTTGGATTTGACTTTAAAGCAGGTTCTGTATCAGCCAAATCCATGGACTACAGTGATGTCACAACCGATCTATTGGCATTTTCAGATGAAAATGCAGCGGTATCGATGTCTATCGCAGGGAAAATTGACCCCATTCAAGGCGCTCAAGCTGCTGCTCAGATCGATGTGATCAGAGATCAGGCTTTGAATCAGTTACAAAATGACCCCAGTATCCCAACTGAAGAGTTGCGTACTATAGCATCCAAAACAGTCGAAACGCTTGTTGAAGTAATTAACGGGACGATGGCCGCTGGGGAGTTTGATATGGCAGCCAGCATGACGATGACTAATGGCATTGAGGCTATTGGTGCAATTCGTGCAGTGAAGGCCGACTCATTAGAGACCGTTTTCCGTGAGCTGGTCACAGCCGCAAAAGAACAGGATCCGGAGTTTCCACCGGTTAACTTGGACGCAGCCAAGCACGCGGGGGCTACATTCCATACAATGAGCATTCCCGTTCCTCCATTTGATCCGCAAGCTCAGGCTTATTTCGGGGAGGCGATAGATCTTTCGATTGGGATGAGTGCTGATCACATTTATTTTGGAGTTGGTAAAGGAAATCTAGACAAAATCAAAGCTGCGATAGATACCTCAGCGGCGAATAAAGGAGCCAAAGCGGAGCCTATGAAATGGGAAATGTCAGCTTCCAAGGTTTTGACTTTCGTCGCCGAGCAAGCACAGGATCCGACAATGCAACAAGCCGCTGCAGCTGCCGGTAGCAAAGATAAAGGTCGCATCCAGCTTATGCCGATCGAGAATGGAGCGAAGTTCCGAATTGAAGTGGAATCCGGAGTTCTCAAGGCGATAGCCGTGGGAGTTCAGGCTCTTCAACCAGCCGAAGCTAGTCCTTTCTAAGATTTGATATCATAGTTGAAATTTCAGCGGTGCCTGGCAGTAGCTTCGGCACCGCTGTTTTTTCTTATCCTCTCATTTCACTGATTGTTTAAGAGAAGGTTTAAACATGCCGACTGTAGGTAGTTTTCCAACATCACGCCATGATATTGCCGGCGTTTCCATAGCTGAAATTGCTCAGCAGTTTAGTACCCCGACATTCGTCTATGATTCCGCTGTCATTGTGGAACGCATAGAAGATCTGAAGTCTTTCGATGTAATCCGTTATGCTCAGAAAGCCTGCTCTAACATCGCTATTCTTGATCTGGCACGGCGCAATGGAGTGGTTGTGGATGCCGTGAGTGCTGGTGAAATTCATCGGGCATTGCGTGCCGGATATCAAGGTGGTACCAACGCGGATGGTACTCATGAGATTGTGTATACGGCCGACATCTTCGATCAGGACGCGTTAGATCTAGCGGTCGAGCATGATATTCATGTCAACTGTGGTTCGCCGGATATGATAGACCAGTTAGGAGCAGTTAAACGGGGTGCCGAGATCACTTTGCGATTAAATCCGGGATTTGGACATGGGCACAGTCAAAAAACCAATACCGGTGGCCAACAGTCTAAGCATGGAATCTGGTATGAGCAGATCGAAGACTGTAAGCAGCGCGCTGCTAATCACGGGATTACGATTACAGGGTTGCACATGCACATCGGTTCAGGGACTGATCTGGAACATCTTGCTCAGGTCTGTGGTGCCATGGAGCAGGCGGTGCGAGAAGTTGGAAACACGATCACGACGATTAGTGCTGGCGGTGGTTTGCCAGTACCTTATAACGCGGATCAGTCGTATGTGGATCTGGACAAGTATTTTACCTTGTGGGATCAATCGCGGAAGAAGCTTGAAGCTGAACTGGGGAATTCCATCAAGCTGGAAATTGAGCCTGGCCGTTACTTATCTGCGGAAAGTGGCAATTTGGTGACCGAGATCAGAGCGGTAAAAAAGATGGGTGAAAATATCTTCTATTTAGTGGATGCAGGATTTAACAATCTCGCCCGGCCCATTATGTACGGTTCTTATCATCCAATTTCAGTCGTTGCTGCTGATGATTCCGCTCGAGAAGATGTCGAGGTTGTCGTCGGCGGACCACTCTGCGAATCAGGCGATATTTTCACTCAGGAGGAAGGTGGATTTGTAAGTAAGCGAAGCCTGCCTCAGGCAAATGTCGGTGAATATCTGGTGCTGGAATGTGCCGGTGCATACGGTAGTGTCATGGGCTCCAATTACAACTCCAAACCACTAGCAGCCGAAGTGATGATTGTCGATGGTCTGGCACATTTGATTCGGGAACGACAATCCTATGACGATCTGATGCGTGGTGAAAGGTTATTGGATACCTAGATGAATAGTTGTGTTTGGGCGACGGAAATATTGAACCCGATTTATCTCGGTGAAGCCGTCTAGAATCGCTGTTGGCGGTGTTTGCCGGTGACCGATGAGTATCTATAATTAAAGTGTTGAGAAGCAGCAGCTTAATGATGCTTAACATACTACGAAATGAGGATCTACGACGATGAGCAAGAAGAAAGCTCCTCGCAAAAAAGTACCAAAGACGTTGGCGGTTATTAACGCCGACAACTGCACAGGCTGTGAATCATGTCGCGAAGTCTGTCCCGTGGATTGCATTGATTTGAATCAGATCGGGCTTGGTACTAAAGGGAATCAAAGTTGGTGTGAAATTGACTTGGAACGCTGCGTTGGCTGTGAAGTCTGTGTTCATATTCCATCTCAGAAGTCAAATCCTTACGAGTTGCTTGTTTGTCCGTGGGATGCTATCGAAATGGTGCCTACCGAAAAGGTCGCTCAGGTTGTCGCTCAAATCGGTGGGCCACCGGAATACGTCTACGAAAACTGGGATCGCCTCGTTGGTACCGCTCAGCATCTGGCAGAATTACGAGCCGGTAGCTAAGGTTGATCACTCGCCTTCTCTTTTGGCGGTGGTTGCTGTTATCAAGACTTCCTTGTCTGTCCTTTAGTCCGCTTACGAATTTAGTACAATGCAAATTCGGCCTGCGCGGACGGTTTAGGTGCGCGGCGTTTATTGGCATGACGATCGAGCATTAAGACATTGAACAACTGGGATCAAATCAGACAAGGTGATTGTATTGAAGGTTTGAAAAGCCTCAAAGATGGATGTATCGATCTCGCATTCGCTGATCCGCCTTTCAATATTGGTTATCAATATGATGTCTATCAGGACAATCTTGAAAACGACGAATATCTAACCTGGACGCGGGACTGGATGTCCGAAGTAAAACGTGTTTTAAAAGAGGACGGAACTTTCTGGCTTGCTATAGGCGATGAATATGCTGCCGAGCTAAAAGTGATGATGCAGCGAGAGTTGGGTTTTACTTGTCGTAGCTGGGTAATTTGGTATTACACTTTTGGGGTCAATTGTACGAAGAAGTTTAATCGCTCTCACGCGCATCTCTTTCATATGGTCAAGGATTCAAAGCAATTCACGTTTAATGCGAAATCCGTTCGCGTTCCGTCGGCCCGTCAATTGGTATATGGGGACAAGCGAGCTAGCGCGAAAGGCCGGTTACCGGATGATACATGGGTGCTTCGCCCTCAGGATCTTCCAGACGGATTTGGAGCCGATGACGATACATGGTATTTTCCGCGTGTCGCCGGTACTTTTAAAGAACGTCAGGGATTCCACGGTTGCCAAATGCCGGAACAATTGCTGGGTCGAATTATACGAGTGTCGAGTGATGCTGGCGATGTAGTGTTGGATCCATTTGGAGGTAGCGGCACAACACTGGCGGTCGCAAAAAAACTAGATCGACGGTTTCTGGGTTTCGAGTTATCAGAGGATTATGTGATGGCGATTGAAAGTCGTTTAGACGGAATCGCCGTTGGCGATGATCTGGAAGGGGCCCCGGAACCACAAGTCAGCGCACCCGCCACGGGAAACGGGCGGTCTGCAAAAGTAAAACAGCAACAGGATACATCTCAACAATCTTTACCGGGAATGGATGGATGAAATACGCGATTTGTAATGAGACGTTTCAGGATTGGCCTTTTGATAAAGCATTTAAATATGCCAAAGAATTGGGCTATGACGCATTGGAATTCGCACCGTTTACTATTCATGAGGATGCCTATCAGATTAGTGCGGAAAGGCGAGCCGAAGTGCGGCAGCTGGCCGACCAGCATGAACTCGAGATTATCGGGTTGCACTGGCTGCTTGCCAAAACAGAAGGCTATTATTTGACAACACCCGATGGCGAAGTACGCAGGCGAACAGCGGAATACATCGCTGAACTCGCCAGGCTATGCAGCGATTTAGGAGGCCATATCATGGTCCTGGGATCGCCGCAGCAGCGAAACTTGCTTCCGGGAATTGATCATGATCAGGCACTGGACTATGCTGCAGACGTATTGAAGCAGGCTGCGCCGGTCTTTGAGGAACGAGGAGTGATTTTGGCGGTCGAACCATTATCACCTCTGGAAGGGGACTTCCTGTTAACCGCAGATCAAGGCGCAGATTTATGTCAGCGAGTGGATCACAGCAACGTCCAGTTGCATTTGGACGTTAAAGCGATGTGCTCCATGGGTGAACCTGTAGCCGATATTATTCGCAAACATGCGGCCATTACTGCGCACTTTCATGCCAATGACGAAAATCTACGTGGCCCCGGTATGGGAGATGTGGATTTTCTTCCGATTATGCAGGCGTTGAAAGATACGGGATATGATGGCTGGGTGAGCGTCGAAGTGTTTGATTATGAGCCCGGGATTGAAGCCCTAGCCAGTCAGAGTATCACCCATCTCAAAGAAATTGAAAACCAGCTCGCTTAGTAGACCTACCAATAGGTGATAAAGATGGATCAATGGCGGGATGTCTTTTTTTGGGTGACAGTGTTTCATTTGTCTGCCCTATCAATTTGGGAAATGCTGGGCCATTACGCGTTTTTTCGAATTCCTCATTTGCGGCAGTTTGACGATAACGCGCCGAAGCAATGGCCGAGCGTATCTATAATCTTTTCGGCTAAAGATGAGCAGCGTGAAATAGAGTTGGCTGCTCGAAGTATGCTGCAGGTTGAATACCCCAATTTGCAAATCACAGCAGTCAATGATCGGTCGACCGATCAGACCGGGGAAATTCTGGACAGGTTAGCCAGCGAAGACAAGCGATTAAAGGTTGTTCATGTTGATACACTTCCCGATGGCTGGCTCGGAAAGAACAACGCCTTGCACCAGGCTGCCATAGCAGCGCAAACAGATTACTTGTTGTTTACCGATGCCGATGTCTCGTTTGATGCCGAGTGTGTGAAACGGGCTATTAGCTATGTCGAACATCATCGAGTTGATCACTTAGCGATGTTTCCGCGAGTGCCGATGCCGAGTCTGATGCTCAATGCTTTTGTGGTTTTCTTTTTCAAGACGTTTGTTCTGTATTATCAGGCCTGGCGTGTCTCCAATTCCAAAAGTAATGCATTTATAGGTATAGGTGCTTTTAACCTCGTGCGAAACAGTGTCTTTCGGGATGTGGATGGTTTCGAACGGATTCGTATGGAAGTGGTGGATGACTTGCTGCTGGGTAAACTGATTAAGCAAAGTGGATTCAGACAACACGCCCTCATTGCACGAGAAGATATCAGTGTGCCGTGGTATCGATCCGTTCCCGAAATGGTGGTCGGTTTGGATAAAAATACTTACGCAGGTGTCAATTATAATCCGTTCATTTGGGCTGCCATGCTGCTGTCGATGGCATTGGCATTTCTCTGGCCTTTTGTCGCTGTCTTTTTGTTCACTGGCACTTTGCAAATTCTCTTCGCTGTCATCTGTTTAGTCTTAGTAGCTTCCACCGGCTGGATGGCCCTACGGATGGAAATTACTCCTTTAGTTGCCTTCTGCATTCCCTTCATTGTTGGGATCTTCCTTTTTACAATTGCGCGCGCGGGAATTATCTTTTACATTCGAGGTGGGATAAAATGGCGGGATACGTTGTATACCAAAGAACAATTGCGAAACGGGCGATTATAGGAGTTTCATTTAGATGAATTATCTCAGATTATTGTTGTTGGTTCTCCTGGGTTTTATTTGCCTGCCATTGCAGGCGGCTCCTACTTGGCAGGCAGGCTCCGCACGCATCAAGCTTACGCCTCAACAGTTTATGTGGATGTCCGGATATGGCAGTCGTGTCGTTCCAGCTGACGGGAAGCTAACAGACATCTGGGCTAAAGCTCTGGTTTTACGAGATGCAAATGGCAAAGATGTAGTCCTGATCACCGCAGACCTTATCGGTATTGGTCGTGAATCAACTCAATGGATCGCCCAGCAGCTGAAGGAGAAACATGACCTCGAACGTTCGCAATTTGCCATCGCCACGTCACATACCCATACGGGCCCTGCCTTGTCCGACAACCTGGTTCCGCTGCATTATTTGAGAGCAGATACAGTTCAGCAAAATCGCATTGTGCAATACACCTTGAAGCTACGGCAGCTGCTTGTGGACGTGGTGGGACTTGCCTATCGGGATTTGGAACCGGTGTACCTGACTTCCGGAACGGGTCTTTGTACGATTGCCGTAAACCGACGGACGAATACAGAATCTCAAGTGCCTCAAAAGAGACTGGAAGGTCGGCTGAACGGACCATACGATCATGACGTGCCTGTATTGGCAGTCCGCAATGCAGACTATGAATTAAAGACCGTCGTGTTTGGATACGCCTGTCACTCGACTGTGCTGTCGTTTACAAAATGGTCAGGTGACTATCCGGGTTTTGCACAAATGGACTTGGAAAATCGCTACCCGGGAGTTGATGCGATGTTCTGGGCTGGTTGTGGAGCGGATCAAAACCCGTTGCCTCGAAGGACAGTTGAATTGGCTCAACACTATGGTGAACGAGTTGCCCAAAGCGTTGATAGTGTGCTGCGGGGAACCATGTCTCCGGTCGAAGGGGAGTTGGTTACTCATTACCACGAAATTGCAGGTAAGACGCAAACGCCCATTAGTCGAGACGAGTTGAATCAGCTACTTGCTGAGGGCAATCAGTATGAACAAGCCTATGCACAATTTGTTTTGAAGAAATTAGGAGAACAGGAAAAGCTGCCGGCGTTCTATCCCTATCCAATCCAAACTTGGCATATGGGCGATATTCGGATGGTCTTTCTCGGTGGGGAAGTGGTCGTTGATTACGCGGTAAAGCTCAAGCTATTGGCATCAGGAGCAAAAAATACAAACGTCTGGGTAGCTGGCTACTCGAATGATGTCATGGCATATATTCCTTCGACTCGAGTGCTACGGGAAGGTGGCTATGAGGGTGGTGGATCGAATACGTATTACGGATTCCCCGCCTTATGGAGTGAGGAATTTGAGCAACAGATTCTTGATGAGACGCGTAAACAGATAAACTTAAAATAATGGTCCGCTTCTGTCATGAAAAAGATTGGCTGGACAACGGATATTCACCTAAGTGTGTGCGACGAAGTAACGCGCCATCGCTTTTACCAAGAAATACGTGACGCTAATCTCGACCAACTTTGGCTTGGAGGTGACATCGGTGAAGCCGATAACATCGAAGACTTATTGTCTGAGATGATTCTTGCTGTTGGGTTGCCAGTGTCGTTTGTGCTGGGAAATCATGATTTCTACTTTGGTAGTATTCAGGGTGTTCGCAAAGTGGCAGATCAGTTATGTGATCGTTTTGACCACGCTGTTTATCTAAGCCATAGCTCAGTACAGGAAATCACCCCGACAGTTGGACTCGTGGGTCATGATGGCTGGGCTGATGGCCGTATTGGTAATTATGAAACCAGCATGGTGATGATGCATGATTATCGACATATTGAAGAACTAGCAGGTCTGGGGAAATTAGAACGCTGGAAACATATGAAAGAGCAGGGAGATCTTGCCGCTCGCCATTTATATGAAGTCTTACCAGAAGCCATGGAAAAATATGATCAGGTTTATCTTGTCACCCATGTGCCGCCGATGAGGGAGGCCTGTTGGTACGACGGGCAAACGGCAGATGACGAATGGGCTCCGCATTTTACCTGCAAGGCTGTAGGCGACGCGATATTAGAAATTGCAGCAAGATGGAGTGACACCCACTTATCGGTGCTATGCGGACATACGCATAGCTCGGGTGTTTGTCAGCCAGCTTCAAACATCCTGATTTATACCGACGACGCTGAATACGAGCACCCAAGACTCAATCGCATCTTGGAACTCTAATTTCCAGTGAAAACCGATTCCACTAAAACCCGGTGCCACCCACTATTTCAAAAAGTTGTTGAATGATTTTGACCATTTTTAGAGTGGGTGTCACTTTATTTAGCACTGCATTTAGACTCTGGAATTGATCCGCAGAGTGGGTGGCACCTGAATTAGGCTCGGGCAAAGGGAAAAGGGATGACGTCTCGAATAGATTTTTTTCCAAGGGCGAGCATGACCAGGCGATCGAACCCAAGTGCGACGCCACAACAGTCAGGCAGGCCGTGCCGCATGGCATCTGCTAAATAGCTATCGTTCGGTAGTTCTGGCCTGTCATCCAACTGACGTAAGGCGTTGGTTTTAATATTACGCTGTAACAACTGTTCGGCGTCCAGCAATTCATGGTATCCATTGGCCAACTCGATTCCTTGAACAAACAACTCAAACCGTTCGGCGACCAATGGCTTTTCAGGGTGAAGACGAGCGAGGGCAGACTGGCTCGCCGGGTAGTCATAAAGAATACATGGCTGTTCGAATCCCAGGCGTGGCTGTATAAATTCAGTCATCAATAGATCAAGCCAGTCATCTCTATTCATTCCCCGCCAATCCTGTGGTGGCTCAAAGTCGAGTGAGGCTATCACATTGATAAGTTCCTTTTCGGTACTTTTCAATGGGTCAATTTTTAGAATCTGCTGAAATGCATCACTGTAAGATATCGTGTCGTAACCAGAGTATGACAACATGCTGGTAATCAATTTACCCAGAAAATCCATGGCTTCCTGCGTGGAGTGCCCCACTTGATACCACTCCACCATTGTAAATTCGAGATTATGCAAAGGCCCTCGTTCTTCGTCGCGAAATGCATGACAAATCTGAAATATCGCTTGCATCCCCGAAGCAATTAATCGCTTCATACCGAATTCAGGTGATGTTTGAAGCCAATGCTGTTTGCCAGCGACTTCCACACTGATGGGATGTAAATAACGATCTACGACCGTATCCGCAGAAAGCACAGGAGTTTCGACTTCGTCAAAACCGGAGTCATAGAAAAACTCCCGCAGTTGTTTTAACAGCCCGCTCCTAGCGATTAGTGTTTCAACGGTCGAGGTGGAACGAAAATTGTGTGATTCGCCTGCAGCAGTATCAGTACAAAACTTCATTTCCAAGTCAGCAATCTGGATTAGGTCGCCGTCGTTCAGTAGTAGATCCTGTTGAAGGCGTTCCCCGTTTACAAACGTCCCGTTGACGCTATTCAGGTCCTGAATCAGCACAGAATCGCATTGGACAACTACGCAGGCATGCTGTCGATTAACCGCGTTCAGGCTCAGGTGAATCTGAGCCTCTTCATCGCGTCCAACAATATTCTCTCCGTTCGACAACACAAAATGTTGTCCCTTGTCGAGTCCGTTGGTAATGATTAAGTAGGCCATATGCCAGGCCTCATTACTAGTTATTTAACGCTTGCGCGTTCTACATAGTCGCCCGTACGAGTATCTACTTTGATAATATTTCCCATTTCAATGAACGCGGGACAAATGATCTCAGCTCCGGTTTCAACTTTCACCGGCTTGGTCACATTTGTGGCAGTATCTCCTTTGGCGCCGGGTTCACAGAACTCGACCGTCAATTCAACATGATTTGGTGGAGTAATCGTGATGGGATTTCCATTCCAAAGGACAGCGTGACACTTCATACCTTCCTTTAGATATTTCCAGTAGTCACCGACCTGTTCTTCTGACAATTCGTATTGATCGAAGTCTGTATTATTCATGAAGTAGAATGTGTCGGTTTGTCGGTAAAGGAATTGGCAGTCGATTTCTTCAACATCAGCAGCTTCCAATGAATCACCACCTTTATAAGTACGATCCAGTACGGTACCGCGAATTAGGTTTCGCAACTTACATTTGTATAGAGCGTTTCCTTTTCCCGGCTTCACGAAATTCATCTCGATCATTAGATAGGGCTCGTTATCGATTTCAACACGAAGGCCTTTACGAAAATCGTTAGTTTTATAGCTTGCCACGGCGTACTTTTTCCTTGTTGATTGACCGTTGATTTACTTTCGGGCTGGTACAATCGAGAGATTCAATCCAACTCCATTAAGTGTTTACTATAACCATGAGCTCTGACTTATCACAGACCAAACCGGTTGACGCATCAGCATCGGCTGAAGTGAGTTCGTGGCAGCAGGAAATGAAGCGGGCGATTCGATCCTCGCGAGAATTATGTGAATTCTTGAGCATCCCTGTTGATGCGATTCACACGGAAGAAAATGATTTTCCAGTGTTTGTTCCGCGAAGTTTTGCAACCCGGATGAAGTCGGGCGATGCTCAGGACCCCTTGTTTTTACAGGTGGTTTCTCAAGCCGCTGAGTCAATTACCACGGAGGGATATGGCATTGACCCGAATCACGAATCAGAGGCTGTATTGGCTGCCGGCGTTCTTCAAAAATATTCGTCACGAGCATTGCTTATATCAACAGGTGGATGTGCCGTGCACTGTCGATATTGTTTTCGCCGTCATTTTCCGTATTCCGAAAGCCCAGCAGGTCTGGAGCAATGGCGTCCTTCGCTGGAGGTGCTTGCTAAAGATTCAAACATTGAAGAAGTGATATTGAGTGGAGGAGATCCACTGATTTTGCCTGATCATGTGATTGGCCAACTTTTAAATGCACTGGCCGACATACCTCATGTTAAGCACGTTCGCTTTCACACGCGTACACCTGTTGTGTTGGCCTCGAGAATTACAGCCGGGTTGATTCGCCAGTTAAAGTCGACTCGGTTGAAAACTTGGTTCGTTATCCATTCCAATCATGCGAATGAACTGGATGGTGAAGTGTTGACGGGCCTTTCAAAGTTACAGCAAATTGGTATTCCGGTTTTGAATCAGGCGGTTTTGTTATCGGGTGTCAATGACGATGAGAAAGCACTTTATGATTTGTGCAAACGTCTGATCGATGCTCAGATTACTCCCTATTATTTACATCAACTTGATGAAGTCGCCGGTGCGGCGCATTTTCACGTATCTAAAAGCCGAGGTATAGAATTGATCTCGGCGTTAAGAAAACGATTGCCTGGTTATGCTGTACCTCGGTATGTCGAAGAGATTGCTGGCGAGCGGTCAAAGACTGTAATCGCATAAGGATTTATTAATATGGCGTTAGAACGAGTGCTCGAGCCCGAAGTGATGGACTCTTACGAAGAAGCGCGCGATTATGACAGCATGGACCATCAGGCAGTCAATACTCTGTTTGTGCAGGATTTCCTGACTGTAGGTGAAATTGGCACTGACATACTGGATGTTGGAACTGGCACGGCCCAGATACCTGTCCAGCTGTGTCGTCAGGATGAGGATTGCAGGGTGATCGCGATTGATATGGCAGCCCATATGCTGGACCTTGCCCGCTTTAATATTGAAGTTGATGGATTTACTCAACGTATCTTTCTCCAGCAAATTGATGCGAAGGATATGGATTTTGAGGCCTCAATGTTTGATAGTGTTATATCCAATAGCATCATTCATCACATTCCGACTCCGTTAACGGTGCTCGAGGAATCGGTTCGTGTTACTCGGCCCGGAGGGCTCCTCTTTTTTCGAGATTTAATGCGTCCAAATTCATCAGAAGAAGTCAGGAATTTGGTCGAAGCATATGCCGGAGATGAAAATGAACACCAAAGGCAAATGTTTGATGATTCTTTGAGGGCTGCTCTGAGTCTCACAGAAATTCGCGAAATGGTAGCCAGCCTTGGATTTGCAGGGGAAACGGTACAGGCAACAAGTGATCGTCACTGGACTTGGGTTACTCGTACACCGGAGGCCTAAAACTGTAAAAACTAGTAACCTCAGGTGTCTAAAAAGACAGTCGATTCGTGGTACACTACACGTCAAGAAGATCACGGTCGTTTCAAAAGACGTGATTTAGGTGAACAAAGGGAATTGTCAGCACGCAGGATGGATTACCGACGATGCAGCAGTATCTAGATTTAATGCGTCGTATTCTGGACGACGGAGCCGAAAAAACGGATCGCACTGGGACTGGAACGAAAAGTGTATTTGGGCATCAAATGCGTTTTGACTTGTCCGAATCGTTTCCGTTGCTAACGACAAAGAAACTACACCTGAGGTCTATCATTCATGAACTTTTGTGGTTTTTGACAGGTGATACCAATGTTCAGTACCTGCACGAAAACAAAGTCACAATCTGGGATGAATGGGCAGATGAACAGGGTAATCTGGGGCCGGTATATGGCCATCAGTGGCGAAAATGGGAATCCGCCGATGGCCGCATTATCGATCAGATAACGCAGGTAATCGAACAAATCAAAACGAATCCTGATTCGCGGCGGCTAATTGTAAGTGCCTGGAATGTGGGCGACATTGACAAGATGGCTTTGCCGCCTTGCCATCTTCTGTTCCAGTTTTATGTCGCAGATGGAAAGCTGTCCTGTCAACTGTATCAACGCAGCGCAGATGTGTTTCTGGGTGTGCCATTTAATATCGCCTCCTATTCTTTGCTATGCATGATGATGGCCCAGGTTTGCAAATTGAAACCCGGTGAATTTGTACATACGCTGGGCGATGCTCATCTATACAGTAATCATCTTGAGCAGACAGAACTTCAATTGTCACGACAGCCCAAGGCGCTACCCAGAATGCTCATCAATCCGAAAGTGGACAATCTTTTTGATTTCAAGTTCGAGGATTTTGAGTTAGTCGATTACGATCCTCACCCGCATATTAAAGCACCGGTGGCAATTTAACGATGGCAGTGTCGATCATTGTTGCGATGGCCGAAAACAATGTGATCGGTCGTGATATGGACCTGCCTTGGCACATCTCAGCAGATCTCAAGCGATTCAAGGCGCTCACGATGGGTCATCATATTGTGATGGGGCGTAAAACATATGAATCAATAGGCCGGCTTCTGCCGGGACGTACCACGGTGATTATCACAAGGCAGCATGATTATCTGGTGGAAGGGGCGGTTATTGTTCACTCATTGGAGCAGGCTCAACAAGTGGCAGCTGACGATAATGAACTGTTTATCATTGGGGGTGGTCAGATTTATGAAATTGCATTGCCCTATGCCGACAAGCTTCATTTAACTCGAGTCCACACTGAAGTTGAAGGGGACACGCGATTCCCGAATGTTTGCTGGAACGAATGGCAGCTGATTAATGCGGAGCGTCATTTGGCTGATGAAAAGAATGACCATGACTATACTTTTGAGTCGTATCAAAAAGTGTCCACTTGAGACTTGATTGCGGTTAAAACTCCACAAAGTTGGATGACGACGTTAAATTCGAACGATTAATGTCTCATTTTTCCTGTCTGCTCGACGAGGCTGTTTTTTTTCTCTGAAATCTGAACCTTCGGAGGTATGATGCGTATATCAATACATATTCATGCATGAAACACCGGTGACGCCCATGACGGGTAAAGATTACTCTGACGAGCAGATACTCTCGCTCTATAAAAAAGAGGGAGATCGGGAGCTTTTTGCGCATCTCGTTCGTCGTTATGAGCGTGAGCTGTACAGTTACCTGCGCAGGTATGTGGGCAATGCAGAGATGGCGGAAGATGTGTTTCAGTCGACGTTTCTTCAGGTTCATTTAAAATGTGAACAGTTTGATGAAGGACGCCGGTTCCGTCCCTGGCTTTATACGATCGCTACGAATCAGGCGATTGATGCGCAGCGACGTAACAAGCGGCATCGTATCGCCAGCTTAGATCGAATGGCCAAGTCCGATGATGCGGTCGATATCGGTGCGCTGGTTAATCTACTCGAAGGTAGTGAAGGTGATCCGCTGGATCATGTTGCTCAGCTGGAGCGTGGACAATGGGTGCAGCAGGCGATTGGTGAACTTTCCGAACAAATGAGAAGTGTGATTAACCTGATCTATTATCAAGGCATGAAATATCGTGAAGCGGCCGATGTGTTGGAGATTCCTGTAGGAACAGTGAAGAGTCGATTACATGCTGCTGTAATGAAACTTCACGAGGTGTGGCAACGCACTCATCAGGAAGAAAACGAGTCCTAAACACGGCGAAAGCCGAATACCAAACGGATCTAGTTAGAGCAAGATAGAGAAGAGATAGTTAAGTAAACGCAATGGAATTTGATTTAGTTGGTTTTGTAATGGGTGCTCTGGACGAAGAAGAGCACGCTCAAGTCGAAGCGGCATTAACCATAGATTATGAACTTCAGCGGCAAGTCGAGCTGATTCGCAATGCGCTAAGCCCATTGGAGTCATATCGTTACTGTGAGCCGCCGGCTGCTTTGGCGGATACAACGCTGAATTATGTCTTTCATCAGGTTGATGCACACAAAGTGCAACCGGCAGTTTCAAACGCCTTTTCCCCACTATCTTCAGCGGAACGAACTTCCGGCACAAGCTCTCGTTGGCGTATGACAGATTTTTTGGTGCTCAGTGTAGTGTTGCTGTGCATGGCTCTGTTAGTTTCGCCCGCTATTTATAACAGCCGGTTTGTAGCGGGTAAACTTGCCTGTCAGGACAACCTGCAACATTTGTATCACGGGATGCATAATTATTCGCTGACCAACAATGGGATGTATCCCACAACACCCGTAGCAAATATCTCGATTTCCGGGATTCAGGCTCCGATCTTACGCGAACAGGCAGGCATTGAAGAGACTAGATTTTTCTGCCCGACTGCACCTGAAACGTTGGAATGGCGACAGCGGGGAATTCCGGCAGTACAAACGGTAGTCGATGCCACACCGGAGTCATTGGATGAATTAACTCACATGGGCGGTACGTATGGCTACAACATAGGTCATCAGGACCGGGGTAAGATACGGCCGATTCGTCATCAGGGTCGTCCTTATTTTGCGTTAGTTGCAGATCGTCCTACCGGCGATAGTATTAGTCGACGCAGTTTGAATCATGATGGGATGGGACAAAATGTATTGTTTGAGGATGGGCATGTAGCATTCCTTCGCGAAACGAAAGAGAGGACTCTTGGCGATCTATATTTCCTAAGTGATCGAGGACTTGTTGAACCAGGCTTACATAGTAATGATGCCGTTATTATGGAGAGCGGCAAACAGTTAGTCGCTGAGCATTAACGCCTGTTTTTGGCAGATTGGCTTTCAATAAGAGGAAGCGAAACAGATGACGTTAGCCTCTTCGACGGCAGTTTTGCTTCCGTTGGGGGGGTTTCTTGCAGAATTATCACGCCTGCCATCAATTGCGCGCGAATAATTGTTTACTCAATTATCAAAAACGATAGCCTCCTTTTGTGATTTTCTTCTTCTGTGTTTTGTTTCGAACAAGTACGACTTGCCGGTTGGATTGCATTTTCCAGTGAAGACCTGCTTCGGTCCATGCAGTCGCTGCATTCGGTGCACGCACGGCAGTATCACATCGCTCAGCGTAGGCGGCAGAATTGGTATCTAAGACAATTTCTGGAATCCGGCGACGCTCAGCAATTTCAAATCGTCAAAAGTGCAATGATGTCTGAAGTCCTGACCCGAATTTGGACAACCGCCGTCAATTCTTGGTATTTAAGTACACCAGACATGACGATTGGTCTGGAGGCTGAGTCCAACTGGAATTTATATCTGGCGATACAGGCTGATCATCATGCGTTGAAGCAGCGCATGTTAGAGGAGACCCCGGGCTCCCTCAATCAGCATAAACTCAAGGAGTGCAAACGTCAGTGTGAGCGGTGGACGGATCTGTTGTTGGCATACATGGGACAACTACCCGGTTCACAGGCCTTTGGTTATCGTCGCGACCGAATCGACAACCATATTGAAGATTTGCAGTATCAGATTGAGTCGGGCCAGCAGGCAGCGGCACGCAAATTCACGAATCTGTCACTAAAACAGACTTATCATCAAAAGCAGCAACCAGCCTTGTCAGATCTGGAAACAATCTACGACTTAAACAGTCGCTTTGTCACGACCGTCATGTCAAGCTTTGATAGTCATTTGATTCAAATCCCTGATCGCTGGCAAAACTATTGGCAACCAAGAGTGTCTCAGGACATTACACTGGCAGAACGATTGATTCAGCAGTGGCAACGCGTGGACCGTGGTGAACAGTATTACTGGAATTAAGAGTCCCTAAGTGTTTTCCGATGGTTCACCAGCCGACGAATATTCTCAAGGTCGTCACACGGAGTTGCTTCGATTAGTCGCTGTGTGTATTGTTCCCGCGGATTGCGGTAGATAGCTTCTGAAGGACCGTATTCCACGATCCTTCCATCTTTCATGACGGCCATCATATCAGCCATGAACTTTACGACGGAGAGGTCATGGCTAATGAAGATGTACGTTAAACCTCGGCTTTCCTGTAACTCATTCAGGAGATTTAATACCTGAGCCTGGACCGAGACATCTAGTGCCGAGACGGACTCATCACAGATGATGAATTCGGGCTCCACCGCCAGTGCTCGGGCGATACAGATTCGTTGCCTTTGGCCTCCAGAGAACTCATGAGGGTATCTTTTCAAGTGCTCGGGAAGCATACCTACTTCTTCCAGCAGGGCCGCGGCCTTATCCATTCGATCCTTCTTCGACGTTCCAAATCCCTGAATCACCATCGGCTCGGTCACCATAGATTCGATGGTCATACGAGGATTCATCGAGCCAAATGGATCCTGAAAGATGATTTGCATTTGTTGACGCAAACCCTTAACGCTCGTGGATGTAATCACCTGGCCATTAAATTGAACCAATCCACTGGTTGGACGCACCAGCTGTAAGATGGCTCGTCCGGTAGTGGTCTTTCCACACCCCGACTCTCCAACCAGCCCCAGAGTCTGCCCTTTGAATACATTGAACGTGATCCCATCGACCGCTTTCACATGGCCGACCGTGCGTTGCAGGATACCCTTACGTACAGGGAAATGAACTTTAAGGTTGTCGACCGATAGCAACGGTTGTGCATTTTCGTCGACACAAGTTGCTTCGCGTCCGTAGGATGCAGGATCGTCGTCATATCCATATCCCTGTAATTCGGATCGCTTGCTCAACAAACGTCCGCGGCCATGATTTTCGAAGTATTCCAGCTGTTCCGGCCCAACCACTTTTTCGGTGATCGTGGCGCTACCATCACGGTGGATTTCCGAATCCATAAAATCAGAAACGGTAGGTAGTCGTTTATAGGTAGTGTCCAGTCGAGGTCGGCAATTAAGCAGCCCTTTGGTATAGGGATGCTGCGGGTTTTCGTAGATGTCCAGTACCCGTCCCTGTTCGACGACCTTCCCGCGATACATCACGAGGACTTCATCAGCAATTTCTGCGATTACCCCTAAATCATGAGTAATAAACAGAACGGCCATTTGGCGGTTATCACGCAATTCACGAATCAAATCCAAAATTTGCTTCTGAATTGTCACGTCGAGTGCAGTGGTGGGCTCGTCTGCAATTAACAGCTTGGGATTACAAGCCAGTGCCATGGCAATCATGACGCGTTGCTTTTGACCACCGGACATTTGATGAGGGTAGTAGCTGACCCGTTGGTCCGGGTCTGGGATTCCAACCTCATCAAACAGCTCCACTACGCGTTGCATTGCCGCTTCTTTGGAAATGTCCTCATGCTGCAAAATGGCTTCAGCAACCTGGTCTCCCACACGATGCACCGGGTTAAGCGATGACATCGGTTCCTGAAAGATCATGCTAACATCGCTGCCACGCAGCTTTCGCATTTCCTTGGCAGAGATATTGACTAAGTCCTTGCCGAGAAATGAAATCGTGCCATCATAGATCTCAGCAGTTGCCGCTAGCAGATTCATGATGGTTAACGAGGTTACCGATTTTCCGGAGCCCGACTCGCCCACGACCCCTAACGTATGGCCGGGTTTAATCGACAACGATAAATCATCTACAGCCTTCACTACACCGTCTTCGGTGTTGAAGTATGTTTTCAGGTTGTCAATTTTAATTACGTCGTTCATATCTTAATCTTTAGGGTCGGCCAGACGCGGATCGGTCGCCTCCTGAAGTCCTTCACCAATCAGGTTGTAGGCCAGAATGGTGATGAAGATTGCGATACCCGGAAATACGATTTGCCACCATTCGGTATAGTTTGTCATCCCTGCATTAAGAATGGTTCCCCAACTGGGGTTTGGTGGTGGAGCTCCAAAACCTAACAGGCTCAGCCCTGCTTCCACTTTAATAGCAGCAGCAATTCCAAAGACAATCGGTACCATGACCGGTGCTAGCGAATTGGGCAGGATATGCCGGAACATAATCCTGAAAGGTCCGGCGCCAATACTACGGGCAGCCGCTACAAATTCAGACTCTTTTAACTTGAGGAATTCGGCACGTGTCAACCGCGCCATGCCTGTCCAGCTGGTGAACCCTAAGATGGTCATCATATGCCAGATGGTCGGTTTCTCAATGACAGCCATCAATGCCAAAATGAGCACGATACTAGGGATACACATTACCAGTTCGATAATACGACTAATGATGATATCAATCCAACCACCAAAGTAACCCGCGATGGCACCGACAACGATTCCAATAGCGGCTGCAATTCCGGTCGACACAAATCCGACGAGTAGGGCAATTCGCGTTCCGTGCACCATCATAGCCAGCACGTCTTTTCCCTTGGAGGTGCCGAAGAGATTCAAGCTACTGGGTTTGCCGCCATTAAAAGGGTTGCCGGGGCGATCGCCCCATTCGTTATCACGCACCGGTCGGTATGGATCCTGAAAGATCAGTGGCCATATTGCCCAACTCTCGGGATCCTTTTCTTTAAGATTTTTAGGATATCGTTTTCGAAAACGATCTTTCTGAAAAATTGGATTCTCCCAGTCAGGATTAAAGTAAGCCATACAGGGAAAATATAGATTGCCTTTATATTTACAGACAATGGGTTTCGTTCCGGCAATCATTGGGGAACAGACAGCAATCAGGCTCAAACATAGCACAACGATTAGGGCGCACATCGATAGTTTCTTACGACGAAAACGCAACCACGCGTGCCGCCAGAAGCCCGGCGACTTTTTGCTTTCGTTGGTGGTGTTTGTTTGGTTCATTCGGCTGCGGCGTATTATTTGTAGGAAATCCTGGGGTCAACAAAAGCGTATAGCATGTCAGCCAGCAATTGCCCAAGCAGGGTCAGGACGGACAGAGCAAATGTTAAACCCATGATGACCGGATAGTCGCGGGTCAGGATACTGCGGAAATAAAGCTGTCCCATGCCTGGCCAGTTAAAAATCTGCTCTAGAATAATAGCTCCACCGAGTAAAGCAGGAAGCGACAATCCTAGAAGGGTGACAAACGGGATTAGCGTATTTCGAAAGGCATGATGAATCATGATGCGAAGCGGCCCGAGCCCTTTTGCTTTAGCGGTTCGGATATAATCCTGCCGAACCACTTCTTCCATATTGGCTTTTATAAAACGACTGTAGTAAGCCAGGCTGACATAGGTAAAACTGATCACCGGCAGGATCATATGCTTGAGCCAGTCCCACGCTTTTTGCGTACTTGTCAAAGTCTCATATTCGTCAGATCGAATTCCCATTAACGGAAGCTCAAACGCCGTACCTTCAAACTTGACTGCAAATAGCAGTTGAAGGAACAGGGCGGCGATAAAGGATGGGATCGCGTATAGCATATATAAGCCAACGCCGATCAGTCGTTCGTCAGCTTTACCACTTCGCCAGGTTGAAAACAGGCCGATCGGAATTGCTAACAGATAGGCAAGGATTAGAGATGGAACGGTCAGCAATAATGTATTGGTGACGCGGGATCCGATCACGTCTAAAACCGGCTTTTTCTCAGCAAAGCTACTGCCAAAGTCACCCCGCACCATATTGGTAAGCCAATGCATGTAGGCTTCCGGAATAGACTTATCCAACCCATAGGCGGCCCGCATTCGCTGAATATCTTCTTCACTTGGCATGTTCTCCGGATTCATCATGGCAGCATCTGTTGCCAGCGGATTCCCCGGCATGGCTCGAATCAGCGCATAAATCACCATGGTGATAAGGAGTAGCGTCAACAGTCCCAAAAGGACACGACGAATTAAATAGCCAACCACAAAAACGCCTTGATGGAGGATTAGATTATTTTCGAGTAGTGAAGCTTACTGCATTGCTGCTGGTTTGAAAATAGTCGATTCACCCGGACCATAGTTGTAAGGCCCACGCGGACTATAATTATAACCGCGCAACTCTTTGTTGAATGCGTAATAGGCATTTCGGAAGTAGAGCCAGGTATAGGGCTGGTCTTCCCACAATGTTAAGTGGATTTGCTGGTAAACTTTGCGTCGTTTTTCGATATCCAGTTCCCGTTTACCCTGCTCAAACAATTTATCAATTTCAGGATTTGAATAGCATCCATAGTTCCGACCATTATCAATGGCTTTGGTGGTCCAGAGGTTTTCAGAGGTATCCGGGTCAGCACCGGTACCCCATCCCGCAAAGACAGCATGGAACTTGTGTTCTAGCATTGTTGCCTGAAGCGCCGTGAATTCCACCGGCTTCACGTTACAGCGAATACCAATTTGGTCGAGGTTCTCCTGCAGTAGCTCACAAATGGCGATTCGATCCGGTCTGTTGCTTGTCAGAATGGTGAACTCAAAAGGCATTCGCTGTCGTCCTTCGGAGATACCATCAAAGTCGACATCCAGATCGACAAAATTGTCTAGAATTCCGTCTCCATCGGTATCTTCCCATCCGGCGTCCGCCAACAGATCCTCTGCTTTGTCTAGGTCCTGCTGATAGGCAGCAGGAGCTTCCGGGGGAGCCCAGGGTGATGTTCGATGGAAGATCCCTGTGGATGCCTCATCCATACCGAAGCGGTGCTTTTCCAATAATTCCTGATGGTTGAATGCATAGCTCATCGCCTGGCGCACTCGTTTGTCTTTGAAGTATGGAGACCGGAAATTCCAGCCAAAGTAATAGTAGACCCACTCCAACGCATAGGACTTAGTGTTGAATTTATAAAAGTCATCATCATTGGTTTGAGATTGCCATTGTTCCGGTGTTAACATCATTTCTTCCAAATCCCCTTTCTTCATAGCCAGCAAAGCTGTGTTGGGATTTTCGATGATTTTGAAACGGACAGTTTCAAAGTGTGGTTTTCGACGAACCTGCTCACCGTTGTGCATGAAGTAAGAGTCACGACGTTTCACAATGATTTCCTGGCCACGTACCCTTTTTTCGATCGTGTAGGCCCCAGCTGTTACCGGGTTTTCGTCAAGTTCGACGTGCTCAGGACTTGTGGCCAAAGTTGGATCGTCGGCAATGGTACTCTCGTATTTGTGTTTCGGAATGATAGGAAACAGCATGTTCCATATATTGGTTGCGAGAGGCTCGTTGTGAAAAATGACCAGAGTGTTCTCATTGTAGGCCTTAACGCCTTTGAGTTGATCCGTTCCTGACCGCACTGCGGGAATGGGAACAGCTGATGTCAGAATGACCTTATATGAAAACTCAACATCAAAAGCAGTGAGCGGGGTACCATCGGACCAGGTCAGGTCGTCACGGACAGTGATGAGATCCATTAAGCCATCACTAGAAGTTTTCCAGCTAGTGATAGCGGCGGAATTTCCGTAGGGAGTAAAATTCCAGTCAAACGTGAACAGCGACATGTTGAGAAGGCCTGACACGTCAAACTCTGCTGTGGAGCTGGACATCAAGGGATTTGTGCTTTTGATGTCTCCCGCGGTGTGTCGATTCCATTCGGCACTATAATCGACATCGCCATCTACGGCCAAGGTACCCATCGCGGACACAATTTTATCGTTGTCTTCCGGAGTATTGTTGCGGATCGCCAAAACCTCCGCAGCAGTCATCATGGCCACTTCGTTTTCTTTGCGTTGCTCCATGAGTTGGTAAACGTCGACAACCGGCTTGTCGGTCCATGCTTCAATGGCTTCAATTTCTTCCAGTGTTGGTGGAGTGAATTCGGGTACGAGGTCCCCAAATTTATACTCGATGGCTTCAGCGGCCGCTCCTTCGGTTACGGGCCCGGCCGCGTCAGTATTATTTGTATTCGCCGTTGTGGAAGTACCGTTATCAGGACTGATCGTGTCGTCTGAAGAACAGCCTGTCGTCACGATTAGAATCGTCAAGGATAAGAATAGAAAAGAGATTCGTAGTGAATTAGTCATAGTTGAGGAAGCCTCAGAAAAGTTTTTGGTGCAGCTAGCCGAAGCAGCATTCTTTGTTGCATCAGGTATTCTAAAGGATTCCACTTCATGTGGTCTAGATAAACGGTAGGTGATTTATAGAAGGTTTGGAAATGTCTACAATCAATTCTACAAACCACACTCAATACGTCGGTGATAAAGGTAATTCGTTGTGAATGACAAGCTGGATTGGATAGACAGAGAGTTGGCTGTGGTTGCCGATTCGGGGCTGTTACGAAAGCTGTCCGTATGTGCACAGGGAGTAAAGTCAACCGAATTAAGGATTGCTGAAAAAACCTACATTAACTTTTCCAGCAACGATTATCTGGGGTTGGCTGCCGAGCTTGTCCGGGCTCAGGAGGCTTCCCCTTCCGAGGGCCAGAAATGGGGTAGTGGTGCCAGCCCGCTCGTCACTGGTCGAGGTGAAATGCATCAACAATTAGAACAGGCCTTAGCGAAATTCAAAGGTACCGAGGCCGCCCTCTCATTTTCGACGGGCTATGCAGCTAACATCGGAGCAATCACTTCTGTTACCGGCAACGAGGATATCATTTTGAGTGATGCACGGAACCATGCAAGTATTATCGACGGTTGCCGCTTGTCTAAGGCGACAGTGCAAGTCTATCGTCATAATGATGTGGATCATTTAGTTGAGCTATGTAAGCAATCGTCAGGTTTTCGTCGAAAGCTAATTGTGACAGACAGTCTGTTTAGTATGGATGGCGATATAGCGCGGTTGGGATCATTAGTAGAGGTCTCCCGGCAATATCAAGCCATACTAATGGTGGATGAGGCTCACGCCACTGGTGTCTACGGCGAGACAGGTCGTGGACTGGCACAGCAACTAGGGTGCGAGGATGGTGTTGATATATCTGTAGGAACAATGAGCAAGGCCTTGGGATCGGTTGGTGGATTTGTCACAGGTAATCAGAATTTGATCGATCTCTTGGTAAACAAAGCGCGCACCTATATTTATTCCACAGCCATGCCGCATGCGTGTGCTCGTGCGGGAATCCTGGCGTTAGAACTCGTGAGGAAAGAGCCCGAGCGTCGGGAGCAGCTGTTTAGAAATGTGAAATATTTAACGGATCGTCTGGTTCAAAAGGGTGCGTTGCCTGATCGGCCCTATACGCAGATTGTCCCATTGATTGTTGGTAGTCCAGAGTTATCGTTAGCCAGATCAAAATCACTGATGAGGTCGGGGTTCTATATACCAGCGATTCGGCCACCTACTGTTCCGGTCGGTGAAAGCTTATTAAGGATAAGCCTGAGCAGCGGGCACACAACCGAGCAGTTAGATCGCTTAGTTTCTGTCTTGAGTGAATAGCCTATTCGTGTCGCAAGGCTTCGATCGGATCCATTTTGGCGGCTTTGATAGCAGGATAAATTCCAAAAATCGTACCAACGGCAACAGCGATACCGAAAGATATGGGAATTGAAATATCGACAATTTGAGGGGTCATCGATTGGATTTCTGGAGGCAATCCTGCCATTTGTTCAGGGAAATACTTATACAGGATACCCCTTCCCAGCGTTACCATCATCGGGCCCAGTAAACCGGCAGCGATTCCAACCAAACCTCCAACCACAGATAAAGTAATAGTTTCCACTAGAAATTGTCTGATGATTGCAGATTGCCTTGCGCCGAGAGCGCGACGAACACCGATCTCGCGAGTTCGTTCAGTTACTGTTGCCAGCATAATGTTCATGATTCCGATGCCACCGACCACAAGTGATACGCCGGCAATTAGGCCCATAAAAACCATAAACATTAAACGTGTGTTCTTTGCCTGCTCAAGTAACTCAAGAGGAACGACAATGCTTATGTCTTGTTCTTCGTTGTGGTGACGCAATGAATCCCTGATTAATTGATAGGCGGGCATTACTTCATCGATCTTAGAGACCCTAAAAGTAGCTTGATGGAGTTCGACTTTTTCTCCGCCAAAGGAACCTCCAACAGAACGGAAAATTTCCTTTCCCATCCGGGTATTAAAAGTTGTGAAAGGAATATAAACATCTTTCGTATAATCTTCAGCCGCCAAAGAACCTCCAATTCCGGCAGAAGTGCCGCGCGGTTTTAAAACCCCAATGACTTCAAATAGATCTGAGCGGTCTTTTAAGCGAATGGACTTCCCTAGTGGATCTTGATAGGGAAACATCTTTTTGGCAACATCGTGGGCGAGAACACAATAGTCACGATGCTTTGCAACATCACTACCAGAAAGAAAACGACCTCGATCAATTTCTAGATTTGTGGCTTCGTAATATGACGGAGTAGAACCTACGAGACGTCCATCAACGTTTGTCGCATCGTAACTAAATCCAAAAGCGACCTCTCGGATAGGAACAGCATTGGCAATTTGGGGTACGGTTTCCTTGATAAGCTCGAAGTCAGTTTGCGTTAGACCATATTCAGCAAGAATGCCATCAATTTTTTGCGGCTTAATAGATCGAACAATTATATTTTGAGCACCTAGAGCTTCTATTTGACGCTGCGCTTGCTGACTAATCCCTTCTCCAATGGCCAAGAGCCAAATGACCGAGGCAACGCCTATAAAAATACCCAGTACCGTCAGCATAGAACGCATTGGGTGAAGCAGTAAGCTTTTGATGCCTAATTGAGCGGTTTGATATGAACTTTTAAAGAGTGCCACCGACTTCTTCAGCCTCCCAGCGTGAGATTGTCTTCATCGACTTCAAATGCAGTGCTTTCAGCAACGCTATCTACTTCTTCAGCAACGGCTTTTTTAGCTTCAGAGGCGTTTAGTTCGAGTATCTCCCAGCTATTTTCCGGGATAACTTCACCTGTTTCTTTATCCGTGAAACGAAGGCGATCATGATTGATCTCGTCGGAAACGATTAAGCCGTCACGAAGACGAATGACTCGTTTAGTTCGCATAGCGACGTCATCTTCGTGGGTCACCATGATGATGGTTTTGCCTTCATCGTTGAGGCGCTCATAGAGCGTAAGAATTTCTTCGGTGGTCTTGGTATCCAAGTTTCCAGTCGACTCGTCAGCAAGAATATAATAAGGGTCATTGACCAGACTGCGAGCAATGGCGACACGTTGTTGCTGGCCCCCGGAAAGCTGGGTAGGGCGGTGGTCCAGTCTATCGCCAAGCCCCACGAGGCCGGCGAGTTCTACACACCTGCGATAAGTTTGTCGGTTGAGTTTCCCCTGGTAGTAGAGAGGAACCTGAATGTTTTCGACGACACTCAGTTGTGCGATGAGGTTGTAGCTTTGAAACACAAAGCCGATTCGGCTGGCGCGAACATCCGACAATTGATTGTCGCTCATATAGAAGATGTTGTCTTCACCCAGCAGCAGATCACCCGTGGTTGGTTTATCAAGACAGCCGATTAAGTTTAGCAGTGTACTCTTACCAGACCCCGACGGCCCCATAATTGCAACATAGTCTCCTTCAGGGACTTCGAATGAGACACCTCGCAATGCATGGACGGTTTCAGATTTAGTGATGTAATCTTTAGTTAGATGATTAACTGAGAGGGCAGTTTTAGGCATCTAGGTACCCCTTTTACCGGGTTGACCGCCGGGCCTGCCACCGCCTGGTGAGCCACCGGCAGCACCATTGGCCTGATTCTTTTTGATTCCTTCCGCAAAACCTTCGATTGCCTCCTCTTTTGAGATTTCACCGTCTTTGTTCTTGTCATGCCTTTTAATCATTGCTGCTCGGGGGCCTAGGGAGGCCAATTCCTCACTATCAACCTTATCGTCCCCGTTTTTATACGGCTACGGCGATGGTATTGGTGGGGTCGGCGATCTGGTTATCTGTGCCCCTCGGTTTGCGCGAATTACTTGATGCCGTGTTTGAGCAAGGGGATAATCACCTGCTGAATTTGCTCGCCCTTGGCCTGATGGGGCTATTTGTCATCCAGGCCT
>MDSW01156071.1_pt1 | contig 28617 bp, 17 predicted proteins | sample 811171 | NCBI WGS metagenome assembly MDSW01 (sample SAMN05326641, study PRJNA326480) | marine metagenome | isolation source: seawater | place: Atlantic Ocean: North West | collected 2012 | reverse complement strand
TCATCGCCTAAGGTCATAAGGTACGCATCGTTGCCCTCGCGCGCCTCCGGGAGTGCGCGGGCGCGCGCGACGGAAGTACTTTCGAAAGTACGATCTCGTACCATTCTGAAACTGAGATGGGGAATCAGACAGAATGCAGGCGCCGCCGCCGGCAGTCGAGAGGCGCGCCCCCACCGCACGCGCGATGGCGTCCACGAAGAAGCAGAAGACGTCCCACGACGGCGACGGCGACGACGCTGGCGCCATCATCGCCGCGGACGTCTACGCGAACGTCGCCGCCGCCGCGGAAGAGTACAAGCGCGCGACGCCCTACGCCCACGGCGTCGTCTCCCCGCTGTGCGACGATTCGATGCTGCGCCGAGTGCGCGCGGAGATGAGGGATAACCTCAGCGCGACGTTCAAGGAGACGGACCTGTTCAAGGTGCTCCAGACCGCGGACTTGGTCACGATAGACGACCCGGAAAAGGGCGGCGATCCGGCGATCGCGGCGAAGATCCCCGCGCTCCTCCGCCTCCGAGACGCCATCTACTCGCAAGAGTTCCGCGACATGGTCCAGACGATGACCGGCTGCGCGCCGCTCACGGACCGCATCGACTGCAGCGCGAACGTGTACCCTCGCAGCGGCCACCTCCTGTGCCACGACGACGTCATCGGCACGCGATGCATCTCCTACATCGTCTACCTCACCGACCCGGACGACGCGTGGACGGAAAAGGACGGCGGCGCGCTCGAGCTGTACCCGGTCGAGACGCCAGGGACGCCCGCGGTGGACCCGACCGCGCGCTTGATCCCGAGGTGGAACAGCATGGCGTTCTTCACGGTGCAGCCCGGGCGGAGCTTCCACGCCGTGCAGGAGGTGTTCGCGGAGGATAAGCCGCGGCTGAGCATCTCCGGGTGGTACCACGCGGCGACCGCGCCGGAGGGGAGCGAGAACGCGACGCTGACGCAGCTGCAGACGCGAGCGAGCGAGGACGACGACGTCGCGGGGTTCGTGCCGTTTCAGAGCGCCGTGGACGCGGTCCTCGCCGCGGCGGCGGCCGCGAAGGAGGACGCGAAGGACGACGGCGACGGCGGCGGCGACGGCGGCGGCGGAGAAGAAAAAATAGAAGAAGAAGAAGAAGAAGAAGAAGAAGAAGAGGAGGAGCCGCTCGGGCCGGACGAGGACGACCTCGCGTACCTGTCCCGATGGGTGAACCCGGAGTACCTCGTCCCCGAGAACGTCGCGAGGATACGCGCGAAGATGGAGGAAGACAGCAGCGTGCAGATGCGGGAGTTTTTAAAGCCCGAACTCGCGAACGCGATTCGAGCGGCGACGCGCGCGGAGGACGCGCGCGACGCGCTCGGGCGCGGCGCGATCCCGGCGCGGACCGCGGGCGTCGGGAAAGGATGGCGCGCGATCGGGCCGACGCACAAGCAGCGGTTCTTGCGGTTCGACGACGACGACGACGACGCCGGCGCCCCCGACGAGGCTGGCGCCGGGGCGCTTCTGAGGAAACTGAGAGCGGACGTGTTCGCGTCGGAGGCGTTTGCGCGTCTGCTCACCGCGCTCACGGGCTGGCGCCCGACCGCGCACAAGGGCGACGTGCGACGCTTCCGCCCCGGCCTAGACTACACCGTCGCGCACCACGGGATCCTCACCGTGGACCCTCGGCTGGACGCGACGCTGTGCGTGGTGGACGACGAAGGCGAGGACGACGCACAGGCGTGGGACTTTGGCGAGTGCGGCGGGTTCGAGTGTTACATCGCCGCGGACGAGAGCGGCGTCGCGTCCGCGGCGGCGACCGCGGAGGTGTACAAAGCCGCCGAGGAGGACGACGAGGACGAGCTCTTGAGCGTCAGCGCGACGTTTAACACGCTGTCTCTGGTCGCGAGAGACGAGGGGCTGATGCGGTTCGTGAAGTACGTCTCGCACCTCGCGCCGTCGAGTCGGTGGGACCTCGCGATGCAGTACACCGTCGTTGCCGTGGACGACAGCGACAGCGAGGACGACGAAGACGCGAGCGAGGAGGAGGAGGAGGAGGAGGAGGAGGAGGCGGTAGAGGAGGAAGAAGACGAGGGCGGGCGCATAGAGTGTTGAGATCGCGTCAAGACGCTCGACTGACGATTAGAAAACCCTGAACCTACTCGTAATACGTAATAAAACCTACTTAGAGCGCCGACAACACGGACTGACACTTCGACGCGAGCACGTTCACCGCTTCCTTGAAGATCAGCTCCGGCGGCATCTGCCCCGTGCTCTCCACCGTGAATATGAAGTGATCCTTCTTCTTCAGCAACTGAACCTTCTCCTCCCACCCGGGCTCGCCGCTCAGCGCCCGCACGCGTTCGACGCAAAACTCGCACCCGCGTTCGTTCTTCGCCACCACCCTCCTGTCGCTCCCGACGCGCTCGTAGCACGCGTGGGCGTCGTCGAAGTCCGCGCACTCGCGCATGAACACGTCCGCGTCCTCGCCCGTCAGCGGTCCGCTCGGGAACGTCACCTGCGGGACCATGCGGTACCACGTCGTCCCCACGGGGGACCACTTGGCGTGTTCTTTCCCGTCGCCCTTCGTGCAGTGCGCCTCGAGCTCGATCTCTTGGCCGGCGACCATCTTCACGAGGAGGATGTCGTCGTGCACCGTGGATATGACGTTTGGGTCCTTTCCGTTTCGGTTGAAGTACTCCTTCTCCCCCAGTTCTTTGCTCTCTTTGTTCCGTTTCTTCAGGTACTCGCCCTGGTCGCACGAGAATTGCGTGAACTTCGTCTCCTCGTCCGGCGGCAGCTCGCTCCCGTTCGGCAGCCACACCAACGAGTCCGTGTACACCTTGTCGTTGATGAGCGCGCCCTTCGTGCCGTCCGTGGTCTTCTCCCGCGTGCACTTGACGCACATCTTAAACACGATCGTGTTCTTCTCCGTGGGGGTGTCGCCTTCGCCCCTCAAGTCGAACAGCCGCGGGTCCGCGCGGATCGGAATCAGCCCGAGCCTGTGCGCGAAAACCTCGTCTTGAATCACGGACGTGTTGTTCACCATGAACACCTTCTCTATCGCCATCGTGGGCACTTCCGCTATCAAGATTCTCCTGAACGCGTTCGCGATCGCGGGCGAGAGTCCTTGCATCTCGAACTCCACCTTCTCGTCGTCGAGGTGCGTCACCTCGAGCTTGAACTCGTCGCGGAATTTCTCCGCCGTGAACGCGGAGTCGATCCCTAACGCCGCGTACGCGCCACTGTACGCGTGCTCGTTCACGTGCTTGTTCTCGTCGCTCGCGCACGTCACGAACGCCTTCTGTTTCTGGATCGTCGCCGCGATCTCGTCTAAGGGGTCCTTCTTCGCGGACGCGGCGGATCCTTTCGGGGGCCCCGCGGGCGGCTTTTTGGCGGCCGCTCGCTTCGGCGGCATGCTTCGCGAATCGATCGGACGGATCGGGCGACGCCGGCGCGTTCCGCTCGGGGGGCGCTTCCCACGTCCGTCGGGCGCGCGCGATGGAAGGTCTTCGCGCGGGGTGGGGGATCGCGCCGAGCGCGCGCGGGGGCGTGCGACCGACCTCGCGTCACCGCGAACGCGCCGCGAGCGTGGACAGGTTCTGATGTCGTCGCGCCGCGCCGCGCCGCGCCCGCCACGGCGCGGCGGGCGGAATTTTTTCGGCTCGGCGAGTACGTTCTGTACAACGTACTTTCGTGCGGAGGACGTACTCGTCAGACTGACTCACATACGAGACAAAAACCCCGGGAAAAAAGGTCATAAGATCGCGACCTTTGACGAGGATGGACGAAAGCGAGGACGTTTGACCTACAACGCCGCGCGCGCTCCTCGAGCGACGCGCGCACGCGGCCGGCGGGTCCTTCTCCGCAACCTCCGCGAACGATAAAATGGCCTCCGTCGAGGACGCGGGCGCGAGGTGCGTCGCCGTCGCGACGCGAACCCCCCGTCTCCCTTTTCGAAAAGAGCGCGCGTCGCCTTTCCTTTCGCTCGCGCGATATTATCGCCGAGACGACCGCGCGGATCTCGCGGCGCGCCGCCTCGTCTTCGCCCGTCCCCGCCCTTCGCCGACGCGCTCCCCACCTCCACCCGCAGCCCTTCGACTCGCGAGCGCGACGACGCGAACGCGAGCCGCCTCGCGAAGCGCCAGCGCGTCGTCGTCGCCGCGGACCGCGCGCCCGAGTCCTCGAAAGACGAGGCTTATCGCCAACGTCCGTCTTCGTCGACGACGCGGACGCTCGCGCGCGTCTGGCGCGTCCCCCCGGGGTCGCCGCCGCCGCTCCTGTCGAAGGAGCCCAGGGCGTCGGAGAGCGCGAGCGACGGCGCGGAGGGCGCCGGCGCCGGCGGCGGCGACGCCGGCGGCGGCGGCGGCGCGGCCGCCGGCGACGACGCCGACGCCCCCGCGGACGAGTTGGACGGCGACGAGGCGTTCGCGCGAAAGCTCCAGGAGGAGGAAAACGCGCGGTGGCGCGCCGAGCGCGAACGCGCCGCGGAACGCGCCGCGGAGTGGCGCCGCTCGCAGGAAGCGCTCGAGGCGACGCTCGCGGAGGTGGACGACGAGTTCGGCGACTCCGACGACGACGGCGACGACGACGACGACGCGAACGGGTTCGACCTCGAGAACGCGCTCGCAGACGCCGCGGCGGGCGCCGGCGGCGGCGCCGGCGGCGGCTCCGCGGACCCTGAACGCGCCGCGAGGGACGCGCGACGACGGACGACCGCCGCGGCGAGACGCGCGCGAGTGATGCAACTCCACCAGATCATGGGCGCGCTGCATCAGCGCGTGTACGCGCTGCAAGGTGTCGCGGGAGCGCGGCCGGAGATCGCCGCGCTCGCGATGAGCGACAGGGACTTCGACGAGGACGACTACGAGAGGCTGCTCGCGCTGGACGACGACGTGAAACGACGCGGGGTGTCCGCCGCCGCGCTCGCGCGCATCCCGGTGTTTCAGTGGAAGGAGAATGGGGAGGAGGAAGCGACCGCGGTCGAGGGCGCGACGGCGCCGGGACCAGGTCCGGGACCGGGACCCTCGGAGGACGCGCCGGCGCCGGCGCCGCCGCCGGCGAAGAAGGCGGTTCGCGTCTGCGAGACGGACGCGAGGTGCGCCGTGTGCCTCGAGACGTACGTCGCCGGGGATGCGCTCCGCAGGCTGCCGTGCCTGCACGCGTACCACAAGGACTGCGTCGACCAGTGGTTCGCGCGCAGCGTGGAGTGCCCGGTGTGCAAGCACGACGTGAACCAAGACGACGTCGCGGCGTGAGCGACGACAGACGCCGAAAACCAAACGCGAGGGACGCGTTCATTCTTTCTCTTTCTCTTCGCTGAAGATGTTGTACGAGTACGATGTACCGAGTAGCCTACGTCTCCGACGCCGTCGGAATTTTATACGAGACGAGTGTACCATCAAAGATCGCGTCGCTTCGTACGCGCGCCTCGACCAGACGAAGTTTGTCGAAGTCGAATTCGTTCGTCGGAAATCGTTGGAAAACGCGCGTCGCGTCGCTACTCTATATCTCCCTATCCCCCCCCCCAAATCCCATCACGTCACGGAGACGACACCGCGGACCCCGCGCTAGATAAGATGATCCCCACGATCAACCCGTACAGCGCCAACGCCTCCGCGAAGATCAAGATCAGGATCATCCCCGTGAACAGCTTCGGCTGCTGCGCGTTCGCTCTCACCCCCGCGTCGCCGACGATGCCGATGGCCATCCCCGCGGCGAGCCCGGAGAGCCCGCACGAGAGCCCGCTTCCGAGGTGCGCGTACCCTTGGAACAGCGTGTACGTCCCGCCCGGGCTTGTGTTCGTGCTTATGATCACCGCGATGATGAGGCCGTAGATCCCCAACACGCCGGCCATGACGACCGGGACGATGCTCTTCATGACGAGCTCGGGGCGAAAGACGCCCATGGCCGCGATGCCGACGCCGCTCTTCGCGGTGCCGTACGCCGCGCCCATGCCTGCGACGCGACGGGGAGGGGTTCGCGTGGGCAGATAGAGGCGCGATGATGAAGCGTTCGAAGGAGCGTTCGATCGTTGAGCGAACGAACGACGTTGTTATCCAGATGCTGTGTAGATTTCTCGGAGAGATGCATCGCGGATCTGAAGGTCGACGCGCGGCGGGGAACGCTCGAGAGGACGCACACGAAAACAAGAGCGCGGCCATCGCGCCCATGAACCCGAAGAACGGCGCGACCGGGTCGCCCCCGCCGGACGCCGCGTCCGCGCGGGTCACCGAGCACGACAGGACGAGGACGAGGACGAAGAAAACGCTCCTCGTCGCGCTCGCCGTTGCGCCGACGCGAGACATCGCGCGCGCGCGGGCGAAACCCCGGAAACGCGTCGCGAGTCTCGAGGGCTTCCTCCAGGAAGCGCGCGCGCGGTTCAGACGCCGCGCGCGGCGCGAAGTGTCCCCGCGTCGAGTCGCGCGCGCGGGCCAACGACAGCCACGCATTCGTCCAGAGATTTTTTTTTGAGTTTCCGACAGCGACACGCGGCATGTGTTTTTCAACGTTCCGCCGCGCGAAGCGACGCCACTCATCGCTCGCCGCACCGCACGCCACTCATCGCTCGCCGCACCGCACGCACGCTCGACAACACCATGTCCGACCCCGCGCCCGCTCCCCTCGCCAAGAAGCTCTCGAAGGCGGAGACCAAGAAGGCCGCGAAGGCCGCGAGTAAAAAGGCCCCCGAGGCGGCCCCGGCGCCTCCGCCGACGCCGCCGAAGCCGACGAAGCCGGCCGCCTCGGGCGGCGGGATCGACGGTAAGGTCCTCGGCGCGATCGCGGCGATCGCGGCGCTCGCGTTCGTCGTCCTCGGCAAGAAGGAGCCCGAGCCCGTGCCGGTCAAGGGCAAGGGACGCCGCTAGGCGAAGAAGAACTCGGCGGGGACGTGTTTCTGCACGTCCCCAGATCATCCGCGCCGCGCGCTCGCGCGCGAGCGTCTGGTAGACCCCGCGTTGACTACATGGCTTCTAGCGTTTTATTCGATGATTACTGAACGTTTTCCACCGTCTTCGCGCGCCCGATCAACCCGCGCGCGCCCCGGTCCCGCGTCCGCGATCGCTCAGAGCCAGGGGGATCAAAGATCGGCGCCCGCGCGAAAAGCTGACAGATTTAACAGAAAACAACGACCAATCGAGTTCGCGCGAACACGCGTACGGTGAAATTTATATATTTATGTATGAAGTCTAGTCTCAAAAAGAGCCCAAAATCGCGACGATCACGCGCATCCAAAAAAGCGCGCCCAGAAAATAAAAGCGCGCGAGCCGTGGACCGGTTTTTTCGCACGTGTGTCACCGCCGGCTCAACCGCTCGCGCGAGGACGGGACGGGAAAAGCGCCCGGGCCGCAGCCGACGAACGCCGCGCGCGTCGTGGTCTCCCGCTCTTCCAGGCCCACGCCGAGGCGGACGGTCGTCGTCGTCTATCTATCGTCACCCCGCGCCCCCCCCGCGCGCCTGCTCCCCCCCCGCGAGTGCGCCTTCGCTCTGCTTCCCCGCCCCCGCGGCGTCCGCCGCTCTCTGTTCGCCGCCGCTCGCCCGTCGTCGTCGTCGTCGTCGTCGTCGTCGTCGTCGTCGCCGTCCCCGAGCGCGCGCTCGCGCTCCCTCGCCGCCGCCTCCGCCGCCGCCGCCGCTTTCCTCACGCGCTCGTCGTGCGCGCGCATGATCTCCTCCGCGTCGCCGTGCGCGCCGAGCATGTACGCCTTGAGCGCGGCGAACACGGGCTCGAACGCGAGCTCCACCGCGCCGCCGCCGCCGCCGCCGCGGTCGCCGTCGCCGTCGCGGTCGCCGCGGTCGCCGCGGTCGTCGTCGCCGTCCTCGTCGAACATCGCCGCGGTCTCGAACACCGCGCGCGTGACCTCGGGCGGCACGTCCGCGCACGTCAGCGTCGCCATCGCGTGCCAGTCCTCGCGCTTCATGCGCGTCCCCAGCCTCGCCGCGCCGGACGCGACGCGTTTGAACGCGTTGACGAACGCGCACTTGTTTCGCGCGGACGCCTCGACGAAGTCCCACTCGCGCCCGTGGACGTGCCTCCCGACCGCGACGGCGTGGAAGTACTCCGCCGCGAGCTCGATGTGCGCGCCGGGACTCGGCTCGTCGTGTATCGACGCGGAGGACGACCGGGGCTTGAGGGCGCCCGCGTCGTTGGCGGCCGCGGAGCATCGCGCGACGTGCTTCAGCGCTTCCACGACGAAGAGATCGAGATCGTGCTCTCGCGCGTACGCCGCCGCGGACATCGCCATGCGTCGCTCGTCCGCGGCGCGGCGCGAGCCGAGCGCGGCGAACCCGCGCGTCGCGTCCGCGGAGGCGGGCGCGGACGCCGTCATGCCCGCGCGGCGGCGCGGTTCGAACTGACGACGACGCGTCGAATTGAAACTCATCGACTCGTCGCGGTGCCGTCTTCAGTGCAGTTCCACATCGTTCTCGGACGACGCGACGAGCCGCGCTCATTTCTCCAATGCGCGTCGTGCTCCTCGCGCTCGCCGCGCTCGCGCTCGCGAGCGGCGTCGACGCCGCGACGCCGACGCCGACGCCGCGCGCGCGCTCGAGCTCGTCGCCCACGCCGGTCGTCCTGTGGCACGGAAGTGCGTCCCGACGCCGCCCCTCTCTCGCCTCTCCCCGTCGGATCTCGCGCTCGCCGTTCTCGTCGCCGACGCGCCCCCGTCCCCCCCACCGTCGTCTCGTCGTCGTCCGCAGTGGGAGACAACTGCTGCATGGGCATCCGCGGCATCGGCGAGCTCATCGCGAGAGAGATCCCGGGCACGCACGTCCACAGCGTCATGCTCGGCTCGAACCCCGCGGAGGACGCGTATCGCGGGTTCGTCGGCGACGTCAACGCGCAGGTGGAGAGCCAGTGCGAGACGCTCGCGCTTGACGCGCGCCTCGCCGGCGGGTTCCACGCGATCGGGTTCTCGCAGGGCGGGCAATTCCTCCGCGCGCTCGCGCAGAGGTGCGGCGATCGTCTGAACGTTCGGTCGCTGATAACGTTGGGCGGGCAGCACCAGGGCGTCGCCGCGCCGCCGCGATGCGGCGGGGACGCGACCGCGGCGGCGGCGGCGGCGGAGGAGGAGGAGGAGGAAGACGACGGCGAGGAGGAGGAAGACGACGGCGCGTCGTCAGCCTCCGTAGGGGCGCTGTGCAGAGCGATGACGGACGCGATCGCGCGCGGGGCGTACGCCCGATTCACGCGCGACCGGATCGTCCAGGCGCAGTACTTCAAGGACGCGAACGACCTCGCGTCGTACAGGAAGCACAACCCGTTCCTGCCCGACGTCAACAACGAGCTCGTCGATGACGGCGGGGAGGAGACGAGAAACGAAACGTACCGACGCAATCTGTTGAGACTCGAGAAGCTCGTCTTGTTCAAGTGGACGGACGACACCGTCGTCGTCCCGCGAGAGTCGTCGTGGTTCGGGACGTACGCGGAGAACGACCGCGGCGGCGCGATCGTCCCGCTGCGCGAGCAGAGGATGTACGCGGAGGACTGGCTCGGGTTGAGAGCGCTCGACGAGGCCGGGCGACTGAAGCTGTTGGAGATACCGGGCGATCACATGACGTTCACGCGGGAGTGGTTCGTGACGAACGTGATCGACGCGCACTTGCGCGAGGGCGGGGGCTTTAAAGGGGCGGCGGGGAGGTGGTGGTTGGGAGGTGGCCCCTGGCGCGGTGGGGTACGGGCGTTCGCGCGGTGGCTTCGCGGCGCGACGACGCGACGACGCGACGACGACGACGACGACGACGACGACGACGCGTACGGAATCGAATAACCTTAATGAATGATGAGAAAGAGGGACAGCCGACTCGTGGTGGACGTCGTCCGTCACTCCGCCGGAACGATCCCGCCGCACCCGTTCGTCATCGTGTTCGCACCCCCCAGCCCGCACCCCGCGACGTCCTTGAACAGCGCGTCCGGCCCGGTGTCGGACAACCGCAGCACGGTGATCTCGTACGTCACGACGCTCCCCCCCGGGATGAGCGCGAACGGCGATCGCGTCGCGGCGTCTCCGAACCCCGCGGCGGGGGCCACGCGCACGGTCTTCACGCCGCCCACGCGCATCCCCTCCACCGCGCGCTTCAACCCCGCGCACTGCCCCGGGACCGGGTCGATACCGTTCACCCGCACGATCACCGGCCTCGGCTCCGCGGGCTGCACGGACTGCTGCGCGCCGTTGGTGAAGAACTTCTCGCCGCCGTACGTCGTGTCCACGAGCGTGTCGTCGCCGACCGTCGCGACGTAGTTGACGAGGACCAAGTCTCCGGTCTTCGCGGTCTTCGCGCCGAAGCCGGCGGTCTCGGAGACGACCTCGAGGTCGTCGTCGTTCGCGCGCGCCGGGGACGGCGCGATCGAGGTCGCGAACAGCGCGGCGGTCGCGGAGACGCCGAGGACGCGGCGCGGGACGATCGGATGGACGTCGATCGCCGGGATCGCCGACGACGACGCGTCGGTCGCGTCGGGGACGGACGCGCGGACGGGGACGACGCCGCGGCGCGCGGCGACGGAGACGCGCGGTCTCGCGGGGACGAGGAACGCGGCGGAGACGGCGGAGGGGACGCACGCCATGGCGACGGCGGGCGTGGCGCGCCTCGGAGTGGACGACGTTCCGAGACGGCACGTGGCGTGTTTTCCCTCAGCTGCGAGCTGCAGTGCATCTCCGCCAACAGAACTGATTCATCAGTTCTTCCGTGCGCCCTCGTCCGTCGCGCGCGGAGGAGGGGCGTCGTCGCGCGTCATGGCGAAGCGCGCGGGCGGCGTCAGCCTGTGGCGCCGCGTGACAAACTACGTCAAGCACGACCTGCGCGAGATCGTCTGGCCGAGGCCGATGGACGACCCGCCCGGGACGACGAGCGTGTTCGAGGGGCTGACCGCGAGGGATCACGCGCGCGTTTGGTCGAACGCGTGGCGCGAGTACAAGCGCGGGTGGCGGTGGTACTTCGGCGAGCCGGAGAGCGACCGCGAGGAGAGAATCGCGAGGGAGAAAGCGGAGGGGACGCACGTCGAGGACGAGTACGAGGCGCTGGACCGGGAGGAGTTCGAGGCGCTCAAGGAGGAGGCGGGGAGGATGGCAGCGGCGGGGAAAGCGATGGGCCATGACGGGTGGAAGCATCAGCTGCAGATGTTCTACAGGACGCGGGGGAAGGTGTACACGCGATCGATAGCGGAGTTCGTGAAGGGGTACAGAGAGGGCATGGCGGAGTCGACGCTGAGGTCCCGGATGGCGCAGCAGGGAGAGGAGGAGGAACCGCCGCCGCCGCCGCCGCCTCGGAAGTGACGAGGAAGGATCGTTTATCATAGCCAGGATCGTTTAGCAGCTCTCATCAGCTCGTCACTCGAACACCTTCCCGAGGAATCGCTGAAATCTTCTCGAGTACCGCACCGGATCGACCGCGGATATCGCCCCTCGCCCGTGCAGCGACCCCCGGAGCGCGCTCTCCATCCGCTTCGCGCCGTTGTACTCCTGAAGGATGTCGATGATCCCGAGGTGCAACACGACGTCCCTCGCGGCGTCCCTCGCGGCGCGCGCGTCGGCCAGCCCAGGCCCAGGCCCCGCGCCGCCGCAGCCGCCGCCGCCGTCCTCTTCGACGCGACCCTCCGCGCGCGGCTCGTCCTCGTCCTCGTCCTCTTCCGCGACGGGAGTGGGCGCGCGTCGAAGCGACGACGGCACCGCGACGGCGACGGTGTTCACGCCGAGACGAACTTCTTTCTCTCCCGCGGCGAGCGCGATGTGGTCGCCGCCGCCGAACGCGCCGGGGACAGGGCGCGCGTCCGACGTCCTCGTCGGCGCGGTCGAGAGGACGTCGTCCAGGTGCCCGAACGAGCGGCGTCGCTCGCTGCTGCTGCTGAGGGCGGAGGAGAGGCGGCGAAGCGCGACGCACACGTCGCCGTCGCCGTCGCCGTCGTCCGACGGAGGGGTGAGAGGACTCGTCGCCTCTTCGTCGTCGTCGCGCCTCGTCGCGCCGCCGCCGCTCCCTGACGACGCGTCGTCGCTCTTCACGTCTCGAAAGTGCACGCCCACGAGCAAGGAGTAGTCCATCACCTTCATCTCCTCGAGCAGACGGCAGTCCTCCCGCAGCGTCCGCGACAGCTTATCCCTCGCGCCGACGTCTAGACGAAACGCGTAGGCGAGGTCCAGGTCCTTCAACGTGACCCCCGGCCCCGCGCTCGACTCCCCGCCCTTGGTGTACCGCCCGTGCGTGCTTCCTTTGAGGTCGTACACGCGATGGATCGGCAGCTCCGTGCGGAACAAGTTCGCCATGACGATGAACCGGACCTTCCTTCCTTTCGGCGTCTTCACGCGGTACAGGCCGAAGAATTTCGTCAACAGCGTCGACTCCGATTTCGATACGTGCGCGTGATACCGCGGCAGCGCTTCGATCAACGTCTTCGCCTCGTGCTTCCGCATCGTCTTCACGATGAACTTGTCGTCGTGCGAGAGGTAGAACACGCTGCCGGACTTCCCCGGGGACGGGAGCTCTCTGAGCGCGGCGTCGCCGCAGAGAGAAAGCATGAAGTCGCCGACGTCGATCCCCCAACGCTTTCGAAGCGATTTGAACGTCCCGGGGGCGTAGTCTTTCCACTTGAAGTCCCCGGCTGGGTGCGGCGGCGTCGACGCGGACCCGCCCCGCGGGAAGCTCTGCTTGATTTTGCGCGTCGCGTCCACGGCGGGCGTGATGAGTTCCGCCGTCGTCGCCGCCGCCGTCGCCGCTGCCGCGCGACTCGGGGCCTCGCCGCGGCCGATGCTCCACCGCACTCCCACCTGCAACTGCACCATGAGCTCGTAGCTCTTGTGCCCTTTGTATATCGTCTCCCCCGCGAGCGGCGTCCTTCGCGCTTGAAGCCACCCCATCTTCGCCCTCGGCGCGGTCACCGCGGCCGCGGCGGCGAACACCGCCTCCGCGGCTCGGTACCGTCCCCCGCCTTTCGACGCTCTCTCCGCCGCGGCCATCCCTCCGACGACGTTCACGCCGCGGACGACGTCCGCTTCGATTATCTCCTCGCGTATGAGCTTCCCGTCGTCGTACTCGCACAAGAGGAGTTTCTTCCCGCGGTGGCGGTGTTTCACCACGGGCGCGCCCGCGGCGAGCGCGCCGATGACGTCGTCTTCGTCGATCGAAACCGAAACGCCGCCGCCGCCGCCGCCGCCGCCGTTCTCCTCCTCCTCCTCCTCCTCCTCCTCCTCGGTGTCCTCGTCGGTGTCGACCTCCCCGGTCACCTCCTCCTCGGAGGGCTCGAACAACCTTCGCGCCGCCGCGCTCCCCGGGGTCTTCCCGCCCTCGATGCTCCCGGCACGTCGCAGCCGCGTCGCCCGCTCGCCCGCGCGTTTCCTCTGCTTCTTCTTCCTCTTGTCGAGCGACGGCGCCCATATCCCGACGCCGTGCTTCTTCCCTCGGCGCCACGTCCCGCTGAACGTGGCGCCGGTATCGTGCCACGTGTACACGCCGTTCCCGTGCTCGAGTCCGTCTTCCCACTCGCCGTCGTGCCGGTCCCCGCGTCGGTCCCCGCCGCCGTCGCCGCCGCCGTCGCGAAAAAACACGAGCGTCCCCCACCCCGACATCGCGCCGTCCCTGAACTCGCCGTTGTACTCGTCCCCGGACGCCCACGCGTACGTCCCCGGGCCGTGCGGGACGCCATCTTTCCACAGGCCCTCGTGCGCGTCTCCGTTCGCGAACGTTTGCCTCCCTAACCCGCGCTTCTCGCCGGCGAAGAACGATCCTCGGTAGGCGGTGACGCCGTCCGCGGAGACGAGCGCGCCGACGCCGTGCATCGCGCCCCGGAACCACTCGCCGTCGTACCTCGCGCCGGAGCGCCAGGCGTAGACCCCGCGGCCGTGTTTTTTGCCGTCTTTCCACTCGCCGACGTACGCGTTGCCGTTCGAGTATCGACGCGCCTGCGGCGGCGACGCGACGGGAGAAGGTCGGGGATGAGGAGAGAAACGGACGCGTCGCGTCGACGATCGGATCAGATTCGGGCGTTACGGATCTCGGCGCGCGCGGCGACGGGGTCGCGACGCCGCGGAATTCGCGCACCTCGCGCTCGGCATCGCCGTCGCTCGGCCGCGTGGTGGATGTCATGCTCGCGCGCGGTCGCGACCGCGGAAGCTCGCGCTCGCTTCCGCGCGTCGACGCTTTGCGCGACGTCCTTGACGGGACGGGCGGACGTTCTCGCGACGCGTAAACTTCCTGTCGTCGCGTTCACAAAACAGAAACCGGAGGCGCACGGCACGACGCGCGCGCCGTCGCTCGCGATGTCGCCGCCCCCCTCCGACGGCCCCAAGCCGAACTTCGTGTCGAACCTCGCCGCGAGCGCGTTCGCGTCGTGCTTCGCGGAGGCGTGCACGATCCCGCTCGACACCGCGAAGGTGCGGCTGCAGCTCCAGGGCGCCGCCGCCGCGGGGACGACGCCGCGATACAGAGGCATGCTCGGGACGATCGCGACCGTCGCGCGCGAGGAGGGCGCGGGCGCGCTGTGGAAGGGGATAACCCCGGGGTTGCATCGGCAGATTTTGTTCGGCGGGCTGAGGATCGGTCTGTACGACCCGGTGAAGAACTTCTACGTCGGGAAGGACCACGTGGTGCGCGCGACCGCGACGCTCTCTCCGCGTGGATTTGAACGTCGTCCGTCCGTCGTCGCGTCGCGTCGCATCGTGTCAAAATAGACTCCTTCCGTGGACGCCCGCCGCGCCGTCCCCTGACCGCCTCCTCTTCCCCCCGCCCCCGAACCAAACGCAGGGCGACGTCCCGCTGCACTTAAAAATCGCAGCCGGGATGACGACCGGCGCGCTCGGCATCTGCGTCGCGTCGCCCACGGACCTCGTGAAGGTGCGCCTGCAAGCCGAGGGGCGGCTTCCCGCGGGCGCCGCGCGCCGGTACCCGTCCGCGGTGGCAGCGTACGGGATCATCGCGAAACAGGAGGGCATCGCCGCGCTGTGGACGGGACTGACGCCGAACGTCGCTCGCAGCGCGGTGATCAACGCCGCGGAGTTGGCGTCGTACGACCAGGTGAAGGAAGTGTTGATGGGGTCGTTCGGGATGGAGGACGGCGTGCCGTTGCATCTCATCTCCGGGTTGGGCGCCGGGTTCGTCGCGGTGTGCGTCGGGTCGCCGGTGGACGTCGTGAAGTCGCGCATCATGGGCGACAGCGCGGGGGTGTACAAGGGGTTCATCGATTGCGTCGTGAAGACCGCGAGTAAGGACGGCGTCGGGGCGTTTTACAAGGGGTTCGTGCCGAACTTCGGGAGGCTGGGGAGCTGGAACGTCGTCATGTTTCTCACGCTGGAGCAGACGAAAAAGGCGATGCGCGAAAACGGGTTGATGTGATGAGCACTTCGCGCGGTCGACGCGCTAGCCAGAGTTGATTATCGAGTAGATTGATTTATCCGCGACGTGCGCGACCACGCGCGCGCGAGATCGAGTCGAGGGTCGAGTCGACGTGATTTAGGAGTCGAAATCCTCCGTTACAACCAAACCAGTCACCGAGCTAAGCACCCATCGGCTATCCTCGCCATGAGCCCATCGCGAGGCCCGCCTAACAGATCTCCCGATCCCGTTTACTCGGCGGCCGCGCGCTTCTTCGACTTGGCCACCGTGCCTGAAGAGAGAAAACGCGAAGAGGGGGCGATGCGATTCGGTCAGTCGTTCGTTCGCGTCGGTTTCGCGCGCGAGTCGAGCGCGCGGGTTCGGGCTGAAGCCCGCCCGATTTCGAGGACGACCAGGCTGGCCGTCGCGTCCGCGAGCGTGGAGACGTCCACACCGCGAATGCGACGGCGGCGACGCGCGTCGCCCGCGAACGAGCGACGCGCGCGTCTCCGTCCTCGCGTTCAAACAGCGAAGCCCCCGGTGAACGAGGAGAAAATGTGGTGTTCGCGCGCACCCTCACGGAAGCCGTTCTTGAAGCGGCGGGGGAGCGTCTTGAGGTATCTCATGCGCCCGGTGCCCGTGGTCCTACGGCCGATGGCCTTGGTGGACCAGTTGTCTGTGGAGAGGAAGGGAGAGGGGTCGCGCGCGTCAGTCTCGCGTCCGGCCGGCGTCCAACCCTACTCGAGAAGGATGCGCTATTCTATTTCTTTTCTCGCGCGGAGAGATCGAGCGTGGACGTACAGTTACGCTTCCGCGCGGAGGGGTAGCCGCACGCGCCGCACGTGGCCTTCTGGATGTGGTAAGACCGACGACCACACCTGTTTCGTGATTCAGCGTTGAGAAAGGAGAGGGATGTCAGCGTTCAGCTCGACGGGACGACGAGCCATTACGCGGCTTCGGAAAAACCCTAGAACGCGAGGAAGATTTCGTTCGCCGGAAAGGGAGGGGTGGGAGGGCGTGCGCACCTGCGGCACATGGTGTGAGACTTGTTGTGTCTCTTACCGAACGAACCGGTACCTTTCCCGATCTTACCCATGGTGCTCGAGGGACGTCGTCCGCTTCAAGCGCAGCGAAAAGAGGGACGGTGCCCGCGATGCTCGCGACTTTTGCAGCTCGATGCCGGGCGTTGGCGCTTTTAGCGTGTCGATGTTTTTCCAGTGTTTTTCGGTTCGTAAAAAACTGCCTCCTAAGAGCTACCTTCGTATGAGACCTATAGTGCTACTACTCCGCGCGTTCATCACTCTACTCCCCCCGCGTCGCGTCCGCGTCCGTCCCGTAGAACCCGTTGAAGTCCAACCGCAGCCGCAGCTCCGCGAGCTCCGGAAACGCGCCGATGCGAAGCTTACTCTCGACCACTCGCAACACGTACGACCGCGCCCGCCGAAACGCGCTCGCCAGCGCCGCCGCCTCCGCCTCCGGAACCGGCGCGTACCCCGCCAACGCGGCCGCGTTCGTCGCCGCGGACGTGTCCGCGAACGCGGGGAGCCGCCCGATGACGGACCGCGACGGGTCCGGGTCGAGGTCCGCGGCGGCGACGGACGCCGCGCGCGCCGCCTCGCGTCGCGCCGACGCGAGGTCGCACGCGACGGCGAGCGCGGCTTTCACTTGCCCGGACAACAGCGTCCACGTCGGGTCCGGGGAGGACAGGCACTGCCTGCCGCACGCGTCAAGGAACGCGTCGTGCGCGGCTCGAGCCTCCGCGGGCGACCGCGCGCTCGCGATCGAGGACGACAGCTCGCGGCTCGCGGCGTGTAACACCCTCGACGCGACGTGCTCGTGCAACGCGTGCGCGAAATGACGGAGCTCCGCGGTGAGCTGCCGCGCGTGCTTGCCGCCGCCGCCGCCGCCGCCGAGGGCGCGACGTGCGGCGGGGCTCCAGCCGCTTCGCGTGACGTCGTCCAGCGACGCGCGCGCGCGTCGAATCTGAAGCAAAAACACCCCCGCGGCGTTATACTTTTCTTGGCACTCTCGAGAGAGCACTATGGACAGCGGCCACGGGATGTTCACGCGCAGCTTGAGCTTCGCGAGCGCCTCGAGCTGCGCCGCGCCGGGAGACGACGCGTCGCCACCGCCGCCTCTGGATCTGGAAGACGCCCTCCGCGGCGTTCCCGGCGTGAGCGACGTCGTCGAGTCGACGACGTCCACGAAGACGTCGGACGCCGCCGGGAGATCCCCAGACTCGTCCGACGCGATCGCCTCCGCGAGCGCGGCGGACAGCTCGCTCGGGTCCGCCCACGCGCCGCCGTCGTCGTCGTCGTCTTCGTCTTCGTCGTCGTCTTCGCCGCGCGCGCGCCGGTCGGATCGTCGCTGCTCGTGCGCGTCCAGACGCGCGAACACCGCGCGCGAGAACACCGACGCCGCCTCCCCCGCGCCGCCGAGAAACACCGCGCGCAGTCGCCTCGCGCACGACTCCAGCCCCCACTCGCCTCGCAGGCGCGTCATGAGCGCGCGCGCGACGTCGTCCGCGCGCGCGAGCGCGGGGGCGATCACCGCGCGCTCGACCAGCGCGCCGACCGGGCACGTCGCCGGCGACCGCGCGTCGGCGGACGACGCGAGCCACGCGTCGAGGTCCCTCGCGGCGAGAATCGCGCGCGACGGCTCAAACGGCGCGCCGGACCACTCCAGGACGTCGCCCGCGTGCGCGCGCACGCGCGTCGTCGTCCCCGCGAGCCCGGCGGCGACGAGCGCGGAGGTCTCAGATGCCGCGGAGGACCGGCCTCGATGCGGGACGAGCCCGTTCGAGGCGGCGCGCGCGGGCGGGGGCGGGGGCGGGGCTGCGTCCGCCGCGTCCGGTTCCGGAACCGGCTCCGGTCGCGACGGGCACGGCGCCAACGACGCGCCGCTCAGCATCCTGACGCTCTCGTCGTCGTCGTCGTCGCCGCCGCCGCCGCCGTCGATATCCTTCACCGCGACGGCGTCGGGCATGTCGACGTCCTCCGGGGTGGCGCCGCCGCCCCCCGCGCCGGCTTCGACCGCGGCGCGGATCTCCTCGCAAAACGCGACGCACAAGTCGCGCGCCATCTCCGGCGGCGGCGGCGCGGCGGATCCCCTCGTCCGAGACGGACGCCACGCGTCGTCGCCGTCGCCGTCGTCGTCGCCGTCGTCGTCGTCGCGCGAGCGGTGCGTCAGCCTGAGCAGCGCGACGGACTTCCCCGCGTCCAGCATCTCGTCCGCGACGCCGCGTAAAAACTCCGGCGCCTCCGCCTCCGCGGTGAGTCCCATCGCGGTCTCCTTCCTCCGCACGACGTACGCGTCGTTCCAGTGCGCCTCCGTGCCCACCTCCGCGCCGAGCCCCGGCCCGGGCGCGATGAACAGCTCCCCGCACGGGTCCGAGAGCTCCCCGGTCTCGAGCCATTTCGACAGCGAAGAAAGATACGGCTGCGCCGCCGCGGCGAACAGCCGAAGAGACGTCGCGAACCCGTCGCCGCCCACGTCCGTGGACGCCTCCGCTTGGTGCGACGCCGCGGCGCGGTACAGCGCGGTGAGGCACCGGGACGCGGCCGCCGCGTGCGCGGTGCGCCGCGACCGCGCCGGAGGCGGGAGCGCCGCGGTCGCGAGGGAGTCGAGGACGCGCGCGCGCGCCGCGATCGCCTTCGCCGCCGTCCGAAGCTCCAAAAGCGTCGGCGCGCCCTCCTCGCCGACGCCCGCGGCGCGACGCAGCAACGGCGCGAGCTCGTCGCGCAGTTCCCTCACGCAGCGCGTCAATCCCGCGGCGAACGCGCGAATCGTGGGCCCGTACCCTTCCCGCGCGTCGTTCGTCGGCGTCGGCGCCGCGGCGACGGCGACGGCGTCCGCGCGCTCGAGCACGCGGTCGAGCATCTCCGCGGCGTCCGTCGCCCGCTTCAGACCGCCTATCAGCGCCGCGCGCGAGAGGTGCGGCACGACGGCGTCCTCGCATGCGCGCGCGGGCGCGAGCCCGTGCAGCGCGTGCAGCGCGGCGCCCACCGCGGCGGTCTCCGTCGTCGCGGCGGCGAGACTCGCGCCGGCGACGACGCCGCTCAACTTCAACGCCGGCTGCAGCCTGCTCGCGGCCTGGACGACGCGCGCTCCCGCGCCGTGGCCTCGACGCGCGAGTCCGCCGTCGTCCCACCGCCACTCCACCTCTTTCTCGTCTTCGCGCGTCGCGTCGTAGTCCGGTTTGGCGTCGCTCCAGGAGAACCCGAGGCCGTCTTCGTCGTCGTCCCGCGCCGCGCGCGACGCGCTCGGACCGTCCGCGAGGTCGCCCGCCGCGCGCGCGTCGTCATCGACGCCGTCGCGCTCGTCTTCGCTCCACTCGCTCAGCGTGGACGCGGACCGCGCGTCGTCGTCGTCGTCCTCGTCGTCGTCGTCGTCGTCGTCGTCGTCGTCGTCGCGCTGGAATTTGAAATCTAGGACGCTCCGCTCGCCCTCGCGTCGTCCCGTCCCCGCGTCGTCGTCCTCCCCGAGCGCGATCGCGGCGTCGATGGCGGTGTAATTCGACTTCAGCGGGTCTCGCGAGAGCCCCAAGAGCAGCGCGAGGACGCGCGAGTGCACGTCCGGGACGTCGGACGCCCACGCGCGCGATCGGAACCGCGCCACGAGCAGGTCCAGCGCGCGCTGCTTCTCCAGCTGCGCGTGCATCCCGAATCGCTCGCGCAGCGCGTCCAGGGACGCGTTCACGGCGTTCGGGTCCGTGTCCGGGAACGAGTGGAACTGCGTGTGGTACATGCAGTAGTTGTGCGCGATCGCGTGGTTCTCGTCATCCTCCTGGCGTGCGACGAGCGGGGTGGAAGGGAGCGGTCAGAGGTGCGCGTCGTGGTTTTTTTCTCGCGCGGTCGGAGGCGACGACGGGAAGAATCGCGGGGACGCGCGCGGAGGGGTCGAGGGCGCGCGCACCGTGACGCCTACGAGTTTCTCGACGAGGCGCGAGAACAGCGCGTCGACGTTCTCGCTGCGCTGGGCGCCGAAACTCGACGCCATCGCCTCGTTTCCCCGCGCACCCGCGCACTGACGCGAGAGGATTTTGAACAAGAGTGATGAAGAAAAAAGCACTTCTGAGAGCCTCGTCCACTCACTGCTAAAGAAAAACTACTGAGCACTACACCGCACCCTCGGCGACATCGACACTGCGATGCGATCCCGCGCTCAAACCGAATTGATCGCCGACACAAACCTCTGACCGAAAGCGTCGCTGCCGTCGATGGTCCCCCACTGCGACACGCAGAGCTCGCCGTGATATGCGCACGCCTCGTTTCGCAAGCAAAAACACCCGGTGTGTGGCCATAAATCCCACGACTTCGTCGGGTCGGTAACGGCGGAGTTTTGGTCGACGCAGACGAAGGCGTAGCCCTCGCCCTCATCCGCGAGAAGGGCGTTGGTCTCCGCGGCCTGTGCCTCCGTGAACAGGACCTCGCCCGGATACTTCCCGCACGACTCCGGCGACATTTCATACAGGAGCATCTCTATCGTCCTCGCGAAGCCGTACAGAACCGCAGCGCCGAAGGCTAACCGCTCCACGGGCGAGGATGAATCCATCGGGACCTTGGCTGCGCCTCTCGTCATTGTTGTCTCGTTACACGCGGCGACGACCCACCACGAGATCTCGTTCGCGCTCGCGGTGGAGTGGAGACCCATCGCTTTATCGTGGAACAGTTGGAATTCACGGAACAAGAGCGGTTCACATGATTGAATAGCCGAGACCGTGCCCCCGCCACGACGCATCCGATCCATTATCCTTCGCCATATGCGAACGACGACGCCGAGGAGGAAGGCCACCCCCGGCCCCGGCTTCCAGTCGTGCTCGCGCGCGATCTTCTCGACCGCATCCAGGACCGTGCAAGTGCCCCGGTGTACCGAGATCACCGTCATGTCTGAGCTTATCTCCTCGTCCGATGACCCACTGCGGTATCTAAGCATCGCTTCCTCTGTGCACGTCGCCAACTTGTCCCTCCAGCGCTGTGTGAGCGTCTCGACGACGTGCCTCACTTCATCAGCGCTCCCTTGGAGGTCCCCGCTCGGGGACGTCGTGAACGCGTCGTCGGCGTCGTTCTCGAAGAACCGCGCGCGCGCCATGACGTACCCGTCCTGTATCCGTTCCGAAAGAACCTCGCACCGCCTCCTGCCCTCGACGATGATGTGGAACCGCCCGTCCGGCTGCGGGTCGCACCGCAGGATCTTCACCTCGCACGCGTGCGCCGAGTCCGGATGCTTCATCCCGAATCGCCGCGATCCGCTCTCCATCGCGCGACGAATCAGGAGCCTGTACCGCGGCTCGAAGATGTTCAGACCGAACCTGTCGAACGGCATCACGTCCGACATGACGAACAGAGGGATGTTCCCCTCGAGCGCGTCGCCGTTCGTCTCCGCGGACCCGGCGAGCAGCTCGGCTTCCTCGGCTTCGCGCCGCGCGCGCGCCCGCTCCGGGAAGAGCTGCGACACGAGAGCGCGCAGCGTGACGTTCACGGGCGTCTTCGCCGCGCTCGAGACGAGCACGACGCTCCTGCAGGTCGGGCACCTCGGGTCGTCGCTGTGGTCGAGCGCCCTCGCGAGGCAGCGGCGGCAGAACGTGTGCCCGCACGGCGTCGTGACCGGGTCGCAGAACAGCTCCAAGCAGAGGACGCACTCGCACGTCTGCGCGATCGCGGCGGTCGACGTCGACGGCGACGGCGACGGCGACGGCGACGGCGACGTCGCGCGCGCGGTCTCGTCGTCCTCGGGCGCGCGCTCGCGTCCGCGCTTCGCCCCAGGGTTCGCGTCCGCGGTGTCCACCGCGTCCGCCATCGGGACGTCCGCGTCGTCGGACATCGCGACGCGCGCGCGAGGGGCGCAGTGCGTCGGCGCCGGCCGCGACGACGCGCGAAACGCGTTCACGGGACCGACCGACGTCATCGTAATGAGGTTGTTCCGAAAGTTTGGATTTCAGTGCGCGCGCACGCGAAACGACTCGGTATCCACTACACGACTAAATCGATAAGGTTACCATAAGTATCATAATAACACACGCATCGCGCGTCGCGTCGCGTCGCATCCCGGCTTCTGTTCTCGTCGAGGTCACTTGAGCCCGTATGCGCGCGTCGCGCCCTCGAGCGTGTTTTGCAGCAAAATCGCGATCGTCATCGGCCCGACGCCGCCCGGCACCGGGGTGATGTACCCCGCCACCTTCGAACACTCCTCGTAGTCCGCGTCGCCGACGAGCCGGTACCCGCGCTTCTTCGACGGGTCGTCCTTCGCGTTGATCCCGACGTCGATCACCGCCGCGCCCGGTTTGATCCACGACCCTTTCACCATCTCCATTCGACCGCACGCCGCGATGACGATGTCCGCCCGGCGCACGATCTCCTCCGAGTTTGGCGTCTTGCTGTGCACGATCGTGACCGTCGCGTCGCGTCGCTGCAACAGCAACGCCGCGGGGGTGCCGACGACGTTCGAGCGCCCGACGACGACGGCTTCCTTGCCCGCGATGGGGACGCCCGTGCGTTCCAGGAGCTCGATGCACCCGCGCGGCGTGCACGGCACGAAGAGCGGCTCTCGCCCTCTCTGCGATAAGCGACCGATGTTCAGCGGGTGGAACCCGTCCACGTCCTTCTCGTAATCGATCGCGCCCAACACGCGCTCTTCGTCGATGTGGTCCGGCATCGGGAGCTGAACTAAGATGCCGTGCACGTCGGGGTCCGCGTTGTACGCCTGCACGACGGCGAGGACCTCGTCCTCGGTCGCGTCCCCGGGGAGGTCCGTCCCGAAGGACTGGATCCCGGCCTCCTCGCACGCCTTCTTCTTGCTTCGGACGTACGTCTCGCTGTCTTTGCGGTCGCCGACGAGGACGACGGCGAGGCCCGGAACCTTCCCGCCCGTCTTCTCCTTCATGGCGGCGACCGCGAGCCGAACTTCCTCGCGCACGTCCGCGGCGATCGCTTTGCCGTCGATGACCTGCGCGTCCGCGCGGATCGTCGATCGGACCGGGCGCGAGACGCGCGCTCGGGGCGCGGACGCCTTGAGGGAGCTCGCGAGGGAGGCGCCTCGGAGGGCGGGGGCGTGCATGGCGTGCATAGTAGCCGGCGGCGCGGCGCGGTGGTCAGTGATGAGAAGGTTTTTTTCAAAGCGAGCACTGAAAAAAGCGGGCGGCGGGCATGGGCACTCAGGGGGAAATAAACAACGAACGCCCGCGCCCGCAGTCCCGGGGCGCGCGGTGGAACATCCGCGCGGCCCTCGGCGCACGCGCGGCTTCGCGCGCGCCCTTCGACGGGCGTCGCGAGACCCGGCGAGGGAGCATGGCGGACCGCGCGCGGCTCCTCCCCCGCGCGGAGCTGCTTCATTACGGCATCGTCCGAGCCGCGGGAGGCGCCGACGCCGGCGACGCGGTGCTCCGCGTGGACGTCGCCGGGGACAGGCTCGTGGAGGTCGTGAACGGCGTGGACGAGAAGATAATATACTTCGAGGACGTCGTGTGCTACGCCGTGGACGACGACGACGGGCTCGGGACGACCTGGGACCGGGACGGGGACGACGACGACGACGACGCGGAGGACGAGGAGGACGAGGATGAAATCTCCGTCTCGCGGACGACGATCACGATAACCGTCCGAACCGGGGAGGGAACGTCGTCGGACTCGGAGTACTCGGACTACGGCGACGACGACGAAGACAAGGACGAGGAGACGATCGACGTGGACTACAGGCTGCAGACGGTCGCGGACGTCCGCGCGCTGCGTCACGTGCTGGAACGCATCGCGAACGGAACGCTCCGCGACGACGACGAGGACGACGACGACGACGACGGCCCGTCGACGTCCTACGCGCTCGGCCCGTTCGCCGGACTCGACCGCCGCGTCGTCCGCGGCGGAGTCCTCATGCGGCGCGAGCGCGGGGAGTGGAAACGATGCGCCGCGGCGGCGACGCGAGGGAAACTCTTCGTCCTCGCCCCGAGCGCGAAGGGGGACGGCTTAGTTGTCACGACGGCGGTGTCCCTCGCGGGCGCGCGCGTCGTCCCGCGCGGCACGCGTCTCGGACACGACGCCGGCGAGTTCGACGTCATCGCGCCGCCGAACGTCCGGCTCGTCCTCGCCGCGCGCGGGGGATTGGAACGGAATTGCTGGGTCGACGCGGTCCAGCGCGCGATCGACGCGGCGTCTCCGCGCGGGCCGCGTTTCGGCGGCGGCGCGATTTCAAACGCGCGCGCGGATAAAGAGAACGACCTGGTGTGGTCGAACGGGCGGCTCGCGAGCGAGGTTTTGGACGAGGACACGAGAGCGGCGATCGCGGAGGCGACGCGAGTCGCCGCGGGGCTTCAGGCGGCGAAGGGTAACGCGCACGACGCGATCGTATCGCCGTTGAAGCGAGGAAGCGGTCGCGGCGGCGGCTGGGACGACGACTCGGACGACTCGGACGATTCGGACGACCTCGAGGAGGAGGGCGGCGACGGCGTCTTCGTCCTCGGGCGGTGCTGGAAACGTCTGCAGCTCGGTGTGAGCGAAGGATACCTGTTCACGTTCGCCGTGGACGCGCTACGGCCGCGATCGGTCGCGGTCTCGGGCGACGACGACGCGTCGATGTCCTCCGAGCGCGCTACCGCGACGCGAATGACGCTGCGGGTGGACGTCGACCGCGGCGTCGTCGAGGCGTACAAGGAGGGGAGAGGGAGAGGGAGAGGAAAAAAGGCGCGGGGGAAGGGTTCCACGCCGTCGACGATGTCCGAGACGACGCTGATCAAGACATTGAGCGTCTTCGAGGTGACCCCGGCGCCGCCGTCGCGAACGCGCGTCGGCGCGGACGCCCACCTCTCGTGCGAGCGGTTCATCACGCTCGAGATGATCCCGTCGTTTTACCGCGACGACGACCCGATCGAAGTCGCGACGTTCGCGTTCGACTCGAAGGAGGACCGCGACGTGTTCGTCGCCGTGACGAACGACGTGCGACGCGGGACGTACCTCTCCGCGGATAAGTATCAGCCGCGCGGGATCATCAAACGCGGCTCGGAGGTTTCGATGTCGACGTCGCGGCGAGACGGCGGCGGCGGCGTAAAAGGCGCCGGCGCTCTCCCGCCGCCGCGGTTCCTCGTTCTGATCCCCGGGAAGCTGTTCGTGTTGACGACCTCCTCCCCCCCCGCGCCGCTGTTCACGGTGAGTCTGACGTCGCCCGCGTGCGCGTTTGAAGCCAGGGCAAAGGACGCGGACGCTGTCGTGATGGTGTCCGTCTCGGAGACGCGGCGGTATTTCTTCCGCGTCGGGTCCGTCGACGACGCGCGCAAGTGGGTCGCCGCGCTGTTGGAAGCGTCTCGCGGCGCGTCCGCGAAGAAGAAGAAGACGACGACGGATGGGACGGAGAGCGAGCCGACGCCGAAGCACCCGCCGCGCCCGTCGCCGCCGCGGTCGCCGCGCGCGTTCGCGTACTCCCCGTCACCCGCGTCTTCGCGGTTCCGACGGAGACTCATCTTACAAGTCGACGCGAAGACGAGAGCGGAGGAAGAGGAAGCGAGAGCGGCCGCGGCGAGAGAGGAAGCGACAGAGAAGAGGAGCACGTCCATCTTCGCCGCGTTTTCAAAGCGCAAACGCGTCCGCGTCCCGGAGACGGCGGAGAAGTCCGCGGAGGAGGGCGCGGAGAAAGCACAAACGGCGCAGAAGACGTCCGCGCGCGAGAAGATGCGAGCCGCGGTCGCGAAAGAGCGCGAGGCGCGGAAGCGAGCGGAAGAAGACGCACGCGTGTTCGCGGAAGGCTACGCCGCCGCGAAGGCGAAGCAAAAAGCCGCGGAAGACCTCGCCAAGGCGGCGGACGAGCGACGCGTTCGCGCGGAAACCGAAGCCCACGCCGCGGTGTCGGAGAGGGCGGAGAGAGAAGCGCGCGAGAGCGTCCAAGCCGAGCTCGCGCGCGTGAAAGCCGAGGAGCTCGCGGCGAGGAAGCGAGAGGAGGAAGCGGACCGCGAGCGAGCCGCGGCGGCGGCGGCGGCGGCGATCGCGTCGGAGAACAAAACGAGAGAAGAAGCCCGGCGGAGGGCGGAATTCGACGCCGCGCTCGAAGCCGCGCGACGGGAAGAGCAGCGGTTAGAAGCCGAGGCGGAGGCTGCCGCGGCGGCGGTGAAGGCGGAGTTCGAGCTGGCGGCGATGGAGGCGTCCAAAGCCGCGGCGGCGGCGGCGGCGGCTGAAAAGTCCAGGCTTGACGCGCGAGCGAAACTCGAAGCGAGCGAACGCGAGCGCGTCGCCGCGGAGGCGGCGAAGAGAGCGGCCGCGCGCGCGGAGGAGGACCGCCGACGACGCGCGGAGGAGGACGCCAGACGCGCGGAGGAGGACGCCAGACGCGCGGAGGAGGAGCGACGAGAGAACATCGCGCGCGCGACGGCGAAGGAGGCGGAGGAAGCCGCGAGGATGGCGGCGATGGTTCAAAAGGAAGCCACCGCCGCCGCCGCCGCCGCCGTCGCCGCCGCCGCCGCGGAGAAGCTCAACGAGATCAGCGCGAGCGGCGCCTCTCCGGAGTTTGCCGGGTTCGGCACGAGTGCGAGCGGCGTCGGTCCCAACGCGGACGGCGGCGGCTCCGGCGAGGGCACGCCTCGGCTCGGGAACTCGCCGCCGCCGTCGCCGCCGCCGTCGCCGCCGCGTCCGCCGCCGTCGTCGCCTTCGCTTCCGACCAACCCGGCGAACTCGGCGGCGGGCCGCGTGACCCCGCGGTCGAACTACTGGGCGTCGTTCTCAACGCTGCAAGCGCAAGCCGCGGCGAAACGGCCGCCGGCGAAGCAATCGCTCGCGTTCGAAGACCCGTCGGAAGACCCGCCGCGACGCTCGCCGCCGTCGTCGCCGCCGCCGCCGATTCGGCCGTCCCCCGGGCACCACCGCCGGACGTCGTCGATCACGTCCATCGGTTCCTTGGACGAGACCTCGCCGCCGCAGGGGACGACGACGACGACGACGACGACGACGACGACGACCGCGGAAGTCGCGAAGAAGAAGTCCACCAGGAGCAAGTGGCTGAAAGGGCTGTTCCGCTCGAGCTCGAAGACGAAGCCCTCGTCAAAATGATAACCTTTTATCGATAGAACACGCTAGCTAGAAGATGACTACCTCATCGCACGACGCGAGGTCTACTACTGTACTACCTACCTCACGCCGCCGCGTCGCGGTACGGTTTCCCCGTCGCCGGGTCCACCATCCCCTCCTTCGTGCCGTCCCACCCCGGCGGCTGCAGCGTGGGCCAGTCTCCGCGACACCCCATCTTGTTGTAAAACGTCTTCTTCCCCGCCAGCTGCTCGTCCCCCGCGAGCAACTCGCCGAGCGCGGCGACCACCTGCGACGCGATCCCGATCGCCTCCTCCTGGGTTTTGACCTCCGACGTGCTCATCACGAGGTGCGCGTCCGCGAACTCGTACGCCTCGCGCTGCGGCGCCGCCGCCGGGTCCGCCGCCGCCGCCGCCGCCGCGTCGACGTCGTCGAGCCAGATCACGAAGTGCCCGAAGAGATAATCCCAGCACGCGCCTCGCGCGGACGCGCCCTTCCCTCCTCCGCTCGTCGAGATGACGCACCGCAGCTGCGTGCTGAGCTGCTCGAACACCGCGTTCTCCGCGATGACGAGCCCGCCCTCGCCGTCGCTCTCCACGATCTCCGCGCGCGTCTGCCCGGTGATCTTCTCCACGAGGTCCGGCGTCGAGAGCGGGACGTAGCCCAGCGCGGACGCGAGCGCTCTTCCCACCGCGTCGTTCGCGCCCTCGCTGTCGCCGACGAACGTCACGGTGACGCCTTTCAAGTCCTTCGCGATCGCTTCCGCTTTCAGACGGAGCGTCTTCGACGCGTCGGACGGGCCGCCTTCGCCGTCGGACGACGACGTCGCGGACGCGGACGCGGACGTCGTCGTCGCGGCGGCGCGATCGGGTCGAAGACGACGCCGGCGGCCGCGACCGGGACCGGGACCGGGACCCGCGCGGAGGAGGGCGGGGGCGCGGCGCGCGCGCGACGCGAGGCTCGCCGCGCGCGCGAGGGACGAGGTCGCGGACGTCGACGCGACGGTCGACATGACGACGGAGGGCGAGACGCGCCGACGAGAGTGGCGAGCGCGGAGGCGCCGCTATCCAGCAGACTTCCGGAGTCGAGTGCGCTTTTTCATCACTGCTGGAGCTGGCCGTCATACTGTACCTCATCAAGCAGCGGGAGACGGTTCAGGGAAAAAAGTGCATCGGTCAGTTGAAACGGGACGCGATCAAATGTTGAAACCAAGCGGTGGGTGAAAAACGTATGCTCATCCGTCGAGGACACCCGACTACCCCCCTAGCCCTATGAGGATTGAACTCATCATGACCAAAAAAATGGAGTCTCCGTTGGCGCGAAAATGATTGCTCATCCGTCCTCCGTCACGTACTCCCTACGGGATTG